>MDTB01039741.1_pt1 | contig 24617 bp, 23 predicted proteins | sample 811161 | NCBI WGS metagenome assembly MDTB01 (sample SAMN05326650, study PRJNA326480) | marine metagenome | isolation source: seawater | place: Mediterranean Sea | collected 2009
ATCAGAGCATAAAGACTTGATGAGTCAAGAAGATCTGAATAGTGTAATTTTAACTGACCTTTTTTTTGATATTCAGATATTAAATTATCAATTCTTGAAGTATTTATTGAAGATGATCTTCTTATAGTTCCATGAACGTTATAGCCTTTTTCTAGCAATAATTTGGTAAGGTAATATCCGTCTTGACCTGTTATTCCTGTAATGAGAGCTATGTTCATAATTAATAACCAGTATATATTTGTTAATTTTTATTTATTACTATTAATATTTGCTAAAAAGCAACCAATTGAAGAATAAAAAATCAAGGGAAACTGGACTCCATCCATTGAAATATCTAGTGAGGAAACAAACATTGTAGGTAAGTAATAGATAAGAATTTTATAGTTATTGTTTCTAGCGTGCCATAATCTAATTAATGAAAAATGAAAAAGAATAAATAATATTAGTTGAAATAAGCCTCCTCTTGATAATATAGTAACAAAATAATTGTGAACATTTTCATTTAAACCATCTCTTCCTAATCTACCAGGGGCAGTTGGATCTAACATTTGTGGAATAATTGATTTATATCCGTAACCAACAAAAATTTTATTTTCTTCAAATAAATCATACGTAACATCTTGCCAGATATCAAGCCTCCAATTTGTTGTCTCATCTTTTGAAAAAAGTCTTCCATCTTGAAAGTAAAATGTAAGAAAAGCTTTCCTAGTGTCTTTAACTTCAGAATTCGTTTGTACTTGTTCAGTTATTTTTGCAGGTGTAATATCAGAATTTAACTCTTGACCACTAGCTCTAAATGTTGATAGCCCAAAAACTATTATCGAAAACAATAAATAAAAAAATACGACTTTCTTATTTTCTGATAAAAAACGTCTTTCAAAATAAAAAACCAAAATTGTAAATATAATTATTCCAACATAAGAGCCACGACTTTGAATAATTAACATAGGTAAAAATAAAGGAACATAGAAAAAAATAAAAAATATTTTTTTTGATGAACTGATGTTTAATATTTCCAAGAAAAAATATACAGTTACGATGCTAATAAATACATCTGAAGCTTTGGTAAATTGAAATTTATCACTATTTTCTTTAAAGAAATTAATTATTACGTCAGGATAGTTTCCAGTGTTTATTATGAAAATTGATAGTGGAACTAAAGACCCTAAAAAAATTAAACCTTTGTTCGCTTTAATTATATATCTATTAATAAAAATTCCAATAAAGATGAAGCCTACCGTCCAAATATAAGAGCTAGATTTAAATGCATAGGTATTTAAAATATTTGAGTTAGTTAACAGTAAAATTATAAAAAAAGATAAAATAATGGCCCTGTAATAATTATTAAATATTTCTGCATCTACTTTATTTTTATAGAATATCGACAAAGCTAATAATGCCAAACATAAAATGAAACCACCTCCAATTAGATACTCGCCTAAACGAAATCCATTAAAATAAATTCCGACGAAAGATCTTGTAAAAACTGTCATGCCAGCAATAAAAGAAACTACAAAAAAGCAAACTAAATTGTATAAAGTACTGATTTTTGTATTTTTCATACTTATTTAAAAACCTTTTAATTTTCTTTTATTTAAAAATATGAATTTTTCTAAATAATTTTTATTATATAATTTTTTATCCCTTTTGTTGATAAAAGAATTTTTATTGCTTAGTATATTTTCAAATAAGTCAATGTACTGAAGCCCCATCTTTTCTGAATCATTTGGATAAAATTTTATTTTTTTTTCAAAATAAAAGTAATCATCATGAATTTTATTTAGGCAAGCTTCAAAATTATATTCATCAAACATGATTCCAAAGCCATTACAATACTCAGGAATGCCTCCACTGTTAATATATAACAAAGGCAATCCACATTGAGCTCCTTCAATATGATGATTTCCTGAAGGTTCATTTAACGAGGCAGTTAAATAAACATGGTTTTCTTTAATTTTTTCTGCCAAGCTGTCTCCTGATAGCGGACTAATTACTTTTGTATTATTGAATTTAACATTTTTTGGGATATTTCCTATATATGTAAATTCAAATTTTTTTTTATATTGATTATCTCCAAGTAATTTATCAAGAAATAAATATGTATCAAAACCTTTGTTCCAATTTGCTCCCCAATGATGAGTTACAATCCTTAATTTACTTTTTCCATCCCATAAATTTTTATTTATTGAATTAAAAACAGTGTTGTCGGCTCCTGCCATGATTACATGGCTATCTTTTGATTGTATATTTTGCTTATGATACAAATTTTTAAGCCAAGTACTTACAAAAATTGTAGAGTCCGCAATTTTATTTGTATGGATTAAATATTTATTAACATAGTTTGTTTGCTTTCTCTCATCACATTCATTTATTCTGTGTAATACAATTGTTTTACTATTTATGTAAGTTAAATAATTTTTAACATCATCATATGTAAATGCCGATGATTCTGAGGTTTTTCTTGGTTCAGTAATTAAAATAATATCAAGATCTCTTTCTTTTAGGTTGTTATAAGCTTGGTGACCGTTTTGAGTGAGACTTTTCATTAAATTTTTTGCAAAAAGGTTTCCTCCTCCCCATGGCCCATCTTTTATGTTTGTACCAATACTTACTTTCATATTAAATTTTTTATTAATCCTAAATAACTTGTAAACCCTTTTGGTATTAGTAGATTTTGAACTTTGTCATATGCATATGTAATGTTTGGTTCGGCTTCTATAAAATTTTCAATATTGTAAATAGAGTTTTTATGAAGAATTTTCGATGAATTACCAACATCAGTTGAAACTATTGGAACTTTAGCTTGTGCACACTCTACAACAGATTGAGGACCTCCTTCAATTCTTGAAGATACGATATACAGATCTAAACAATTATAAAGCTCATTAAGTAATTTAAAATTTACCATTTCAAAATAGGTAAATTGAATTTTGTGAATTTTTAATTGGTTTATTATATATTGTCTTCTTTTACCGGCTAAAAGAACGTGAAGATTTAAATTTTTATCTTTATCAGTTATTTCATTTAATATTTGTATTAATTGATCTGGTCCTTTTGACAATTTTGGAGATGACAAATCGTAACCTTCAGTATCTCTTTGAAAAGATCCAACAATGTAATCGTGTTTTTTTAAATTATATTTATTTCTTAATGATTCTTTGTCTGGAATATCAAACCAAATATTTTGATTTACCCAAAAAGGTATTGTTTCTATGGGTTTTTTTGTAAGTTTTGCTACTTGCTTTGCAGTTTTATCAGAGATTGCGTGGTAGGTATTTACAAATTCATCTCGTTCATGAAATTCTATTTTTTCCTTTTCATCAAATTTATCAGTGTCTATGTGGTGTATAGTACAAATAACTTTTTTATTTTTTAAATGCTTCTTATTTATTTTTTTCCATGTCCATGGAGCTATTATCCATAAAATATTTGCCTTTCTAATATTTCTTGTTGATATATTTGGGTTAAATTCATACCATTCATCTCTGAATCTATCAACAACCCAAGACTCGTTAGCCTTATTTAAATAAATCATTTAGTTATTTCTTCCTTAGGGTCTATTCTCTTTCTTACACAATCTGCGTAATACTTTTGTTCTTCTTTATATTTTGATGAAATATTATTTAAAGTATTGAGATTATATAGTGCTTCTTTCATTATTGATATTTTATAACCAGCATTTAGTAAATCTGTAAATAATTTATAGTCTTGGGAATAATAAAACCTTTCATCGTAATTATTTATTTCTTCAAGTGTACTTTTTCGAATAAGCAAAGTTCCATGTATAAATGGATTTTTATATTTTATAACCAATTTTTTTGGTAAGTAATATGAAAGTCTTGAAGTTGTTGATGATCCATCTTTTAATGCTCTTGTGGTACAACCGTCTAGCTTATAAGCGTGAATAAATTTTAACTGCTTTTTTATTCGATCTAAGTTACTTATGTCATCTGAGTCTTGCCTTGCAATAAACTCTCCTTTTGATTTATCAATTAGAAAATTAAGTGATCTTGTTAATCCAATATTTTCAGTATTTTTAAATAATTTAATTTGTGAATAATTTTTCTTATAATCGTTTAAAATTTCGTAAGTGTTATCGGTTGAGCAATCATCAACTACTAACAATTCAATATTTTTATAGGTTTGGGACAATATACTTTCTAAGCTAGTAGATATGGTTTCACTAGAATTAAACGTAGACAAAATTACAGATACTAATTTTTTATTATTCATTAATTATTTTTTCAAATTGTTTTTTTATTAAATCAGAATCTAGTAATTTCTTTATGTATTCATTATTGTTTTTACTTTCCTCATAAACAATTTTTTCATTTGATAATAAATTAATTTTTTCGGTAAGTTGTTTGAAATTACTGCTCTCAAATGAAAGTTTCGTTGATTCGGGAAAAAATTCTTTAATGCCTCCAGAGTCAGGAAATATTGATGGTACGCCTAATAATGAAGCCTCACACAAGATTGTAGGCTGCCCTTCAAATAATTTAGTTCCTGTTACAACAGCCAAGGAGTCTCGAATTAAAGCTAAAACTTTTTTATTTTCTAATTTTCCTATAAATTCTATTTTTTCATTAAATCTATATTTATCAATCAAATTTTTTGATTTTGGTCCCTCTCCAACTATTTTTAGTTTTGTATTTACCAAATTACTTTCTAGAAATGAATTTATAAGCTCTTCTATTCCTTTTTCTTCAGATATTCTTCCTGCATAAATTAAATAATTTTGAGTGTTAGAAACTTTGTATTCATTATTTATTTCAATGTGGTTCCTTAAAATTTTAATATTATCTTTTTTGAAACCTAATTGTAATAAATAATTTTTATGAAAATTTGTCAGAACTAAAAGTTTAAAATCAAATTCCTTAATTATATTGAAATATTTTTTTCCATACCTAACTACAATTAATGATTTAATAAATGACTCATCAAAATATTTATTTATAAAGTTATTACTTTTTTTTAATCCGCATGCATTGCAATTTATCTCTCCATCCAAGTGATTTTTTTCTAAATAATACCTAGTACATGAATATCGAAAATTGTGAACCTTTATTATTGTTTTAATATCTAATTCTTTCAATAATTTAAAAATTGAAATTGAAGCTTTAAACCATGTGTTGTGAATGTAGACAACATCTGGATTAAATGAATCAATCTTATCTCTAAGTATTTTTATACTATTAAAATTTTTATTTGTTAAAAAATAAAAGATTTGCAAAATAGGATTGTGAATTTTATTTTCAAAAAAAAGTGTCTCTACTTCATAAAATCTACTTAAAAACAAAATTTCATTATTTACAGCAATATCTTCTCCGCCAATCAATTTATATTTATTATGAATAACAAGTATCTTTTTCATATTGTTTATTTAAACCCTTATATGTAGGTTAATATTAACTGGATGAATGTAAGTCTTTTTTTTACATATGATGTTTCGCTCAATGACTGGTTTGAATCAAAAATTTTTGATCGTGAAATATCATACTATAAAGAAATTTCAAATAAATATTCAGTTAACTTTACTTTTATCACTTATGGTGGCGAAGAAGATTTAAAGTTTCAAACTAAACTGGAAAATATCAAGGTTATACCTATCTATACATTACAAAAAAGATCAAAGAGTAAGCTATTAAGATTTCTTAGTTCATTTATTGCTCCTTTTAAACTAAAAAAACTTATGAAGGATGAAGATATATTCAAAACAAATCAATTAATGGGGGCATGGGTTCCAATTTTATTAAAAATTTTACTTAGAAAGAAACTTATAGCTAGAACGGGATACGATATTTTAGAATTTTCGATAAAAGAAAAAAGAGGTGTGTTAAAAATTATTTTCTACTTTTTATTAACTCAAATGACGTTGTATTTTTCTAATAAATATACTGTTTCTTCTGAAAATAACATTCGCTTTCTTAAGAAAAAATTTTTTGTTATTAATAAGAAAAAAATTGTTAAGTTAAATAATTGGATAGAGGAAACAACTTTAAACACAGAATATGAGAGATCAAAGAATAAAATTTTATCTGTTGGAAGGCTTGAGCCCCAAAAAAATTATCTTAATTTAATTAACAACTTAAAATCATCAAAATTGGACCTTCATATTGTAGGAGAGGGAACTCTCAAAGAAAAAATTATAGAGGAATCAAAAAATCAAAATGTAAATATTAAATTAGTTCAAAAAATGAAATTCGAAGACTTGATTAATTTGTATAAAAAATATAAATATTTTTTAATGTTCTCAAAATTTGAAGGACACCCAAAATCTTTAATTGAGGCTATGTCAAATGGATGTATACCGATTGTCCTTGAAGCTGATTATGTTCCAGAAATAATTAAGCATAATCAAAATGGAATAATTTTGAAATCAAAAGATGATGAAATAAGTAAGGTAATAGATTATCTAAATGAAAATGAAGAACTAGCAAATAATTTATCACAAAATGCTAAAAGTTTTGTAACAAATAATTATTCAAAAAGCAAAATCATGAAGGAAGAAGTAGATTTATATAATTTAGTTTCCTAAATTACTTTCCTTTTGTCGTTATCAATAACAATTTGTAAATGATTATCTACATTTTTGAAATTGTTTGGATCATGAGTTGAATTAATGATTGTAATTTTCTGATTTTTAAGAATATCAAATATTAAATTTCTTGATTTTGTATCTAAGTTAGCAGTAGATTCATCAAGTAATAAAATTTCAGTATCTGCAAGTAAAGCTCTTATAAATGATATTTTCTGCATCTGTCCTGAAGACAATGTTTTATTACTTATAATTCTATCTAGGTCATAACCTTCCTTTTCTTTAAATACATCAAACTCTTTTAATAGATTAAGCATTTTTTCATCATTTATACTTTTTTCATTCCCATACAATAAATTATCTTTTAAATTTCCTGTGAATATAAGTGGAATTGCACCTATGTAGCCAAAGTTGTTTTTAAAGGTTGTAACCTTTCCAATTTCGGAATAGAGTACACCAGAAATAAGACCTAATAGGGTACTTTTGCCTGACCCATTTGGCCCAGTTAGTATTGTGTGTTTACCCTTTTCAATAGATAAGTTTAAGTCTTCAAAAATATAGTCTTTATCATTGAAATATTTAAAGTGTAAATTATTTATTTCTATTGCATTTGAGCTATCTTCATTTTTAAAAATAAAATTACTTTTATCAACAAGTAGTTTGTTCTTATCTAATTCATAAAATTTATCAATATGCACATGAGAATTAATGATCCTATTCATTGAGGAGTTGAACATACCAATTGACTGGAAAAGCCTTAAGGTAACTCCTATGAAATCAAGTGTAATACTTCTTGCAAGTGTAGAAAAAATCAAAAGTATTGAAAAAACAAACATTGTTATAAAACTTGGTAAAAATGAGTTGATTGCCCCATATTTGTGATTACCCAAAGCACTTAAATTGAATGAATTTACAGTTTTTCTAAAGTTATCAATTTCTTCTTTGTCCTTTTTAAGGATTTTAATCAAAAACATATTTTCAATTATTCTTTGTACCTCATAGTTCGTTTGAACAGAAAATTTATACGATTTATCCATAAACTCTCTAGCTTTTCTAATTAGAAATTTTGTTGGAAAAAATATAATTAATGCACCAATACCAAATGTAAAAATTGTTCTTGAATCGGCAATCACTAAATACATAAGGTATGCAATAATTTGTAGAAAACTGTTAAGAAATGAGGCTAAATTTGAATAAAAAAACGATACATGAGATGAAAGTTCATTTATAAAAAAATAAGCATCAGCAATTGAGTAGTTTCTTTTTTCAAATACTTCGTTAAGTAAATGAACTTTTAAATTTTCTTGAACTTCAAGCTCTAACTTTTTTAATGTGATGGATTGAAAATATATAAAACTGAACCTAGATACAACAAGAAAGGGAAGTATAAATTTAAAATTTGTAATTATTTGTGTTAAAGGAGAGAAAAAATTATCAATATTTATTTCACCAGTAATGATTGCTGTAAAAAAAAGAATTAATAGTATGTCTGAAATTGCAGTTAATTGTGCCAAAATGACAGCTATAAAGATTATTGTTTTTTTATTATTTGTTTTTGTAATTTTAGAAACATAAAGAACATCTTTATATATTTTTTTAATGCTTTTCATTTCAAATTTAATAATAACTTTATAGAGATTTTCTAGATAAATTTTTAAAATTAAATTTCTACGACATCATTTAGTTTTATAGTACCTATACCATCCGGATGGTTGGTGTCAGAATAGCTATTAGGCAAGTGATAAATCTTATTATCGTCGCTTAATAAACTATTTTCTAATTTGAACAATAAATCATTTATAATATTAAGACTCAATGAATTCATACCAAAAGCACTATTTTCACGAATTCCAAAACCTTTTTTATTCTTAAGGTTATAAAGGAGATATCTAACTGTAAGGTTGTTTATTTTTAATTTATCAAGAAAATTACTTCTCATAGCTTTTTTTGTTGTAACTTTTCTAATGTCAAAAAAACCAGTATCAATCCAGTCTTTAATCATATTTTTGTCATAAATCCAAGAGGCCATGTATCGATTATTATCATTTACTAGATAGTGTTTATCGTTAACTTTAATTATCTTTCTCAATTTTTTATCTTTGAAACCTACAGCAATTTCTTCATTGTTTCTGTTATGTTCAATTAAAATAAAACCCGGTAGATAGCCAAGAGAATACAATTTGTCTTTCGTATCAAGCCAATATTCAAACGCTTTTTTAGGAATTAAAATATCATCCTCCGAATAAATAAAAATGTCATATTTTTCAATATTTTTCTTTATTAATTTTCTAGGTGTCCATGTAAGATAATAATTTTTATTACGATAAAACAAAAACTTTAGGAATAGATAGTGCCTTTTAATTGTTATATTGCCGTTGTTGTAAAAATCTAAATGTAAATTTTTTATTGATTTTTTATTTGTATGAATAAATATATCGACACTCAAATCAAAACTGTTGTATTCTTTTATAAGTTCATTTAAAAAATGGCTTTTTTTATTTTGAAAATGAACAATATTTAATAATATTTTCATGCTAAATTTTCTTTATTCAATAATAAATATGATGCTACTAAAATACCAATATTAATAAAATGCAAAACTATTTAAAAGAATTGGAAGATGAATCTATTTCCATAATTAGAGATACTTTTAAACATTCATCTAATCCATTACTTCTATATTCAATAGGAAAAGACTCATCTGTTCTACTTCATTTATTTATGAAAGCCTTTTTTCCAATTAAGATGCCTGTCAAGCTCTTGCATATAGATACGGGATGGAAATTTTCATCGATGATTAAATTTAGAGATGACACTGCAGCAAGATACAACTTAGATTTATCAGTATATAAAAATAAAGAAGGGGAAAGAGAAGGTATAAATCCATTTGAAAACGATGATTATACAGACATCATGAAAACAAAAGCTCTAAAAGATGCTTTGAATTTAGGTGAATATGATTTTATATATGGAGGAGCTCGAAGAGATGAAGAGCAAAGTAGATCAAAAGAAAAAATACTTTCACATAGGAATGAATTTCATGTTTGGGAACCAAAAAAACAGAGAATTGAACCTTGGAATCTGTTCAATACTTTAAAAAATACAAATGAATCTTTTAGAGTGTTTCCTATTTCTAACTGGACTGAGGTAAATATCTGGGAGTATATAAAAAATCAAAATATCGAAGTTGTTCCATTGTACTTTGCAAAAAAAAGAAAAGTTGTACTTAGAGAAAATCAATATTTTTTGTTAGACGATGATAGATTTAAATTAAAAAAATCAGATGAAGTAATTTTAGAAAAAGTCAGATTCAGAACCTTAGGTTGCTATCCATTGTCGGCTGGAGTTAAAAGTAGTGCTGATACAGTATCAAAATTAATTAACGAGTTAAAAAAATCTTCTTATTCAGAAAGAAGCGGGAGATTAATTGATCATGATAAAGAAGGAAGTATGGAAATCAAAAAGAAAGAAGGTTATTTTTAATGTCTTCTTATCTAAAAATTATGACATGTGGAAATGTTGATGACGGAAAATCAACATTGCTTGGAAGGCTTTTTTTTGAAACAGGAAACATTACTAAAGACCAGTCTTCATATTTAAATTCCAAAAAACTAAAACAATCTGATATTGATTATTCATTACTTTTAGATGGTCTCATTGACGAAAAAAGTCAAGGTATTACAATTGATATAGCATTTAAGTATTTCAGACTAGATGGTAAGCCTTGTATTTTTATTGACTCCCCTGGCCATAAAGAATATACAAGGAATATGGCGAATGCCGCCACTTTTTCAAATGTTGCACTTGTAATTTTTGATATTACAAAACCTTTATCAGATCAAACTAAAAATCATTTGGAGATTGTTAAAACTTTCCCAAATATTAAGAAATTGATTCTTATCTATAACAAATTAGACAAATTAAAATTCAATGAAACAAAATACAAGAATAATAAAAAAGAAGTAGATAAATATATTAAAGAAAATGATATAGACATAGACTTTACAATTCCTGTTTCTGCCTTAAAAGGTGACAATATTACGTCAAAATCCAAAAATATGAAATTTTATGATGGTCCATCACTTTTAGAAGCAATAAATTCAATTAAGTTTCAGAGAAGTAAAAGATCAAATTACAATGTTTTACCAATTCAATATGTTTCAAGACTCAAAGATAAGAGAATTTATTTTACAAAAAATTTTGGAAAAGCATTGTCAATTAATGACGAATTAGAAAATGTGAGTTCAAATGAAAAAACTAAAATAAAAAAAATTTACTCTGATGGAAAAACTGTAAGCAATGTTGGAAATTACAACATTGGTTTGGAACTATCCAACAATATTGACCTTTCTAAGGGTGATATTCTTTCTAACACGAAAAATATAAAGTTTTCAAACTCATTTAAAGCACAATTGATTGTGACCTCTAAAGAAGGTTTATCATTAAACAAACGATACTTAATAAAATTTAGACACACTGAAGAAAATGGTTTTATTCCAAATAGGGAATCAAATAAATCACTAGAGATTAATACTATTGGAACAAATATTATTGAGTTAGAAAACAAAGTACCTTTAAGTAGCTTTGATGACATCTACGATTTTTCTCAAATGCTAATTATTGATAAATCAAGTAACGAAACTGTCGCTTTTGGATATATTTTACATTCATTGGATAAAGGCGTTCATGTAATAAAACAAGATATCGTAAAATTTGTAACGAACTTTCAGCCTCGTGCAATCTGGTTTACTGGTCTCTCAGGTTCAGGAAAAACCACTCTAGCTAACAAGCTTGGAGAACAACTTAAGAATTTAGATATTCCTTTTTACATTATAGATGGTGATAATATTAGACAGACACTGAATCAAGACCTGGGTTTTTCAAAAGAAGATAGATTGGAAAATAACAGGAGGATTGCTCATTTAGCAAAAATACTAATTGAATCAAATATCATACCGATTATAAGCACAATTTCACCAAATAAAGAATCAAGGCAATATGCAAAAGAACTCATTGGTAATAAAAATCTTTCACTAGTTTATTTAAGTACTCCTCTAGAAATTTGCATTGAAAGAGACCCTAAAAAACTATACAGTAATAAAAATAAAAAAATAAAAAATATTACTGGATTGCATACAAATTATGATGTTCCAATAAGTCCTGATATTACAATTGACACAAGCAAAGTAAGTAAGGCAAAAGCAGTTAAAAAAATTCTAGATGAGCTAAATATTGATAAATAAATGAACAAGTAAAAAACAAAATATATGAGAAAAGCAGTCGTTTATGTGAAAGGTGGGTTTGGAAATCAATTGTTTCAACTTAGCTTTGCTAACTTTCTTAAACAAAATAAATATAATGTAACAATTAGTACTGATTTAATGGTAAAAAAATTAAATCATACTTCAAGACAGTTGATTCTTCCGCTTTCATATTTTGGGTTTAAAAAAGAAAATAAAATTAACTCAATTACATTTAAATCATTAAATAAATTGAGTCACAGTAGGTCTACTAAATTTTTAAACATGGATAACACACTCAGCAGATATCAATATACAAAAGAGCATGATGATTATGAAAAAATTAACCAAAAAAAATTATATTTCAATGGCTACTGGAAAAATCAAAAATATATTGAATTTAGTAAAGAATTTATTATTTCCTCCCTAAAAAAAAATCGTACGCTAAATTATGGGTTTCAAAATAAAAACTCTAAGGCTTTAATACATGTAAGAAGAAGAGATTTTGTAGCTAATGATTGGCAACTTGATATTAGTTACTACGAAGATAGTATCGATTTATTACTCAATAACTACAATAATGTTAAATTTGATGTTTTTACCGATGATAGAAAATGGGTAGAAAACTCAAAAATATTTAAAAACGCAGAAAATATATATTCACAAGGTCAAGGCAATTCATTTATAGATAATAAGGCGAATATATTTGAAAAAGATGATAAAAATGAGACAATACTGACTTTTTCAAAAATGCTTGAGTATCAACATTTTATAGCAGGAAATAGTTCATTCGCTTTTTGGGCTGCATTTTTGAAGTCAACAGAAAAATCTTTTGTAACTGTTCCGGAACCATGGTTTTATAGAGAGTCACATATAACTTTGAAAAAGGAGAACTGGAACGTTATTAAAAATAGACGTCAGTAAAAATTTAAAAAAGTTTTTTCTTCCAAGTTTCAGGCGTTGATTCATTTAATACTTCTAAGTCAAGATGATATCTAAACTTTTTAGGTCCCATTTTAATTATCCAATCAGCTATTTTTTTTATTGAATCATCAAGCTTCACTTCTGTCTTATATCCTAATAATTTTCTTGCTTTATTAGCCGAACAATGGGCTAATTTTACCTCTTGAGGTCTGGGGTCAACATGAATTGGTTCAAGGTCTGAGTTTAAAACTTTAAGAACTTTCTCTGCCAACTGATTTATTGTAATTACATCCTCATCTGGACCAATATTTATTGTCTGATTTATAGCATCTTCTGAAGAAATAGAATTTATAAGAGGTTGCACAACATCATCAATATCAGAAAAACATCTTTCTTGATTTCCATCACCATATATTATTGGTGGTTTATCATTTAAAATTCTATTTATCATAATTGAAACGACATTTCTATATGGGTCATCATATTTTTGACGTGGTCCAATAATGTTATGTGGAACTAAATTAACATAATTAAATTTATGAACTTTACTTAGTACAGAGAGTGTTTGCTCTGAAGCAAATTTTGCAATCCCGTATGGATCCTGTGGTTTTGGTTGTAAATCTTCTGTGAAGGGAACTATATTTTGCTCTCCGTACCTTGCCATACTTGAACAATTAAGTACAAGAGGTATATTATTTTCTGCAACAGCTGTGAAAACTGACATAGATATTTGATAAGTGTTTTGGCCAATAAGATAAGGAGAAAAGACGCTTAAACCCTCGTAAGCAGTACATGCCGTATGAATAACTAAATCCATACCTTTTGTCATTTTTTTCATTTGGTTTAAATAAATTGCATCAACTTGAAAAAATTCTGCATCATTAGGAACATTTTCTAAATATCCTCCAATTAGATTATCGCACCCTGAAACTTCATTCCCAGATGAAATCAATTCATCAGCAATATGACTTCCAAGAAATCCTGCAATACCAGTTATAAATATTTTCATAGTAATTAATTAAAGATAGGCTAAATAAAATTTTTTGTAAATAAATAACATAATCTTTATTATTTTACTTTAAATTAAATTAAAAAAATTTTGATTTTATTTAATTATTGTTGATATATTTATAAACTCTACTGTCAAAAAAATCATCAATTATTTTATCTTTTTTAATCTTGTGATCAAAATTTTTAAATCCATCAAAATCTACATCTTTACGATCTAAATTAAGAAATGAGGTAAGTTCATTAATAACTTTGGTTGAGTTATTTTTAATTTCTTCATATTTAATTTCGTAATACCCAACTTTATTTGCTTTTAAAAAATCAATTGAATTTTCTACTTCAAGTGCTGCTAAATGGGTAATGTACGATGCATTAAATGAATTTGTATCAAATTTTCTTCTGATTACTGATTTGGTACAATCTTTAATATTTCTATTTAAAAAAACTAATTTAAGTGACAAATTATCTATTTGTTCAATTATTTTAAAAATATCAACGAGCGATGGTTGATTGTAAATATTTAACGGTGATCCAAATGTGTAACTTGATGAATAGTAAAAATATTCATAACTACTTTTGCCAATATTATATAATTTTTTTCTTATTTTATTTTTTAAGAAATCATTGAATTGGGAGGTATTTCTAAATCTGTCTTTGTTGGAATTAGAATAAAAAGAATTCATCTGTGCTCTAAGTTGTCTATCGAAATTAATATTGTATGTTTTTTGATTTCTTTCTTCGTCAAATAATAATGGTTGTAAAAGATCATTCATCATATGGTGTCCTGATCCATGAATTCCGAATGAAAATATAAACTGTTTCATAAATTTTTTTTCAACATTCGCATAATAATCATAAATTAATTGTTTAAAGAAATATTAATAAATTTATTTTAAATTAAAAACTTAATATGTGTTTAAGGTAAAGGAATTTAAAACAGATCAAAAACATTACAATATAATATTTATATAGAATGTCAAAATATTTAATTATTCTTTCGGGGATACCAAGAGGTGGTGAGAAAACCTGGTCTTCACTTTTAAAGAACGTCAAAAATCCCCTAAACGCAGACATTGCTCTTTTATATGGTGATAAATTTAAAATTTCAAAAAATTTAAAAAATCAATCAAAATTTGATTGGCGGTTTAAAGAACCTGGAAACTGGAAAGATTTTTATCAGGAACGTTTTCAAGATGAATCAGTATTAAATTTTATAATAAAAGGTTCTGAGTATGGTATGGCAGGAGGAATTGATGATTTCAGCGGATCAGGTGCAATAGTACAAGGATTTCGAATGATTATTTATGAAAAATATTTAGATGAACTTTTACATTATGACTATATTATTTACACAAGATTTGATCAATACTATGTCTCTAAACATCCACCACTGACGGGAGATAAACTATGGATTCCAAAAGGAGAAGATTATTTCGGAATTTGTGATAGACATGTAGTATTTCCATCGAAATATAGTGAAAAATTTTTTGGAGTGCATAAATATTTTAGTGATCCGGAAACTTATAAAAATACAGATTATGAAATATCGACTGAAAGAGTTTATTTAGATAGTCTTGTTCATAATCAATTAGGGGAAAATATTGAACGTATTGATAGGTTTCAATTTACTAGTGCCTTAGACAGTGATCCGACAAGATGGAGAAAAGCTGAATACAAAGTCTATTTAAGTGGGGGTTTGTTAATGAAATACCCAGATGAGTTTATTGATTCTATTTATAATCAATTCAAATTGAAAGGTATGAAGTATATTTTTTTTCATCCAGTAATTTCCATAAATTATTTATATTTACAATTAAAAAGAAAACTTGGTAAACTCAAAAAAAATATTCTTTAATTTAAATTTTTCTTTATTAATTTTATTTTTATAATTCACACTATGAGTATTCAGGAAATTGTAACTATCTGCGGTCAGTTTCCTGAAAATTTTAAGAAAGAAATAATTTCCGGTTCTAATCACATATTTCAAGTAGACCCTAATTTTACACCTATTAATTTACAAAATTTTAGGGGCAATTCTGTCACAGTAAATTCATTCGGTGAATGCTTACACTATGTTGAGGGAGGGTTTGGAACTTCAGTAATAACAATTAATGAAATATTATTAACTTTATTTGGTATTTTTTCCATATTCTTTTTACTTTTCAAACTTTATAAAATTAATTTCTTTGGGAAATTTGTTGAAAATTCACAACTTTTTATTAAAAAAAGCAAAAATATTAATTTTCTTAGATACAAAAATCAATTATTGATTTTATGTTTTTTAATACAGAATTATTTTCTTTTTGATTATGTTAGAAGTAAAGCGGTAAGGATACCTTCATTCATCGATGAATACATTTCATTAACTTCAAATGTGAATTTTTATAAAAATTTAGATTTTAATGCTGGGGATTTTATTGGCGGTAGTTATAGTGTTTTTCTAACTTCCGGTCCAGTCTCAGCAATAGGAGGAGTAATAGGTTGGAATATTAGTTCAAAACTAATTATTGCTAGAATATCGAATTTTTACTGGATTCTTTTTTTACAGATATTGCTCTCTTTTATTATTGTAAGAATTTATAAATCAGATTATAGATTTTTTATTTTTATGAATTCACTATTCATAATTTTAGTACCTTGGTGGCAGGGATCTTTGTATATGATTGGAGAATTTGCATCAAGTGTAATTTTTGTAAATGCGATATATCTTTTTAATAAGAGAAGGAAAACTGCAATGGTCTTATTTAGCTTATCCATATTTTATGGAAAATTATTAACACTTTTACCTTTTGTAGCCTTTTATATAATGATATTGTTTACAGAAAAAAGAATAAAAAACTTACCAAGTGATATATTCTTTTTTTCACTGCCTTTATTTTCATGGTTTATGCTTGTAAGCAATAAATATCAAGATGGAAATATCACAGACTATACACGTGATCTTTTATCTCTTATTTTAAATCATCAAAGTTCAGGTATTGAAAATCTTTCTTCGGTGTCTGAGGTTCCTAATTGGAACTACTTCGAGGTTATTAGGGTATTAGTTATTCCATTATTGTTTATCTACTTGGTACAAAATAATAGAGAAAAAATAAACAATATTTTTGGAATGATCAGTTTTCCTTTAATAGTTTCGACAATGAGTATATATTTGTGGTTTTGGTTGTTAAGCCCTACAAAATGGATCCGCTATTCACAACACTTTACAATATTAGTAATCATATCGATGATTTATTTGATAGGTTTTAAATTGATAGATAATAAATTTGATCTTCTTTTGATATACTCATCTATCTCTCTTTTTATCAGTAATTCAAAAATTATTATTTTTATTTTTATCGTATTTTCTACATATATGTTGCTTATACAAAAAAGAGTTGATCCTAGGAATGTGCTCAGATTAATAATTGTTTTAATTATTTTTATTGATATTTCAGTTCCATATTTCCAAAAAAATACATTTGGGGACCTAAACAACGTTATTGATTCATGTGAAAAAGAGCTTTTAAGTACTGAATGTCTTGAAGATTATGAGAACCAATAAAATATTGTTAAGTGTTTTAATTTAATCTACAGATTTCCACAGATGTAAGGAGGCAATAGATTTATAAGGAGACCACTTTTCTGCATACTTTGAGTAAAATTCCCAATCACTATTCGGGACTACCATTCCAGACATGTTCATTGCTAATCTTAAACCTGCATCTTTTGATGAAAATACATCATGTTTTCCCATGCAAAATATTTCAAACATATTTATAGACCATGGCCCAATTCCAAATACCGACATTAAATTATCATTTAGATTTTTTTTATCTAGTTTTGATAAATCTTTAAAGCTTTGATTTAAGTATAAGTCTGAAAGCTCTTTTATTGTTTTTGCCTTATTTGTACTTAAACCTAATCTTTTGATCTGTTCAATTGTTAGAGTTTGAAAATGATGTTCATTTAAGTATTCAGAACCAAAATTTTCTCTTATTTTTTTAAAAATAGAATTTGCTGCTTTTGTAGATATAAATTGAGAAATTACTATTCCAACAAGTGTGTCGAACTGATTTTTTTTTACTGGTTTAAAAACAATATGACCATTTAAATCAATTATTTTTTTTAATTTTCTATCTTTTTGTCTTAGGTACTCTTCTTTTTTTGAAAATTGCATTACTAATATTTATTTAAATTAGATAATGCTTTAATTTGTTTATTTTCATATTTAACCAATTTTAAACAATGAAGAAACATTGTGAAAGGAACCATCATAATTGTTGATATAATTAAAATGTGCTGAACATTTTTTTTGATATTAATTATATTAAAACAAGAAAGGTGTTTTTTACAAAAAGTCTTAGGCATTCAAAATTAATTAACTTAATTATTTTCTTCGGAAATATTTTAAAAGTACCAATCCCTACTAAGTTTATATTTTCTGGTCCACATAAAAGAATGAATAATATATTAAAAACTTTCAAGGGCCCTAATTTTTCAATAAATAAAAAAAAGTTTAAAAATAATTATTTAGTCAATTTTGACTCTGATGCTGAAAGCCTGTTGAAGAATTTGTTAAAAGACCCCAAAAATAAAATTCTTATTGGTCCATTATATAATGTTGAGTACCAGAAGAAATTAATTGAATATACAAACAAGTATCCAAACATTAAAAAACTTGTTGCATCCGATACTGCTTACAATAATGCAGTTTATGGACTTGGTTTAGATGTGAATCCAAAGAATGTATACGTATGTCCATCAGGGGTAATATCAAGAGAAGAACTTAACAAAAACCTCATGGAATATAAAAGATATGACAAGTGTCTAGTTTATTTTAAGAAAAGAGAAAAAAGTGATTTAAAGCTCGTTTTAAATTTTTTGGAATCAATGAATGTAAGTTATGAATTGTTTGAGTATGGAAAATATAACAATAAAGACTTAATGAAAGGGGCGAAGAAGAGTCGTTTTGGAATTTATATGTCTGGAGTTGAATCACAAGGGTTTGCTGTGCAAGAATTAATGGCATGTAATCTACCTTTATATGTCTGGGATGATCTCAAAGCAAATGCAAAAAATTTGTCACGATATTATGGAGAAGGTAACTTCAGCGGCACAACGGTAACTCTTTGGTCTGAAAACAATGGGAAAATAGTTTATAACTATGAAGAATTTGAAAATAACTTTGAAGAATTTGTCCTAAATCTTGATAATTATAGGCCAACTAAATTAGTCGAAGAATTCTTGACGTTTGAATCTTTCCAGAATAAATTACTTTCCATTTTTTCAAAATTTTAAAGTTAAAGAATATTTCACATCTCAATCAATAAAATTTATATTTTTAATATTGTTTACTTTATTAACTAAAAAATCAATTTCTTCATAAATGGATTTATTTTTGAATTGAAAGTTTTGCCAATCACCAAAATATGGTCTAGATAAGTTAATTATTCCAGCTAAGGCATCAATACCTACTCCAACATCTAAAAACACTGCATTTCTAAATTGTTTTAACTCAGAAAGAAGACCTGATTTAACATGCCCAACACCCACCAAATATAAATGAGCTTTACTTTTAGAAATTTGTTTCTTCACATTTTTTATAGTTTTATTCAAATTATCACAAGCAAATAATTGAGGTATTGAAATATAATCCTCAAAAGAATCTAAACCTAAATAATGTTGGTATTCTTTTCTTTTCATAAGTTCAAATATTATTTCTATTTTTTTATCTGCACCGATAATGCCAACTTTATCTGTTACTGACTGAAGTAACCATTTGTTTGATAGAAGCCCATATGAAAATTCTGATGGGTAGTCAAAATCTTTATTAAATAATTCTCTAAACATAAGGGAATTAGTTTTTTGTATAAGGGACAAATAAACATCATTTTTTTGTGCTCCAGTTACAAATTTTTTATGATTTATTAGATAATAAGGCTTTTTTAATGCACGTCTTCCAGGTTTGGCGCTTCCTCTTTTTTCTTTTTTTAAAAAATAATAATCTCCATCACCAAACTTGTAATAGGTTTTTGGTTTTCCTGCATTTACATCGGTAACTAATTGTGACTGAAATTTCTGTAATTTTTGCTGAAATTGAGGATATGTTTTAACTGAAAAATAATCTGCTGAAGGATCCATGAATTTAGTATTTTTAATTATATATTCTGAATGCATAAGTATTGTAAATAATGGTACCGTATTATATTTTAGAATTTCAATTTAAAAGTTTATAATTTTTAAAATAATTTAATATAAAAATATGAAAAGTACTTTGTCTTAGCCAAAAGAAAATAGATCAAGTCTGAGAATGAAATTAATTAAAAAATATTACTGGAGACTTAAAGATAAGTATCTCGATTACTACAACATTCTTTTTTACAAAAATTACAAATTCGAAAAGACTTATTTTTTAAAATCCGATTTACAAAAAAATTTAAATAAATATTTAGATAAAAATGAAAATACTATTCTGGAAATTGGAAGTTACGAGGGTTTAGCAAGTATATGGTTTGCAAGGAAATACCTTAATTTTAAAACTTCAACACTAGATATAGTAGATCCATTTTTTTTAGATGATAGTACTACTTCAATGGGTAAGGAAACATTAAGTAACTTTTTGTATAATTTCAAAATAATTAAGTCAGAAAAAATTACTTTTCATAAAACAACATCTGATAAATTTTTTTCCTTAAATAAAAAAAAATATAATTTTATCTATATTGATGGATCACATGAATTAAAAGACATTGAAAAAGACTTGAATAATGCTGATAAATTTTTATTAATTAATGGAATTATTTGGTGTGATGATTATGGAAAAAAATCAATGAACTGTTACATTCCAATGGATGAATTTTATATGAAAAATAAGGAAAGATATGAAATTATTTATAAAAATTATCAAATAGCTTTCAAAAAGAAAGCAAATTAAATTTTTTAAATAAATATCTTTTTTATCTTTTAAATCTCGGCAACATGATCTGTGTTTTTAGTAATCAAAAAAAGCCATGCTTCAACATCCATATTGTCTTTTTTAACTTTAATGTGCTCAATACTAATTTGAGAACCAAACCATTTTGTCATTACATATGGGAAAAGCCTTGGTCTAACACCAAATGGATCCATTTTTGAAGCATGTTCCGCAGAGTGGTATTTTGTATGCTCTATAATTAACAGGCCATTTTCTTGAAGTTGTTCAAACCAAGTTAACAATGCTTGTTTTGGATTCCATGATTGATCTAAAGAATTGGTATAAACAAAATCAAATTTGTTAATCCACTCACTTTTAACATCATGAAAATCCCAATGAACTGAATTTTCATAATTTTCTGCAGTCTCAGAAATATCAGTACCTATTGAAAATATTTTTTTAGAATTATTATTTAGATTGTTTTGTTCAAAACCGTTTCTTGAACCATGACAAATTCCGTATATCTTATCTGTATCAAACTTGTTGTTTATTATTTCAGAAATTTTTTTTAATGTTGTCTGATCAGCAAAAACTGTATCAATTTTTCTTTTATTATGAAATATTTGAGTATCACGGTATTGCTCATAAGAATCATATTCATATAAATAATAATCTTCTTGGTATTTATTACTAACAAGGTGATAACCAAATGGTCTTATTGCTTTTGATATTATTCTTTTAAATAAACTTTTCATTTTTAGTTTTAAAACTTTTGCAAAACATTTAATTTTATTTTACTGTATATACTTACCTTTCATTATTTAATAGTTTTAAAGAAGTTTTTATAATTTTTTTCAGAAATTTTATGATTTTATTAACAAAGTTTAAAAAAACTACTTTGGATCTTTTATCAAGCAAAATTTGATCTTCTGTTTTAATTTGAAAATTTTTAGGTTCTTTGTTGTTGTAACTAAAACCATTGTAGAAGTGGTTCATGTTATCAATAATTCTATGTGGATAGTTTTCAATATAATTTTTATCTTTTAAAAATAAAGCAATATAATCATTCCAATTACTATCTCTTCGTTTAAAAGTATATGATTCAAGCATAATTAAGTTTTCAAAATTACTTCGGTTTGCCCATTTTTGAAGTGCTATTCCAGAATCTGGATAGAATCTATATGCATCAACTAATAAATCTTGATCAAAAGGTCCTCTATGATAATCACCATTTGATGGAGAATTAGTGTAAAGTAATCCATCTGGCTTTAAAATCCTAATAAGTTCTAGGAATAATAACCAAAAATGCTCTGAATGCTCAAAAATGTTATTGGCAAAAACAATATCTAGCTCATTATCACTAAATGGATAAACATAAGGATCTTCAAGTACGACATCAACATTTTGACCTTCCACTAAATCCACACCAATGTATTCATGTTTTTTAAAAATTTTTTCAAGTTTTTCGATTTTTGCAGGCGTTCTTATTCTTGAACCTACATCTAGAATTTTTAGATTTGATTTATCTTGTATATAGTGTTGAAAAAATAAATTTAAATTTTCAAATGTTTGACTATTCATAACTATTGTGATTCTCTTTTATAATAATTAAATTTTATTTAATCTTCATGATTTATATTTAAAATTAATAATGAAAATGTTTTTTTTGACACTCCATCTAAGATTATTTTTCTTTGCCCAGCTAATTAATTCACTTTGATTAGGATAATTTACTTTACTGGATTTTGGATAGTGTTTGTTAAATATTCTAAAATCATCAATTAAGATATTCACTTTTTTGAAGTTATATAGATACTTTTCTATTATCTCTAGTTCATGTAAAACAGGTGAATGATCTTCTCCTTCAAAGGTGTCACCACCTGAATAGTGACCATCAAGCCAAAATGAAATATTTTTATTTTTTACTTTACTAATAACCTCTTCAAGATATTCTTCAGAAGTCCCATGTATTAATTTAATATTTTTTTTAGATGAAAGTGTTTCTTTGGCAGCATTAAAAAATGTCTCACTCGGTTCGATCGTATAAACACATTTAGCAATTTCTGAAAGATACCCTGAAGTATTCCCTAAGTGTGTTCCAGTCTCTATCCAAGCTCCATCACTAAAATTATATTTTTGAAAAAGCTTTTGTTTAAAAACTCTGGAAGCTGACTTATTGTATTTTGAAAGTTTATCGAATGGTTTGAAATTTGATACAAAAACTATATAGAATTTTGAATTTAACAATATCTGAATGAAGATTATTATATTTTTTTTCATAATTAGTATGTGGCCAGAGACAGAATCGAACTGCCGACCCATTGTTTTTTAGATATGGGCTAACCATTTGACCTAAGAAAATTATAACTTATTTAGTTTTAAATTTTTTTTAGTATTTTTTAAAAATCTTATAGTTTTATAAATCAATATACTCTTGTATGCAAAATTTTTAACTAATGTTTTATAAATCAGCTTATTTGAAATTTTATTTTTAGTGATATAGAATGCATCACCCCAAACGCACTCTTTTCCCCAGTAAGAAGTAACTACTCTTATAAAGTTTAAAGATTTTAAATAATCATCAATATCTTTTTCAAGAGGTGAATTTTTATACAAATGTTTTCTGTTAATTTCAACTAAAAGATAATCCATGGAGTTTATATTTTTAATAGCGCCTTTTAAAACTTCTAGCTCATATCCTTGAGTATCGATAGCCATGAAATTTACACCTTTGATGTTGAGTGAATCAAAATTCCTTAATTGCACAACTTCTTTGTCGTTAAAAATTATTTGGGGATAGTAAACTTTATGCAAATTTGGTTCAAGAATAGAAGAAGTATTTGGAAAATCTATTGAAGTATTTAATACTTTTTCGGTATTTTCATTTCCTAAAGCAAAATTATATAAAAAAACATTTTCCATATTGTTATATTTATTTTTTATTTTCTCAAAAGATGATTTATTTGGTTCAAATAAATGAATTTCTGAATTTGGAAATAATTTTTTATAGACTTTGACTTCTTTACCGTTATTCGCACCAACATGTGCAATATTTTTAATTTCTAGATTAAATTTTAATTTTAAAATTTCTAAACTTAACATATCTTTTTGATTTCATATAAATTTATAGCCAGAGGCAGAATCGAACTGCCGACCCCTTGTTTTTCAGATAGAGGCAAACCACTTGACCTAAGAGAATTATAACTTATTCGACAGTACTAAACAGTACTTTCACAGACACGAATTTTAGGGACTGAGTATGTAAAATATCGTATTGTCATCTATTGAGTGGACGACGTTTCAGAGTTCAGAATTCAGAGTTATAATCGTTTTAAATGAAAGACGTTAAAACCTTTAACAGAATAAATAAATATGAAGATATATCAAAAATTGGAAGAATCTTCAAAGATTGGCAAAAGGATAATAATAAAGACCCTACCATCCTTCCAACTTCCGAAGACCTAGTTGCTTTTTTAAATGATATGTCTTTATACGACTTAGACAACATTGAAGAGTGGCTTACTAAAAAACTGCACATTAACAAAATCATTGTTTCGTCAATAAAAGGAATGAAATTATCAGAATATTTATATTATTTAGAAATTTATGATTCACCAAATTTAGATGTTGCAAGAGTTGAGTATCTTATTGAAGAAGTAAACAAGGAATTATTTAAATTATTTCAAAAATTAGAACAAATCATAAGAGATAAAAGAATAAAAAAAGGTGAAATCAATAAATTAATAAATGAAAGATTATCAAAAGAGTCTGTAATTGAAAGAAAAAAGATTGAATTAGAGAAAGAAGAAACAAAGAGATTAGATGAATTGAAAACAAAATTAGAGAAAGATAATGAAAGACTAAAAAATTACAAAAAATACAAAAAATATCTCACTGACACAGAAATAAAAGATTCAAAAAGGAAAACGCGAAGTAAGGCGAATTCAAAAAATTATAAAACAATTATAAGAGATTTTGAGAAAGACTATGAACAATATAATAAATCTCAATA
>MDTB01164538.1_pt1 | contig 24614 bp, 55 predicted proteins | sample 811161 | NCBI WGS metagenome assembly MDTB01 (sample SAMN05326650, study PRJNA326480) | marine metagenome | isolation source: seawater | place: Mediterranean Sea | collected 2009
AAATTTATCATTGATTAATCTAAAATTATAAATTTTATTAGTATTTTGATAATGATTTTGCTTTTCGCCTTATTTCATCAAACACGGGCCATGAATCATTAACTAGATCGACAACCCAATCTGTAACATACTTGTCATTTCCACCAATATGCCAATCGCTAATATCTTCTACGTTAAGTCCTTCTAATCCGCAATAGTTCTTTCCATCTTTCCAGTTATATATTGTAGCAACAGTTCCGTCTTCAAACTCTATAGCCCATTCTGCATCAGTTTTATACCCATCACTACTTGTATGCGGAGGCCCTATCTTGCCAACTATTTCATGGTAAGTGGCCGAAAAATGACCCATATAACAAGTTCCTCGTATATTTATTGACTTGTCATTAATTTTTTTCACTGATGGAATGTCATTCACAAGTACCTCCTTGCTATCTGATTGCATAATAAATCAACCTCTACAAGTAAATGGCTCCCCCGGCAGGACTTGAACCTACGACCCGGTGATTAACAGTCACCTGCTCTACCAACTGAGCTACAGGGGAATATTTTTTAATCAGACTCTTCTGAGCCTTGCTCTGTATTTAATCTTACGAAGACCATCGAATTAATATCCATACATACTGGCATTAAATATTCTGATACATACCCTGGTGTTTCGCTACTCATAACATAAAACGTATTTTCCGTCCACTCTGTTTTAAAAGCTGGATCAACACATTTTAGCTCCATTAGAGGGTGCTCTGGATCACTCAAAGACGTTTCTAATTTTTGCTCAATCCTAGAACACTTTGCGTAGGAAAAGTTAGCAGATAAAGAGTCAACACAAGGACTGCTTGTTGGATAAAATGTAACATGCTTTGCGCTGCAAGCAGACAGCAGCAACGATGCAAATATAAATACTTTTTTCATACTTTAATTTCTGAATACCTCTCGGAGTCTATAACTTCTCTCATTACTCCGGTCGGAGTAAAGTCACCGCACGATAGTAATGATTTCATTATACTTGGATTAAAGCCAGATATCAAGGCGGTATTATCTTCATTAAACTTAACCGGATAGTTGCCACCAGAAGAGTTTAGATTCCAGAATACAATCTTTGGAAGCGTATAACCATGCTCTTCATATTTTGAACATATAGACTTCATAGCAGTGTCGTCCTGCTTGCACGCCATATCAAACTGCATATCAGAAAGAATTAGTATCGTCGAAGGCATATCGTAATCAAATACATCTTCGGATACAGCTTTGGACAAAATTGTTTCGAAGACTTTGTGAATATCTGTATTATAACCCCAGCTTGCTGAAGATAGATTGGCGGCTTTTTGAAATATGTCCTGACCAAATACCTTTTGAAGCTCTGGAGATTCAGAGAAGGTGATAAAGCAATCTTTAAATGGGCCGTTATTTCTTTCTGCTATGTATAGCCCTAATGCTATTGACACACAAATAGGGGTGGGGCCACGTTCAGAATGATACATGGAGCCAGATGTATCAACAACCGGAAGAATCCTCTCTGGATTATCCATTAAATAGTTTGGAAGACCATCCCATTGTGCCTGAATTAAAGATATTTCTTCACTAGATGGAAGGCTTATCTCTTCACCATGATACGAGCTACTAACTCCGTCTATGATCCTCTTAATTAGTTCATGGGGATATAGTGTCGATGAGTTTATAGTCTTAACTCCAGAAGATACATCTGATACATATGTATTAAAACGCTCTTTATCGTTCCTCAAAAAGGCCTTTCCATAGTTTTTCATAGCAGAAGAGGGAACCTTTTCATAGTTAATAGAGTCCCAGTGCTTAGAGCACATTTTGGATTCAACAACGGAGGTCAGGCTAACTAGAAGCTTTCTATAGTCCTTACTTGAGATACCCATGTGCTTTCTTATTTTAGACGCAATAACCTTCTTTGATGACTTCTCTCTAGGCATCCATTTTGCGCAAAGTCCAGAATCAGCCGTATTACCATTCAGACTGCCCTTGATAAGATTAAGGGCATCTTTTTCTAGCGGTGTATCGAAAAGGCAAAAAACATCATCCCACCTACCATAGAACGGTATCATCTTGATAGTAGGACGAACAAAGTTTGTGTAGTTTATTGCAGCGTGATTAATCAAAGTTCTAAACGTACTTCTCTCTCCCTGACCGCCTCTAATATCTCTGGCGTAAAAAAGAATCTTCATGGCATCAGATGGACTTTTTCCAAAAGCCTTATCAAACATGGTCTTTACTTCTGACTCAGATAGTGAACGACCAGCGCCGATTTGAAAAAACAAATCAACGCATGGATTAGAGCTAGTGGAGTGCGTAACGCAACCATTAGCTGTTGTTGAGTTAGAAGATTCAAGTGCTTCTATAAACTTTGACATTATATTCTCCAATGAATAATCAGGATGGATAGACACCTATTTATTTAACCCACCTGTGCCTTCCTGTGTGGTTTATTTCATTTTTTAGTACTGCTGAAACCATCCTTGTTGGTCCGGGATTCTATTTTTGTTTGGTCTTAATTTTAATTACAATGCTGTTAGAATCCCAATTATATCATGTTTTATTTATCCTTCTAGATATTGTTCTAGTTACAAGACCGTCACTATGCTCTATGCTTGTAACGACTCTTGTTTCAAACTTAGACTTAGGGTACTTCTTCATAAAGTCAGACTGCCAAGCGTCTAGTTGATAGGAGTAGCCCGTAATGGATAGAGTGTTATACCCTCTTGAGTTTTCTGACCAGTTAATCTTAAACCTATCTTCCATTTTAGACCTCCTTTAGTATATCTTTATAATACTTATGAAGTGCCAAATATTCTATATTTTTTATATTTAATGTCAGCTTGTCATTCGTGCTTTAATAACATCCCTCATAGTAGTTCGATGCCAAGAAGAGTTTGCAAGGTCTACAAGGTCTAAGAAGTAAGGAAGCTGCTCCTTTGGAACTTTCTTTAGTATGACAGAAACAGAAGATTCAAACTCGGCATAAGCATATTTGCTGCCACCCTTCTTTACTTCTTCTGCTGATTCTCTAAACTTTTCGATTATTGACATATAATCAATTGATTCAAGTGGCGCAGCTTCAATTGCGCTTCTATGAATCCAGCGATCTTTATCATTTAAAAACATTTCAGAGCAATTATCCATGCCAAGCCTTCTGATCACCATGTTTCTAACTGCCGAACTAGGATCTTTTGCCATTTTAGGAAGATATGAAACAGGAAGCCATCTTGCTGCTCTAAGCCTAACTCTTGAATCTTTGTTCTTATAAACTCTTTTCATCAAAGATACACGTTGCTTTCCGCTTGTCCAGTCTATACAGTACAAGGCCCATAGCCCGACAGACTTTTTTTGCATAACTTCAAATGGAACGTCCTGCCTAATAGACATCTTTCGGACTAATTGTGATATGACAGTTCCGTACCATTTTCCGTAGGCGTCTGTTTTGCCGGTAACTCCAGACGAACCTGAATACCTCCAAGTAGGATATCTAATCCAATACGGATCACTAAAAAGCTTTCCAAGCTGCCTAGTAGAAAGAGAATTGATATGATTTAATACAAGCTCTTCCTTAAATTGTATTCTCCAGCTGTTTTTATTTGGAATAATTGACTCTTGAATGATTTTCAATAAGTTAATTGTTTCTTTTATTTTTGTGTACTTTGGCATGTTTAAACTGTCCTTTTAAAGCTTTGTAATAAAGCACCGATATAAACCCAGCATATGCAACGACAGCCATAGAAACCTCTACGGCCTTAATAGCTTTCTTAACAGCAGACTTTGCCTTACTTTCTTTTGCACAGCGGGTCATAGCTTACTGTATATTTGTTTGAAAAAATATAATTTTATTTATATTTATTCATCAATATGATTTTTAATATCTATAATTTCTATATCAAATCTCGACTTTTCTTTTTCAAGATCAAAAGATAATATCAGCTCTTTTATACTCAGAAGACTATCAAGGTTTGACTTTTGTATCCAACCGTCATTTCTTGGATTTTTTAATTCCATATACATAGATTTTATTTTTTTTTCTAGTTCGCTCATTCCTCATCCCCTACACTCATAATCTCATCAAGAGTTTTGGCATCACCGGCATTATGCAGAAGGGGCCACTCATCTTGAATGTCTTCAGATATTTCCATCCATCCTTCAAAAATTCTAATCGCGAAGTCTTCGCTGGATTTTACTGGACTCATACTAACCTGAAAGCATGATGGAAAAACATACATATCTCTAAGCTTTGGGGTAATCTTAAACGTATCTCTGTAAAAAGGAGATTTCGCTCCTGGCATTGAAAGCTTTATTTCAATTTCGGAATTAGAAGTATCGCCGCTTTCATGAATAAAAGAAATACATGATAACTGATTGGCACTACCAGATCTAGACGGTATGTGGTCTCCGTTTTTAATTGTTGCAACATATGCATTAGTAAACACAACCTTCCAATCTTCAAATATGTCGCATTTAAATCCTTTTGCTAATTTTATATATGCAGAAACTGTCTGTTGAAAAAAATCAGAATACCCCTTCAAAACATCAAAAGGAATGGTTAGTCTTTTGGAAAAAGAATCTTCTTCTGCCCTTGAAAAAACAAACTCGTCTTCTTTTCCAAAGTCAACTATCTGCTCATATGCTATATTAAAGTCTTCGGCTATAGCTTCCGTTACAGACATTTTAAGAACAAATGGACCAAACCCACTATGTGTTTCTATGTCTATTTCTATTTTTTCACTTGACTCATTTGACATAATTATGTACCTCACAATAAATTAAATAATAGCTGAAAGTGGAGCGGGAGAAGGGACTCGAACCCTCAACAGTCAGCTTGGAAAGCTGAAGCTCTACCAATTGAGCTACTCCCGCAACTTATATCTTTATCTCCATACTACTGAAATTAGGATGGTGATCCCAACATCTTGGCTCATATAATTCAGAGCCACCTACTGCAATCTCGTCAAGGTCATCTACTTTTCTATATGTATAGAAAGCATCTCTTCCACATATGGTACACACTGCGGGACACTTTTCTATCTTTGTAGCCCAAGGAAGCATTTGCATGACTTCTTCAAATGGAGTGCATGATGCAGACAATTGCAATGTTGAGGTTAGAACTGTATATCCCGATCTATATAGGTGAGGAAGTATAAGGCCGCTTTCTTTAATCATAAAAGATTCATCGACAACGATTGTAGGCCGCTCCTTGTGCCACTTAAACATTTCCCAGTTTTTTATATCAGAATATATTTCTCTTGCATTAGATATTTTTTTTGCCTTTAGCTTAAATCCATTATGAGTAACTATACTCTCATTATCATATCTGTCATCAATATTTGGCTTATATGCCAGGATAGATTTTTTTTGATACCTATACCTTTCGACTTCGCTAAGTAGCCTTGTTGTTTTCCCACCGAACATTGGCCCTGTAAAAATGATAAACTTTGGATTGTTCACCATTCACCTTCCGTCAACGGGTATTCAAAATTTACCGTATGTTCATTTTTACGAAGCTCAATTGCACCATTCTTTAGGTGAAATTTTTTTGCCATTTCAGTTTGTGGTGACAGAGTAACTACCCTATCTGCCATGCTGTTTTCTCTTGCCACATCTATTAGCAAGTTTATGATAGTCTTTCCAGCACCTCTTTTGTATGACCAAACGGTATATGGAATAATAATTCGACCATTATACGCTGTCAAGCTATCTAGCTCATCTACACTCCTTGGAACGTCTGTTGTATAAGCTAAACATAAAAAGGATTTAAACTCTCCATCTTCATCAAGAAGGCCATAGACTTCCCTTCCAAGCATTGTTCTAAATTCTATAGAAAGCTCTGGCCTTACCGGATCTTTATTAAACCAATGCTCCACATCATGAGTTATCAACTTTAGAGAGTAATTGCTCACTTCTTATCCTCCTTTAAAAATCCTATGGTTCCAGTTGGAACCTTTAATATGTGCATTTCATAATTCATAAATCTGGGTCCATCAAAGTGTTTCCATAATCCGGTTTTTTCGTTTGTATCATCCAACTCCACAACAAGTTCCAAATGACCATTTCTAAACCTTACATGAAAAGCATCTTCCCATATCTCTACGGCCTTCTTTCTAAGGTGGTTCATCGCTTCATCTTGTGATAGGTTTTTTTCTTCGCTCATCGCTATAAGCACCTTTCCCTTAGTTTTTCTAAAATCCAAAGATCGGCCTCGCCAGTTTTATACCTAGCAACACCGTATGGCATTTCATCTAAATAATACCGATATAGTTTTGAGTACGCACTAGAATCTATAAAGCCATTTAAAAAATCAAAATTACAATTCTCAATACAATCCTCTATAAGAAGAGATACATATATAATTTCTTTTGCATTTAAAATACCAAGCATTTCTTTATCAAAGCACAGATTCATTTTGCTTTCCCTTTGCAGAAGTTTAGCTCTGTTTTGGTTGGGGTACTAGGATTCGAACCTAGACTATTCGGTGTCAAAAACCGACGTGTTGCCAATTACACCATACCCCACTATAGTCTAAACCACAGTGGGATCTAGTGGAACCTGAATAATATCAAAAAATTCTGTCTCTCCAGAAATCTCTGTCCATGAATTCCATAACTCTTCTTCAGATGTGGAAGAGTAATTTTCTTCCTCTCCCCATTCGTATAAAGTATTTCTCATTATTTCTGTACCGTGTGCATATGCCGATTCTTCTGAAGAGAAGCAATAGTAGTCATGACCATGCTTATGGCTCCATACTAACAGACTTACTTTCATTTTTTGCATCCTCCCTATCGTTATATCTTTCTAATTCGTCAGCAATTTTTTTATATACTTAATGATGGTCGGGGAGACAGGATTCGAACCTGCGGCCCTCTGGTCCCAAACCAGATGCGCTACCAGACTGCGCCACTCCCCGATGTAGTAAATACAATTTAAATTATTGTTTATTCCTCAGATTTAAGACGAACATACTCTTTTTCAAGTTCGTCTATTCGCGTCATAACCTTTCCATATGTCCGAAGATCGCCGCTTCTTTGAAGCTGTACAGCTTTTTTGTATAGAGCATCCCGCTCTTTTAATACTTTTTTGGTTGGGTCTTGCTTAAATAAAGATAATAGAAAATTAATCATTCTTTGTAGTCCTTTTTTTGGGCAGGTAAGGTCTTATGCCGTAAGCAAATATTTTATATCCCACATTAACAAGGCTTCTGATCACCGGAAGTCTTGAAACTTTAACTGCTCGAACAAACCCCATCTTCTCGTACATCTTGCGGAATGTTTCTACGCCAACGGTTTTATTTCCGTCGAATTCGCCAATCATTTCAGAATCATAATCACCACTATCTCTAAACTCAGGGCTGCTTATATTGACAAATTCAATACCACAAGACTCTCCTCGCTTTCTGATGGTGTTTATCTCCAGAGAGCATACATAACAACTTTCGTCGTAATAAACCTTGTCAGTCATCCTTCGTTCTCCTTGATTTTGCGATAAGCGCCAACAGTTTCAGGGAACAGATCGGTAACAATTTCCAGGCAAGCCTCGGCAACCTTTTGAATCTCCCACTGTGCTCCTTCATGTGTTCTAAGATCAATAAACTTTAACAGGTTAGATAAATTCACTGTTCCATAATATTCTGTATACATATTTTGCGGCAAAACTCCGCGAGCCTGTTCTCTGCAAACTCCAGCCTTTAAGAGTCTGTCAAAAAGTTGCAGAGACTCAAGGTGATGATTTTTTATGGCATCAGAAGCATGAAACGCAGGTCCAAGAATTGATGGGTTAATTAAGTCATTAGCATTACTAGCTTGACGATTGGACTTGTGCTGTGTCCTAAAAGCCTCTGGTTCGTAGAACTTAATGTTTACATCAGTGTAGCGACGAGAAATTTCATTATAAGCCCATGTTCTATGACGATGGTGCTGAGAACGAACGAACAAAGGAACACAAAAGCGGAAAGTAATGAGATTGTGCTCAAGAGTCGAGGTATGTTTGTGTCTGATGAGATAGTTGATAAGTCTTTTGTCTCGTCCATCTAAGCTGTCCTTTTCTACTCCGAACGATACTCGGGCAGAGTTAACGACCGTAAGATCATCACCCATATGATTTACATAGTCTACTCGCCCGATACCATCACCGTATATATTTTCTATATTTAATATAGACATTTTTAATCAATCTCCATTGACTTTGCTTCATCTAGTTTATTTATTAGCCCAATTAACTTATCAAGCTTTAAATCTGATGGCATCCTAATTACAGTCCCCAGCTTTACAGTGCTCTTATTCGGCATTGATACGTTAATGGAAACAACCTTAACATTTTGCTCATCGAGTATTGTTCTGACATCGTTTACAATGCCCGGTCTATCATCAAGTGTTATCTTAAATGTTCTAGTTTTATAGGACGTTAGTATCCAATCTTCCAGCCTATTCATTACTGTTAGTATCAGAAGAACAAGTAATGACGTAAATAGTGCTAATTCAAAATATCCACTTCCGCACGCTATACCTATTATGGCCGTTGTCCATAGCGAACTAGCAGTCGTAAGTCCCTTTACCGAAACTCCAAACCTAAGTATTGCTCCTGCTCCTAGAAAGCCAACTCCGCTTACAACTTGAGCAACTATTCTTCCGGGATCAGATGGAAGATTTGGACTGGATAAAAACTGAGAATATGAAATAGAAAGTATTGCAGCTAAAGATGCGCCAACAGCTAAGATCATATGAGTCCTTAGCCCTGCTGGTTGTCCATGAATCTCTCTTTCAAGGCCGATTAAGGAGCCTAATCCTGCGGCAGCAAGAAGCCCTATAAATGGTTCATAGCCTATCATCACTCATCATTCTCTTCTTCTTTTGACTTGGCTTGCCCCTTTGTTATGAGTCTGCCTCTAATATCTGTATTCATTTTTTGTAATTCTTGAATAATACTGCACAGAATACTGTATATTTTTCTTATCACAAAACCTCCTTCTGTTTACTTTGTTCTAACCCTAGCCAACACAGGCTTTGAATCATCCTCTTCAACTGTGCTTGCAAGCTTTTGAAGGCTGTTTGAAATAGATATTAGTGGAACGCTAACAAGAATGAGTCCAATGCACGCTACCATGTAAAAAAGAAACTCCATATTATTATCTCCTATTGGTTTTAAAGTAGTGGTGTAAGTTTCCGCTTCATTTTTATAGCAGAAGGATTAGGGTGTTCCTTTTGAAGCTCTGCTAGTCTTTTTTTTGCAGTCTTTTCTAACTCTGAAAGTGTCTGGTTGTCTTGATCGCTACAAATAAAATCAAGTTTTACTTTTTGATTATCTTTCTCTTCATATATTGTGTAGATATACATAATACTTCCTCTAACTACAGTGTTAATATTTTTGCTCTACCATTTTTTGATATAAGTTTGCAGTATTTTTTATATTTAATTGGCGAATTATCTGACTTGTCTACAAAGGTTGAATACTTGTATGGGTTATAGGTTGCTTCGCCATCAAGCATTTCGTTTTTTATTGAAGCACTCATCGTATGTCCAAGAATATAGGCGTGAACATTCTTTCTTCTTTCAAGAAGAACTCGCTCTCTGCCTGCTTTCTGAACCCTAAATGAACATTTTTCTAAATCTATTTCGCTAACATGCTTTATGACGCGACCTTTGCTTGCTCCCTCCATAGCAACAACAGAGAATAGCTTTTTATGTAAATTAAAATATACCTTAACCCTCATAAGTCCTCCTATTCGTAATCCCTTACTGCAATTCCTACGGGAAATCTTGGTCGTCCATCATCAGTAAGTTCTTGATATCGAACAGTGAGCATCTTACCTATATAAGAATCTAGGTTTTTATATTGTTCTGCTCGTTCCTCATGACTTCCCCTCGGGCGCACATCAAACTCAAGCCCATCAGAAGTAATACACTTAAAGATAACGAGGCCAGATTCCCTACCAGACCCATCCTTTCCCCCGATGATTTTGTATTCATCATCTACAAACCTTTTTACTTTTTGTAGGTCATAAGACCTATGCTTATATTTATATAGGCTATTCTGATTGCGAACCATCATTCCTTCATAGCCATCTGAAATGAATCTCTGTTCGAAGACATTAAAATCATCTTCATTATCTGCTAAAAGTGTTTTGGTAAACTTAATGTTACTTCCGATGATAGTCCAGCTTTGACAATACTCTGGAAATCTAACGCTACCTACACCGTGTTCTGGCACTCTCTTTTCGAAAGTCAAAGTAGGGTGCGGGCTATCATAGATATGATACTCTAGTAAGTCTGTATCGTCGCGTTTCTTTTTTACCGCAGAGATAATTCTTTGAAATGTCCATCCATGAACATATAATTCACCATCTACGCACTGACCATCAGATAGCATTTCACACAACTGCTGATTAATCTTATCTGGAATGTCAATAACCTTTCCCTTTCTAGACCACATAGTAACGACCCCATCTTGCTTTCTCGCAAGCATCCTAACTCCGTCCAGCTTTGGCTGAACCCAGCATGGATAGTTGATCTTTGAACTATGCTTATCATGTCGGTGAGCAAGCATTGGAAGAAACATGCCGTCAGATTCCGATGGAATGTTGTTCTTATCTTCTACATATCCTGAATCTTTTTTACGGCTATGTGCAGATCTAGCTTCAGAACATGCTTGTTCGTATGGAGAGGTTTCGTTTGCTCTACCGATATTCTTACCTTCTCCAACATAGCGTTGGTCAAGCTGCTTTTTGCCTGTTTCGTAGCCATGCTCAGTCTCGATGTAACAGGTGCCATCGCCCATCTGGAGAACCAAGATATTCCATTCTTTAATCTTCCCATTGGTTGATCTTCCATATAGCGTTGGTAAATTCATCGTTCCTCCGTAAAAATAAATTTGCACTCATCCCACGGCAAAAACATTACATCACCCGGATGATAATGTTGCTGATACCCATGCGCTCTTACTTCAGTAAACTCAATAACCATGCCCTGCTCTGTTACATGCTCAATCTTAGCCCACTTCTCTACCGTATTCCCTGGCCATAGATGAATGTGTCTGCCTTCGTAGTTTAGATCCAGCATGCTTTTCATTTGATTTTCTCCTGCTTGGATTTTATGTTGCAGCCTTCGCCCTCAACACAGTACCATTCTCCATATCCAGTACCACAGCTACGAAATGCCTCTTCAAGCTCATATCTGTCACCTTCTTTGCCGCAATTTGCACACTCAAATACATCATCCATGCTAAACCAGTTAGACATGATGCCTCCTAATTATTATTAGAGTTTATTTTTTACCAGTCAGATCTATCTTTTCTTCTAGGGATCTTGCTGAGATTCTTTCTGTTTCTAGAATTCTTTACAAACCTTTCTGATTCGTAATAATCATCATATTCATTATCAAACTCATCATATTCGTTATCAAATTGATTATAGTTTAGATTATGGTTATCAGCTTGGCTTTTATTTTCATCAAAGCTTTTGCCATTAAAGCCTTTGTTGTTACTAAAATCTTTTTTCATGATTCATTTTTGTTTTCTGGGTAGTAAATTTTTTCTATTACATTTCCAAATGGATCGCTTTCATATGTATAGAAGGAGCCATCCCTGTGCATTTTCACTTCTGATCCATCTGGAAAATCATCAAAAGAATTACATTCAAATGCGATATGTGGTTTATGCTGCTCCTCTAAGACAAGAGCTATTTTCGTACTTCCAATTTCTAGCATCGCCCAACTAGAATCTTCATACAAGACATTTGCGCTATATTTATCTTTATAATAAGATACCGCATTAAATATGCTAGATACGTTTATTGCAATATGATCTAATTTCATTTACCTTTCTGCTCATCATAGTTTAGTTTGTATATAAAATATATTAAATATTTTGACCTTTTATCTTTTTAGATTTCTTTCTAGACCTTCTTTCCTGTCTAGATGCATCAACCATCTTTTCTTTTAATAAAGACATAGATTTAGCCTCCTGATATGATGAGAAGCCGTGGCATATACCTACCAGTATCTTAGCTTTTTTACAGCGATACACTTCCCAGTCAAATCCGTAATAGTTTCTATCGCTAATAAAAACTAGGTTTGTCATATTCATTTAGTTTAAACCTGTTTAATATATAAACTTTATTTTAGTATAGAGCACCAGCAGAAGTTCCCTTGAATCTGGCCCTCTTGTGAGCCTTAATGCTTCCACGACCATGATCCAACTCTACATCAATTCTTACCTTGCAGTCACCGACATCGTTATGACCGGCCTTTAAGAAAATATATAAGTCTTCTGTGTCAGTTGATCTATTATCAGTATTTACATTAAAGGCAATTCCGTTTGGTGGTAAGCCAACAACACCCTTTCTTCCCGGCTCCGCGCTAGTCATCGGTCTTAATACAAGGCCGCAACCTCCTGCACTTGCAGCGCCAAATGGATTAGTCTTTGCACCGGCACTCATATCCCAAAGTGTATTTATTGGACTGGCAGCAGAGCCTTGTCTTATTGCAACTTGAATGGTATGAGCGGCATTAGTTGACTCCCCGTGAACAGCCATTTGAACTATCCTTCCAGACACAGAGTACCTAGACATTGGATTGTCATTTGCGTCTAGAGTGTGGTTTACAAAACGTCCCTCAAAAATTCTAGCTCCAGCACTGTTATTCCCATATGTAAGGCCGCCAGTAGATATACCGATGAGAGTTTTGAATATAGAAATTGTCTTAGCCATTAAATTTCTCCATTATAGTTATGATCTTATCAATCATAATATGATATATTAATAGTATTTTATTCGTCTTTATCTGCTTTTATATATTTGTTTTCTTCTATAGAAAACATAATTCTGTTTGAAATTAAGTCATCTACGAAGTCATCTTTTGAGAAATATACGCTAACAACATTTTCATCTTGCTGATTAAAAGTCTTGTGATCTTCGCCAACTCCATCATATATAGCATCCATATATATCTCAGATGCTTGTACTTTTAAATAATCTATTTCGTAATTATTTTTTCTTTTCTCTTGCATTATGCCAAAGTATTTGCCAACTATAAACGATGCGAACATAAAAAAAATAAACAGAGATATTAAAGCTACTTCCATCTAAATAGAGCTATAGTTCCTCTTCCTCGTCAGGCTCGCTGCTAGGAAGGTTTGCATTTTTTAGATCAAACTCATGCTCATTTGGATGGTTCTCAACATATGAGGATATGACACTAGCATATGACTCTATGATTTCTTCATCGTCCAAATCAGAATCATAGGAAAGCTTTTTAATTAAAGAGTCTAAGTGGTTTGCCTCTCTAACAAAACCCTCTCCATCTAGGAAGTTTGCAAGATTAATTAGTCTTTTTAACATAGTATCTCCACAATGTATTTTATGACAATTTATTAGTATAAATTACCCTCTATATACATATAAGTGGATTTTCTATCTCATAGCCCATTTCTATTGCGATTAGATCTGCATAGAGCATGGCGACTTCTTTTGATTCTGCTGTTCCTAAAGTCCAAGAGTCATATTCAGACAAATTTCGAACTATAGAGTCTTGCTCTTTGTAGTTTGAAACAAACCTTATTTTATAGTTCCAGTTTTTATAATCTTTGTGGACTATTATTGCGGAAGATTTATAATTAAACTTTGATATAAAAACAAATCTTCTAAATGTAGAGTATATATCTCCATTGTGCTCTACCCTTATCTCCTCCCAATTACTCAGGATCATTGATAAGCTCAAAAGGTTTGGTTATCACATATCCCATTTCCGACGCTTCTATGTCGGCAAGGAACATGGCAACCTCTCGGCTTTCAACGCCACAGCACATCTTATATGAAAGATAAGGTGATTTTTTTCTTAACGGATGATCATTTGGTATTGGAACACAATATCTCCATTTTTTACCTCCAGGCTTGTTTATGAAGCTATCTCTCTCTACGATAACTTCCTTTCCGATGAGCGAGCCGTCACTTGAAGATGTAACTACTCTAGCCCTATTATCAAACCTAGTTCTCTCTATTTCTCTTGAGGATCTTCTTCTTTTCCATTTAGATAATGTCATTTAAAACATTATACTGAAATAAAACTCTTTATTTAATTTTAATAAAAAGCTATGCTTCCGCTGGATTCATTTCGTGAGTTATATTCTGCAAAAAAGAAACCTTACCCTTTTCTGTTATTGAAATCATAAGTTCATTATCTTCTATTTTTGCATCAATATTCCCATTCTTATAAAGGCTTAAAGTCGCCATATCTAGATCTTTTTCAAGATCGTTTTTTGAGTTACTGATTTTATCTTCAAGAAAGTTAATAATTTCATCAGACACCATTCTGACCTCCTTAGTTATCCACAAACTCTTTTGCGAGTTTGACAAGATTAGCCAAACTCTCGTCCACAACTTCTTTTGCATCAGACATCTTTTCTGGATTATTTGCCGCAAAAGAAAGAATCATATAAAGCGATATTGCTATAAATAAATATTTAAAAAATGAACTCATGTTAGCCCTTACATAATTACTCTATTTCTCAGCCAAATGATTTTTGACCTAAGAATATTCTTCTCATCGTCCTTAATTTTCTTGCACCATGTTCCATCATCGTTTTTGAATAGCTTGCTGCTAAACTCTTCTATATGCTTATATGCTCGAATAATTTCAGACGAAGAGGCTAGGGGGGTTAACTCCCTATTTACCTCACTTGTCCAAGATATAACGGCATCAAAAAACATAGTTCTTTCTTTTGAATTAAAAAGATTTTCTTGCATTATATTTCAACCCTATGGTGAAAAGTTTATTCTCTTGGTGCAAACAATACGGATGCACTCCACATATCGGATGGATCTGAAAAATAATTAACCGACTCTACAACATATCGAGTTGTATCAGAGCCATTTTTCAGGATCAAATAATCGCCATCCTTAATGCCTCTGTGCCAACCGATAAGGTCTAGCTTCATACCTCTATCAATAGATTCCATTATGTTGTAGTTGCAACCCCAAACCCTATCTGATAAATCGTGTACACTAGCCATCTTTCTCTCTCCCAAATAAGACCCTGTATAGGTCAATAAATGTAACCTCTAGCCCGGATGGTATAAAAAGCTCTTTCCCGCAGCTAGTTTTCACCGAAAGCAAATCTTCAAGTGTCTCTTTCGATGTATTTGGCTCAGGAAATATATCATATATGTGTGGCTCATCGCCTAATTCTTTTGCCAAAGAATATATTATCTCTTGGAACGCAGGCTCATATGAAAAATAAAATAAAAATCTTTCATTCTGATCTTCGGCATAAACTCTATAAACGTCCATGCCTTATTTATACTTATGATTTTTTTTTATTGCTTAAGAAGCGCCAAATTTTTCCCCAAAGAACTTCATAAATATAATAAAAAATCGTTGACGCTATATTGGAAAAAATAGATATTTCAATTGACACTATCCAATCATCAACAAAAAACATAGCTATTATCACCGAGAGAGGTATTGCTACCGCAAACCTCCAAACCAATGTTTTACAAAGTATTTCTCTTTGACTTATTTCGCTAGACATATTCTGTACTACATATTTCTTACGGTTGTATCTATGGTTCTAAGGTTATGACTTACCCTTGGCGTGAGCTGTATTTCATTGTCTCTATGCCACTTGATAACCTCGGTCCAAATTTGATTAAAGGTCGATCGAATTTTTTTGTAATCTGAGTCTGCGACCAATCTGTTTAGCTTTTCAAGTGCAGGAGGATATGGCTCCCCATCGTATGCACCATTCACTCTAAATATAGTCTCAACTATAAGCATCTCTATGGACGCCACCCTCTTATCTTCGTCGGAAAGATTTTTATAATTCCAGTCATATTCATTATATTTCGAAGAAAACTCTTCTGGAGTCATAGGCTCTATATCAGCCCAAGCTTCGATCTTTTGTCGCTCCTTTTCAATGGCACTCTCTATGAACTGCTCGGCGTTAGTATACTCTTCTTTCCACCAAGCCTCGGAAGGGCTATCATCCCAAACTCTTTGATAGTATTCTCGATCCTGTTTTTCAGGTGACCGCTGAGACTCCCGATTGTAAAACCCCTCAGAGAATGGATCTGGATCAGGTTGTTCGCTCGAATGATAACGTCTTGATGGCGCTTGTGTTTCTTCAAAGCTAACCGGCTCTTGTGATGATACAAAAACCTCTTCATCTGGGGCATATTCTTCATCCTCTGAAGGGCGCAAAACACTCTCCATCGGATTATCCTCTGGACGTGTTGATGGAGGAAGCATTAAGCCGTCACGAGGGCCACCTACAATTACTCCTGGCCCAACTGCCGCTATTTTTTGTAGCTCTCTATAGTTTCTATATGAAGCTATTTTGAACATATATTTTTTACTTGAGGCTATTTTTTTCATTTGTCAATCCTTATAGTAACAAATGATTATTAGTAATTTTTAGCGAGCAATTAGTGTCTTATGACGGTTCTTTTCCAATGCCCCCTAATCCATGCGTTCCTATGGTTATAATGCCCAGGAATCCACCTCCAGACTACATGATTGTGTGCTCTACGATTATGATTGTGACACCTTACGGAATGACTATGCGGCCTTTCTTGGGAAGCGTGCGGGCCATTATGATTGCCATGACGGGGACTGTGAGCAAGAGCGACAGAACTCATCGCCAAAGAAAGTACAATAAAAATAGTTTTCATTTTTTCACCTCTGCGCGAGAGACGAAAAATTTAATTATTTATTCAAAAAAAATTAAAGTTTATACCTTAAACATATTTGACTTTTTCCCAACCCTGTCTGAAATCATGTTAATGTGTACTCGCTCTAACTCAGCTCCAAACCTAGTTGATACGCCGTGTATGGACTTCGGTGTATTTAGAAACATGATAAAATTATTTTTATAATACTCTACAACCTTGGACTTAATCAAATTAACCTCTTCCGGCCCCCTGTCCTTTTCGTTTTCCCAGCCTATATAAAGATCTCTATTATATTTAGAAAGAGACTCCGGTATGTATTCGACGCTTGATTGACAATAGATAGTCTTATACTTTTCAGATCTTTTTCTTGGCTTTTCGCAAATACTGTAAAGCTCAAGGTCGCCACCAGTAGATTTGTCATTCTCATTTTTTATATAAAGTAATCCTGCATATAGTTCTTTAAAGCAGTCAATGTGTACTGATCTAGTTGTGCTTTCGCTTGGAAGCGGATCATGAATAACAACCTGACAGTCTGCATGTAATACTTCTTTTTTATTAACACCCTCTGGGTTTCTAACGCCTCTTAATAAAACATTTTCTTTTTTAAATGACTTGTAAAAATTATGATACAAATCATTCATTTGTTTATCGAATATATTCAAAACTTTAACAACAAAGTCTGGAGAGGTATGATATTCCATAAATTCAGATAAAAGGTTGTTCTGTCTTTCAATATCTCCCTTAAACTTTCCTCGTTTGTACCTGTGTGCTCCAGCGCCATCAGCACTACACATACTCTTTATCCTCTTTACATCTATCGAACTTTCAAGCTCTCTATAGATATCCCAGTCCAAACACTCTCTTATGATTATATGCGGGTATGGTTCTAGAAATAAATTTTCTTTCTTGAAATTATTTAAAACACATATTGACATAATAATACTATAGAATATTAGTATTACTCATCAGCTCCCTCATTTTGTAAAGACCAATTTCTTTGTGTTTGCACTCAAGCATCATATCAAAGCTATACCCATAAGTATTAGGGGCAGTCCAGTAGCTATCAGAATGGGCTTGCGGCTTAATCTTTGGATTGTTATGCTCTACAGATCTAGATTGAGAATAGTGTACAACGGGTTTAATACCACCCCATGTAGATAGTGATAGTTCAAGAGATTCTTTTTCATTCATATCTCCAGGGTGCAGACTATAATGGTGATAATCGAACACAATGGGAATAAGAATGTTTGAATAAATATTATTATATAGTTCTTTTACAGAGAACAACGACTCCTTATCATCATTTTCAACAGTAAGTCTAGATTGACAGGATTCAGACAACCTTCTGTAGTTTTTACAAAATGTTTTTGCGGTCCCCACTTTGTCGTCATAAGCTGCCCCAACATGGATATTAATCTTATTATATGTAGTATTAGATAAGCCCATTAGATCCATAACTTCAGCATGATGATTAAGATCTTTAATTGTATTAAGAACAACACGCTCATTAGGGGAACACAGCTTATTAAATGGGCCGGGATGATATGTCATCCTAATATCATTTTCTTTTGCAAAGTCTCCAGCTGTCTTTAGATGGTGACATATTTCTTCATAGTCAGGAAGACTATCTAGTTCGTACTCCGAAGCCCAAGGAAATGATGAGGATGACATTCTATAAAAGTATATATCGTTATCAAAGTTCCATTTCAAGATTTTGTTTAGATCTTTTACATTAGACAGGACGATTTCAGACACATAAGGAAGACCCTTTTGATCGAAGGTTCGTCTAATCATGGTTCTGTTTGTCGTGATTCTAGACTTCTTCGAACCACTTGAGAGCTGCATATTAATACAGGCATATCCTAGCTTCATTTTATGCTCCAAAGTCATCAATGTTAACAACCATTGTATATATTCCAGTTTCTAGATCTAGGCGATCCTTTTCTGCCTCTGCATCAGATCTGCTGTTAAATCTTTTAGCACAATCAAGGGAGCTAAAGTTTGCAAGAAGGTTTGACATGCTATGACCAGAATAAAATCTGACACCCCATGTAACCCCAGTTCTTTCTAAGACGTAGTACATAAGCTAACTCCTTTTCTTATTCTTTTTTATTACTTTTATAATATGCCACTCAAAAACAAAAGATTTACAATCTTTTGGACTTTCTTTTTTATCTAAAGGTACGCACTTATTTATAAGAGAAAGCTGATCGGCTTTACTCGTAAGACAGCCCCAAAAGCCGCGAACACGCAGGCCCTTTTCTTTGTCACTTTCAAAACCGGAGGGTCTATCTACTTTAGATAGTACGCGCATAGAAACTTCGGGTCCAGCAAAAGTTTTACAAAGTAAAATATCATTTACATCATAAGAAACTTTTGAGCCATCACCCTTAGTTTTCGTATTCCTCTTGTTCTTCGACTTCTTCTGGTTCTTCTTCGTCAACCTTACCTCCTACAACGTATATAACTTCGTTTGTTATAACGCTATATGGATCAGCAGATAGTTCGTCTAACGCATTTTGAAATGCGTCATCAACATTCTCCCCAGTTCCAATCACCGTAATAGAGAATTCGTATGTAGTTTGGTTATTCTCCGCCATAAACTGTATAAAGTTCCATTTCTTCTTCGTAAGCATCTATGTTCTCACTTGATAGGGTACTGTTCAAACCTCTCCCATTCCTTTCCCAATCCCAAAAGCCATCCTCTGTCTTCGAAAATTTTCCATTTTCTGAAAACCAAGTATTGATACCATCTTTCATTGCATCATTATAGGCATCAGAAAGCTCTTGAATAGAGTGAATCCTTGCTTTGCAAAACGCGTTGAAGACTCTATCGTTCTCATTTGCGTAACCAGAGTTATACGATATGTATTCATCTTGACTATCGCAAGCATATAGCTCTACCAGTTCGCAAAAATCATCTTCTTCAATGGATGGGTGTTCTATTTTAATTAGCCCATATTTCCAAGATTTTAACATAAATACTCCCAATAAACTTGTCGGTTATATCACAAGTTTATACTCAATAGTAGTAGATAATTACTCGTCTATTTTATATTCAGGCATACCAGATAGATCAAAAACATCTACATTCGACGTTGGTAGCGACTCTGGTTCAGTGAAATTATCATCTACCTGAAAGTCTAAGATATCTACAATTTCATGATCGGTAATGCTATCGTGTGTAAATGAGTAGTCCATTTCTTGAATAACCTCTTGAATGGACTCCTCTGTTTGTCCGTTAGTTAGGTAAATTTTTACAGATACATACACATATGTGTCTTCCATTTGAAACTCCTTTAGTATGCTTGCTCATCAATGTGAGGATAAATTTTTGGTGCGGTATATTTCTTTACCAAAGTAAGATCATCAATATCTACAACAACAGGGCTTTCCAGTCCTGTAACTGAAACCAAAACGTGTCCGGTAGTTTCACCCAGGAGTTTTTCAATTCCAATCACGGTTGCAAGGGTTCCGTCTTTTAGCTCTACTGTATCAAAACGATTCATTTTTTGTTCCTTAATTGATCGTTGTGTTCGGTGGTAGACTTGAAAGCAAAGTAATATCTCTTTCAAGCCTTGAAAGGTACTCTAGTGTTAGCTTCGAATTTAAATCATAATTAGCCTTATGATTCAAAAGATTTTTAACTAAATTGTCAATAGTTTTTTTCTGCTCTATATTTTTTCTATATAGATAAAATATAAGCCCAGTATTTATTCCTATTATTAGAGCTAAGAATATTAAAACAAATAAGTCCATGAAGGCTTCTTCCTTTAGTTTTTTTATGCCTTAAAGTCTGGGTTATCATAATCAAAATCATGTTCTCCCATGCCACTAAACAAACCGGCGGCATCAATTAGTGCTATATGATCGCACGCTTCTGATGGTTGATCTCCCCAAGACATCCCTCCTGAGAAGATATAATTAGTTCCTTTCAGTGTCATATGTGCAAGATCACGTCGCCAACCACAACCACCAAAGCTATCCTCTGGGCTTCCAATTAAAACTCTTACAGCATCTTGCAGCTTCTCCCTTACCATATTCCTTATTTTTATCCCATAGAGATCGTTCAGCTTATAAAGATCTTCTTCTTTAATCTCCATATCATCAAGCTCTTCCCATGTTTCTTGGGCTTCATACCAAAGGTAATCTTCTGCAAGTGCCTCTAGATTTTTATCGCTTATGCTGTCGATTCTATACTGAATGATAGGCCATGCCTTTTCATAGTTAGTTGGATCTTCACAGCAGTAAAGCAGCATGTCTGCGCCCATAATATTCTCCCAATAGTTAATGTTTTGTTCTGATTAATCTTTGCTATTTTCCAATAGATATTCTGAAACATCGGATGGACTGTTAATTGTAGGCTGTCCAAACTCTACCAACACCTTCGAAGTCTCTGATGAATCAGAGACAAGGAAGGAGCTAGTTAGAGTAAAAATGATGTATGCTGCTGCGTGTAGCATAACAACAGCGGTTGCTGCGATTGAGTAAAAGCCCAGCTTGTTCATTCTAAAGTTATCCCTTTCTGGATTGTGTTAAACTAAAATGGCGATATAGCAATCGCATAGATCACTATATCGCAGTTATAAAAAGTATTAATTTAATTATGATTATCATTGTTAAGTGGATAAGTTTTGTGTTTATTCTTATTCATCATCCCACTCTTCTTCATCTTCGTATTCCCAAGATTCATCGGAAGTTCTTTCTCCACTGCTCCATTCCATCCTGCCTTCGAACCCCATTCCTGGCTCTGAGTATTGAAGTTCAAAGGTAAGCTCTGGAAAGTCCTCTGAAACTTTTTCAAATAAAGCATCTGGTGGACCCCAAGGTGTTTCAAATTCATATGTTGCCAGAGAATTTCCACCGTATGCTTCAATGGCTCGCTCAGTAGTAAGGTTAACATCACTCGCTCCCCACTTAACTCCCCAGTTGGAGCCTTCCCATTCGTAACCGGCCATTAAAGGCTCAGAATAGCCCATGAGCGTCTTTATCTTTGCTGCTTGACCGGAATCATACCCAAAGCGTCTAACGTCGTCTGGAACGGGGTACAGGGCGTGAAATGAAAGGTCTTGAACATTACCCGGCTCTGGAATGTTTGATGCAACAATTTTTTTCCTTGTATCATCAAATGCTTCCCACGGTTCTCCGTGAAACTCATTGTATGTTGCTCCCGGTCCTCTGGCTGCATTTACAAAGGCTTTTACGGCTTCTTGTGGGCCGATAACATTTAGAGTATTTGAACACCAGTTGGGCACGTTATTCTCCTTGGAATAGTTTGAGTTCTTTTCTAGATACAATGGGCGCACCAGTAGCCAGATGATCTTTTACCATTTGAATATGATAACACCGTTCTTGGTGGTGGTATCCCAAACATTGACAGGTAAAATGATCGCCTGTCTTTTTAATTAAATATTCATCGCCCTTTGAGCCAATGATCTTCCACTCGTTTTGCATAATAAAACCCCTGATAATACACATAAGGTGTAATCAGGGGTATATAAATTGGAATAAAAATATATAATTTTATTTTTAATTATCTATTTCTTAGGGATGGATTGGAATAGCCAACATCTATTTCTCTGCCCAGCTTTGAGTTTCTGCCCACATGAATTGCTAAAGCATTAGAAATAGATTCTACGTCTATATCACTAATATCTTCTGATGAGTGAAGCTGAACGGTAAATATATAATGATTGCTAGCCCCCATTGACTCGGCATTTTCTCTGCTTCGTCGTCTTGGGCCTGCTTCTTTGTTCATCATTCTATAGTTTCTACTTGATGCAATTTTTTTCATGACACTTTGTTCCTCAGTTTTATTTTTAATTATTAATAGGGTAATTTATTTTTTAAATTTTATCAGATAAATCAACATAATCTTGAGCAGTAACTCCTGATGAATAGCCCAAGTCTAGTAGGACTATCTTTCCGTCCCTTGAGCCATAGTTACCACCTGATATGTCTGTTAGTTGCACTCCAAAGGTATCATAGATATATTTTAAATGATCCTTTAGGTCTTGTAGATGAAGGGTGGGCGTTGCAACCTTTATAGCATCAAGATAATCAAGGTATCCCATTTCTAAATAGGAAACATCGACTTGCCTGCCACCTGAGTAACCTTTTCTAGTTTTTTCTTCTGTTCCTCTTAGTCTGCCTTTTGCAGGGGACAATCCTCCGTTTGCTCTTGATGCCATTCTAAAGGCACGAGATTCTTCTTCTGTTAAGTCAGATAAGACAGTAGGGGTCGAGGACCAGTCATTAGGATACTCTAATCCTCCTGCTGATTCCACTAATGATATTACTCGCTCTATTGCATCAACAAACTTTAGATCACTATTAAAAACAAAGTTTCTTGATTTTGCATTGGCTCCTTTCTTGCCGTCCACAGCTTCCCATACTACAGAACCTGCTGCATACATATCAGAGTCTTGTTGTCCTAAGAATTCAACAACAATAGCCCACTGAGACCCCACCTTATAAACTTCATAAACATTATATATTCCTCTATAGGGTGCGCTCTTGACCGCAGAAGCAATACCCGCTTCTCCGTGGGATTTAGTTATTTTTAGAATTTTTTCTCCCGACCTAAAGACGTGAGCTTCGGTTCCAGAAGTGAGATACTCTGGTTCTGATGCGAACATTGAGGGCGAGTGTTCCATTATGGCCTCTATAATAGAAGCCGACTCATCCTGCCTTTTTTGCTTTAGTTCTTCTTCTCTTTGTCGCTCTCTCTCTACGACCTCTGGGGGAGGCTCATAAGCGGCGTTAATGATCTTAAGAATGTCATCTGCCTCCTTAAAGAGTGAAGCCTTTACTAAGTAATCATATAAATTATTTAATTTACTTTTAGATTTTTTTAATCTTTTAGTTTTTTCTTTTGATTTCTTCTTTCTGCTTTCCGCATACTTAAGAGCTTTCTTTAGTCTAGCTTTAACCTTTGGGTCTTTAGCGTTCTGGTATGCAGCCCTTACTCTTTGATGTATAAGGTTTATTATCTGTGACTGCCTTGCATGGGACTTGGACTTAAAGTCTTTTCGGGATAGGGTTTCTTTTATGTCGCTAACCGTTCTGAACTTGACAGGAACCGTATCCTTCGGGTTCTCGTCTGTATATAGCCGCCTTTTTGATCCCTTGGGTTTTTTCCCCGTTCCTTTCTTGGGGTCTTTAGCCAGGGATATTATTCTGTAATTTAATTCAGACGCTATCTTCTTAGAACCCATCTTTATTCCTGTTAATTAATTTTTAATTATCTAAGCATAGGGCTTATTTGATAAGCCAACTCTACTGCTCGTCCATTTGCTCCTGCCGCTATAGCAGCCTGTGGTGCATCAGGCGAACTAGCTGAGCCTCTAATGTGGGTCATAAGAAGTCCCAGTGTGTACTGAAATCCCGGCATATTTTCAGGGTTTTGTGGTGCGTTTAAATCTTCATCAGAAATTACAGACTTTATTATTTGAGCAAAAGCCCGAACCGCTGTATCATTGGAGAAGTCCACTGTTCTGACTTCAGCTATAAGGCTGTTTGGATATGTGTAGCTATTTATTGTTGTAGTGGCGCCAGTACCGCCTCTATTGCCACCAGTATCACCAGTATCACCAGTATCACCAGTATCACCAGAGCTACCTGCTCCCGTGCCAGACAGAGAGCCTAACCCCCACTCTGCAAGTTTATTCATAATAGAGTCCAAAGAGTCAGCTTCTTTTCTATGTCCACCTTCATCTAAATCATTTGCCAGTTTAATTAGTTCTTTAATCATTGCTTATTCCGTTAGCTCTGCTATTGCCGCCGCAATTAAATTAGATAATTCTATTATTCTGCCTTGGTTCCCGGCCTGTGTTGCAGCCGAATCTTGAGTCTGAGCTGGCCCAACAAAACCTCCTGCGGCTGTAAATATACCAGCCATCCATCCTGATACATTTGACCGACTGGTCAGCGGAACAAGAGGCTTTGCATTTGCCGCA
>MDTB01234071.1_pt1 | contig 24603 bp, 21 predicted proteins | sample 811161 | NCBI WGS metagenome assembly MDTB01 (sample SAMN05326650, study PRJNA326480) | marine metagenome | isolation source: seawater | place: Mediterranean Sea | collected 2009
AATTCCTATGGATAACTTTATTGTAAATCAACTTTATTTAGATGAAGTAACGGATTTTATTAAAAAAGTAAATAACGGGACAATAAAGCATGATCTTGATTTTGACACAGCTGTAACAAACTCACATTGGATTTTGAGCATGCATTCTTCCATAGAAAATCAAAACAAATGTCAAAAATCGTAGCCAAACTATTTGATCTTTCAGGCAAGGTAATTGTGTTAGGTGGAGGCGCTGGACAAATTGGATTTTCAATGGCGGAAGCATTAGTTGATGCCGGTTCAAAAATTGCTATAGTTGACACAGATCTTGATCTGGCAGAGAGTAAACTTTCCACATTTCATGATGAAAAGATTGTTTCAAATGTGAGTTTGTATAAAGCAGATGTAAGTAGTAGAGACGAGGTGTTGGCTGTATGGGAGAAAATTGCAAAAGATTACGACAGTATTTACGGACTTATCAATTGTTTCCACTTTAAAGGAGATTCACGGAGACTTGACACATCAAGCAATTTTTTTGTCGATTTTGAAAAATATCCTGAAGAAGCATGGGACAAAGTACATGATGTTAACTTGAAAGGTACCTTTTTAATGTGCCAAGCTGCTATCCCTTATTTTAAAAAAACCAATTTAGGCATAATAGTTAATGTTAGCTCTACTTATGGTAACGTTAGTCCAAACAAGAGTATCTATGGAGATTCTGGAATAAATTCTCCAGTTGCTTATGCCTCCTCCAAGGCGGCTATCATAAATCTTACTCGCTACATCGCTACGCATATGGCAGAGCATGGGATAAGGGCGAATATACTGAGTCCCGGTGGAGTATTTAATGATCAGAAAGAGAGTTTTATTAAGAAATATAATCAATTGACACCCCTTAGGCGCATGGCGACTGCGGAAGATTATCAGGGAGCTATATTATTTTTAATGTCAAACGCTTCTAGTTACATGACTGGTGCTAATTTGATAGTTGATGGTGGTTGGACAGCATGGTAAAAAAATTACCATTTAAGTATTTGATAAAATTGCATAGTTATCACTTTTTGGCTATGGTCGAAAACAAATTTGGCATCCAAAAAACAGATTAAAATATTCCAAATCATCTCCAAGTTAAGAGATGATAAGAATGTGACCATCCTTTAGATATCAGATTATCTGAGTTGCTCTATACTGATTTAGTTCTCAAAAGGACAAAACGAGGATTCTACTCTTGGATAATTCAGAACATTTATTACAAAATGAATAAAAGAGAAGGAAGAATAAAACAAATTCCAAAACCAGTAGTATATGATTTATTATTAATTATAAGATAAAATGAATAATTCTGAAAAACGAAAAGAACATATGAGGAATATCTATTCTAAACATTGGAGTAAAACCAGAAAGAGAATGGGAGTAGAACAATATGATAAAGATTTAATTCATGAATTATCTAAAAAGATTAAAAATGGAAAAATTTTAGAAGTAGCGATCGGTGATGGTTTCCCCTATTCTAATGTGTTAGATGAAATGGGATATGAAGTATATGGAATTGATATTTCACCCACCCATGTTAATATGGTAAAAAAATCACTTCCAAAAATAAATGTTAAGGTTGGAGATTCAGAAGATTTAGAGTTCACAGATAACTTTTTCGATGTTGTATTTTGTTTTCGTTCGACATGGTATTTCACTAATTTGATTAAATCAATTAGTGAAATGATAAGAGTTGCGAAAAATGATGGATTGGTTGTATTTGATATACAAAATAGCAATCACCCAATTCATGTAAAGTTTATGAAAGAACAACTTAGAAGAAAAAACCATTATATCTATGAAATAACTACTAGGTTAATTAAAAATTTGACAAAGTTAATTATTAGACCGGTAAAGTTTTTCCCTATCGATTGGTCATTTAAAAAACACATTATTGTTGGTATACCAACAGACCCTAGTTTGATAAATCTATATCTTTCAAAAGAAAATAATATTAATTACCAAATATATGGGGTGAATTGGGATGATTCTTTTACCCTTAAAGAGATTAACAAAACAACTGATCATGATCAATTTGATAGATTAGTTTATAAGGTTTCTAAAAAAGAAAGTCAAAAATAAAAAATGATGATGAGGTCGTAATATTACATATTTCAGAAGATACACAATTACCCCCTCCCGATTTAGACCGGTTAATGCCGAAGATTATCAGGGAGCTATATTTTTTAATGTCAAACGCTTGAAGTTAGATGAATGGTTCTAATTTAATAGTTGATTGTGGGTGAGCAGCATGGTAAAAAAATTACCATTTAAGTACTTAATAAAATTGCATATTTATCCATTCTTGGCTATGGTCGAAAATAAATTTGGTATAAGCTGGTCAAGCCTAGGAGAAAAGAAATATTCTGTATTTACAGTTATTGCTCAGGCAAAAAAACTTCTTGATAAGATAAAATTTGGCAGTAGCAATGATAAGTCTTTGGATATCATAATGCTGACCATGCTTGGTGGCCACTACTTTACAATTAATGTAGAAATCTTATTAGGTATTGCTTTGAGGATGAGAGGTCATAAGGTAAGATATGTTATTGATGATCAAATATTACCTCTAAATGAGCATCATCATGTTGGTAAAGAAAAGGAATGGGCTGAAGAATCTGCTAAAGATTATGCGTTTGGGAAAAAATATTTGACAACATTAGGTTTTGAAATATTGCGCCTTTCTGAAATGATTCATAATCAGGATGAAGTAGATCTATCCAAGTTTGAACCTATTTTTGAATCAACTTTGCTCAAGCATTACCGGGTGGGTGTCTTAGATAGTAATTTTGAGAATTATGAATTGAAGAAGGAACTAGCTGAAGAATCTATTATGATGACAGCAAAACTTGGTAATAAAATTTCTGAAATGAAACCAGATCGGGTTATAATGAGTCATGGTATATACTCTACCTGGGGACCTCCAAGGGAGATACTTAATGAAAACGGTATACCCGTCATTACCTACTCTGAAACTAAAAAGAAAGATACAATTAAATTAAATTGGAAAAAGTCATCTGATATTTGGGACTTTGATGAGGAATGGGAAAAAGTCAAGGATATAGATTTACTACCTGAAGAAGAATTGAGAATTGATAATTATCTTAAATCTAGAATTAGTCATAAAAACGATGTAATGGTTTATAATTTTGGAAATTTGGAAACTGAAGAAAAAACATATAAAACATTCCATATAGATCCGAACAAGCCTGTATTTACATTATTTTCAAATGTGTTATGGGATGCAGCTAGCGCTCAAAAAGAATTAGTTTTCAAAAATCCAATTGATTGGGTTATCAGTACTATAGACTGGTTTATTGAACACCCTGAAAAACAATTAATAGTAAAAATACATCCTGCTGAGGTGGTTATAGGTACAAAACAACCATTTGTGCAGATTATTAAAAAATCGTTCTCAAAGTTACCTTCAAATGTTGTAGTAATTGAGCCTCAAGAAAAAGTAAACAGTTGGTCTATATATAATATTACGGATTTAGGTTTGGTCCATACTTCTACTCCTGGATTAGAATTGCCATTGCTTGGTAAACCTTGCGCAGTTGTTTCTGATGTATATTACAGAAATAAAAGTTTTACAATTGATGTAAGCAATCAGAAGGAATATTTCCAACTTTTAGAGAATTTTAATCCTAGAGATGTCGACAATGAGATGTTAAAGGTCATGTCAAAACGGTTTGCATTTATTGTATTTGAACGTTATCAAATCCCTTTTCCATTTATTAAATCCTTAAAAAAAATAAATAATGTCGTTGGATGGAATATTGAAAATATAAATGACTTTCTTGAACACAATAGCACAAATTTCATTCTTGATGCTATTGAAAATAAATCCTCGTTTGTGCCTTTAGATTTGTATCCTAAAACAAGTAATAAAAACCTTTAAAATTCGATTATCGATAACATACTAGATAGAGCTTGTCCTCATCATTAAGCACCTTTGAGTTTTTATAAATCAATATCTTCAATCACTTTTATTAACATAGTCGGTGTGATTATAGCTGTTTTAAACACCATGGTTATTGCCCATTTTTTTGGAACAAGTCGTGAGATTGAAATATTTTTTGCTACAAATATAATTATTTATGTCGCTATGAAATTGTCACAAGCTGGTGAAATGTCAGAAATTATCCTTCCCATCTATCATAAATTCAAATACGATGTAAACTTAGAAACAGCCCAACGTGTTGTTTCCACAGTTCTGAATTGGTATGCTATTGCTTTGCTTTTATTGTCATTTATTGTATTTATGATTGCCCCATTGTTGATTAAAGTAATAGTCCCAGGTTTTGGAAAAACAGATCATATTCTTGGAACTCAAATGATACGAGCGGTATCACCTTTATTAGTAATCATGTTTTTAAGCGGACAAATCCAAACATTGATAAATGCAGAAAAAATCTTTGGTTTCCCTGAAGCAATTGGTGTAGCAAGTCGTATAATTTTAATCATTACAGTAGTTTTGGGATATAATTATTTTAGTATATGGATTATGATAATTTCTTTGTGGGTGTCTACTTTATTAAACTTTTTTCTATTATTAATATATTACTACCGGGCTGGTAATAGGCACTACTTTCAGTTAACTGATCAGAGAGTATCAGTTCTCCCAATTGTTAAGAAGATTTGGTCAACGCTACCATATGTTGGAGCAACGCAAATATGGGCAATAGTATTTAATGCGGGACTTTCAACCTTACCTGGAGGCAGTCTAGCTATTTTCACTTATTCCCGTACACTAGTACTTAAATTATCGAGCGTATTTTTAAGACCAATGAGCATTGTATTCTTCACTTATTTTTCTGAAGAGTATAGTAAAAAAAGAGAATCATTACATTCAATAACTAGTAAAGCACTAGAATATATTCCACTAATTATAGTTCCAAGTATTATCATATTTATTTTGGCTGGCGAGTATGTACTTGGATTTCTATGGTACGGAGATAAATTCGGTTTAAATAGTATTGAGCTATCTTCAAGGATTGTAACCATCTTATTATTAATGTTATTAATTGAAGGGTTATACACAATTGCGCGAAAAATTGTTATGTCGTTTGGATATGTCCGTTTAACTTATAGTCTACTAAGCATCAGCCAAATATTAACAGCATGTTATGCTTTTCCAGCAATTAAATACTGGGGTGTGAATGGTGCGATAAGTTCAATAATAGTTAATATGCTATTACTTACAATGGTGCCTTTTATTATTTTATTATTGAAAGAAAAACAATATTTATTTTTCTACAAGTTTTCTACATCAATGAAGTGGATACTTTCTGGCGGCTTGGCATATATAGTTTTATCAATATTAAATCATAATATTACGAATCTTATAAACATGCAAAATATTCGTTTGAATTTCATGTTTAATGCTGGAATTACTTCTATTTTGGCCACATCAATTACACTTGGTTTTGCAGCATTGTTTAACATAATTATTGTTAAAAATTCATTGCAAAAGATTATCAATAGAGTAAAGTTAGTATTCGTATGATCGTAAGAATAAAAGCTGTCCTTGATCTTTTTATAGATTATATCATATGTGAGTGGTTGTTATACTTCCCTTCTCAACGTTTCCGTAGATGGATCATTAAAAACAGGATTAACAGTCTTGGTGAGAATACTTGGTTTTTATTAGGTCTAGAAATAAGAAATTATAAAAATATTTCAATTGGTAGTAATTGTGCAATAAATAAAAGGGTCCTATTAGATGGGCGGGGTGGCAAAATTATTATTGGGAATAATGTAGATATTGCCCAAGAAACAAATATATGGACTTTACAACATGACCCGAATAGTGATATACATGACGTAATTGGGGGAAATGTCATAATTGAAGATTTTGTATGGATTGCTTCTAGGGTAACAATATTACCTGGAGTGAAAATTGGCAAGGGTGCAGTTATCGGAACTGGGGCAATAGTTGTGAAAAATGTAGAACCTATGACTATTGTTGGGGGTGTGCCTGCTAAAGTAATAGCCAAAAGAACATCAAAATTGGAATACACATTGAATTATAAACCAAAATTTAAATAACGCATGATCTTCACAAATATAATTTTGCATACTTAATAAAATATTACTGATATCATAAATGAAGTATTATAGACCCGTACCAATAAAATCTGATGGCCATTTTTACAACGAAATCGTCACGACTCTTTTAGAGAAAGAAGGTTGGCATGCTCTAGGATTTAAATTTTGGAGGCCATACGAGCTTTATCGTAATCGCAGAAAATGTCAAATGATTCATATGCACTGGCCAGAAAGTTTTTGGCGTAGTGAAAGCAAGATAATTAGTCAAATAAAAGCTATTTGGTTCCAGTTGATATTTTACTTGTCTAAACCTATGGGCTATAAATGGGGGTTTTATGTACATAATGTGATTCCGCATTATATGGTCAAACTGCCGAATCTAGAGCGACGGATGCGACTATTCATATTAAAGAATTTTGATCTAATTATAGGATTGGCTTACAACACAAAGAATGATCTTGAGCTTGCCTTCGGGACATCGGGTAAAAAGTACGTTCTTTGTCTACATGGCTCTTATGTTGACTCATACCCGATTACGAAATCAAGAAAGAATTTTAGAAAGGAATATGGCGTGCCTCCTAAAGCAAAGGTTGTTTTGTTCATGAACAATGACATTGGGCGGAAGAATAAAGGAACGAATGAGTTTACTGATGCTTTGACTAAAATAGCTGAAATGGGCGATATTCATTTGCTAATGACAGGATCTAAACCAAAAGAGCTAGAACAGCTAGTTAAGAATCAGAACTTCCAATTTATCGATGGTAGAATTCCCGATGAAGAGATGGGTAGTTTACTTAATTCTGTCGATCATTTATTTTTGAATTACAAGAGTATTACTACTTCCGGTATGTTCTTTTTATCCGTAGCATTCAACCTGCCGATAATCGTTCCAAACCTGCCTTTTTTTAGATTGCATAGTTCTAATAAGACTTCGTTCTTCTACAATTATAACTACCCTTTGGACAATCAGCTTAAGTCGATATTCAATAAAATAAATGAAGGATGGATTGCGGACGATAGTGAGTTTGAGATTATGAAGGCTGACTATAATTTTGAACGGTCGGCGAAAATTAATGCGAAAGCTTTTGATGAGATTTCGTACTGAGAAAATGGACTCTTGCTAACGTGGGTTTTCAAAAAGCTAGGTTTAACTAAAACTCATGCAAAATTAAGGTAATTCATGCGAATACTTCATACTGGCGCAACCGGTTATTTAGGTCAGCCCATACATCAATTTTTGGTGAGAAATGGACATCATTTAATACCGTTTTCCTCAAAAGAACGCACGGGCTACGAGATGTTGAATCTTCAGCGTCTTGATCAGTTTAATACGCAGCTGATTCATTCTGGAGACATCGTGTTGATGGCGGCTGCAGAATCTGCTCCAGATAAATGTGCAAACGAATTAGAATATGTTCGTAGTGTCAATGTTGACGGTACGATAGAGTTCATCACACTTTGCGTTGAGCGCGGTGCTCGAGTAATATTTTTTTCTAGTGATGTCGTATATGGCGAGAAATCCTCGAAGTTTAATGAAGGGATAGCTTGCAATCCCTGTGGTGAGTATGCCCTAATGAAACACGAAGTGGAGTCTCACTTTCTTGGCATGCCAGAGTTTAAAACTATAAGACTCTCATACGTTTTCTCACGGGACGATAAATTCACTAAATACCTGATTCATTGTGATGCGCTCGGCAGTATCGCTGAGGTATACAACCCGTTTTATCGGTCTGCAATAAGCCGACAAGATGTTATTCAAGGTGTAAGTTCCTTAGTTGATAATTGGGATGATTTCCCGCAACCCATTATAAATTTTGGTGGCCCTAAGATGATGTCCAGAATCGATATTGCAAATACGTTGAAAGCTAGTGTTTTACCTAATCTTAATTTTAGACAAGTTAATCCGGAAGCTAATTTTTTTCTTAATAGACCTCGAAGGATTAATATGCAGTCGCCACTATTGGAGACTGTTTTGGGGCGACCGTGTCAAGACTTAGCGGCTGCCATTGAAGAAGAATTTTTAGAAGAAAAGGAGTTGTTTAAGTGAAAAAGCGAGTTTTAGTTACCGGTATTACGGGCATGGTGGGATCACATTTGGTAGATTATCTTATCGAAAACACTGATTGGGAAATCTATGGTCTATGTCGCTGGCGTAGCCCTATGGATAACTTAACTCATTTGTTACCACGTATTAATGCCAGTGATAGAATTTACCTACTATATGGTGATTTACGGGACTATCACTCAATACATGAAGCTATGAAAGTAGCCAAGCCGGATTATGTATTTCATTTAGCCGCCCAAAGCTACCCAAAGACAAGTTTTGATTCTCCTCTCGATACTTTCGAAACGAATATTCAAGGCACGGCAAATGTATTAGAGGCCCTAAGAAAAAATGACATCGAGGCTATCACGCACGTTTGTGCATCTTCTGAGGTATTTGGTCGCGTACCTAAAGAAAAACTCCCTATAGATGAAGAATGTACTTTCCACCCGGCTTCACCCTATGCGATATCAAAAATAGGGACCGACCTAATAGGCCGATATTATGCTGAAGCCTATGATATGACGGTAATGACCACCCGCATGTTTACCCATACGGGACCTAGGCGCGGGGACGTTTTTGCAGAATCAACGTTTGCCAAGCAAATCGCCATGATTGAAGCGGAAATAATTCCTCCAGTAGTTAAAACTGGTAATTTAGACTCTTTACGAACGTTTGCAGATGTCAGAGATGCTGTCAGGGCTTACCATATGTTGGTAACAGTGAACCCTATCCCTGGCGCTTATTACAATATTGGGGGTACCCATACCTGCTCGGTTGGCGAGATGCTTAATACGCTTATATCCATGTCGACAGTTAAAGATGATATTAAAGTCGAGACCGATCCCGTTAGATTGCGCCCTATTGATGCTGATTTGCAAGTCCCAAATACAACGAAATTTAGAGAGGCTACTGGTTGGCAGCCCGAAATAGCATTTGAAGATACGATGTTAGATCTTCTTGAGTATTGGCGGGATAGAATTAGACAGGGACAAATGTTTTTAACTAGATAGGAATTGATAATGATTATACGCGCACGCGCGCCATTGCGCCTAGGACTGGCTGGTGGCGGCACTGATGTTTCCCCCTATTGTGATGAACACGTAGGTTATGTTCTTAACGCAACCATCGATCGTTACGCTTACGCACTTGTTAAATATCTAGATGAGCCTATTGTGCGTTTTTCAGCATCAGATCAACAGATTGATAGGTCAGAGCCGCTTTCATCGGTTTTACCAAGTAGTGGTCTACCATTAAGTGGCAATCTTGATTTGCACACAGCGGTCTACAATGAAATGATGCTGAAATATAATGATGGAAAGCCCATCGCGCTAGAGCTCAAAACGTTTTGCGATGCTCCAGTAGGCTCTGGACTGGGCTCGTCATCAACCATAGTGGTGGTGATGATTAAAGCCTTGGCTGAACTTCTCAAGTTAAATTTTGACGATTATACTCTTGCACAGATGGCGTTCGACATTGAACGAAATAAATGTGGTTTGCAGGGAGGTAGGCAGGACCAGTATTCCGCAACTTTTGGTGGCTTTAATTTTATGGAGTTTTATGCTGATGACAAGGCGATTATAAACCAACTTCGCATTAAACCCGGGATTATATGTGAGCTAGAAGCGTCTTTAATTTTATTTTATACAGGTGTATCTCGTAAATCGGCAGATATTATTGCGGATCAAAGTAGTAATGTACAGCAAGGCGTCCACAAAGCTATTGAAGCGATGCATAGCATAAAACGCGAAGCGTTGACTATGAAAGAATCTTTATTGAAAGGTGATTTCGATGGCATTGTAGATTCCATGCTTAGAGGTTGGGAGAGTAAAAAATCTTCCGCAAAATCTGTTTCAAATTCCACAATCGATGACATTTATTCTGCAGCGATTGGCGCTGGTGCATCTGCTGGCAAGGTTTCTGGTGCAGGGGGTGGCGGCTTTATGATGTTTTTCGTATTACCTGAGAGACGTATGGAGGTTATTCGAGAGTTGAGTCACTTTGAGGGGCAGGTCAGCAATTGCCATTTTACAGACTTGGGTGCTCAAGTATGGAATCATACCAGTAATCTTACAGGAAGTCGTATTTATTGAACCTGATGTTGTTACGGCTTCATTTTCTAGGCGCCACATGATAGCTAAAATTAGACAGAATCTACCATCAGTAATTATTATGAAAGATGTGATTCACCATGCGTTATACGTGGTATATCGATAGTGGAAGCAATTATACTTGCAGGCGGTTTTGGCACAAGACTAAAAACTATCGTAAAAGATTTGCCGAAACCTATGGCATTAGTGGCAGGTCGGCCCTTTCTAAACATCCTATTAGGATTGCTTGCCCGCAATGGATTTTCCAGGATAATATTATCGCTTGGCTACAAGGCTGAAATCGTTGTAGAGCATTTTGGTGACTCGTTTGCTGGCATGGAATTAGTATATGAAATTGAAGATTCTGCTAGGGGCACAGGAGGAGCAATACAATTCGCTTTGAAGCACTGTCTTGACGACCATGTTTTTGTATTTAACGGTGATACTTTTCTTGACCTAGAAGTTGATGATGTAGAAAGTCTTTGGAGAGCTAATCGTAAACCTGTCATTGTGACTAGACAAGCGCCTGATGCGTTCCGCTATGGTCTGATTGAATCGAATTCAGGTAGGGTTATCGGTTTCTCTGAGAAAAATGTCGCTGGTTCTGGAATGGTTAATGCAGGGTGTTATGTGTTGCCGGTCGATATCTTTGATGGTTTTGAAAGAGAATTACCTTTCTCCATAGAAACAGACTTTTTTTCTGAAGAGGTAAAACATCGTTTTTTCAACATGTTTATCACCGATGGTTACTTCATTGACATTGGGATACCGGAAGATTATAAACGAGCGCAAACTGATTTAGAAGAATTTTGCGAATAATTGATCATTAGATATTGTGCTTTTAATTGGTATTATCTGAATAAGGCTTTATTTATTGGACACTATTTGACGTTGGTATTACTCCAAGGCTAAAGTCTAAAATATGAATATACTATTAGCTTCACTAAGTTTTAAACCTCATGTAGGCGGAATCGAAAACTTGTTTTTTTTCATGAGTGAGCAGTTTAGATTTCAAGCTCTTGCTATAGAGCTGTGTTATATATTTTACAACATTGATGAAAACAATGTGCATCGAACAGTTAAATAGATTATTTAAAGTGATGATTACCATTTATCTGCTTTGTACGAAGAAAGTTAGAAGCAGATTAGGTTTACAATGATGCGTTTAAATATCATTGTTTGTTTATAGTATGAATATTTTATTAACAAACCTTACATATAAACCACATTTAGGTGGTATTGAAAATTCATTTTATTATATAGCCAAAGAGTTAAAATCACGTGGACATAAAGTTGTAATTATTTGTGGTGATAAAACTCTTAATGATGATGGTCGGCTTCCAGAACATGAGGTTATTGATCGTATAGATGTTTATAGATTTAAAAGATATAAACCCTCATTCTCAACCTTAAAAATGTTTATTGATATTGTTGATATTTATAAAAGTTATAAAATAGTAAAAAAAATAAATAAAATTTATGATTTTGACATAACTATTTTAAGGAATGTAAATGTTGGTTTAGGTACAGTGTTGGCATTAAAAGAAATTAAGTCTTTTTTTATTGTCCCTGCTTTATCTATGCTGCAAGATAAAAAGCTAATCAGTGAGTTTTCGGGGAACATAATCATAAAATATCTGAAGTGGTGGTATTTTAATAATATATTATTGAATCAGCACAATATTGTTCATAAACAATTAATGAAACTTGTTAATTATACATTTGTGTTTAGTAATAACATGAAAAGTCAAATAGCACTTTTCCATGGTGACCTAACAAAAAAGGTTAAGATTATTAAACCAGGTGTTGATAAAGATGTTTTTATTCCAAATTCAGAAAAATACAAATTAAGAAAAGAAATAAATATACCGCTTGATTCATTTGTTTTTTTATTTACTGGTAGAATAGTTAAAGTAAAAGGGATTCATTTTGCATTAAAAGCCCTGTCAAAAATAAATGATAAAAAAGTTCTTCTGGTCATTGTTGGTGAGGGACCTGAGCTTATTAAATTAAAAAAGTTATCTAAAACAATAAAGGTTGAAAATAAAACACGATTTTATGACTTTACCAAAAAACCAGAACAATATTATGGGTTATCTGATGCATTTATAATGTCTTCAACATATGAACCGTTTGGTCAAACAATACTAGAAGCCTTGAGCTCTGGTTTACCGGTAGTAGGTTTTAAACCTGATGGCATAAATGTAATGACAGCTACAGATGAAATTGTTGAGGATGGAGACAATGGTATTCTATGTGATTTTAATGTAGAAGCATTATCAGATGCTATGTATAGAATGCTGAACACAAACAAAAATAAATTAAATGAAATAGCAAGAATGAATAGACAAAAAGTTGAGTCACAATATAGTTGGGTTAATTTTTGTGAGAAGATTTTATTTAATGAGTCTGATCTTGAAATTTAGCAATGTAGAAAAAGTTTAATTGTTTGGCTGCAATATTAGATAAAAAAAATAAAGCTCTCTATATATCATTATCATTACTTGCCTTTGGAGCATTTTTTGATAGCATATTAATTTTTGATATAGGAATATTTTTTATTACATCCTTCAAAATTGGACTTCTAATTGCTGGACTTCAATTACTGCGATATTCAGGTTTAATATATACTAAACATAGAAGTAGACTTACTCCATTTCTACTCTTATTTTTTATTTATAATCTATCTCAGATATTTTCTTTATTTTATACTGACCACTTGGGTTTAGGGTCAATAATCAATTTTACACTTTTTAATATCGCTAGTATTTTTATCGTTTTTGGTGCGTCGCATATACTGATTAGCAAGTTTGATAATTTTTTTCTTAATAAAATTTTAAATGTATTAATAATCATCTTTGTCCTTGATTTATCTTTAGGATTATTACAAATGATTTTAAATAATGGAATAATAACTGATATTGGTGTGCTTCCTAGCAGTGAAGATAGTTTAACGATCATTAGAGGTTTTCATAGAGAACGTTTATACTTTTGCGAATTCTTAACTATTGGTCTTTCAGCGATCATCTTGGTAAAAAAATATCCTAATTGGTTAATAGGTTTACTTTTCATAGCTGTTATTAGTTTGATTTATGGTTCAAATTCGTACTCTGGTTTGCTTGGGTTGCTGGCGCTTGTTTTTACAGTTAGGAAAATAAAAATTACACAATTGCTTTTTCTACCTACAATTATTGTAATAATGATATCTTTTGTTATTCCATATATAAATAAACATTACATCAATGAAAGTCAGATGATACTTAGAGAGCAAAGACAAGAAGTATATTTTGAAGAATTCGCGGAAAAAAACTGGAGGATTATTTCATCAATAACTTTACTTAATGAATTCATAGATAATCCAACGTTTTTTGGTCATGGCTTTTCTGAAAATATGTACTATTTGGGAAGCGTTATGTCAAATACTTTTTCAAGTGCAACGGACAAAGATGTAACTAGCCACACTTTTATATCTATTTTGTATGATCAAGGTTTATTTGGAATGATTGTATTTTTTTTGATGATTGGTTATCTCATTGCCTACTCATTAAAGGGATACTTACTTTCTAAGCGGGAAGTTGGCAATGACATATTTATTCTTTCCCGCATGGCAATCATATTTTCATTTTTAACAACTATTAGATTTTTAGTTTACTATCAGGCTGCTAATCAATGGCATTTTTTGTTTGCCTTTTCTTTTTTAAATGCATCAATACAATTGTTAAAAAGTTTAAATTACAAAGATAAAATAGCGGGCTTTAGGGCAGTGATAAGGTAGGATTGCTGGATAAATAATTGCACCTTATGATTATTCGTTTTCTCAACCTGAAGTAATCGGAAACTTTATTTTTTATAAATCATAAATGGAAAAGTTAATTGATAAGTCTAGTTAAAGACACAATCGATAATAAAGATATTGATAGGCTAATAAACTGGTTGAAGACATATCCACAATTAACAAAAGGTCAAATCACTTTGGATTTCGAAAGTAAGTATACAAAGTGGCTGGGTAGAAAATATTCTGTCTTTTGTAATTCTGGATCTTCTGCGAACCTTCTAATGTTATATGCTTTAATAGAAGGTGGTTACCTTAAAAATAATAAAATTGTAGTCCCATCACTAGCTTGGGCAACTGACTTATCACCAGTGATGCAACTAGGATTAGAGCCATTATTGTGTGATGCTAACTTGAATGATTTATCTGTAGATACAGAGCATATGGAAAAATTATTTACAGAAGAATCACCAGCAGCAATAATATTTGTTTCAGTTTTAGGTTTAGTACCCAATATGGATAAAATTGCAAAATTGTGTTCAAAATACGATGTTATTTTATTAGAAGACACTTGTGAGTCTATGGGATGTAAATATAAAGGGAAAAATCTTGGTACCTTTGGTAAGATGTCTAGTTTCTCTACATATTTTGGTCATCATATTTCTACAATCGAGGGTGGTATAGTTTCAACTGACGATGATGATCTATATGAGTTATTAATCTCATTAAGAAGTCATGGATGGGATAGAGATTTAAGTAAAGAAACTCAGTTTAAATTGCAGAAAAAGTGGGAGATTTCCAGTTTTAAATCTTTATATACATTTTATTATCCCGGGTTTAATTTGAGATCAACAGACCTGCAAGCATATATTGGTTTGGCTCAAATTGACAAGTTGGATAATTGGGGTAAAAGAAGGGAATATAATTATAATTTATATCAGAGATTGATAGAAAATGATTATTGGAAACCAAAACCGCATGAAGATTCTTTTATATCAAACTTTGCATATCCATTGATTAGTCCTAATAGAAAAAGAATAGTAAAAAAATTGCAAGAAAATGATATTGAAGTCAGACCTCTGATATCTAGTTCAATGGGGACACAGCCATTTTACGTTAAAAAGTATGGACCATTAGAATTGCCCAACGTTTCGATTATTGATAATTTTGGGTTTTATATACCCAATCATCCAAAATTATGTGAAGATGATATATCATTTATATCTAAAATTATAAACAAGGAAGTCACGAGTTGAAAAATAATTTAATTAAAGAATTAAACTGTAAAGACTATTTTTTTCAATTAAAACAATCACTTTTAAAGGAATCTGATGGAGGTACCAATATATGAAAAGGGCACTTATAACAGGTATTACTGGCCAAGATGGATCATATTTATCTGAGTTTTTATTGGAAAAGAATTACGAAGTATATGGGATTGTGCGTAGAGCCTCTACGTTTAACCGCTGGAGGATTGAACATCTTCATAAGCATCTATATCAACGTAATGAAAATTTTCACCTTGAATATGGCGATATGAATGATTCTTCAAGCTTAATTCGAATTATTGAAAAAGTAAAACCTGATGAAATATATAATTTGGCTGCGCAATCGCATGTGCAAGTTTCTTTTGAAACTCCAGAATATACAGGGGACATTGATGCCCTGGGGGTTCTCCGTATGTTGGAGGCTATTAGAATAATAGGCCTTGAAAAAACATGCAAACTATACCATGCTTCAACTAGTGAATTGTTTGGAAACGTAGAAGAATATCCACAAAGTGAAAAAACACAATTTCATCCTGTAAGTCCATACGGCGTTGCAAAGTTATATGCATTTTGGATTATCAAAACATATCGTGAAGCATATAATATGTTCGCAATGAATGGCATATTGTTTAACCATGAAAGTCCTCGAAGAGGAGAAAATTTTGTAAGTAAAAAGATAACACAAAGCTTAGCGAGAGTGAAACTTGGGTTGCAGGATAAACTGATTTTGGGCAATCTAGATGCAAAACGTGATTGGGGATATGCAAGGGAATATGTTGAGGCGATGTGGTTAATGCTTCAGCAAGAAGAGGCAGAAGACTTTGTAATTGGAACTGGAGAGACATATACAGTCCGTAAATTTGTAGAATGTGCGTGTGATTACTACGATATCAATCTAGAATGGGTTGGGAGTGGGAAAAGCGAGATAGGGGTTGATAATAAAACAGGTAATACTATAATTGAACTTGATAGTCGATATCTTAGGCCAACAGAAGTTCATCTTTTGCAAGCGGATATAACAAAAGCTAAAGAAAAACTTGGATGGGTTCCGAAAGTAAGTCTTGAAGAACTAGTAAAAATTATGTGTGACTTTGATCTTGAGCAAATTCAAAAGAGTCAGAAGGAGATTATAATTGACTAGCATGAACATTCTTATTGTTGGTGCATCAGGTTTTGTTGGGAAGTCACTAGTGCTGCGTCTTTTGAAGGAAAAAAAATATAAACTTCATTTAGTTTCACGGAACAAACAGTTTGACTCTCAAGGTGCAAAAGTATTGTTTGGTGATTTATCAGATATTTCATTTTGCAATAAAATAATTCAAGGAATTGACATTGTTTTATATTTAGCAGCAGAAAGGAAAAATATTTCTCATCATACAGAGTTTCCATTTGATTATACAACTGGGAACTTGAAACCTCTATTAACTTTTCTGGAAGCAACAAAAAAATCAAAAATAATTAAACTCATATATTTGAGTTCAACAATTGTTGAATATGCAAATTATAATAATGAAAATGATGGGTATGTTCTGGGAAAATTTGCAAATGAAATTATTCTAAGAGGGTTTACTAAGCAATTCCCATTAATTGATGTTGTCATAATGAGATCAGCAGCTGTTTATGGTCCAGGCGACAATTTTGATTCTGATAGCGCAACTTTCATTCCTGCAATTATTGGAAGAATTGCAAAGAGTAAGGATAAAATTATAGTATGGGGAAGTGGATTGCGTAAGCTGCAATTTATTTATATTGATGATTTGGTTGATAACTTACAGAAAGCAATTAATAAAAATGTGAATTATACTCCTGTAATTGGTTTTCAAGAGAATGTAAGTATTAAGCATATCGTAGAAAAAATAATGGATATTTCTGATAAAGATCTAAATATAGTTTATAATCCATCAAAGCCAGATAAGATTACAAAATTGGTGAAATTTAGAAACATTGTTACTCCTACTGTAAATCTTGACAGTGGTTTAAAAAGAACAATTGAATATTATATGAATTAATGAGTACTCTTGTAATAATACCAACATATAATGAAGAAAAAACTATTGGTAAGCTAATTGACGATCTTTTTTTACTTAATTTAAAATTAGATATTCTTATTGTAGATGATGGGACAGATTCATTACCTGATGTTGTAGAGAAAAAACAAAAAAAACATAAAAATTTATTTTTGCATAAACGATCAAAAAAAGCTGGTCGTGGTTCAGCAGTTGTATATGGCCTAAGATTTGCTTTGGAGAGAAAATATAACTTCATGGTTGAGATGGATGCAGACTTTTCTCATCAGCCCTCTGAACTTCCAGACTTAATGAATTTAGCTGGGCAAAATACCGTAGTTATTGCCTCCAGATATGATAAAGGGAGCAAAATTGAAAACTGGTCTCTTAGAAGAAGATTGTTCAGTAGTTTGGCTAACTTTTATGCGAACTTAATTCTTGGGATTGGAATTAGTGATTATACAAATGGTTTTCGTGTTTATGGACACGAAGCCATTAATAAATTGGATTTGGATAAAATCAGATCCTCTGGTTACATAGTTTTGTCAGAGATTGCCTATTCCTTATATAAAATGGATGTAAACTTTAAAACTAGAAAAACACTCTTTATTAATCGCGAGCATGGTGAATCAAACTTCACAATTAAAGAAATCAGGGAAGCGTTTTTGTCTGTTTGGAGAATAAAGTTTGAAAACTAATTGTGAGTTTTATACTATTATAAATAAAAAAACCCCTACAGCTTGCAAGATTTAGATAACAGTGGCTTCTAAGCATTGATAAAAGATTAGCAACAATAATAAATCATGGGTTTGATAAATCTCCAGATCTTACAAAATAAAAACTTGACCATTCTATCTTGCATTAGAGTATCCTCGATTATTCATAATAGTAAGGCAAAGAAAAATGGGTTTTGATTCCGCACGCAGAAACTATAAGTAGTATAATATTGAAGAGAACATCCTGATTGCTTTAGAAATATTGGAAGACAAATCTTTTGTAGCAGAATTATGTAGATGAGAGGGCTAAATCAAAATACTTATTATGGATGGAGTAAAGACTTTTTAGAATCAGGTAAGAAGTAATTTCGAGGAGATACAGTTATTTCAATAGTTGACAAGAAATTTCTATGGCCACATTAATTATTAAAAAACATAATTTAAAGTATCTTGGACTAATGCTATTCATATTAGTGTCTGGTCTGATTCTAAGTAATAGGTATTATTTTGATGATGAACTTTTTAACATAAATATAATGACTCATTATTCTTTGTTAGACATCCTTACAACTTCGAAACCAGCTGACCCTTCTCTTGCGTTGCCTTTTGCAATAAATAAACTTTTTTACAACCATTTTCCATTATCAATATTCTTACCAGCGATTTTTATAAATATCCTTTCGTTGTTCTATCTATTCATTTCATTTGAAAAGAAGTTAAATAAGCTATCTTCAAAAATCTTTCTTAGTCTTTTTACTTTTCTAAATCCAAGTATTTTGATGTGGTGTATCGGAATCAGATGGTATGCATATTGGACTCCCTTGTTTTTAATAGCTTTTGTGTTATTGTTTGTTCAAAAAAAGAGAAAATACACAATACATCTGTGTACTTTGATCTTTGTAATGCTAACCTATATGAGCTATTTAAGCCTCATTGTTATACCAGTTACATACTTGAACTATTTTTTGCTGACTAAACGTAGATACTTAGGAGAACTAATATTCAGTGTAATTAGCTATTTATTGCTGATTTCATATCAGGTGTATATACTTTTTACAGTGCACATGGTAAATGCTGATATGCAAAGATTAAGTATTCTAAAATCTTTTTTCATAACAGCAATGAGCATATTTACCGGTAGTGCTATTTTCCCATTTGAACCTGTTGCGGTGATATTCAGTGTAACAATCTTTACTCTTTTAATTATATATATTTTCAGAGTATTGAATGGTGAAATAAAGGCTCACGAACTATTTATACCACTATTAATATTCTTTATAATAAATATTATTTTGCTGACATTCAGCGAACTTGGTGGGAAGGCTAGAAATTCAATTTACTTGAATGTGCTTTTGATGATGATTGTACCAATAATTATAGATACGATGGATCGAAAGTATAGAGCATTGATTCTTGTTATTGGAGCAATATTTTTAGTATTTAATATTAATAATTTAATTAATCAGAAAAATACTATAAAAAGTTCCATCAATTTACCTATGGAAGATTTACTTAAGCATGTATCTTCTGTTCAGAAATCTGAAGATCAAAACATTTTTATTTATACGCATGATTCAGTGATTTCATATTATTTGGATAATGATAATTATAAACTTTTATCATATTATGGATTAGTGAAAGATAGAAATTCTCTATTCCATGGCAAAAAAGGTGACATTGTAATTATACTTGAGACCTATCATGGATCAATTGGTGAAAATTTTTACCAAAAAAATATCAAAGGGCATAATGAGATAATTGCCGAAAATTTAACGAATATCGAAATATCTGAGTTAGGTTATGATAAATGGTATAAAATAAAATCCTATATTAATGGTGGACCTGTTCCAGAATATCTAGTAAATATAATAAAGGGTAATCTTTTAGATGATTATTTACTAACTAATTATATACAACAGCCATCCAAATACGTGAAATACATTAATTAGATATTTCTTCATTATCTAGATGAATCCACATTACAGAATATGAAAAAAATATTAATCTTTTCTTTAGAGTTTCCACCAATGGTTGGTGGGGCAGGCACATATTCCTATGAGCTTGCTAAAGGTTTAGTTAATACAGGGAATCAAGTCACAGTCCTTACCTTAAATTGTGGCCAATTTAAAAAAGTTGAGGTTAATAAAGTAGATAATGAATTAAATGCCCTCGGTATTCAAATTATTAGGAAACTCTGGATTAACAAGATTTGGTTTATATATTGGCCTTTTCTTCTTAAACGATTTCTTAGGGCTAATGAGTTTGACCTTTTAGTAGTTGCCAATGAGGGGGGGCATATTGTAGCCAGTCATTTAAATAAAAATACTTTAAAAAATTATATTGTTGTTTTTCATGGAGGGGAAGATATAAAATTTTTTGGAAGTATAACACCTCATTCATTGATTCAATTTTCAAAGTCACGTATGTATTCTTATTGCGAAAATTCATCTAAAATAATTTCAGTAAGTGAATACTTAAAAAATCAATTTGATAAATGTGGATTTAGCTCTGAAAAAATGGAAATTGTTCATAATGGAATAGATATTTCTTTCTTTAAACCTATGCCTGAGAATGAAAGCCACAAAGTCCGGAATACATTTCTGATAAAAAATAATTATAAAGGTTCTCCTAAAATTATACTTTGCTCCTCACGTTTAGCCTATCTAAAAGGGCAAGATGTAGTTATAAAATCATTCAAAAGAATAATTGATATAGGGCATGATTCAATTTTAATAATTGCAGGTGATGGGGCAGAGCGAGGAAATTTAGAAGAATTAGTTGATAAATTGGAGCTAACAAATAAAGTAATTTTTACTGGTAATATATCACGCTATGCTTTACTAACTCTCTACCAAATATGTGATTTATTTGTAATGATTTCCTCATTGAATGAAACATTTGGGATTGTTTATATCGAAGCAATGGCTTGTAGAAAACCAGTTATTGGATCTAATATTGCAGCTGTTCCTGAAGTTATTAAAGATGGAAAAACAGGGTTACTCGTAAATCCATATTCCATAGATGAATGCACTGAATCAATAAACAAAATTTTGACAAATGTTAACCTTGCAGATACCCTAGCAAAAAATGCGTACAAAAAAGTTATAAATGAGTTTTCTGTAGAAATAATGGCTCGCAATACAGTTTCAGGACTTTTTAAGAAAATAGTTCGATGAAGTACTTGAAATTTAAATTATTCAATAAAATATGAAGATCGCAATTGATGCTACCTATAACCCTTGGGGTGGTTCATTATCTCAACTCATACAAATTATCAAGTATATGACTGATATTGATAATCAAGCAGACGTTGTTCTATTTATAAGTAGAAAAAATCAAAAATTATTTAATGGTATAAATAGTAATAGAGTTCAAATTATAAGCAGTAGAATAGCAAGTATATCCACTGTAACTCGTATAGTCTGGGAGCAACTATTCCTTCCTATCCTTTTAATAAAAAACAAGGTTGATATTCTGTTTTGTCCAGGTAACATTGCTCCCTTTTTTCAATTAACTAAAAGTGTACAGTGGATTGGCACTATTGGGCCATTTTGGGAAGAAATGTATTATCTGGATATAGGATGGTGGAAAAAAATGAGATATAAAATAAATAAATTTTTTATTTATAATTCAGCAAAAAGATCAGATGCAGTTATTTTTGAATCAAATTTTACAAAAAATTTATTTAATGAAAAGTATGGAGTAAATCCAGACAAATCATATGTAATAAATATTGGTAAAGATGATTTTTTTTGCCCAGATAAAAGTTATGAAAATGAAGAACGTTATTCTATCTATTCCCCCTATCTATTGTGTGTATCTCATTTATATCCGTATAAAAATATTCCTCGAATGATTGAAGCTTTTAAAGAAGCTATTAAAAGTACTAAAAATAATCATAAGATACTTATTGCAGGAGAAAAAAGGTCCAAACAATATTACAATGAAATTATCAACACAATTAAAAAGGAAGAATTACAAGACAATATTATTTTATTGGGCTCTGTTTCAAAAGAAGATTTACGTTATCTATATTCATCTTGCGAATATCTAATTTTCCCGTCACCATGTGAAAATTTTGCATATACTTTGGTAGAGGCAATGTGCTGTGGTGCGGCTATATTATGTGCCAATACAACTGCCATGCCAGAAACATGTAAAGATGCAGCATTATATTTTAATCCTAGTAATAAAGATGAGATGGCAGAAGGTATGAAATTGCTTATTAATCAACAAGAATTGAAAAAATCCATGAAACAAAAATCATTGATCAGAGTTAAGGAACTTCCAAATTATGAAGAGGTTACGAAACAAACTTATGATATTTTTACAAACCTTTATAATTGAGTACTATAATCCTGTTATATATAGAGATTGAACTATAAAAAGATGACCTTTCTAATAACAGGAGGCGCAGGATTTATTGGCTCACACCTAATACACAATTTAATAAAAAATAATTATAATATTATTGTTATTGATGATTTATCAAGTGGGCATTTATCTAATATTAATGAATTGGATAAGATTCAATTTATTGAAAATAAAGTACAATCTATTGGAATTAATGATTTTTTAGATATAGATGGTATTTTCCATTTAGCTGCTCAAGCATCGGTACCAGTTTCAATTGATGATTTCTATTCCAGTAGTTCTAACAATTTATTAAGCAGTATTTATGTATTTAATTTAGCAAAAAAGTTTAAGATACCAGTTGTTTATGCTTCTTCATCTGCAATATATGGGAATCTTAGTCTAGGCGATGATTCAAAAAATAACTTTGAAATACTTTCTCCCTATGCCTTGGATAAACTGACTATGGAAAAGTATGCATCAATGATGTATAATGTATACGACATTAGGTCGATAGGGTTAAGATTTTTTAATGTTTATGGTCCAAACCAGGACCCAAGCAACCCATATTCTGGAGTAATCTCTATATTCATTGATAGAATTCTTAAAGGTAATACAATAACAGTTAACGGAGGGTATCAAACCCGAGATTTTGTGTATGTAGAGGATGTTGTTGATGTTATGCTTAAATCAATGGATACATTACACGAAAGTGATATTTGTGAATTTTTTAATGTTGGTACAGGAAAATCTACTTCGATTGATGTATTATTAAATATTATTAAAGGTATTTTGAATGCAGACCCAGGAATCATTAAGAAAGAATTACCAAAAGGTGACCCCGAAAAATCAGAGGGCACTTACGAAAAAATAAGAAATATTCTAAATATAGATTTGGCAAAATTTGTGACTCTTGAGAATGGTTTGAAGAAAACTATTAATTCATTATTAAGTTCGGTGTAATGAAAGAAAAAAAATATGAATGGGCTGTTGTAGGAGGAGGCATTGCAGGAATTGCAATCAGTGAAATTTTAACCAGAGAAGGGCATTCAGTTGTTTTAGTAGAGAAAAATAAAAAACTTGCCGCTGAGACAACAAGAGAATTTCATGAATGGATTCATACAGGTGCATTATATACCCTTGTACCAGATAAACTTAATACACTTAAATTTATTTTAGGTGCAATTGATGATTTAATTGAATACTATTCTTGTTTTAATAGGATGAACCTTAGCCCAACAGTAAAAGGATTATCCATCAAAGACGATGGTTTTAATTCATGGTTTTCAGAAAATTACATACACTTTAAATATAGAATAAAAGGAAGAAAATTTACCCTCCCTTGGATATTTGGAGTTGCAAGATCTATTCATATAAACGAAAAATTACATAAACATGATTGGCTTAGACGTCGTGCTGGTGAATTAGAGCCAATCAAGAAGAATTTATGGTTTAATGCATTAAAAAAAATGAGAATGTTACTTGCAAGTAAAGAAGACTTTTTTGACCTTAAAACTACAGATTTTACAACTAATTCAAGAGTCCTTCTACGAGACCTTCTAACCACTTCAATAAAAAATGGTCTTAATGTTTCAGTAAGTAATAAAATTGAAGGGATTGATATTGCTGATAGTGGATATTTCATTAATGGTGAAAAAGAATCATTTTTAGCAGAGAAAGTTGTTATTTGTGCTGGAGCAGGTACACCAAAATTCATTGATGGAAAAATGAAAACTTCCTATGCGCCAATTGCAATTGTTGAAGGAGTAAAGGATAGTACTAATTCATTTGTTGAATTAGATTATTTTCCAAAAAAATGTATAAATATTCTAAAAAAAGAGGACGGCATGGGGCTTATAGGTGGCATTTCTCTAAATGATATGGAAAAGTGCGACGAGTACTTAGATTTTGTGATAGCTCAACATAAAAAATTAAACCCTAATATTAATGTTCTCGATAGATATATTGGAAAAAAGAACGAAATAACTTTTAAAAATCAAGATAGAAATTATTTATATCACATAAATGCAATACCGAAGAAGGATAATATGTGGTCAATTGTTCCTGGAAAATTCACATTAGGGTTTAGTCTTGCTCCTGAATTCTATCGGAGAGTCTATTCTAAGAATCCTAGAAAGAACTTTAAAACAATCATCGACAATGGTGAGTACTCTTCGTTAATTGCAAATACATCATGGTTCGATTCAAAAAATAAATAAGTTAAGGAATGTATTTATGGGAATGATAAAAATACCTGAAACTTCAATAGATTATTTTAAGTCTAACTTAGA
>MDTB01079501.1_pt1 | contig 24602 bp, 21 predicted proteins | sample 811161 | NCBI WGS metagenome assembly MDTB01 (sample SAMN05326650, study PRJNA326480) | marine metagenome | isolation source: seawater | place: Mediterranean Sea | collected 2009
AACTGACAACATTGTGTGTTTGGATGGAGCCGATCAGGCACTTCCATACAATGCACAATCGTATTTGCACAATGTTGCACTCGGCAATGCGACGTTCGTTGTCGGATTTGACTCCACTTGGCCACACATCGTTTCAGCGTCGGAGGACGGATGGTTTATCGATGAACAACACCCCATAGGAACACCGTTCAACCAAGAAGGTACATTGTATCAAGAGAACAAATCTTCGTGCCCAGACAATGAAAACTTGGTCACACCTCCCCACAACGGTAGTGCAATTCGGAATTGGGATATTTCATTGCGTCCTGCACACAAAATTCCTTCCATTGGTCCAGGCGAAGCACTCATTCTCGAATTGCCACCGAATACTTACATCCATTGCTATCAAGATGAGGGAATTGCAACGAAGTTCTCAATCCAAGAGGGTCCAAACCTGATTCTTAACGATGGCAACGAAACAATCCGGCTATGGGACGCTCCTCGGACTGCAACCTCTACGGAACTTACCATCGAATTGTTCAACAGCGGTACATCCGACGTTGTGCTTCGACATTCAACATTTGGAGATGTAGAATGGGACCTTCAGAATCTAACCGATTCGCTCTCCCCCGGCTGGAACAATCTCACGCTGGGGGTTCCATCATCGATAATCAACACCTACCAACTGACGCACCAAGATGGAGCAATTCTCATCACATTTGGCGGTTATTTGGAGGCTGAATCTTGAGAGTTGGCATTGTAGGGGCTGGCTCAATCGGCTCCCTCATTGCTGGATGTTTGTCCCAGACTTCATGCGATCTTCTGTTGCACAGCCGCGGTCTCCACGCTGCACACTTAACCGTTGCAGGACTCTGTGTTGATGGGGTGGATAAACGGAAGATTTCATCAGACCGATGGGAGGTGCTTCTTGAGGAGCAACCCATCCCCGATTCAGTGCGTTCATCCTGCGATGTTGTCTTAATGACTGGGAAATCTTCTGCATTTGATCGTCACCTCGAGGTTACAAAACACCTCCTGCGCCAAGATGGTCTTGTCTGCACGCTCGCGAACGGGCTTGGACATGAGGAGCGCTTGATGCATGCGTTTGGACCTCAACGTGTTCTTGCATCAACGACAACGCATGGAGCATACCGGCCGGAACCAGGCCATGTCCACTGGGCAGGGAGCGGGGAGTTGAGCATTGGACCCTTCATGCATCCACATGACAAAGAATCGGTCGATCCCTTGTTGAAACTGCTCTCGGATGGGGGATTGAATCCCCAATGGCAGGAGAATGGGCGAGTCATGCTTTGGAATAAGATGCTGTTGAACATCGCCATCAATCCAATTGCTGGGCTTCTAGGAAAAGAAAACGGAGCCCTCCTCGAACCTCACTTGTTTGAATCCTCCGTTTCGGTGATGCTTGAAGGGGCCCGAATTGCTCGTGCTGAAGGAGTTCCACTCCAAGAAGACGAGGAACTCGTTGACCGATTACGTAACGTGCTTGTGAAGACGAGCAACAACTACTGTTCAATGCTGCAAGACGTACGAGCTGGACGAGAAACTGAAATTAATTCTCTAAATCTTGAAATTTGTCGACGTGGAGAGATTCTTGGTCTTGCAACACCGCTTAACCAATTGCTCTCGTCGGTCATTCAAGATCTTCGATGAGATCTTTGTTGAAATGCAGTCCTCTGTTTTCCTGCCGCATAATTGCATCCTCAGCCACAAGAATTCCAACAAGAATCATGTTTCGTAATTCCACAATTTCGCGTGATGGAAGGCTTGATTTCCAGATGGCGTCAATTTCTTTTTCCAACAAGCGAAGTCGTCGAATGGCACGCTCCAATCGAGAGAAGCGTCTGGATACACCAACCTCGTAACGCATTGTTTGATTCAACGCAGTACGATCATGTGTTACAGGACCGTGCTCTCTGAGTTTATACAATCCATCTGAGCGCCAGTTTGGTGGTGAAACATCGATTGAATGTATTCCCTTGTCGATTAGATGGGATGAGCAGCGATGTGCAAAGACAACTGCCTCAAGTAGACTGTTTGATGCCAAACGATTCGCTCCGTGCATTCCAGTGCAAGCCACCTCGCCTATTGCGAACAGGCCTGGGATGGCTTTCCCAGTCCCATTCAGAATTGCTGAACCAACAGCATCGACTTCAATGCCCCCAACGATGTAATGTGCTGCAGGAGCGACTGGCAGTGGATCGATTCCAAGTTCGATGCCATCCCTTTGCAATCGTTTGGAAATCATCGGAAACCGTTCATCCAAATGTTGTTTGTCCAGGTGCTCAGTTACAAGATAGACGTGCGATGCCCCAGATTCTGCACAACGCTGATCGATGGCACGTGCAACGACATCGCGCGTTGCCATTGAGCCGAGGGGAGATGCTTGAAGCGTAAAAGAAAACGAACGAGGGTCCTCTTCGCCGCTGGCTTTCCACTCATGGTATCCCTCGTGATCGAGTAGGACCGCTCCCTCTCCTCGCAATGCTTCTGTAATCAAAAAAGGACGTTCACCCTCGACAACAAGCGCTGTCGGATGAAATTGAACAAACGCCATATTTGTTATTGAGGCCCCCGTTCTATAGGCCATTGCAATCCCGTCACCTGTTGATACAGATGGATTGGTTGTCTTTTCCCACAATTGCCCCGCACCCCCAGTAGCAAGAATCACAGCATCTCCTCGAATGGTGAGAACTTCGCTGGTTTCCTGATCGAGTGCCCAAACCCCACATACGCCCTTCTCAGGCACCTTGTGTTCCCGTTGTATGAGATCAATCGCTAGTGTATTTGGGCGGAGTTTGATTCGGTCGTGCGCTCCTGCAGCAGTTGTAAGAGCGCGTTCGATTTCCTTCCCGGTCGCATCCTTGGCATGGAGAATACGTCTTGATGAATGTCCGCCCTCTTTTGCGAGTTGAAAATCCCCGTCTTTGCCTCTTTCAAACTCAACGCCGATCGAGAGCAGATCTTGAATTCGTTCACCTGCCTCTTCAACAACCATGCGGACAATCTTTTCGTCACACAAACCGTCACCGGCATCAAGTGTATCTTTGATGTGGCCGTCGATTTCCTCGAGATTCGTTTTGTCGAGGATGGCGGCAATACCTCCTTGTGCCCAATTTGTGGAGGAGTCCTTCGGTCGCTGCTTTGTGATGATTTCAACATCAAAGCCCTCGTTCGCAAGCCGTAGGGCTGCAAACAGTCCCGCAATGCCAGTACCAATGATGAGGACACGAGGCATAGTCGTGCCAGTAATTGTTCGTTCTTGATGACATCGGTTCGTCCAGCGATAGGGCTATGTGTTGTGGATTCTTGCAAAGAGCATGTTGCGAAAGGTCATCGCCTTGCTCGGCCTTGCAACAATTCTCTTTGTTATTGCAAACGCTCATTTTGGCATGGTTGCCGAAAATGTTGTCGATGGAGCCGGAACAGCACGCCTCGATGTATTGCGATTAGCGGACCCAGGGTGTACGATACCCGAAATGGAGAAAGAAATTCGGGAAACCGGTACCGCATTCTGCTTAGGCGAGAAGGGGACTTGGGGGACAGCAGACATTCTCCTGTTGTTCTGGGGCATTCTTATCATAACTGCCGGGCGTTTCCGTATGCCCTCAGACCCTCGTTTAGCGAAGCGTATTCGCCGAGTTATGTTCACTTCAGGAGCAGTTTTGTTTGGTTTAGCAATCCTGGACCGATTTCAATGGCTGCCTACATCAGCAAATTCAGAAAGCATGGCTGACATTATCCCAATACCGCTCCCGCCCTGGGTGGTTCAGATTCTCTTTGCAATCATCGGTGCGTTGCTTATGCGTGGTCCGAAATACGAAGTATCCGAATTTGAAGGGAATTACCAACGGCTTGAGCATGAGCGAGAAAAAGAGCATCGCGTACAACAAGTCTTCAACGAAAAAGCTCGTTCAATGTCAGCCTCACGAAAAGGAGTTGCTCGCAGAAGTCGTCTCATTGATCGTGATGCTCACTTGGTTCCTTTCCGTACACGAAATTCTCCGAAAGTTCGTGCAACATGTCCATTCTGCAAAGGAGCCGGTTGCAAAGAATGCAGGTGGACGGGCGTCGTTTGACGAAAACGGCACTTTTTTTGGACATCAAAAACGATATGCTCCGACGCATAATCAACCGATTGTTTAAATGTCCTCGACATACGGTGTTTGACCTAAGGTCAGTTTCGACCGTTAAGGGATTGGGATGTTTCTAAAAGCGTTGGAGATGGAGAACTTCAAGTCATTCCGCGGAGAAGTCGTCATCCCTCTCGATCGTGGTTTTTCTGCAATTACTGGACCAAACGGGTCAGGGAAGTCCAATTGTGGTGATGCGATTCAATTCGTTCTCGGACCAAAATCAACCAGGACAATCCGGGCACAAAACACGAAGCAACTCATTTTCAACGGGGCTGAGGGTTACAAACCAGCACGAGGCTGTACAGTAACACTGGTTTTTGGCAATCCAGTGCTTTCAAACGGCCGACGCCGATTGCCAATCGAAAACGACGAGGTCCGCATGACTCGATTAATACGACTAACTGCCTCTGATAACGTCGTATCGACCTACCTGCTTGATGGTGAAGATTCTTCTCAGAAATCGTTTCATCGTCTTCTAAACGCTGCAAATGCCCGCCCTGATGGTTACAACATTGTGCTTCAAGGTGACGTTACAGGGCTTGCACGAATGACACCAATCGAACGTCGCAAGGTTCTGGATGGTGTTGCAGGTGTAACCTCATACGATGATGAGATTCGTAAAGCAAAGAAGCAAAGAGACAGCGTCGATTCATACATCGAAAGGATTGGCATGCTCCAAGAAGAGCAGCAAACCCGGCTTAAGGAACTTGAACAAGAACGCAAAGTCGCGATAAAAGCACAATCCATCACAGACGAATTGACATCCTCACGTTCTCAACGATACCAAGCAATGTATGCAAGTCTCGGGATGGAATTGGAGCACCAAATTGCAGAGCAACTGAGGTTCATCGAAGAGGCCTCAGCGCTTGAAGGACAGGTCAAATTAGGCAGTAAGAAATTGGTCGAGTTGGATGACAGAATTGGTGAAATTCAAAAGCAAATCGATGCATTGCTCGGTGACGAAGGTGATGGGTTGTCGAAAGCAATCCATGACTTGCGGGTGCAAATAGACCGCGACAAAGACCGAATTGAGGATTCCCTGCAAGCGAACGTCGACGATGCGGAAGAGCGTGAACAAGTTCTCGAACGCTATCACGAAGCAGAAGCGGCATTGAAGGCCTTGCTTGAGGAGGCGGAAACCAGCCAACGTCAGATGGATGAAGCCCAGCAGATGCTGAGTGAAGCTCAATCCGAAGAGGACAAAGTTCGGAAACTTCTCGAAGGCTCCGGAAAGAATCACGCTGAACTCAATCGAGCTTTGAGTGATGCCATTACCAACCTTGAGAATGCAAAAAAAACAGTTTCAGCAGCACAATCCGATGTTGATCGTACTGCTGCTCAAGCAGAACTTGTCGAAGCAAATCTTGCAAAAGCGCAGGAAACTGCTGAAGAATCGAGATTAGAACTTGAAGAAAAGGAAGCGGAATTCAAAGAACTCTCAGGAGGGAAGAAGATCGATCGTTCTTCGCTGACGAAGGACGTTCTGGACGCTGAGCGAGCAGAATCCCGTCTTCTCGAGGAGGCAGGCGCAGTCGAACGGAAGATGACCGAGACGGAGCGACAACTTCGCTCTGCTCGAGCGGAATTGGAGAACAAATCAAATTCAAAGGGCATGGCTGGAGGAGCTGCCGCAATTCTTGGTGCACGAGATCGAGGTGAAATCAAAGGCATCATCGGTACAATTGCTGAATTATGTGCTCCAGTAGAATCCGAACATGAAACTGCACTTGCAACTGCCTTTGGCGGAGCAATGACATCGGTTGTGGTTGACTCGGATGAGGTTGCTGCTGAGGCAATACGGTGGCTTGCCCAACGCAAAGCCGGGCGAGCAACATTCCTGCCTCTCAACAAACTCTCGACAAGTCGTGCCGGTGGTAAGGCAATGATGGTTGCCCGTAAGCCAGGCGTGATCGGATTTGCTTACGAATTGCTTGAATATGATCCCCGAATTGATGCTGCAATCAAGTTCGCCTTGCGAAACACGCTGATCGTCCAAAACATGGAGATTGCTCGCCAAAACATGGGCGGTGTACGCCTGGTGACGATGCGGGGGGATATTACGGAAGCAGGAGGTGCTATGGTTGGTGGTTCAAGACAACGCATGTCGGTTAGTTTTGGTGGAGGGATTGCTGGAGCAAAGGAAGTTGAACGCCTCAGTTCCGAACTCGAACGTCTTCGTTTGATGTCCGACACGGTCTCAGCAGCTTTAGCAGACGTACGTAAGGAACAGCAGTCTCTGCGCCAACAAATCAATGAACTCGCAAATGAAGATGGAGCAATCCGTCGAGAAACACTGCGCGCAGAAGTTGCAACATTCAAGAAATCACATTCCAAGAACATCGGTGAGGTCGAGCGATTGAAAGGCGATCTTCGTCGCCTGGAGGGATTGGCCAGTACACAACTCGAGTCACTCGATGAGGCCGAATCAAAGGTGGCCGATTCAGAGAAACTACGCATGAGTGCTCAAACTGCTCTTGAGGATGCAAGTCCACAACATCTCAAAGACCGATTGCATGAATGCACCGTAAAGCGAACGCAGGCGGAAGGAATACGTTCCAATGCAGAGGTATCTCTGCGTTCAATTTCTGAACGTAAGAACTTGCTCACTTCAACGGTGTCTGGTGAAAAAGAGCGTCTTTCTCAAATTGATCAGGCAGTCGAAGAACGCTCACAAAACCTTGCTCTTCTCAAACAAGGCGTGGAGTCAAATGCAGAAATTCTTGCAGAGAAGGAAGCAGAACGTGCCCAATTCCTTGAAGAGAACAAGGGGCTTGAGGACGAACGGATTGAACTCGTAGAGGAACGCGCAAGTCTTAATTCGACCTTGGTTCAAAAATCGAACCAAGCCCGGAGTCATCGCACGCTTTCCACTGAACTTGAGCGAACCGTTCAGGCAAAGCGGAAGGAATTATTCGACGTTGAAACCGAGATGCAGACCATCGGAATTCAAGCTGCGGAGGACGGGGCCGTTCTCGATTCTGTTGTTGATATTGATCGCCGAATCCGTCGTCTCGAGCGTCGTCTGGAAGAGTTTGGAGCCGTGAATATGCGAGCCATTGAACAGTACGATGCAGTCGAGGAACGACTTGAAGAAATGGAAGGTGATTTCAAGAAACTTCAAGATCGAAAGAAACACCTCATCGACGTTGCAGAACGTCTTGAGGAACAACGAAAGGTGCGTCTTATCGCTGTTTTAGAAAAGGTCAATGAGAATTTCAAAAAGGTCTACAAATCGCTCAGCAACGGTGGTCGGGGCGAATTGTACCTTGAGAACAAGGACGAGCCATTCAAAGGTGGCCTTGAACTTTGGGCACAGCCGAAAGGCAAGTCATCCAACGTGACTCGACATCAGCTTTCAGGAGGAGAGCAGTCCGTTGCTGCACTTGCATTGATCTTTGCAATTCAAGATTACGATCCAAGCCCATTTTACTACTTTGATGAGGTAGACCAAAATCTCGACAGCGTTAACGCGGAATGCATTGCAAAGATGTGCCGCGAGCGAAGCAAGGCGGCTCAATTCATTATGGTTACTCTACGAAAGGTATCTCTGCAACTCGCTGACCATCACATTGGAATTACGCATGGCGGGGATGGATGCAGCCGCAGAATTATTGATTTCGACCAAGAACAAGCCATCGCATTGGGTGAACAAGCACTCAAAGAAGCAGAATCCGCAGTCGCAAAGAATGTACAACGAGCGAAGGAAGAAGAAGAAACCCTTGCTGAAATGCCTTTAGTTCCCGAAGCACTTCCACCACCGCAAAGTTTGGGAGGGTTGCTGAAGCACATGCAAGAAGACGAAAGCATCAGTTCACTTGCTGAACGGACTGCCGAAACCAACGAAGACATTGACGAGCGTTCTGCACTCGTTGAAGCCCTTTCTGAAATAGATTCTGAGGCAGTACGAGAAGAAGAGACGCCAGAAGTGGATGAATGAGGTGGTAAAGATGATTCAGCAAGGACTCGATCAGTGGTTTTTGCGACAAGATGTCATCGATCAACTGTTGCAAAGTGGAGATGATGATCTCGAAGGCATCAATGCTTATGCTGACAGAATCCTGATGATTGCTCAGACCGAAGAAGCAGAACATCAGACCCTTGAAGATCCGTTTGACCGAAGTGTTGCTCTTGTTCTTTCCCTTGTGAACAGTGAGGGATTGGACGCTTGGAACATTGATCTCACGTCGTTTCTGCGGCAATTCATGAAACGGGTCAAGTCGCAAGCAAACAGCTTGGATTTACCTGCCTGTGGCCGTTTAATCCGAATGGCATGGGAGGTTCTAAACCACCAGGCGGCTCACCTTTTCGAACGTATTCAGTATCAAGACAATGAAGATGATTGGGATACAGGATTTGATTTTGGATGGGAAACAGAATACGATGATCATGAATTCCATTTTACGAATACGGTTTTGCAAGGAAATGCAGACGAAGTCCTTGAGAACCTGTTCGATGAACGAGTCCGTCGGGACGAAGGTCGCCCAGTAACGCTCGGAGAATTGCTCTCAGCGCTCAAAGATGCTGCCGATGATGCGGATGCTCAGAAACTTCGTGAGAAGAATCGTATTGCGCATGCAATTGAACTTGAGGACATGATTTCCAATGTTGGAGGTCGTATGCACAATGAGGATCTTGACGGCGACATTGAGCGATGTTGGACTGCTTTACGTCAAACAACGGTGGATATGGGTTCCAGCAATGTCCCTCTCAAATCGGTCATCAAAACACTGGTCCCAATCCTCGAATCTGCTTTTGGAAGTATTCCTGAAGGATATGATGAAGACGCTCGAGTTAGTTCATTCATTGCGGGTCTCTTCCTTACGCACAAAGGCATGGCTTCCATTACTCAAGGAAATCAACTCAACGATGTCATCATGATTGAAGATCTCTGGCCACAACTGACAAACTTTGCAGATGTTCTCGATGCAACTCTCGAAGCAGACCAAGAAGCCCAAGTTGCGAGGAGTGAGGCGAAGACAGGCTCAGTCTTGCATGCTGAGCGTTTGCAAGAACGTGCAGAGAAAGCCCGCCGTGCTGAGGAAAAAGCAAGACAGAAGATCGAAGAAGAGCAGCAAACCGTAACCTCTGATTTCGATGAGCACGAATGGTTGGTAGAGTAGGTGATACAGTGTCAGAACTCGCATTAGAAACCCTTCTTGAAGCCACACTTTTTGGTTCTGGCAAGTCCCTTTCTGTAAAGGATCTCTCCGAATCCCTTGGCTATGAGGGAGATGAGATTTCTGAAGCACTTACCTCCTTGCAAGGAACGATTAAACGACGCAGGGGTGGAGCCCTTCGAATCGTTGAAATCGGTGGGAAATGGGCCATGGAGGTTCGTTCGAATGTTGCTGAACATCTGCCAAAAGAAACAAAGACAGAGATGCCAAAGAAGCTCCTCAAAGCCGCAGCGTTGATTGCTTATCATCAGCCAATGCCGCAATCCCGATTGGTTGAATTACTCGGACAAAAAGCGTACGACTACGTTCGAGAACTTTCTCAACATGGCATGATCTTGCGCCGGCGCGACGGCAATACCAGGCGTTTAACGACAACTCGACGGTTCTCTGAAGCCTTTGGCTGTCCGCATACGGATTTGCGAAAAGTGCGAAAATGGTTTAGGGAGCAAGTCACCGAAGCTGGTATGTTCGATGGAATGGAGTCTGAAGCACTCAAAGAAGTGGGCGAAGATGGCCTGGTCCAATCCACTCTTCCATTTGAGGATGAGTGATCAGGAACGATGTTGCTTGAGAATCTCCGCAACTCTCGTCTGAGTTTTTGGTCCGTCTTCAGTGATTAATTGTTGAGCAACACGTTCAATTTCGTCTCCTACGGCTCCAGCACTTACGGCCATGTTCTTTGCGTGCAGGCGCATGTGGCCCTTTTGTATCCCACTGGTCGCCAAGGCGCGAAGAGCGCCAAGGTTCTGTGCTAAACCCGCAGCAGCCATGACAGATGCCAGTTCTTGTGCAGATTCAACACCGAGAATTTTCAAATTCGCTCGAGCGACTGGGTGGACCTTCGATGCTCCACCAACAATCCCGACAGCCATTGGCGTCTCAATCGTCCCAGTGAGATTGCCCTGAGCATCCTTTTCCCATTGTGTAATTGATGTATATCGCCCTTGCTTGTATGCAACATATGCATGGCACCCCGCCTCAACTGCACGCCAGTCCTGCCCACAGGCAACCGCTACAGCAGAGATTCCGTTCATCACACCCTTGTTGTGCGTTGCAGCCCTAAATGGGTCTGCCATCGCAAAATGATGTGCCTCAAGTATGCCTTCGATAATGGATTCTCCATCAGAGGGATCGCCAGTGTTGCTCATTTCCTCTGGAGTAAACGTTGCCGTAACTCGTGCTAGCCGTTCGGTTGCTAGATTGGATAAAATTCTCAACAAGGATCGACCATTCGTAATCGTCTCAAGTTCTGGTGCAAGCAGTTCCGCCATGGTATTTACTGCATTAGCTCCCATCGCATCCCGGCAGTCAACATGGATGTGGATGATGAGCATCGGCCCGGAGAGGGTCTCAATCGAACGCATGGTTATGTCCTTGCATCCTCCTCCAAGGCGAATCATTGTCGAAGGTAAACTGTTTGCAAGTGCCATCAAATCTTTTTTCTTGGCCTCAATCTGCTCAATCGCACTTGAATGGTCTGCAATGCCCAAGAGTTGAATCTGGGCAAGCATGATTGGTTTATCGTTGTTGGAAGTGAAGCCACCGTGCGCATGGCACCTTTTTGCCATATTAGAAGCGGCAGCAACGACACTCGATTCTTCCAGGCAAAAGGGTACGAGGTAATGCTTTCCATCGATGATAAAATTTGTAGCAACGCCGACAGGAAGGGACATGGTGCCAATGACGTTCTCAATCATCCGATCAGCGGCGGAATCGTTGAGTTCTCCATTTGATGCGAGAGCAGCAACATGCTCCTCACTCAAACCTGCAAGCTCAGCAATCTTGTTTCTGCGTTCATCAACATCAAGTTTGTAGAAGCCTTTGAGGCGGCTGTTATCGACAGGCATGACGTCTCCTCACATCCTCCGAGGGTTGTGTAATGCATGAAGCAATCGGAAGAGATTAACGGGATTAACGGTTTATTTAACGCGTTAAAAAAGCGTTAATGTTGCGTTAATGCAAGGTGTTCATGACGTATGGTTGCTTGATTAACGTCTCATAACAGGTCCATGAAACGCATACACTCCGTGAAATATCATATACTTGGTTGGAGTTGCTCGGACATGCAAGGAAACACGCTTGACTTTGGCTTTCCCCAACTGAGCGAAGATCCATTTTCTTCTAATCCCCTGGACAAAGAGGAATTCGACCTTCTCGTTGGAAGGCATGTTATGTTCGAGGAATTGGAGAGGAAAATAACCTTCAAATCCGCAGACCGCATACTGCTTGTTGGAGAATTTGGCTCTGGAAAAACGTCCTTCATGCAATGCTTGGGAACACGAACGAATCTTCACTTAAGCGTGGATAGGATTGCTTTTTCCGAACCCGGAGTTGAATTGATGAAAGACATGTATGCTCAATTAATCGATGGTTCACCTCCGCATGATTATCAAAAGTTGAGCAAGGATTTGCGTCGCATGCTCCACGATTCTCGCCAAATGCTTCCTCTTGTAACGATTGATGCTGATATGGCAGACGTGTCTTCCCTCGAGGCATGCTTACGCTCCTCTCTGCACTTTTTTGAGCGTCTACCTGCATTGATTGTTCTTGCAATAAACCCACAACAACAGTCGCTTATCTCAGAGCAATTGTTGCAACGGTTTGAACTGCGAACCATGACAAGTCTCGATGCAGACGGCATCAAAGCATTGGTCGAACGCCGCATATCCAAGGCATCCTCTCAACCCTACAACATGTCAACGGATGACGCAAAACGTTTGCTCCAACTAAGCAGAAGTGGACAACCTAGTGCGGTGATCAAGGTTCTACGAGATACGGTTGCAGGCAATTATACGCCTCCAACGGACCCTGGGCAACCTGAGGCGCAAATCCAAGAGCAATCCCTAACAGAATGGGAGGCCGATGAAGAATCTGAAGCGTTGAGTCTTGAATTAGATGAGGGAGACATTGTCCAAGAAGAATCGACCAAACCATCTGATTCTGTCGAGGAATCATGGGAACCAACCCCGGGTATGACCGAGGCGTCTGGTTTCGACCTCGATTTAGAAATTCTTGATGAACCCGTTGATGAGCATCCCGAAATTCAAGAAGTAGTTGCTGCGGATGAGGGATATCAGGAGGTTGATGATGCCTATGTCACAGAGGATAATTTACCTTTTGCAGGTGTTTTTGGGGGCTTAAGAAGTCGAAGAAGAATCATCAACAATGAACTGGATTCAATCCCAGAGGGTCAATTCAAAGCCACAGAAAAAGGAACCGCATTCTGGACTGCTGAAGAGCAATTGCCATTCGCGGGGCAAAACGATGAAGCGCCGGAAACAGTATCAATCGATGAGCCACAGCAGCCAACTGCTGAAGAGATTGATCCGACTAAGTTGTTTGAAATGGAACCCGATGTTGACTTCCCAGTCGATTTAACCACTATCGAGACCTTTACTCGCTTGCTGGCCCAAGTATTACGGCCTTCAAACGCTGGGCTGAGTGGAGAACAAAGCCTGGTTGAGCAACTACGTGCGCTGTCAAGACCAAGACTAACCCAGAAGGAAGAACATGTTCTCAGCATCGCTGCACTAAGCTCCCTCACAGCCTCTGAATCCGTTGTCGTTGCAGAGGCCAAAAACCGGAGCATCTCACCCTCGGATAAAGCCCTTTTAGAGCGTCTATCAATAAAACGAGCACGTCTTTCTCAGATTTGCAATGGCCTGCACAAGGCAGGAATTCTTCATGTCCGTATGGTGGGACGTTCCAGAATGTTTGGACTTACCAGAACTGCACTGGCCCAATTGATTGCATGGGGTATTGTTGGAGGTGAAGATCAATGACATGGTCTGTAAGTTGGTCTTGGCAATCACCCGCGAGGGTCAGTGCAATTGAATCCGTCAATGGGCATCTTTGTCTCGCATACGGTCTCGAATTGACGTTGTTCAATGAAGCAAATGAAATTCAGTGGGAACGAAGTATGCCATTCAAAGTGCATGCGATTTGCAATGCTGATGGCCGCATTGGTGTCCTAGCAGCGCATGCGTTTTACCTCCTCAACACAGTTGATGGTTCATTGGTTCATGAAGGACGATCGAGCCCAGGAGGCTTCTTGCAACTGCTCAATCGTCCAGGTGGAGGTTGGGTGTTGGCAGGACGTGATGGTAATTTGCATCTCTTTGATGCAAACGGAATCGGAATTCGCCGTATTCAGTCCGGTGTTGTCCGTCGTTTGATTGGATGGTTGGACAGAGAGCATCTTTTGTGGCAAGATGCAAGTGGTGTCGTATATTGTGGTCAGATAGCTCAACAAGACAAGCGTCGTGTTGTGGACGCAACGGTATGGAGTTGGGTTTCTCCTCTCACCGATGGACACATGCTCCTACAATCAGCTGACGGTCAACTTTGGGATGGCATCCCTCATCCGTACGGCTGGGATGCTCTTGAACGGATTGAAATTGAATCATTGGAACCGCTCGTTGCAACCCGAGCGGCCGATGGATGGTGGGTGCTGGGAATCGAAGGACACCTTGATCACATGAGCTCAGAAAGTGAAGAGGTAAGGATAGGGGAAGGCATGAACCTTGGAGATTTACTGATTCGCCTTGGCCCAAATTCGATGGTTACGTGCCGTCGAGATGGTTTGGTTCGCAGATGGGTTGCTCCTCACCTCGCAGAAGAACAACGCCGCCATCGACAAAAAGAAGCTGCGGATGCGAAACTCGCTCGGTCTTGGGATGAGCGCCGGCAATTGTTCCAAAGAGCACTTGCTGCGGAAGATGAAGGCCGATTATCAAGAGCCATCGAGCTTTACGAAGCCCTCGGGCGAAAAGAGGATGTACAGAGGCTCTTGCGTAGGCAGAAAGGGGGCGATTCGTTTGAATCCTGATCAAACCCTCACAGTCGAACGTGTCAACCACTATCTCATTATCACGGAAAAAGCAAGGGGTAAGGCAACGCCTCTGGCATCAACACCGGAACAAAAAGTGATGCTCAAGACGTTGCTTTCGATGGCAGATGATTACGCACATGACGCACAATATTTTCTCAAACAAGGCGACCTTATTCGAGCATTTGGAGCAATAAATTACGCACACGCCTGGATTGATGCTGGAGTAAAATTACGTTTACTCGATGGACACGGTGACGATGTATTGTTCACGCTGCCCTAAACGAATGGTCAGCAGTTTGTTCAAAGTTGCGTACCATATCATGCACTGCATCAGCCTCGATAAGAATCTCTTTCGCTCGTTTCCTCGCCTTGTTAACGAATGGTAGAATCGATTGTTCTAAACTCATTCGAAGCCTGTAGATGTGTGCAGGCCGGCCGCGAGATACCTCTGACCGAGGTGAATAGTGGACGAGGTTCATATCTCGCAGCTCTGAAATTGCAATGCTGACGTCAGGCTGACGAATATCGCAGTGGAGTTGCAGATCTTTCGACGTTGCAGCACCATGGTAGTGAAGACACAGAAGAACGTTTGCAGTATTTTCATTTGCCCCAAGTCCGATAAGTTTCTCTCGGAGTGGTTCATGATGAAATCCGGTTTTGAAATCTTCACCAGAGGCCATGGAGTTTACACAAATGCGAGGATATATAATACAATCACCGACGATTTATGGAAAATATAGAATTTAATGTTTAAAGAGAACTATTTAGATTAACAATACGCAGTGTTTTCTTGTCTATAGACCGTTAACAAGACGAATTTTTTTGCCTTTTACAATCTCAAGAATTCCTATCCCTTTTTCCAAGGCCCGGCGCTTAAGATTCGCATCCACTGTCAGGATTGGTAATTGCTGACCTCGTGACAACTCAATCAAAGCATCATCCGTATGCATTGCTGGATGTTCAATCATTGTTGAACGCTGTTTCAAAAGATTGAGCATGAGATTTTTACTTCGAGGACGATTTGCCTCGATTTCTTCAAGTTCCTGAAGGACTAAATCGATGAGAATGAAGTGAGGAGGCCCAATTATCTGCGATAGGGACAGGTCAATATTGAATCCACCATCGACGAGTGCGACCCAACCACATGCATCAATGAGCACGTCGCCCAAGCTTTCACCTCATTGTATGGTTCCATGACCGATGAGTCGCCATCGAGCACCAACTCGTCGCGAGAGCGAGACTCGCTGACCCTGATCGGCACAGATAGGGAGGCGAAGATGCAGCGTTGCTTTGCCCTTTTCTACGCCTTTGACAATACCGACGGAGGTTGAGGTGGCAACGTTGACCATCAACATCTCGTTGTTCCGAAGAGGGTGTATCGTATTTGGTTGTCCATCATCACCTGTGACCATGTTTTTCATGAGATTGATTTCGATGGAACACTCCGTACGGATTTCTGGAAGTTCACCGTCCTTGGCAAGAACTTGTCCAGAGAGGTTGTCAGCAGTTGTAATCGATGGGTCGAGAAGCGTACCAAATCCACACAAACCTCCAGCTGTCATCTCGTCACGCTTTCCACCTCCACCCTGCATGCTGGTGATGGTTGTTTCAATGGGCTCCCAGTGTGATTTATTTCCATTTTCGATTTTTCGCCCTGGTCCGATGATGATTTTATCGCCTTCACGGAAGGTCCCTTCAACGATTGATCCACCAATAACCCCGCCCGTTAGTTTACTTGGCCTGGTGCCCGGTCGATTAACGTCAAATGAACGAGCAATGTGCATGACTGCTCGTTCATCAGAGTCCCGATTTGGTGTAGGGATGGTCTTTTCAATTGCCTCGATAAGGATATCGAGGTTGACATCATGGTGAGCTGAAACAGGAATGATTGGCGCTTCCTTGGCAATTGTTCCATTGAGGAACGTTTTGATCTCGTTGTATGATTCCATCGCTCGCTCTCTTGAAACAAGATCAATTTTGTTTTGAACGACGACAATGTTCTTGATTCCAGCAATCTCGAGCGCCATTAAATGCTCTCGTGTCTGTGGTTGAGGGCATGTTTCGTTCGCCGCTACCATTAACATTGCACCGTCCATGATCGATGCACCGGTAATCATGATTGCCATCAGTGTCTCGTGACCAGGTGCATCAACGAAGGAGACAACCCGTTGGAGTTCAGATTCAACGTCTTTGTCACCTTCAGGGTGGCGCCCGGTTGCATAGTATTGCTCTGAACTCGTTTTGTAGAATGCTGTATCGGCATAACCAAGCTTGATTGAAATACCACGACGGCGTTCCTCGGAGTGTGTGTCCGTCCAAACACCGGAGAGTGCTTGAGTTAGTGTTGTCTTACCGTGATCGACGTGACCAACCAAGCCAATGTTGACTTCAGGTTGAGATGGAAGCGTTCGTGCCATGCTTCCATTCCTCCTCGTTCACCGATTCAACCCTCTCGGGTTTCACTCCGCTGCAGCTTCTTCCTCACCGAGCAATTTGTCGAGGCCGATGTTGCCAGCATCAACAACTTTGAGATTAATTTGACGTGTATCTTGCGTGACAGTATTCCCTCGGAAGACTCGTCGCTTACGCATACCCTCTGGCTTGTATCGGAATCGCTTCTTTTCGCCTTTCTTGGTCTTTGAGACAAGGCTGTGACCTTTGAAACCAGTCGATGCGGTAACAAGGATTGCTTGACGGGAACCTCCATCAAGGTCTCGACGCATTGGTGTTCCTGTCTTGTCCGATCCGCCTGTGATTTCAAGTTTGTAACCAGTCAAGGTCGATTCGCCTTCACCGACAAAGATACCGTCGACAACATCGCCGATTTTCTTACCGAGCAACTGAGCATGGTTGTTTCCGGAAATAACGGTCTTGTAGGAGGGGGAATATGTCTTCTCCTTGCCGTTCTTGGTGGTACGGGTCAACTTGGTTGTGGCATCATTGACCACTGCAACAAATGAATTTCCATCAGCCATGGTGCATTCCTCTAGCAACTTAGCGACAAACGACCCCTATTTAGCCTCACCGCATGCTATTTGTTCATCAGCGTTTCAGTTTCTGTCCGACTCGTCCTTCAATTCGAGCTGCAACATCCATCGGTAAGGCATGTGGCATTGAGATGTGCGTCGTCCGGCCACGGCCCTCTCCAACCGTATCTACGCGGGTTGCAATAATGTTCAGACCCTCGATGTGTTTCAGGAATTTCCAAACGGTTGTATGGCTGCGAGGTTTGACTTCATACTCCTCGCAGATTACAGCATAAATCGACTCAACATCCTTACTCGTCATAAATTCAGATTTTCGTAGCCTTCGACAAATACCGAGAAGGACCAACATCGAATGACCCGACAACTCGTCAAGAACATCTTCCGGCATTACTTGCGGGACATCTCTTGCCTTGGTCTGAACATGCTCAGGTAAAATGCTCTTTTGGCCATCGGATTCAGCGTGTTCAACCGCAGCTCCAAGCAATTCAATCACCTGCCGAGCATCGCCCGACGGAGCGGCAGATGTTGCGATGAGTTTCAGAATTTCTCCATCCCAAGACCTTGGGTTTAGAGCAGCATCTGCGCGCTGATGAGCGATGGCAAGAAGCCCTTTCATGTCGTACGGGGGGACAGGGATATGATTGGTGTGACCAAACCGAGAAATAACTGCGTTTTCAAGAACGTCGAGCACTTGTTCTTGGCTAATGAGGATAAGTGAAAGTGTCCCACTACCGTCTTGATCTTCATCAATACGCAGTAGTTGGTAGATGAGATCGTTTCCAGACTTCCTCAAGAGGTGATCGACTTCGTCCAAAACGATGATCAGATGACGACCATTGTTTCTCAACAATTTCCTGAGACTGCTCAACAATTCTCCCATTGAAAGGCCACGATCAGGATGACCAGGGTCCAAGGACTGAACAATGCGTTGTGCGACTCGAACATTGGTTGTGGCATTTCGACAATTGATGTGAACGCTCATCAGAGGGCGCTTGTTTCTTAGATGATGTTTGATATCACGACAAAAAGTACGAGCAAGTAGGGTTTTTCCACTTCCGACAGGCCCGGTTATGACAACGTTCGCACTCCCATTTGGATGGGCAATAGAATGAAATTTACCAGCCAGTGTTTCTTGAATTGTTTCTCGGCCAACCATGACTTCCGGAATGTAATCAAAGTCCAGAGGGTCCGGGTTCAGGAGGATAAATCCTGAACCGATTCGGTCGAGATAGTCGCTCATGCTGGTTGCATCTTGGTGCCAACCGTTCTTGAACACTCGCTCGCTCTCGAGCGAAAAAGATTCAAAGTTCAGGGAATTTCATCGAATTGATAACCCAGTTCCCATTTCTTTTCTCCAAGGGCAACTTCAAGCTCAAACGGAGTGAGAAGGGGCTTAGCATATTTGACCGCATCATCGATCGCAATACGAGGACAAGCAGTGTTGACGAACGCATCAACCGGATAGAAATCGATTAATTCGGGACCCACGTGTTCGAGGGCGAGAAGATAGCCTTTCTTGCCATGTTTCTCAAGCAACCGCTTCATTCGTAAAGCGAGAGTTCTTCGCATCTGTCCCGGTTTCTCCCCGATAAGAATTCCAAACTTCTGTGCGTCCATCGAGGACATAATCAAACCGAACCGTTGACGCAGAATACGCTCGATTCGTTCAAACGACATTTCGATTGCATCACCGGAATAAGGGTCGAGCATGGCGAGCGGCTTTCCTGTATGGAGTACCAAGCCAATCGGATGAAAATCACCACTTCCAAGGAAGAGATAATGCCCAATCGTGTCATCATCGCCAGAATAATTGCAGCCAAGCACTTGCCCAGGGAATGTGAGGCGTGCCCCGCCCATTGGAATTGTGACGTCAAAACCAGCTTGTTCCAAACGGTCATGGAACTCGGGAAGGAGGTGCAAGTGTTGAATGCTTCCAACCAATCCCAATTTCGTGTCTTTTAGTGGTGTCATTCGCCCGACAGCGTCCATAAATCGTTCTTGCGCTTCTTTCTCAGTCATCTCGTTCGTGGTCTGTTCTGCCATTCGTTTCTTTGCAATTTGCAGGTGCGCATTGAGCATCGGAAGTACAGGTGCGAGTTCAGGATCGCCATCGTACGTGACATCAATAAATTGAGTAGGCATTCCGGAATCGATGTTCATTTGTGAATGACCCATGTGTGCAACCAACTCAACCCCCATCATCTTCATTTTATCATGGACGAGATCGCATGCACCGTAACAGGGGTCCGCTGCGAGGACAACTTTTGCGCCAGATCCCGACTCGATTTCATCCATCATCTCCAATGCCTGCATCTTCAAACCCTCTGGAACCTGAAGTGCTACGAGCCGGTTGTCGTTCTTTTGAATGCGTTCTATGAGTTCCTCAAGTTGGAAATCGTGCCTGTCTAAATCCATCAAATCACCTCGTCGAGAAGGACAATTTTCCCTTCATCCATTACCAGTCGAACAATGGATGAGATTTCAATGTGAGGATACTTTTCCTGTAACTTCTGAAGTCCTGGGCCTTTTTCGACAACGACAATCACAGATTGGATGTCTGCACCAATCGCTTCAACACCTTGGATGATCGCGTCAAGCGTTCCTCCGGTTGACACCACGTCATCGACAATGAGCACACGCTCGTTTTCTTTGATGTCGTTGAGGTACATTGTCCCCTTCGAGTAGCCAGTGGATTGGTCGATTGCAATTTCCCCCTCAAGTCCATACGAGCGTTTTCGAACGACGACTTGAGGACGATTGTTTCTCATTGAAAGAGGGCTGGTAAGTGGAAGCCCCATCGCCTCAATACCAAGGATAAGGTCGATTGATTCCCATTCAACAGATGTTTCAATGATTTCCACAACAGCAGTGAGAACAGAAGGATTGAGGCGAGGGACTCCGTCGGTTAATGGATGAATGAAGTAAGGATATTCTCCTTTCCAAATAACTGGGGCGGCGAGGAGTGACTCCTTCAACCGGTGCAATGAGTCGGACATGCTTCCACTTCATCGCTTAGAGTTCGGAGAGGTACTCAACGTATTCATCGGGTTCCAGGAGATTCTCCATGTCGAATTGGAACGGTTGAAGAACCAGAATCCAGCCCAAATCGTATGCGGATTCATTGACGAGATCAGGATTGATTTCAACCTCTCCGTTCACTTCAGTTATTGTTCCAGAGAAAGGTGCGGTGAAGGCAATCTTTTCGTCAGCAGTCCAGAGCGAAAACATGTCTTGCCCTTCATCGACAACGGTTTCTGCTTGCGGGAGAATGACACGCAGGACTTCTCCGATTTCAACGCCCATAAATTCGCTGATTCCGACCATAATTTTCTCATCATCTTTTTCCTGATACCACAAGTGGTCGATCGAGTACTTTCGGTTGTGTGCAATATTAAATTCAACGACTTCTTCGTCCAAGTCACGTCACCTATACGCGGCTCAAACATCTCCTATATGAACCATCGCTAACGTTACAGTGATATGGCCATAGCACATCCATTAAGTGAGAGCCTTTCCTAGATGCATTCGGTGAGCGCATGGACTTCAAAGCAACCGATGAACAAGACATGATTCGAGAGATGGTTCGCGATTTCGCTGAAACGGTTCTCGCACCCACTGTTGAGCACCGGGATAAGACACAGACACCTCCCTCTGAAGAGTGGCAACAGTTCCTCGAGCTGGGTTTGCAAGGCGTGACGGTTCCAGAAAAATACGGAGGCATGCCAGTGGATGACATATCGGAATCAATCATCGTTGAGGAATTGGCTCGAGTTGATCCTTCCTTCTCCGTCATGTTTTGTGTCCATGTGGGGCTCTGTACAAAGACCATCGCCCTCCACGGAGATGATTATCAGAAAGAAACCTATCTTCCCAGGCTCGCAGAAGGCGATGTAGGTGCATACTCACTTTCAGAGGCAGGAGCAGGAACGGATGCTGCTGCTATGTCCTGCAAAGCAAAGCTCTCCGAAGACGGAACACATTATGTTCTCAACGGGGAGAAGATGTGGGTTACCAACGGCGCTCAAGCAGAGATCATCGTGTTGTTTGCAAAGGATGTCGACCACCCCGATTACGGTGTCAAAAGGCATGGAGGAACTACAGCATTTATCATCGATTCCTCCTTTGAGGGTTTTTCAGTCGGGAAGAAAGAAGACAAGCTTGGTATTCGATCATCCGATACATGCACGCTTGTTTTGGAAAACTGCAAAGTTCCCGTTGAAAACATCATCAAGGGAGCAGGCAATGGCTTCCCAATCGCTATGAATGCGCTCGATAATTCCCGTATCGGCATCGCTGCGCAAGCACTCGGTATCGCTCAAGGAGCCTACGAAGCCTCACTGAAATATGCACACGAGCGTGAAGCATTTGGAAAACCGATTGCGCATCATCAAATGATCATGGGGATTCTCGCAGATATGGCTACCAGAATTGATGCATCTCGGCATCTTGTCTACAAAGCCTCTTGGACGAAACAACAACATTACGAGCACGATGGCCCACGACATACAAAAGAAGCGAGCATGGCAAAACTCTTCGCCGGTGATACCGCAATGTGGGTTTCAGAGCGTGCAATTCAAGTCCATGGCGGGTATGGATTCACCAAGGAATTCCCTGTTGAACGTTTCTTCCGAGACGCAAAGATTACACAAATCTACGAAGGTACACAAGAAGTCCAACGCATCGTGGTTGCTCGAAGCCTTCTATAGGTAGTCGAATTTTGTTGCATCAAGCACTGCCCGTCTACGGCCAGCATTCCAGTCCGATACTTGAGCCTCAGCTTCAATGACGCGATTTGGCTTAAACGACATGGCCTGATCAACTGCGTCAGACGGAAGCCTGAGTTCGATTTCAATATCTTGTTCGCCTCTTAGTTTACCAATCACGGTCACACCGTTCTTCATCGATCCCTTCCCAGTAAGGGTTTTCTCGACGGAGATGATCTGTATTTCACATGACTGTGTTGGTGAATGTGCGATTGCATTACGGCGTTCACTGCTGAGCTTCATGCCTCCAAGTTGTTCAATAAATCGTTCATGGCCGATCACGCTACCGTCCTCTTCGAGAAGAATTGGCACTGGCTTCGATTTTGCAGCCTCTTCTTCGCGCCTTGCTTGTTCAGCCGCCTCCAGTTCTGCAGCTTCTTTGGCTTGCTGTTCTTCGATGAGACGCTGTTTTTCAGCTTCCTGCTGGCGAATGATTTCTTCAGCCTGTTTTCTCGCTTCTTCTTCCATTTCTTGGCTTAGACTGTCGAATTCGTCTTCTTCTGGCTCGGGCTCCGGCTCTGCAGGTGCCTCTTCAATCCCACTCGGAAGTCCAATGGTTTCGAAGTAGGTATGCAAATCCGCCACAGTAACGTTTCCGTCCTTGTCCATGTCAAGAACAGACATGAGTCCATTGATGACCCAACCAGGAGGTTGCGTGCCCGTTGTTTTCTCAAGAGCTTGTGAAAGTTCAAGCGGTTGGATGACTGCGTCCATGTTTGTATCAATCATCTCAATGATCTCCGCTCCGGTTAACCCAGAACCGAGAAGCCAACTTGTGAACTGCGTGTTCAACTGACCAATCATGGGATTTGTCGATACCATTTCACGAATATGTTGTTCCATTTTTCCTTTGAGCACTTCTTTTACAGACATTTACCCACGTCCCAGACCTTCTCGGTACGACTTGACTATAAGGTCAGGGGAATTGAAGTTTTGGCCAACTTGTGGTATCTTCCGTTTGCCATGAAAGCGTGCAGAGAAGCGTATCGATGTCATCGATTGATTGGAGATTTCGTGCGACTTGTTCATAGAACAGCCATGCTTTCAGTGCCCCTAATTTCGGGCCTTGCGTGATGTTGGTCTGTTGCATGATGTACTCGCCACTTGCCAAAGGTTTGGTGTGAAAATTAACGTTGAGCTTTGCTAAACGATCAATTCGTTGTTGAACATCGTTTTCGTCATAATGTACGAATTGACCAAGTTGCGTCAACAGTTTCTCCAAGCGTAAGTGTTGATGCACCCATTCACCGACTGAAACTGCATAAACTCGCATCGCTGAGTCCACATCATTTGGAAGATGCCCCATGACAGAATGACGAGAAAGAAGATTTTTCTTCTCTGCACTGCTTAGTTTGAGGCTTTTTGACAAACGTTCGCAATCGTTGAGGTCGAAATCCTTCATCAAAATCACTAAACGATCGATAACATCCACTCCTTCGATATGATTGAGGGCTTGGATATGGACGTCGTCTTGCATCCAATCGATGCCAAAGAGTTGTTTCAATACACCATCATCAGCCATCTGTTGGACGATTTCAGAGGCGTGCTGTCCGATTAGAATTCGCCTGAATTCAGACCAAATACGCTCAGAAGCGATGCGTCCGAGCATTGGCTTTGTTTGACGCAAAGCGTCGGCAAGTTTCAGTTCAGGCCACCATATTCCCGCCTTCCCTTGATCCATAAATCGGTAGGTACGTAGAATGCGCAAGGCATCTTCAGAAAGTCGCTTTGAAGGGTCTCCAACGGATCGAATTCGTTTCTGTTGCAGGTCTTTGCAACCGTTGTAAGGGTCGTAATATGTCTCTTTAGAGACATTAACAGCAATCGAATTCATGGTCAAATCGCGTCGAGATAGATCCACACGGAGAGAATCCCCCCACTCAACTTCATCCGGCCGCCGGCCATCGTTGTATCCTGATTCAGTCCGAAGTGTGGTGATTTCATAATGTTCTCCACGATTCCGAAATGTGATGGTGCCGTATTTCTCCCCGGTTGGAATTGTGTCTGGATAGGCTTTCATTTCATGGGGCGTCATCGTTGTGGCTAGATCAAACTCGAGTATTTTTGTGCCCAAGAGGGCGTGGCGATTTGCTCCTCCAACAATCCAAACATGCGAATTTTGATCCTCAAACCATTGAAGGATCTCAATCAGGCTATCTGGAAGATGTTGAACCATATGAGAGAATGCTGGAAGAAGGGGTAATTCTTCCATTCCGCGTACAGGGTCCATACTCGACACTTATCCTTCCGTGTTGATACAAGACAAAGCATTATCCTGTGGATTTGGTTGGTAAGGGTATGTCTTGGGCTGAAGACGATGTGCGGCTGGTTCCTGTTGAATGGCTCAAAGCGCATGAAGAAATCAAGCCAAAGAACATGGAAAAACTCCTTGAAATGACCTTGAAGTGGGACGGTTTCACCAAGCCACTCATCGCAGACAAAGCCACGGGAACCATACTTGATGGACATCATCGCTTTGCGGTCGCTCAACGTTTGGGACTCGCTCGAATTCCTGTTGTGTGCATCGATTACCTCGGTGATGATACCGTTGAGCTCGAACTGTGGCCTGCCTCTGAACTCGTATCAATATCGAAGCAAGAGGTTGTTGACATGGCCCTCTCTTCCAATCTCTACCCGCCCAAAACGACGCGACATCGCATCTCGGATTACCTACCACCGATCCATGTATCGCTCAAGAGACTCTCACTGCT
>MDTB01029836.1_pt1 | contig 24600 bp, 21 predicted proteins | sample 811161 | NCBI WGS metagenome assembly MDTB01 (sample SAMN05326650, study PRJNA326480) | marine metagenome | isolation source: seawater | place: Mediterranean Sea | collected 2009
AAATAATGGCCTTATAGGTCTGTCAATTAATCTGCATATCAGCGTTTCATTTTCAGAAGGACGCCCTTCTCTCTTAAAAAAGCCACCAGGGATTTTCCCAGCCGCAAATGCTTTTTCTTGATAATTGACGGTTAAAGGGAAAAAATCCTGCCCAGGCTTTGCTGATTTTGCTGCAACAGCTGTACATAAAACAGTTGTCTGGCCCATAGAAACTAAAACAGCACCATCTGCTTGTCTGGCTATTTTCCCTGTTTCTATTACAACGGTCTTGTCACCCCATTGAAATTGTTTTTTATATATTGTGAACATTTATAACTCCGTTCGTTCATCATTATAGCCACTTTACGTCTAATTGGCTGAGATTCGTAAAAACCTGAACGAAGTCCCTGTGGTTTCGAATTAAAATTCTAAAATCAAAGTGGGAATCAAACTGAACAACAATCTCTGTCTGGCTGTTCAAAATGCTTGCTCGATCAAGCGTCCGCATCTCTCCATCTTTTGCGGCAAATAATTAATTTTACTTTAATGTTTGGGGTGTATGACATGGTAAATATTGAATTGCAACAACAAAAAAGCCCACTAACAAATTAAGCGGGCCAGCTTTTGTTTTATGAGGTTCTCCCAGAAATTATAATTGTCAGGGGTATAGCGAATATTACCTGCGAAGACCCAATGTTGAAATTAGCTCTTTATAATCGCTCTCTTTACGCGATTTAATATAGTCTAGTAAATGACGGCGTTGTCCGACCATCATTAGCAAACCCCTTCGAGAGCCAAAATCCTTCTTATGCATTTTCAGATGTTCTGTTAAGTTAGCAATTCGTTCCGTTAAAATAGCTACTTGCACGGCAGCGGACCCTGAATCTTTATCGCTAGCACCGAATTTTGCTACTAATTCTGCGGTTTTTTCTTTCGTTATCGACATCTAATACCTCCTCGGCCGTATAGGCTATAAATTGAATACCCTAACAGGATGAATGATACCCAAATCGAGTTTTATCAATGCGACGGCTATTCCCTCGCAAATGGCAACACAAATTTGGTCTTTGATGGCGCCTTCCTGATAATAGGGAACGCGTTGACCCATTCTTATTCTCGCCGCATCTTCGGGTGTAATTGACAATGCCGGGATGTCGTCTAGCGCTGCCAATAATGATGTCACATTTTTATGTGCGTCAGAACTATCTCTCAAAGTCGTTAGAAAATCCAGTGAAATCGAATCTTTTATGTTAAATTTTCCTACTGAAAGGCGCCTCAAAGCAGATATATGCCCAGCCGCCTCTAATCTGCGTGCTAAATCCCTTCCTAATGAGCGAATATAAGTTCCTTTTCCACAGCAAACACTAAATGAAGCCTCATTCTGATTTAGCGATGTAAGCACCAAATCGTGAATTATCACCTCACGAGCCTCTAACGCTAGTTGGATGTCCTCGCTCTTTTTTTCTGCCAGACGGGCAATGGAATAAGCGCGCTTGCCATTTACTTTTACAGCTGAATAAATAGGCGGCGCTTGCCTTATTGATCCTGTAAATTCATTGAGGCAGCTGTAAATTTCCTCTCTTGTTGGTCTTTTATCAATCACCCGTGTAGGTGAACCCTCACTATCGTCAGTTGTTGTCTCATATCCCCAAACAAGCGTAAATTCATATGTTTTTGGACTATTCATTACATAAGAAACTGTTTTAGTCGCTTCGCCAAGAGCGATTGGCAACACGCCACTTCCAAGTGGATCAAGTGTGCCTCCATGGCCTATTTTAGCACAATTTAGTTGTTTGCGAATAATCGCTACTGCTTTAGCTGAGCTTATTCCTGTAGGTTTATCAAAATTTATCCACCCATTTATCTTAGACCTAGCAGATGACATAATTAATCTACTCTTATGATTCGGATATCTGTGATGGACTATCTGCTTGAGGGTTTATCTGCATATCACTATCAGTTCTGACAGAATTATTATCGTTTTCTAGCTCAGGCAAATTGTTGAATAGTGACGTAATTCTATCCACATGGTCAAAGCTTCCATCTACAAAAAATTTTAGTTTAGGCATACGCCTTAGATGCACTTTCTGAGAGACGTGATGCGCAAAAAATGGCGCCGTTTTATTTAGGGCAGGAAGAATGGTTTCTATATCCTCACCACCTAATGGCATTACAAAAACTCTAGCATTTGAGAGGTCTGGGGAAACAGATACTTCACTTACGGTGATAGAAATGTCTCTGAGTTCTTCCACATAAATATCTTGTCTAATGAATATACCTGCTAAACTATGCCGAATTTCTTCGCCAACACGCAATTGGCGTTTGCTTGGCGGTTTTGCAGATGCTTTAGATTTTCTCGACATTTGCTTTGCCCCATCTCATAGAGAAAAAATTCTAATTTTAGCATTAGCCCCTACACTATATTGTGCGCGCTACCTCTTTTACTTCGAAACATTCAATCATATCACCTTGCTGTATATCAGAATAATTATCGAATGCCATACCGCATTCAGTTCCGTCTTTAACCTCTTTGACTTCATCTTTAAACCGCTTCAATGTTTTTAGCGACCCTTCGTGAATTACGACGTTGTCTCTTAATAGACGCACTTTGCAGCCTCGGCGAATTACGCCCTCAGTCACATAGCAACCAGCGACTTTCCCAAGTTTGGACACAGAGAAAACTTCTCTGATTTCAGCGTATCCAATGAATTCCTCTTGCTGATCTGGGCTCAGTAAGCCGCCCATTGCCAATTTAATTTCATCGATTAACTCATAAATGATGGAATGGTATCTAATCTCAACCCCGTCACGGCGTGCAAGATCGCGTGCCTGTGGAATAGCACGAACGTTAAAACCCACCACAATAGCTTGTGATGCCGCCGCAAGCGAGATATCCGACTCTGATAATGCGCCCACACCGCCAGTTAAAATACGAACCTTTACTTGCTCGGTTGCTAGCTTATCAAGAGCAACTTTTATTGCCTCAAGCGAGCCGTGAACATCTGTTTTTATTACCACTGGAAGCTCTTCTGCCTCCCCTGCTGCAATTGCAGATAACATTTGCTCAACAGATCCACGTGCCGTAACAGCAGCTTCTTTGTCACGTGCTTGTCTGCTGCGATAATCCGCTATTTCGCGAGCCCGTGATTCCGTTTGAACAACAACAATCTGATCACCTGCCATTGGCGTTCCATTTAAACCTAGAACCTCAACTGGTTGTCCTGGAAGGGCTTCTTTTAAATTTGCCCCTCTATCATTCAAAAGAGCACGCACCTTTCCATATTCTGCGCCAACAACAAAAATGTCTCCAACCTTTAAGTTGCCTCGTTGTACTAATACTGTAGCAACAGAGCCTCGTCCTCGCTCTACTTTCGCTTCGATAACAGAACCTTCTGCAGGTCTTTCTGGATTTGCTTTTAGCTCCAGAATTTCTGCTTGAAGCATCATTGCCTCTTCCAGTTTATCAAGGCCTAGCCCAGTGTGAGCAGAAACATCAATACACTGAATATCGCCACCAAAGTCCTCAGTGATGATTTCATACTGAAGCAAATCGCTTCTGACACGCTGTGAGTCTGCATCTGACTTATCGCATTTATTCACAGCGACAATAATTGGGCATTTTGCAGCTTTCGCATGATTAATAGCCTCAATCGTTTGCGCTTTTACGGAATCATCCGCAGCTACAACAAGAACAACAATATCGGTTGTAGATGCGCCACGTAATCGCATTTCGGTAAAAGCTTCATGCCCAGGAGTATCAATAAAAGTAATGGTGTTATTAGCTTGCGTCTTAATTTGATAGGCGCCAATATGCTGAGTAATACCACCGGACTCGCTACCCGCAACATCTGTTTTTCGAATAGCATCCAGCAGGCTGGTTTTACCATGGTCAACATGCCCCATAATAGTAATAACAGGTGGTCTAGTCTTGAGTCTATCCTCGGAATCTGCCTCACCTGAAAGGCCAATCTCAATATCCGATTCTGAGACGCGAAGCGCTTTATGACCGAATTCTATTGTTACCAGCTCTGCTGTTTCTGCATCTATAGTCTGAGTAGCGGTGACCATTATACCTTGCTTCATCAATTCTTTTACTACGTCAGCAGAACGCTCAGCCATTCTGTTCGCTAACTCGGATACAGTTATTGAGTCTGGGATTATAACATCTCTTACCTGTTTTACCTGTGGCTGGACTTCTTCACGCATGCGCGCTTTTTCACGCTGTCGCTTGACAGAAGCAAGAGAGCGTTGCCTTCCACCCTCTGAGCCTGACAGCGCTTCTGAAATCGTTAATTTACCCTGCCTTCTTGTATCAACTTCACGGATTCTACCAAGAGACCGTCGAGGCTGTTCGATATCATCTTCACGTTTGCGGCGATTTGACGGAACCTCGTTGGGACGTTTTATTTGGGGTACTTCTTTAACAACATCTGTAGGTACACGATTTGGTTGTTGCCGTTTTAGGCTTTCAGCCTCAATTTTAGAGAGCTTTTCTTCTTTTTTAGCTCTTGATTGTGCTTCTATTTCTTCCAGCTCAGCTAATTCTGCACGCCGTCTTACGAATAAAGGATCTTCCTCGTTTTTCAGCTCTTTTTTTGTCACTGCGTCTATTGAATCAGACCCCTCTTGTTCTACCGAGTCTGAATTATTGGTTTCTTCTTTTAATGCCGCCACGGAAGCCTCAGAGCGTTTAATGCCCTGCTTTAGCACTGCTATGCGATTGGCGCGTTCTGTTGCGGTTAGACCGTCTTGAAGCTGATTTTCTTCTTCAACATCAACGGTTGGTGATATCGGCGTGGGAGGAGCCGGTGTCTGCTCTGGTGATGCCGAAGGAGTTCTCTGTATCTGGCTAGTAGGTGCACGTTTGCGCCGCACTTCCACCTGCACCGTTTTGCCTCTTCTAGCACTAACCTCAGCTCCTCGGCGAGGAGGTGAGTCCAAACCACCAAGGGATAGTTTGCCAGTTCCTGACAAGCTTAACGTCTTGGTCTTGTTCGTGTCTTCACTCATTATACGCCCTTCTTGCTTACCCTAAGGCTTATTTAGCATCTAAATATGTTCCGTTGATACACCCGTCAGTGCCCTCCTGACAAGGGATGACATGAATAAATGGCTTCCATCTTTGAAAAGAATGCTGAATGCTAAGTCCATCAAACTTACTTTTTGCGTTTTTTGAGCGAAGTAGCCCAACATATGCAATAGAATTCCGTCCGAACGCCTCTCCTAAGGTTTCAGCTGGAATATCTCTCATAATCCAATTTGGACCAGTCACTGATTCTAACTGTCTTGCCTCTCTAACAGATGCATCATTTGAAATTAACAAACCTATTAAAGAATTATTTTCCTTCAATTTTCCTGCGCCAGCGATCGCGCTACCTTGCCTTCGCGCCAGACTGATTTGTTCAACAAACCGCCTCTGCAATAAATTTCCTACCAATGCTATAAAAGCATCTACCTCTTCGAGAGATAATTTTTTCTTAAATTCAATATGTTTGGCAAACTTATTTTTCTTAAATGATTCTCTGATATATTCGGGTTTTGGCAATAAATAGGCGCCCCGACCTGGCAATTTTTCAGCCAAATCAGGAGCAAGCGACCCATCAGGACTAATAACAAACCTTATAAGATTTGAAGAATCATCCGTCTGGCCGGTTATAATGCAGGTTCGCTTTGCCATATGTGACTAGTTTCATGCCTCTTGACCTGATGGCTCGGATGCATCTGTTTTCGAGAGTGATTCTGAAGCATCCTCATCAACAGGTTCATCTTCAAACCAATGCGCTCTAGCAGCCATAATAATGTTTCCTGCCTCCGCCTCGTCATCAAGACCAAGGTCTCCAATAAGACCTAATAATTCTTCAATATCTAATTCTGCCAAATCGTCAAGACTGACAACCTCGTTTTCAGCGAGCTTAAGCATCATTGGAAGAGATAGATATTCAAATTGACGCAAATCTTCTGCAACCTTTAGGCGTGCGAGCTCGCTCTCAATACGTTTATTTTCGACGTCAACAAACTCTACTGCACGGTTGTGAATTTCTGTTGCAATATCTGAATCAAAGCCCTGAATTTCAGATAATTCTTCGATGTCGGTAACAACAATATCCTCAACCATCACAAACCCTTCTGCAACAAGCAGATGCGCAATTACATCGTCGATATTTAATGCTTCAATAAATCTATCCGAACGTGTCTTAATTTCTTCTTGTCGTTTTTCAGATTCTTCTGCTTCCGTCAAAATATCAATATACCAACCCGTAAGTTGCGAGGCGAGACGTACATTTTGACCGCGCCTGCCGATAGCAAGGCTAAGTTGATCATCTGGAACCACAACCTCCATTTTATTAGCTACCTCATCCATCAGAACCTTGGAAACTTCTGCAGGCGCTAACGAATTTACAACAAAGCCAACAGGATCTTCTGAATACGGGATGATTTCTATTTTTTCTCCCTGCAATTCTCCAACAACTGCCTGCACACGGCTTCCACGCAAACCAACACAAGCACCAACTGGGTCAATACTCGTATCACGAGATAGCACAGATATTTTTGCTCTACTTCCAGCCTCTCTGGCTACCGCCTTGATTTCAATTATCCCATCATAAATTTCAGGTACTTCTTGAGTAAATAATTTAGCCATAAATTCATTTGCGGCCCGAGATAGGAAGATTTGAGGCCCTCTAACCTCTTCTCTTACGTCCAAAATAAAGGCTCTAATTCGGTCGCCTTGCCTTAAGTTTTCACGAGGGATCATCTCTTCGCGTCTGATAACACCCTCTGCCCTGCCAAGATCAACTGTAATAGAATAGCTTTCTGCGCGCTTAATTGTGCCGACAACAATCTCACCAACTCTATCTTTATATTCTGAAAATTGCCTTGCGCGCTCTGCGTCTCTAACTTTCTGAGAGATTACTTGTTTAGCTGTTTGAGCGGCGATTCGGCCAAATTCAATAGGTGGAAGCACCTCACGTAGAAACTCTCCCATCTCAATTTGATGTTTCTTTCCTTCTTCTGTCGACATTTGCGTAGCATCGTCTTCAACTTCTTCAACAACCTCTGTCCATCTTTCAAGGCTAATTGTACCTGTTTTACGGTCAATCATTGCTCTGATGTCGTGTTCCTGACCGTATTTTGACCGACCAGCTTTTTGAATAGCTTCTTCCATAGCCGTGATTACCTCATCACGATCGATTGATTTTTCCCTCGCAACCGCGTCTGCAATTTGAATAAGTTCTAATCCTGGAACTGATGATGTATCCATTGTAATCTCTTTTCTTTTTATGATGACCTTGCTGGGGTCGAAAAATATTTACTCGGGTCAATGCGAACTGTTTCCAGATCTTGAAGACTAAGCGTAACCCTACCAAAACCGGCCTCGAAAATAATGTTTTCATTTTCGTCAATTTCAGTAATTCTGCCGCGGAATCGTCTTCTTCCATCCTGCATTACACGCATGCGCACCTTAACCAGCTCACCTTTAAACCTCTCAAAGTCAGCAAGCTTGATTAAAGGCCTATTAATGCCGGGGGAACTTACTTCAAGATTATATGAATCTTGAATAGGGTCCTCTACATCAAGAACGGTAGCGATATGCCTACTAATTTTAGCACAATCTTCCACCGTCATTTGAGACAGGTCAGCAGGCTCAGCCATAATTTGCAAGCTTCCACGGGTCTGTTTCTTAGATTTATCTTGAAGCACAGAATAATTTAAACACACCAATATGTACCCTATGTCTGTAAGGGCTGGCTCAATTATTTGTGTTAGTTTTGGGTGCGACATTTATATATTTGTAACTCTTTGCTAATAGCCAATAAAAAAGGTGGGCAATAGCCCACCACATCTTTTAGCGCGTGAATATATTTGATAATTAACATAATCAGCTTTCTATATCAAGTATCTTAATATTCCTGTGTTAACTACAGATGTTCACAATTCAACCGCTATAGATCCTGTGCCTTTAACTTGGCTCAACTAAAACTCTCTTAAAATTAAACCAAGCTGGTCTTCTGCCTTCTTTTAGTGCCTTTCTCATATATCTAGTTTCAGGCCAGTCTTTAGGTTGCACATTCCAGTCTTCAGAACTTTCAACCGGCCAATCAAAATAGGGGTTTTCTAAAATGCCAGATAAAATCCAGTTTTTTGCGCAAGCGTGGTCGCTTGCCATTCGAAGACTGCCGCCAGCCTTGATCAATCGGGTAAATGTAGCTAGGTTTTCTTTATTGATCATTCGTCTACTAGAGTGCCTCATTTTCGGCCACGGATCCGGAAACATAATAAAGATACCGTCCAAGCATTCATTCGGCCATAATGAGAGCTGCAAACGAATATCATCTGGCCATATCTGCACATTTTTTAACTCCTCATTCTGACAGTATTTCAAAAAAGAGCTTACGCCGTTCAAAAACGGCTCTGCTCCTATATAAGCATTTTCTGGGTGGTTTTTTGCTACCATTGCTAGGTGCTCACCTCCACCAAACCCGATTTCTAAAAATAATTTTTTTGGGTTATGTTTGAATAATACAGCTGGGTCTTTTGTATTATCTGGCACCAAATAGGTAGGTAATAATTCTTCTAATAAACGCTTGGATGTATTTCGAAGCCGCCTCCCTTTTCTCCGGCCATAGAAAGGCAAAAACTTTTGCATAGATTTATACCTCGAGTACCCTTTTTAAAGATTAGATTTAAACAAGCGATTTTAGCGGATCTACTAAATCTCTATTTTCCCATGTAAACGTGTTTTCACCCATTTCCTCAAACGCTCTCCCGAAATGTCCATATGCCGAGGTGCATGCATAAATAGGTTTGTTAAGTTTTAACTGGGTGCGTATACCTCTGGGAGATAAGTCCATAACATGTCTAACCGCATCTTCTATTTTCTTACTTTCAAATTGACTAGTTCCGTGCGTATCTACAGATATAGATACAGGCTGCGAAACACCGATAGCATATGCAACTTGAATAGTACATTTTTCAGCTAGCTCTGCTGCAACAATATTCTTTGCCAGATACCTTGCTGCATAGGCTGCAGACCTGTCTACCTTTGTTGGATCTTTTCCAGAGAATGCGCCACCACCGTGAGGAGCAGCACCACCATAAGTATCGACTATTATTTTTCTACCCGTGAGGCCTGCGTCCCCGTCTGGGCCACCAATTTCAAACTTTCCTGTTGGATTTACTAAAAACCTATCTCTACTGACCATCCACCCTTCTGGCAAGAGTTCAGCAACAATAGGCGTTACGAGTTTACGAATTTCCTCTGTAGTTACTCCTTTAGCGTGCTGAGTTGACAAAACAATAGTATCGACACCAATTACTTCGCCAGTGTCACTATATTGCAACGTAATTTGTGACTTAGAATCAGGCCCAAGTATAGAGTCTGAGTTTTGCTTGCGAACCAGAGCAAGCTTTTTCAATATTGCGTGAGAATAATGAATAGCGGCCGGCATGAGCGATTCTGTTTCTTTACATGCATAGCCAAACATCAATCCTTGGTCTCCTGCTCCCTCATCTTTATCAGAGCCACGATCTACCCCTTGCGATATATCTGCCGATTGCTCATGAAGATAATTCTGAAATTCAAAATGAGCATGATGAAATTTTTCCTGCTGATATCCAATATCTTTGATCGCGGCACGAACTGCTGGCTCTATTTTCTCCATGATTATTGGCAGCGCTGTTTTGCTTGCTCTAACTTCGCCTGCCAATATAACACGATTTGTTGTAGCTAATGTCTCACAAGCAACCCGTGCTTCAGGCTCTTGTGCCAGAAATAAATCTAAAATAGTGTCCGAAATTCTATCACAGACCTTATCTGGGTGCCCTTCGGAAACGGATTCAGAGGTAAATAAATAAGACATTTCTTCCTACCATCAGTTTATGTTCTCGGCTTTTTGCCTTGTTAAAAAATTCACGTCAAGCAAAACTGAAAATAAAACTAGTGCAAAAATAGTTGAAGCAATGATTTTCCATCTGTACTTGCTATAAATCGTAATTTGTTGCTGAAGAGATACAGGAACATCTAAAAAACCTTGATCCATCAAGTCTATTTTTCCAAGCAACACCCCTTTGTAGTTAAACGCTGCTGAAATTCCAGTATTTGCTACTCGAACAAGTGGTAACCCCTCTTCGATTGCTCTAAGGCGCGCCTGACTTAAATGCTGATAGGGTCCAATCGTATTACCAAACCAAGCATCATTGGTGAGGTTTATAATAATATCTGGCCTACCCTGCAGGGATACAAGGTTTGGAAAAATAATCTCATAACAAATAAATATTTGTAATTTGATATTCTCTTTTGTGGATAACAGCCCAGAATTTGGACCCACATTTATGTCTATTTTATTTCCAAATAAGTTCAAATGCTGAAATATAAAATTATTTCTAAAAGGGATATATTCGCCAAAAGGAACCCGTTTCTGCTTGTCAACTTTCCCAGTTAATTGTCCGTCAGCATTAAGTAACAATGCTGAGTTATATAACTTATTTTCCTGATCAAATCTTAGCATTCCTGATAGCAGCTGGGCACTTTCTGGAAGCACACCTTTAGCCAAACTTATAAATTGCGCCTCAGATTTTGGCCATATAGAGGGATACGCGGCCTCAGGCCAAATAATTAGCGATGCTGTTTCTTTGCTTAACACTGATAAGGCAAATAACTTATCTATTTGCTCATCTTTATATTCTGATTTCCATCGCTTTTTCTGAGGGACATTTGGCTGAACCATTCTTACTAGAATCTCTGGATTCTCAACAAACTCTGTATTTACCGGAACATGGGGACTATCCAACCGCCAACCGCCATAAATAATGCTAGCCAAAAGCGGTAGAAGACAGAGCAATCCTATTTTCCAAGAGCGAAGATACAAGAAGCAAATACCAATAATGGATATTAAAATGACAAAAACAGAGCCGTTCTGTCCTATTAGTGATGCAATCTGAGATAAATTATCATGTGTTAAGATAAGGTGTGATGGCGAGTTCCATGGAAATCCTGTGAATAATACTGAGCGCAACAATTCTGCCACACCGATGAAAAGCGCGGAATATATCAGCCTTGTTTCAGATTTGCGCCCGATTCTATAAACAAGAAAACCAGCCAAGCCCCAGAATAAAGATAAGAAAGCTGGGAGGACAAACAAACTAAGAGGCAATATCAAAACATCCCAAGAAATATCTACAAACAAAGAGGCTGAAATCCAATAAAGCGAGGCTGTGAACCAGCCAAAAGCAAATCCCCAAAAAAGCAATATTGTTTGCCAAGTCGATTTACTGCTCGATGCATGAATGAGAAATGGAACAAATGCTAAAACCGCTGGAAACAAAAATATTGGCGGTAATGACAAAGAAGCTAGTGCCCCTAATAGTCCCATCACCCCTATTTGCGTGAACATTCCCCGCCGGTGCAACCTATTAGATAGCTGTATGATTTTAGAGTCGGCTTTGTTCACCTTATCTCATTTCTGAAACTAGGATTGTTTTTTATCTTGTGTTTTAACCGAGTGAATACCGTCAATTTTTAACAAAGTAATGCGACGCGGGTCTCCCTCTAGAACCTCGAATTCCAATCCACACGGGTGACGAATTACTTCCCCGCGAACTGGAACTCTACCCGCTAGAGAAAACACCAAACCAGCTACCGTGTCAATTTCTTCACGCTCCCCGATATCTACAAGCGGGCCAACCAACTTTTCGAGATCTTCGAGCTCAAGGCGAGCGTCTGCAATTGCTGAGTCATCATCAATCAACTCAAAACGGGGCATTTCCATTTCATCATGTTCATCCTCTATTTCGCCGACAATCTCCTCCACTAAATCTTCAATAGTAATCAGACCATCAACACCCCCAAATTCATCAACGACCAAGGCAAGATGACGTCTTTTTAATCTCATTTCATGAAGTAGATCCATCACCCAAATGGAAGGGGACACAAATAGGACTGGGCGCAATAATTTCCTTAAATCCGGATTAGAACCTGCAAGCAGATGAGGCATGAGGTCCTTAATATGAATCATCCCCTGAATAACGTCCATAGAACCATTATGAACTGGCAGACGGCTATGATTAGCGGAACAAATATGCGCCATTACACTATCAACATCTTCAGTAAGATCAATTGACACAATATCTGCCCTCGGCACCATAAGACTCTCAGCTGTTAAATCTTTAAGATCAAGAATGTTTCTTAATAAGGTACTTTCATGATTATCAAAGCTGTCCTTTGTATTAATAGAATTTTCAATCAGCTCTGATAATTCGTCTCTGACAGACTGCTTCCGAAAACTAAATGGCCCCATTTTAAATTTTTTTAGGAAAGTCATAGCCATTTTGTTCCTTATAACGAATAGGGGTCTGGAATATTAAAAAAACTCAGGATAAACGTCTCTTTTTGCTCCATAATCTGAGCTTGATGCTCCTCTTGATGGTCATATCCAAGGAGATGCAGAATGCCGTGAACAATTAAGTGCAACAGATGATTCCTAAGTGGAATATCTTGCTTTTTTGCCTCAGATTTAATTATCTCATAACCCAGAAATATATCACCAAGATGAAATTCACCTTCTATTTCCTCAAAGGTACCATCTGGAAAAGACAATACATTTGTTGGGGCTGGTTTATCCCTAAATTTATCATTTAACTCATACAAATGTGCATCATCTGACGCTATTATTGCGAGTGTAATCAGCCCATTTGGCAAGCTGATAGGATGAGGTGTAGAGCCAATCGTTTTCTCTATAATAGAGTGAAGGTCGCTCATATTTATGAGATGAAAACTTTCTTTCCAGCGTTTATCAAGTAAAGAGATAAAGGCTAACCCTGCCTTAAATTTGGCTACAGAATAGTTAACATTATGATCTAAATGAGTGTTTTTTCTCGGTTCAGGCTCAGGACTGTCAGGGTCTTCTATAGGCTCTGCGATAGGTTCTATATGCATCTTATTTCTAATAAAATTAAATAACAGTTACAGGATGCTATAAAAAAAGCGGGTTTGTCCAGAAAATTACATGAATAGGTTAAATTCAATTCTGCATGATGGTTAAGATTGCTCTGTATCATATGCTTTTAATATTCTAGCCACAACCGGATGTCTTACAACGTCCTGGCCTGTTAATCGATAAATTCCAACACCCTCGATATCCCGTAATCTAGCTGTTGCATCCGCGAGACCTGATAGCTGATTGGATGGTAAATCAACTTGTGAAAGATCCCCTGTTATTACCATTCTTGAGTCCTGGCCAAGCCGTGTTAGCACCATTTTCATCTGCACAGATGTTGTGTTTTGTGCTTCGTCAATTATGACAAATGCATTACTTAATGTTCGCCCCCGCATAAAAGCAAGTGGTGCTATTTCAATCTCACCATTACCAAGCATTCTCTCTACCTTATCTGCGGGCATCATATCATAAAGGGCGTCATAAAGAGGTCTGAGATAGGGGTCAACTTTCTCTTTCATATCACCTGGCAAGAAACCTAATCTCTCACCTGCCTCGACGGCAGGTCTTGAAAGAATTAATTTTTCAACCTTCTTACTTTTTAAATAGTCAACTGCCATTGCAACGGCCATATATGTTTTTCCAGTACCAGCAGGGCCAAGTCCAAAAACAACCTCTCTCTTCCGCATTAAATTGAAATATTCAGTTTGACCTTGTGTTCGTGCAAATATTTTCTTTCGCCACGTTGACGCAAAGACCTGCGTGCTTGCTACTGGTTTTGATAGATCATGACCATATTCAACCAGTCGCAATATATCATCAATAAGAGGGCCACCGGCAGCAGATTTTGGTTCAGGATCTGCTGATAATTGCTTGAAAAACCGTTGAACAACATCTCCGGCAAGCTTAGTTTGCTTCGATAGTCCTTTGATTCTCAATTCGTTTCCAAAACTATCAATACTCACATCTAATGTTTTTTCAATTTTCGAAAGATTGATATTATGTTGTCCACAAACCAATAGCAAAATATCATTATCATCAAAAGATAATCTTAAAGATTTTTCTTCCACACTAGCCAATTATATAGCCTCTCTTTCACGGATGCTATCTGCAGATAGTGAATTTTGTCTCGCTTCTGAAACTTTAACTTGAACAATTTTACCTATCAAACTCTCCGGTCCCTCAAAATAAACAGACTGCATGTAAGGTGTTCTGGCATTTAATTGGCCTTCTTTTCCTGCTTTTTGCCCAACCAGAACATCAAAAACTCTGTTCTCACAAGTTTTATTAAAAGCAAATTGCTGAGAACCCAATAATTGCTGAAGTGATGTTAGTCGCTCTGATTTAGTTTCTTCTGGTACTTGTTTCATCTTGCCCGCCGCAGGCGTTCCAGGGCGGATACTATACTTAAAAGAATAGGCTGATGCATAGCCAACTTTATCAATTAGACTAAGCGTGTCTGCAAAATCCTTATCTGATTCGCCAGGGAAGCCAACTATAAAATCACCAGACATCGCTATATCTTCTCGTGCAGTGCGTAACCGATCAATTATCGTCAGGTATTGATAGGCTGTATGACGCCTATTCATAGCTTGAAGTATTTTATCAGAGCCAGATTGAATTGGTAAATGCAGATAAGGCATTAGTTTATCTACTTCAGCGTGGGCTTTTATTAACTCATCATCCATATCTAACGGGTGAGAAGTAGTATAGCGAATTCGTTCTAGTTCTGGTAATTCAGCTAAAGCAAAGATTAATCTGCCTAATCCCCATTCCTTGCCATCACTTCCATTTCCGTGCCACGCATTTACATTTTGACCAAGCAAAGTTAACTCCCTCGTACCATTTGAAATTAATTTTTTTGCTTCTTCTATAACTGTTTCAGTCGGGCGTGAAAATTCGGCGCCACGTGTATATGGAACCACACAAAAGCTACAGAACTTGTCACAACCTTCTTGAACAGATAAAAACGCAGCAGGTCCTCGCTTCCCCAATTGTTCTGGCAGAAAATCGAATTTCACTTCTGGCGGAAATTCGATGTCAATCAAGTGCGCTCTTTGAACAGAATCAATCTTTGCAATTAAATCTGGCAGTCTATGGTAGGTTTGAGGACCAACAACTACATCAACCCAAGGGGCTCGCTTTGTGATTTCCTCTCCTTCAGCTTGCGCAACACAGCCTGCAACTACTATCTTAACCTCGCGGTTTTGTTCTTCAGCGGCCCGTTGTTTAACTTTTCGAAGACGACCAAGCTCTGAAAATACCTTTTCAGACGCTTTTTCCCTAATATGGCACGTATTAATTACAATCATATCCGCATCTTGCAGAACTGGGTTTTCTTGATAACCAAGAGGTGCGAGCGAATCTTTCATCCTGTCAGAGTCATAAACATTCATCTGGCAGCCATAGGTTTTCACGAATAGGTTTTTCATAAACTCACAATCAATATCAAAACAATTATAAGACTTTTAATGGGTGAATACGTCAAGTTGCAAAACAGTGCAAGTTGAAATAGTAACGCGATTTTTTAGCTCATTGAATTCCAGCAATATGCCAAGCCATCTATTAAAGTATCCTTGCGTGAATAATAATTTTTTCGAATACCTATTCTATCAAATCCTGTCTTTTCGTAAAGACTAATAGCTGGTGCATTGTTTTCAGCAACTTCAAGAAAAATTTTTTTTATATTTTGTATTTCGCAATAATGTTGAAGGTGCGTGATTAATCTATGTGCAATACCTAGCCTTCGAAATTCACTTATTACGCCAAGATCAATAATATCTAATTCGTCTACAGAGCAATTGGCGGATATAAAACCGACTAAATAGTTATCGCTAAATCCGCAAAACCCAACATGAGGCGGCTTATCCATCATATCGGAAAACGACTTTAAGTCATAATCGCTTGAATAAATTTTATGATAAATATCTAAAACTGACTGCTTGTTTTTTTTGCTTATCTTTTCAAAATCTAACATATCGCTAATTTCATTTATCTTCTGTCAGCTCGACGGTTTTTTTGGTTGGTTTATTTTTGGTGGCGCTAAATATAAAGGTGTTGCAGGCGATAATTCTCTGTTATTTTCTATTTGCCAAGCTGCATAACGTGCTATATCAGTAGCATCAAGACTATAATGATGGTAATGGACAAGATCTAGTTTTTCTAAATTTTTGTCAAATTTAAGATTGTCTTCTAACAGAGAGCCGCAAATCCGTATTAAAAAACCAAATTTGGTCAATGTATTAATTTTTGCATGCAGTTTTGGTAGAGTTAACTCATCTATTTCGTCTGAGATTTTTTTTTCAGCTCTGTACTCCTGCAAGTAAAATGAGCCTCTTCTGGTATCAGAAATAGCTAGAACAACTTTTTTTTCAATGTTGATATCTGTGTTCTTAAGCCTCTCAGAACAGGCAAAGCCAAGAGCGGATAATCCGTTAATACCATAGCATGGTGCATCTGCTACAATGCTAAAACCAGTCACTGCAGCCAGACATGTTCGTATGCCCGTGAAAGAACCAGGACCTCTTCCACCTATAAAATAATCTATGTCGCTTATTTTAATTTTTGCTTGGCTCAAAACATTATCTGCCTGCATCACTATTCTCTCAGCGTGGCCATATTTTGCTTCAACAAATTGGTGAGCCAATATTTTTGCGTCCTGCCAGATAGCAACAGAGCTGGAATCAGCTGACGATTCAAGGGCAAGTAAAATCATTTTTTTGTCTCACATATCAATTTGTTTATCAATCAGTTACAAAGAGGGGTTTTTATGCCAATAAATTATGATATAAAGCAAAAAGATTTTTACAAGAAACTGCGTATCTTATGTCTATATATCGCTTATTTATTCTATTTATATCTCTAGGACTATTTAATACGAGTGTCATTACTCCTTCATTTAGTCAGGCCGTGGCCACTGAGAAACAAGATTACGCAACTGTGATTATGTATCATCGATTTGGCGAAAGTCGATATCCAACTACAAATGTTTCAATCGAACAATTTGAATCCCATCTTGAATTTATCGCGCAAAGTGATTACACCGTCGTTCCATTGATAGACGTTATTGAAACGCTTCAGTCTGGTGGTGTGGTTAAGGATAAAACAGTAGCCATTACCGTTGATGATGCCTATTTTTCTGTCTATGCAGAAGCATGGCCTAGATTTAAGGAATATGGCTTCCCATTTACGATTTTCGTTGCAACCGATCCTATTGATAATAATCTGAGGAGCTATATGAATTGGGATCAAATACGAGAATTGCTTGAAAATGGAGTGACAATAGGCTCTCAAACAAAATCACATCCTCATATGCATCGATTATCTCCTATCAAGGTGGAACAGGAACTCACAATTTCAAATAAACGGTTTTTAGAGGAAATAGGCCAATATCCGCAACTGTTTGCATACCCGTATGGTGAGTACTCTCTCGATGTTATAAAAGCTGTCAAAAATGCTGGTTTCATAGCTGCATTTGGTCAGAACTCTGGCGTTTTGTTTGCGAGTGATAACATGTTTGAGTTACCTAGATTTGCCTTTAATGAAAATTATGGCTCAATAGAGAGACTTAAACTAGCTCTTGACGGCAAACCGCTAAGGGTAACAGATATAACACCTCAGGATATGGTTTTAAGTGAAAATCCCCCGTTATACGGTTTTACGGTAGATCAGACAATCATGCCTATTAGCCAACTTAGATGCTTCTCAAGCGAATATGGCAAGCTAACTGTTGAAGTATTGGGCCCAAGAGCTGAAATAAGACTTCCAGGAGCAATGAAAGGCCCAAGGTCTCGTATTAATTGCACTATGCCAGCTGAAAACGGACGTTGGCGCTGGCTTGGCAGGCAATTTCTTGTAAATTAACTAATTCACTATAGTCAAAACGAACTAAATCATTCTGCATTATTATATTTTTAAGGGAATCTACATAATGTTCCCCTATTTCCGCGTAAGGGTGCATAGCTGAAGCAAGATCCAGTCCGTTTGGCCATTTTCCTTTAGAAATATAAGAATTTCTGAGTTCTCTAAACTCCTGATAAGCAAAATGGGTATTTAGATTTTTCATATAAGATGTAACTGAACTTTGAAGATCTGGAAAACTGCGAACTACAGCTTTACTATTTGACGCTTCTAAGGGTTTTAGGCCAGATTCGGAAGACCAAGACCATTGTCCAAACAATGCGTTACCTTGAATACTAAAACGAGATGTCCCCCATCCAGACTCAATTGCAGCTTGTGCCAAAGCAAGAGAAGTTGGGACAGGAAGAACTCGCTCATTCGCTAGAATTAGTAATTCACTGATGCTCACCTCCTCTGCGTCGATTTTATACATCTTTGCGATATTCATTACAGTTTTATGATCTGATACATTTTTCGCCACTTTAAGTATTTCTCGTTGTTCCCAGATTTCTTGATTGGCATTTAGGATCAAAGGCAACATAAACCTGATGAAAATTGCTTTTTTATCTCCAACTGGGAGGTTATCAAGTCCACGAGGAACAATATTCACAGAAAGGTTTGGAACCTTAAGCGATCCAGATGATACGCAAGTTAATTTCTCAAAACCCTCTGGAAGAAATTTTAGAACTGTATTATCTGGAATTTGCTCAAACCAATCTTCTCTAAACTTATTCGAATCTGGATTAGCCAAATTGTGATTATAAAGAGAACGAGCTAAATCTTCTTGCTGTTCTGATTTCTGTTTTTGCTGTATTTGCGTTTGTTTCACAAATAAACGTGGCTTTTCATTATAAATAGGCGCTAACAACCCAGCAACAACGGCTAATAAAAGAGTTAATAAAACACTGGGTTGAAAGAACCGTTCCATTTCTATTTTCCCGGCAGTCATGTTAGATATAATCTTGGGATTTAAGTTGCAGCTGGCCTTACTTCTTTAACTTCGGGAATGTAATGACGAAGCATATTTTCAATTCCCATTTTTAAAGTCGCCGCACTACTTGGACATCCCTGACATGCTCCACGCATTTGCAAGGTTACTACCCCGTCTTCATATGATGAGAAAATAATATCACCGCCATCCATTGCAACTGCTGGTCGAACTCTGGTATCAATTAGATGTTTAATCTGCTGCACTGTCTCGCTATCCTCTTCAGCAGAAGAGAAAACGGTTTCGTTTAATATTTCGATGACCGGCAGGCCAGATGCATAATGTTCCATAATTCCGGCAAGAATTGCAGGTTTCAATGAAAACCATTCAAGTGATTCTATTTTTGTAACAGCTATAAAATCTACCCCTAAAAATACTGATTGAATGCCATCAATTTGAAAAAGCCGACTTGCCAACGGTGCGTTCTTGGATTCTTCTAGTGAATTAAATTCAGCATTTCCAGTGCCCATCACATCGACACCTGGAATAAACTTTAGCGTTGCTGGATTTGGCGTTTCTTCTGTTTGTATAAACATGGTTATTCTTTACTCCTCGCCATCAAAAACCTTAAATTAGAAATGATAGCTTTGTTATATTGTATCAACTAAACGCAACGATGAAAAGTGCTAACATATAACTAATACGTTCTATTTGCTAGAATGGACGAAACCCATGATCCGTTTACATGTTGACAATATTGGTTCGGAAATAGCCCGTGCTTTTATACTACCTTCAACTAATACGCGATCTAGCTCTGATGAATCAGCCAAAATCTTATTCATCTCGACTCTAATAGGTGAGATTGTATTGATTATGCAATCAGCAAGTAATGGCTTGAATTTTCCGAAGCCCTCTCCAGAAAATTCTAGTAATACCTCTGCTTCAGACTGGTTCGTTAACGCTGCATAAATACCCACAAGATTTCTTGCTTCTAGTCTATGTTCAAGTTCGTCAAGCGAGTCTGGTAGAGGTTCTGGATCCGTTTTCGCCTTTTTAATTTTTTGAGAGATCAGATCATCTTCATCATTGAGGTTAATTCGTGTGAAGTCCGACAGATCCGACTTACTCATTTTAGAACCACCATCCCTCAAGCTCATAATTCGTGCTGCTGTTTTTTTAATAATAGGCTCAGGTAGCGGGAAAAAATCCTCCTCAAACATTGAATTAAAAGCAGTTGCAATGTCTCTTGTTAGTTCAAGGTGCTGCTTTTGGTCGTCTCCAACAGGGACATATGTCGCTTTATATGCAAGTATATCGGCTGCCATCAATGTTGGATAAGCATATAATCCCACAGTCGCATTTTCCCTATTTTTTCCAGCTTTTTCTTTGAACTGTGTCATTCGATTTAACCAGCCAAGACGGGTAACACAGTTAAATAACCATGCTAATTCAGTATGTTGTGGCACTTGCGACTGATTAAATAATATAGAACTATTTACATCAATTCCTGATGCTATAAGACACGCTGCAACCTCGTGAGTTGCTCTTTTCAGGGCATCTGGATCTTGTGGGACCGTTATTGCATGTAAATCAACAATACAATAAATCGTTTCATAATATTGCTGTAATTCAACCCAATTTTTAATAGCGCCAAGATAATTTCCTAAATGAAGGTTCCCTGTTGGCTGAACACCTGAAAAAACACGCCTATTAGACATTACTTTATCCTATTTTAAAAATTTTTTCTAATTACGTTTCATACACCTATTGTAAAATAACACAACTAAGTTTCATGATTATATCTGCTGTTTGTGGGATGCTTTTCTTATCAATCCAGGTGGCAAAAATCCAGACCAAAAGGCAAGGCTAAAATAGACCGCTAATCCAATACTCACCATAATTATTAAGATATATATATCCAACATCTGAGTTGCTATAAGCCATCCATTCAACAACTTTAGAACAACTCCCATCACTAAACAGGAACAAAGAATGGGTAATAGTTTTAACAAGCTCTTTATGTCGAGATAATCATCTCTTGAAAGGAGGTATGCCTGAAAAAAAACCCCTAGCCAAATTGCAACAGAGGTGCCCAATGCCAATCCAATATGACCCAAAAACTGCATCAGGATAATACTAAAAAATATATTTGCAACCACGGTTACCAGACTTATCTTTAGAACAGTTAATGGCCTTTTCGATGCATAAAAAACAGATTGGAATAACTTTTGCGCGACAAAAGCAGGCAGTCCAATAGCATAGGCTACCAGCGCTGATGCTGTTGCGCTTACATCTCTATAATCAAAAGCACCATACCCAAACACACCTGAAATAATAACCGGTGATAGTAATATCAGAGCTACGGTTGCAGGAAGTGTAAAAAAACTGCCAAGATAAAGTGAACTACTTAAAGATTTACCCATTTCCATCTTTTCGCCATTCGCATATAAGCGAGAGAGATAAGGGAGCAACGCCGTTCCAAGTGCGATTCCGATTATCCCGAGCGGTAATTGAGTTATTCTGTCACTATAATAAAGCCATGAAATTGCACCCACTGGCAGAAGAGATGCAAGTATCATATCAACAAAAATATTTATCTGGACACTTCCAGCACTAAACGCAGCTGGAATGAAAGAATGCCACATTTTTCTGCCAGCCTTACTTATTCCTACCCATCGCCAAACTGGATTTATTCGATATCTAACAAGCGCTATTTTTAAAAATAATAATTGTAATATTCCCGCAACAAAAACTGAGATCGCGAGCGGAATGGTAATGGACAACAGCGCTGGTTCTGTTAAGTTCCCTGCTGTAAAAAAAACAAACATGGCACCTGAAATTAGCGCTAGATTAAGTAAAATTGGTGCTGCAGCACCCGGCCAAAATAATCGATGCGTATTTAGCAATGCTGACCAAAGGGCAACAAGAGATATCATAACTAGATAGGGCATGGTAATTCTAGCAAGAAAAACAGCCGCTTCTAATCTTTCGATAGTTGAATTGAAGCCGGGTGCCAAAATCTGTATTATTATTGGCATTACTAATTCAAAGATAACCACCAAAGCAGACAGACTTAAAACAAGTAGAATCTGGACCTCTGTTACAAGTTTTAGTGCTTTTTTTTCGCTTTTTTCGGCAACTTCTTTCTCATAAGCTGGAAGAAACACATTTGTTAGTGCGCCCTCCGCAGTAATCCGGCGAAAAAGATTTGGGAGTTTCAATGCAACTAGAAATGCATCTGAGGCAGCACCAGCACCAAGAACTAAGGCAAACAACACATCTCTAATCAAGCCTAGAATACGGCTGATCCCGGTAAAAAACCCAACTTGCTTAAACCCAAGTACTATTGAATTTGCTGAAGTTCTAGGCGAGCTCATAATTACTCTTTATCTGACTGGTTTAATACCTGCAGCAAGGAGGTGCGTATTTTTTCAATCATCTTTTCTGTTTCTATTTTCATTCCGAAAATGTCTTTTAAATAAAATACATCAACAGCCCTATCACCATAGGTTGAAACAGAAGCTGAATTAATTTGCAAACCTAATTGTGCAATTTTTCTAGTTACATCATACAATAACTGAGGTCTGTCAGAGCCGCTGACTTCCAATACAGTATGGGTTTTGCTCATTTCGTTAGTAACACTCACCCGCGGAGCTGTTAGCATCGCTCTCTGACGTTTGGATATTGTTTTTGTCTTCTCGCCAAGCTGTTCTGTTAGTATGAATTTACCAGCGAGCGTATCATATATCATTTTTCTTATTCTAAATAAGGTTTCTTCTTCCTTTACAGCTGACTTATCATGCGTCTGGATCATAAATTCATCAAGAATAGTGCCATCTTTGCGGGTGTTTATTCTGGCATACACAATCTGACATCCAGTCATAGCAACAGCACCAGCTATTCTGCTAAAAAGGCCAGGATGATCTTGAGTAATAATTGTGAGCATGGTTGATTTGCTATCTTCTTTAATTGTTAACTCCAGACAAAGCGGGTGTTCTTCATCATAAAAGCGCGCTAATAATTTACTATGAAGTAGATGTGTTTGAGTATCAAATGTTGACCAGTAAGAGGAATAAAAAAGCTCTTGATAGGCCTCAAATTTCTCGTCAGTCCAGTTAAGCTCTTTCTGTATTATATTTTTTGCCTTTGATTTTTCGTGTTCTGACAAACCACTTTCTGCATGACTGGGTGCAAGCCCACCTAGTACACGCTCTGCCTCGTAATATAACGCTCTCATTAGAGATGCCTTCCATCCATTCCATATATTTGGGCCAACAGCCCTGATATCCGCAACAGTTAGGACAAGAAGAAGCTTTAACCTCTCTAGAGATTGAACGTCTGAGACAAAGTCCTGAATGGTCTTTGGATCATTCAGATCGTAACGAAATGCTATTGTACTAATCAGTAAGTGCCAGCTGATTAGCCATTTAACAGTTTCGCTTTCATCATCGGAAAACCCAAACCACGGGCAAAGTTTTTCGGCAATTGCAGCCCCTAAGATTGAGTGATCTCCGCCTTTTCCTTTAGCAATATCATGCAAAAAAACCGCCATATATAGCTCTTTTCTAGCATCAGTTTGATGTATTAAATTGCAAGCAAGCGGGGCTTCTTTTTTAATCTTTCCTGTTTCGATTTCATTTAGGATTTCAATAGCTTTAATGGTATGTTCATCCACCGTATAGCTATGATACATGTCAAACTGCATCATACCTACAATATGGCCAAATTCAGGGAGAAATTTTCCAAGGTATCCGGTATCACTCATCAGTCGCAACACACGACCAGCAGAGTCTTTTGAGGTCAATATTTCCAAGAATAGTAGCTTACTCTCTTCCGTCTGGAGCTGCATTACAGAGCAGGATTTTATGGCCCTTGTCATTCGCCTAAATGTTTCAGGGTGAATATCTGAGTTATAAAACTGAGCATGGTAGAACAAACGCATAAGCAAATGAGGCTGTTCCCTAAACCGAATTGACGACGGCAAACTTATTCGGTTTTTCACAACCTCAAATGGTGCTAATTTCGACTGATTATAGAAACTGGCAAAATTTAGAATTTTTCCTAGTCCAAATATACCTTTATTTTCAAAATCACTTTCTATTGCCGCGCAAAATATCCTTGTAAGTGTGCCTACTTGTCTTGCTGCTAAAAAATAGCGTTTCATAAAACGCTCTACGCCCCGCATACCTGCACGACCAGAGAACCCCATCAATGGAGCAATATCTATCTGGGCGTCAAAAGTAAGGCGGTCATCTTCGCGTTTAGAGCGCAAATGCAGAAAACAGCGAACAGTCCATAAAAAGCGTTGAGAGGAAGCAAAGTTTTTCGCCTCTGAAACTCGTAACACGCCGCGTTGTATTATCTCTTCAACAGAATTTACTTTATAGGCAAATTTAGCGATCCAAAATAACGTATGGAGATCCCTCAACCCCCCTTTTCCCTCTTTTATTTGGGGCTCAACCATATAACGTGTGGCGCCATGCTGATTGTGACGGATATCTCTTTCTTGTAATTTTCGAGTAACGAAGTACGGAACTGACTGACTTACCATCCATATTCTCAAACGCGTTTCAAAATTTCTGAATAATTCGATATCTCCATGAATGTGCCTTATTTCAAGAAGGGTCGTCATTATTGTTACATCTTTAGCTGCGGCCTCTAAACATTGGTCAATAGTTCTCGATGAATGACCAACTTTCAACCCAAGATCCCATATAAGATAGAGAATGTATTCAATTAACTGCTGATGCTTCGATAATCGATTTTTCTGATATAAAAATAATAAATCAATATCACTATATGGTGAGAGCTCACCCCTGCCATACCCGCCAACCGCCAAAATAGACAGACCATTATTTTTTA
>MDTB01183560.1_pt1 | contig 24600 bp, 26 predicted proteins | sample 811161 | NCBI WGS metagenome assembly MDTB01 (sample SAMN05326650, study PRJNA326480) | marine metagenome | isolation source: seawater | place: Mediterranean Sea | collected 2009
AAGCGCAGTAATGCGTGCAGCTGACCAGTACTAATAGCTCAATTGGCTTGATTTATGCACTGAAAAAAATTTTTAAGATATAAACATTAATTAAAATAAAACTAAATATTTTTATCAATATATTAATTTAATTTAAATTAAGCTGATATATTTTTTGAAATATTTTATATTAATAACTTTATTAATATTAATATTTAGCCTTTAAATACCCATTTGGATGGCATGAAATTAAAAGTTTCTCATCAATACTTTTATCAATTTTAAATCTTTTATTAGTTTTTAAAAATTTTTTCATGGCTGTTTTAGGATTGTTTCCTGGTCCCCATGGCCTTGGTCTGTGTTTTTGGACAGGTACGTCTTCGACTATTGTATCACCTACAATAATGTAGTTTCCTTTACTCACAAAATTTTTATAGATCTTCAATTCTTTTAAAACGTGATCGTGTGTATGATGAGAATCTAAAATTACTAAATTTTTTTTTGAATTATTTATTATTTTCTTAAGTTTTTTTATAGTGGTTTTATCTGTACTACTTCCTTCTATTAAAGATATTCTCTTTGAAATTTTGCCTTTTTTTAATAATCTTTTTTTTAAATCATCAGGAATAAAAATATCTATACCTATAACCTTACCGCTAGAATAAAGTTCTAATAAAGAAGCGCCTAATAACAGCCCCCCTCCCCAAGCAACTCCTACCTCGATAATATTTTCAGGTTTTGTTTTCCATATAATATTTTCTAAAGCAATAATATCTTGTGGCAAATTTAATATTGGTTCTCCCATCCAAGAACTTTGATGTATCCATCTATATTTATCTGCCTCCACTAAAACTTCCTTTGCTTTTTTTTGCAAATTCTGGTTTTTGAACATTTTTCTTGCTGAGTTAGAATTTAATCTAACAAATTCTTTTTTTGAAATAATTTTTTTTTTTATTTTGTTTCTCATTAATTAAATTTTGAAAATACTGTTAAACAATAATTGCTTATTCATACTGTTGATACCTTATTTTTCTTATTTTATAAAGCAAGATCTATTATTTTTTTTCATTAATTAAAAAACTTTTTTTACTCAAATTCATTTTTTGCAGAAAATATTTTACATTTGAATTTTTTTCATTTACCTCTAAATGTTCTATCAAATTCTTCTCTTCTTTTTTATATAAATAAATTTTATTTAAAAAATTAAATCCAGATTTTAAATGAATATTAATCGTGACTTTGTTAAAAGATAAAACTCTTAAATATATTTCCTTTAAGTTTAAATAATTAAAACACCATTTTAAAATTGATATTTCAGCAAAATAAATTAAGTCTTTTGAACCACCATGATTGCCCCTCATCATATTGTCTAGTTCACCACAATTGTTTTTTACATTTGCAATACCAATATGACCAATAAGATTTTTTTCAATATCATAAATTAAAAATAAAAGTCTAGTTTGATCATCTACACTATTTTTTTTTAAATAATTTAATGTTGAATCAATACTAGACTTGAATTGAGTTAAAAAAAAACGCATTGCTCGCTTTCGCCATCTGTAAATTTCATTAACAACATAATTATCTTTAAGAACCCATTCACCAATCGGAACTAGTTTGCCAATTTCAACATTATTATTATCAAATATTTTTACACTCTTTTTGAGAGCATCATCATACTGTTCTTTTTTAAATTCTTTAATTTTAAACATAATGTCTTTTGACGTACATTATTTTTTCATTAATTATATCTTCAATTGAATATTTTGGTTTCCATATCTCCTGAACCAAATAGTTCATATGCTTTTTTTGTTTGCTCTTTAACGTCCATTTATTACTCCTATGTTTTATTAAAATTAATCTTAAACTAGCCAAGAATTGTTAAAGCAATGTTATGATTGCAACATTGATATGTGTCATAAGGGAACTTTAAATTGTTACTATTATATTTGAAAATTACATCTCTATATTCCATTAAACATAATGTTTTTTGACGTACCTTATTTTTTCATTAATTATATCTTCAATTGAATATTTTGGTTTCCATTTTAAACTCTTTTTTGTTTTTGTTGAATTCATAGCAATCACAGATGGTTCAAAAATATTATTTTTTTTTTTTGTATTTGATACTTAGATTTTTATTTTTTGAAATTAATTTTGATATCGTTTGAGCTAAATCTTTTAAAGAAATTGGTTTTGTGCCTATATTGTATAGGGAAAGAGTATTTTTAAGTTTTTTAAGAGCTTTTATATTTGCAGATATTACATCATTAATGTGCACAAATGAAATCTTATGATCTGGATCACCATAAATTTTTATTTTTTTATCTAATAAAATGCTTTTTACCATTTCCTCAATAACTCCAGGTGTATCTTGGGCCATTATTCTCGAATATCTAAAAATATCCACAGATATTTTTTTTTTTCTTTGCCACTCAATAAGATATTTCTCTGCAATTAATTTTGATAAACCATAATAATTGTGAGGATCTGTTTCACTAAATTCATGTGATTTTCTTTTATTAAATTCTCCGTATATTTGTTCTGTGGAGTCAAAAACAAATTTTTTAATCCTTGAACTTTTTAACAACACCAAAATCTTAATTAAATTTTCAAAATTTATTTTCATATATTTTTCAAAATATTTTAAATCAATACTTTTTGGTCCTCCTGTTACACCAGCCCTGTAATATATGACATCCATATCTTTTATTGCTTGGCTAAGTTTTTTTTTTGACCCGGCATCAGCTATAAAAAATTTTGATATTTTACATTTTGTATTTATCAATTTTGAGGGTTTGATTTTATCAAAACAAGTGATTTTATATTGGTTATCTAATGAATTAATTAATGAACTGCCAAGAAAACCCGAACTACCAATAACAAGGATATTCATATTTTTTTTACAATTTTTTCAATTGTACTATCTAATCTTTTGATTGGATCAAAAGCATGTATAGAATTTATTTTTTTATTCGAAAATAAGAAGTCTTTTTTTTTATTGTTTTCATTTATTTTGATGATTTTGCCCTTATATTTTGGAAAATATTTTAATACTTTTTTTATGAAAAAATTAACACTTATAAATTGATTTGTTGATAAATTGAAAATTCCTTGTCTTTTTTTTATTAATTTTTTTATAGCGATTGATAAATCTTTTGTATGAAGCAAATTTAAGTTAATTTTATCGCCATTAATTATAGTTAAATCTTGATTTTTTGAAATTTTTAAAATTATTTTTTTAATCAGTCTTTTTGAGCTAATATTCTCCGAATATATGTAACCAAGCCTTAAGCATAAAAATTTAATATTGTTAACTTTTGAATAAATTCCAAAAATCTTCTCTTGAGTAAATTTACTAAGAGCATAAGCAGTGTCTGGGTTTGTCCTAGAAAATTCATCTATTTTTTTTTTAATATTTGTTCCATATACTGACATAGATGATGCTAAAATAATTTTTTTTATTTTCAAATTTAACTTTATAAGAATCTTAATAAGAGAATAAACATTTATTTTTTTTAACGCATCCCATTTTGAATTAAATTCTGAGGGTGGAACTTTGCTTGAAAAATATATCAGATAATCTATTTTTTTTTCTTTTATTTTATTTAAATTTTCGAATGTAGACTCATTGTTAAAATCAACAAAAATATTATTTAGTCCATTAATCTTATTTCTTGAAATATTATAAATCTTATTTTTTTTTGACAAATCATAGACCAAATGTTCCGAAGCTAAACTTGAAGCACCAAAAAAAATAATTTTTTTGTTTATCATAATTAATTGCTGTATATAGTATAATATATGTTATGGTTGAAAATTATTTTATAAAATTGTGTCATTTAATAAAAGTTATAATAATTTTTGCCAATAACTTAGATATAAATTAAAAGTTCTATAAGAGATGGTTAAATCTTGCTTATGTTAAACATTTTTAAAAATATTAGAGGATATTTATTTAAATCAAAATATCATTCTAATAATTTATTTTTAATAAGATAAATTATGAGTGTAAGATTTTCTACATTTGGACCTCATATTTCCAAGATTGATCAATTGTATGTATCTAGAGCAATGAAGCCTAAAAATTGGTACAGTAATCCTTACTTTTTTGTTGAAAAATTTGAAAAAGATTTTGCGAAATATTGTGAAAGAAAATTCTGCCTCTTAACACCCAATTGTACTTCAGCAATACACTTGTTCTTACATTCCTTAAATTTAAAAAAAAATGATGAAATAATAATTCCTGAGTCAACTTGGATTGCAACAGCCTCACCAGCATTTCAAACTTCGGCAAAAGTAAAATTTTGTGATGTTGATCAAGCAAACTTTTGTTTATCGTTAGAAAAATTAAAAAAATTAGTAACAAAAAATACAAAAGTAATTATTTCAGTAGATGTATATGGAAATATGCCAGATTATAAAAGTTTAATTAGTTATTGTAAAAAAAAGAATATAATTTTGCTTGAGGATGCTGCTGAAGGTCTTGGTAGTTCAATAAATGGAAAAAAAGCAGGATCATTTGGAGATGCATCAGTTTTTAGTTTTCACAGAACTAAAACAATTACAACTGGAGAGGGAGGGGCATTAGTATTAAATAATAAAAAAATTTTTGAAAGATGCAGAATGTTAAGAGACCATGGTAGACATCCTTGGACTAAAGATTTATTTAATGAGGAGTTTTCATTTAAGTATATGCCATCAAACTTACAAGCTTCCCTTGCATGCTCACAATTTAGTAAACTTAATTTATTATTAAAATTAAAAAGAGATATATTTTTAAATTATAAGTTTTATCTTAAAAAGTTAAAAAACGAAATTCTAATGAACCAGGATGATAACAAAGTTAAAAATTCATGCTGGTCAAATATTATTTATTTTAAAACTTTGCCTGTGAGCACTATTCAAAAGATAAAAAATGAATTAATGAAGAATAATTTCTATCCCAGACCTTTATTTTATCCTTTGACATCTATACCAGCATATAAAAAAATCGATAAAAACTATCGGAAATATAAAAAACAAAATCCGATTGCTTATCAAACTTGTAGAAGAGGTTTTGTTCTTCCTAGCTCTTATTTAATCAATAAAAGACAAATTAAAAAAATATGCGGCATAATCATTAAGTTAACAAAATACGAAAATTAAAATGATAAAAGGTGTACAAATAAAAAAAATAGTTAGTCATAATGATAGAAGAGGTTTTTTCAGAGAAATTATGAAAGTTTCTGACAAATACACAAATATCAAGTTTAGACAAATTAGTCATTCAAAAATTAATAAATCAATTAAAAAGGGTTGGCACGTTCACAAAAAACAATATCAATGGAACTATCTTTTAAAAGGTAAAATTGAAGTTTTTTTACTTGATTTGAGAAAAAATTCTAAGTCGTTTAAAAAACAAATTAAATTTATTGTTACTGAAAAAAAACCATTAATATATTTTTTTCCACCAAATGTAGCACACGGGTATATTACATTAAAAAAGGATAATCATATAATTTATGGAACATCAGGAATATATTCTAAGCTAGAAGAATATAAATTGCCTTTTATTAATTAATAAAAATAATAAAGTAACTTGCAAAATAAAAAATCTAAAAAACTATAAAGAATGAATATACTTATAACTGGAGGAATGGGTCATATAGGCTCTTTATTAATTAACAAATTATCTTCACTAGATAAAATTAAAAAAATTGTAATTATTGATAATTTTTCTTCGGAAAGATACATAAGTTTTATAAATTTAAAAAATAGAAAAAAAATAATTTTTTTTGATGAAAATTTAATTAATTTAGATGTCACTAAAATTAAAATTAAAATTGACTGTATTATACATCTAGCATCAACAACTAATGCTGAAAAAAGCTTTTCTAATAAAGAGAAAGTTTTAGATAATAATGTAAAATGTACAAATAAGATTTTGTCTATAGCAAAAAAAAATACTAAATTTTTATTTGCATCCTCAACTAGTGTCTATGGGAATCAACTTAAAATTATTAATTCAAAAAATAACCAAAAAAATATTTCCCCACAAAGCCCATATGCGCACTCAAAAATATTATGTGAAAATGTAATAAAAAAAAAATCGAAAAATTATTGCATCATGAGATTTGGTACTATTTTTGGTATGTCTGATGGAATGAGATTTCATACAGCAATAAATAAATTTTGTTACCAAGCGGCTATGAATAAAGAAATAACAATATGGAAGAAGTTTTATAAAAAAAAAAGACCTTACTTAGATTTAAATGACTGTGTAAGATCAATAATATTCTATATTTTTAACAACTCTATAAAAAATGAAACTTTAGATGTGGTAACGGTAAATCTTAAAGTTATTGATATTATCAAAAAAATTGAAAAAATTAAAATAATTAAAAAAAAATTTGTAAATACAAAAATTCTTAATCAATTATCATATGAAGTTAATAGTGACAGATTGAAAAATTTAAATTTTAAGTTCAAAGGGGATTTATTTTTATCAATTTATAAAACAATAAGAAAACTTAACTTAGGCTAAATGTTAAAATTTATTAAGAAAAATTCTCAAGCACAAATTTTAATTTTAGATAAATTAGATAAAAACTTTAACCTTAAAAGAATTTTTTTTTTATTAGCAAATAAAAAAGTTATTAGGGGAAATCATGCACACAAAAAATGTACTCAAGTTTTTTTTAGTGTCAAAGGATCGTTCTTAATAGAATGTATTAGTCCAGTTGGTAAAATAAAAAAAATTATAGTAAAGCCTGAACAAAAAATTATAGTAATTAAACCACTTACTTGGGTAAAGGTGCACCTAAGGAAAAATGATATATGCGGAGTTATCTGTGACAGATATTATGAAAAAAAGGACTATATTCATGATATCAAAAAATTTAATGAAATCAAAAATAAAATTTAAACATACAAGTTTTTTAATAAAGGTAAAAGACGAGGAGAGTTTCTCACGAAAATTAGTAAATCATATTAACAATCAAAACGTTGAAGCTGAGTTTATAATAGCAGATGGGAGTATAAGAAATCAAAAAAAAATTTTTGAGAAACTTAATTCTAAAAAAAAATATTATTATTTTGGAAATGACAAAAATGTTCAAAAATTTTTTTTAAAGATTTACGAGGGAATAAAAAAATGTTCAAAAAAATTTATTTTTTTTTGTGATCAAGATGATTTAATAAACTTTAGGGCAATTAAAAAAGATGAAAATTTTCTCATTAATAACAAAGATTATTCTGCTATTGGAGGAGGGGTTTATGAATTTAAATATGTTGAAGACAAAATAAAAGTATCAAATGTTCGTTATGGAATTTATTATTTTGATTTTAAGTTTTTTTTCTTTAGATATTTTTTTAATAATTTTAATTCATACTATTACCTTCATAGAAAAAAGAATTTAAAAAAGATATGGAGTCTTGTTAAAAAAAATAAACTACACGATATGAGATCGGCTACTTTTTTAGAGGATTTTTATACTATAGTTAGTGGAAGAATTAAATATCATAGATTTACCACAGTATTGAGATGGGCTGGAATTAAAAAAAGAGATTTAAAAGATAATACTCATTTTAATGATCAAGTTCATAAAAATAAATATCAATGGTTCAAATATTTTTTTTCAGAACAACAAAATTTAATCAAGAGTATTTTAAAAAGTAACAGAATATTTTTTAATAATTTTTATTTTTTTAAAATATATTATTTTATTTTTATAATAGTCTTAAGAAATATGATCAGAAAAAATATTATATATAAGTTTTTTAAAAAAATAATATTTAAAATAAAAGATAAAAACCCTTTCAATAGTCAAATCAAAACTTTTAATAAATTGAAATTAAAAGAAATTATAAATCAGAGAGATCTTTTTATGTAAAGATTTTGATGTTTTGAATTCATTATATAAATTAAATTAAGTTTAATTTTTCTAAATTCTAATGTAGAAGGAATTAATGTTTATTTGGGAAGGTGTTTTTAAAAATTTTATTAATGCTAAAAAAAAAGCGCGTGGAAAAGGTTTTTTAGGAAAAAAATGGCAAAATTCGCAACTTCTATTGTTTAAGGATTGTATAAAAAAACTTAATAAAATTAAATTATCAAAAAAATATACATTTCGTTATTATGACTTTTTAATAGTTATTAAAAAAAAGTTTAGAAAAAAAAAAATCAATATTTTAGATTTCGGAGGTGGTTTTGGGATTGGTTTTTTTTATCTTACCCAAAATGGGATAAAGATATCGAATTACACTATAATTGAAAATAAAAAATCTGTAAAAAATTTTAGAAAAAAATTTAACCAAATTAATTATTTCAGTAGAATTGATTATAGAATTAAATATGATATCGTAAATTGTTGTTCTGTGTTCCAATATTTAGATAATTGGAAAGTATATCTAAAAAATATTTCAAAAATCAATGCGAATTATTTATTTTTTTCTGATTTGCCCTCTGGTAATATTAAAACCTTTGCTTCTTTACAAAATTATTATGGAGATAAAATTCCCTACTGGTTTATAAATTTTTCTGAATTTAACTATATTATAAATAAAGAGGGATATGTTCTTGTAAAAAAATCAAAAATGGTCACAAAATTTCCTAATATGAATAATTTTAAAGAAAGTCGAAGGATATATCATTCATTAAATCTTCTTTATAAAAAAAAATAGAATTTACAATTTCTAATGATTAGTGCTTTTAATTATTTCATTAAAAGTCCCCTTTTCAACAAGCTTACCCTGTTCAAGTTTAAAAATAATGTTACAATTTTTAACAGTATTTAGACGATGAGCTATGATTATGATAGTTATGTCTGAACTAAGGTTATCAACAGCTTCCATCACCACTTCTTCAGTTGAATTATCTAGAGCACTTGTTGCTTCATCCAAAATTAATAGCTTAGGATTGTTATATAATGCGCGTGCTATTCCAATTCTTTGGCGCTGACCCCCTGATAATCTTACCCCACGTTCACCAATTGTTGTAAGATATTTTTTGGGCAATTCATTTACAACGAAATTATGTAAATTTGCGATTTTAGATACTTTTTCAACCATTTCATGATTTACATAATTAGGCTCTTTACCAAAAGCAATATTAGCTGATACAGTGTCATCCGATAAGTAAATTTGTTGAGGCACATATCCAATAAGTTTTTGCCATGCTCTTGAGTTTTCTTCTGTAATGATTTTTCCATCAACCTCTAAAGTTCCCTTTTGGGTTTTAAGCAAACCTAAAATGATATCAACTGTAGTAGTTTTACCACTACCAGTAGTCCCTACCAATCCTATTTTTGATTTTGCAGGAATAATTAAACTTATGTCTTTTAATGCTGTTCTTGAAGAATTTGGATAATTAAAATGAATATTATTTAGAGCAATTTCTTTATTAAAAGATAAATCATTCATATTATTATTATCATTAGATGATCTAAGACTTTGCATATCATCATGTAGTTTGTTAAGTGCAGGACTAACAAAAGTAAGTCGTGTAAACGATGCATAAATTTGTTGTAGTGCTGGCATCAACCGATAACCTGCAAAAATATATAAACTAAGGATAGGTAAAGAATCATTAAAGTTACCTGTTTGGCTCATCATATATAATATTATTATTAAGATACCACCAAACGCTATAGCCTCTAAAATAAAACGAGGTAATTGTGCCACAACTTGTGCTGAAGACATAGTTATTGCAAAAATTTTAGCAGCTTTTGAAAATAATTTGATGTAAATTTTTTCTAATCCTCCTACCTTAATTTCTTTTGCAGCACCAAAAGCCTCACTTACAGCTATGAATCGTTGCTCATTACTTTTAAGTCTTTTGTCTCCTAAAAGATTGAGATAATTTCGTAGAAAATAAAAAATTATTCCATAAACACTTGCTAGTGAAAATCCAACAATTGAAGTAAGTTTTGGATCAGCTATAAACAATAAAGTAACAAGTGCAACTGTAACCAAACCTTTGGCCATTATATCAATTAATGGTCCAAGACCATTTGTAATTATTGCATTTATTTCCGATAGTATTGTCTTTCCAAGTTCAGCACTATTTCGATTTAAAAACCAACTATAGGGTTGACCCAAATAATTTTCAATCAATCGTTTTGATAAATTATATTGGCTAAATTGAATAAAACGTATTTGCACATAGGTTGTTAAAGCTTTGAAGGCAAGTGATATTATTAATAATAAAAGGACAAGAAATCCTAAAAAAAATAGAAATTCTTGATTATTCTCAACACCAAACAAAAATGATATTTGATACATTTTGTTTAAAATAATATTTGTTCCAATAATACTTGGATTGGTAAGTGCTGCCATAAAAGGCAAAATGGATGCTACCCCAATCACATCTAATAGCGCCATAAATGTAATCATTAGTAATAATATGAATACTTGTTTACGTTCTTTTTTTGAAAATAGTAATAATAACTTTTTTAAGGTTTGCATTAAGTTTTGATATAATCTTGATAGGTTTTTTTAAGACCTTCATTTAAGTTTGTCTCTGGTTTAAAACCAAGATTACTAATTCTAGTAATATCTAGACATTTTCTAAAAACACCATCAGGTTTAGTTTGATCAAAATGAATTTCTCCCTCATATCCAACAATTTTTTTTATATTTTTTGCTAATTCTTTAATGCTAAGGTCCTCACCAACTCCAATATTGATATGACTTCGTATTGGAAATAATTGTTTTTCGTAAATATTTTTATCCAAATTCATTATATGAATAGATGCTTTCGCCATATCATCTACAAATAAAAATTCACGATTTGGCAATCCTGTTCCCCATAAAGTAACCTTAGGTAGATTGTTAATTTTTGCCTCATGAAATCTATAGATCATTCCAGGTATCACATGACTATTTTCTGGGTGATAATTATCACCTGGCCCATATAAGTTTGAAGGCATTACACATCTATAATCGATACCGTGACTTTTGCCATATTGACGGTTGTAACTTTCACACATTTTTATCCCAGCAATTTTAGCTACAGAATAAGGCTCATTAGTTGGCTCTAACTTATTAGTTAATAACTCTTCTTCTTTTATTTTTTGATGAGAATCTTTCGGATAAATACAGCTTGATCCCAAAAATAATAATTTTTTAACACCAGTTAAAAAAGCATTATGTATAATATTGTTCTGTATCATAAGATTTTCATAGATAAAATTTGCTGGGTAAGAGTTGTTTGCATGAATACCACCTACTTTTGCTGCTGCCAGATATACTTGATCTATTTTATAGTTTTTAAAGAAATCTTGAACATCTAGCTGACTTAATAAATTAAGATCTGATCTATCTTTAGTAATAATCTCAACATCTTTATTTTCTAATGCACGTTTTAAAGCAGATCCAACCATTCCGTTATGACCTGCTATGAATATAATTGGTTTAGACATCTTTTTTTTTAAGATTTTTATACCATATTTGATACATTAAAGATTAATAAGTGTTTCACTTTTTGCTAATTTCAAATCTTTATCAACCATTTCTTTTACTAATTGTTTAAATGATATTTTAGGAGTCCAGTTTAATTTTTTTTTTGCTTTACTAGCATCACCTAATAAAGTTTCAACTTCTGAAGGTCTGAAATATCTTGGGTCAATTTTTATGATTTCTTTACCATTTAATGATCCAACTTCATTAAGACCTTTTCCTTTCCATTCTATTTTCAAATTTAAATGTTTTGAAGCCTCATTAATATATTCTCTAACAGAAAATTGTTTTCCAGTCGCTATAACAAAATCTTCTGGTTTTTTTTGTTGAAGCATTAGCCATTGAGCTTCCACATAATCTTTTGCATGCCCCCAATCTCTTAAAGCGTTAAGGTTACCAAGATATAATTTTTTTTGAAATCCAAATTTTATTCTAGCTAAAGCTCTTGTAATTTTTCTAGTAACAAATGTTTCACCTCGTACTGGACTTTCATGATTAAATAAAATTCCATTGCATGCATAAATTCCATATGCCTCTCTATAATTTACTGTGATCCAATAAGCATAAAGTTTTGCAACTCCATATGGGCTTCTTGGATAAAATGGTGTCTGTTCATTTTGTGGGGTTTCTTGCGCAGCACCATATAATTCAGAAGTTGAAGCTTGATAGTATTTAGTTTTATCTTTTAATTTTAAAATACGAATGGCTTCTAAAATTCTAAGTGCTCCTAGAGCATCAGAATTTGCAGTATATTCAGGTTCTTCAAAAGAAACTGCAACATGACTTTGTGCGGCTAAGTTATATATTTCATCAGGTTGCACCTCTTGAATGACTCTAATTAAAGAAGTTGAATCAGTCATATCTCCATGATGTAAAATAAATTTTCGATCAATTTCATGAGGTTCTTGATATAAATGATCGACTCTATCGGTATTAATTAAAGATGTTCTTCTTTTAATACCATGAACCACATAACCTTTATTTAACAAGAATTCAGCGAGGTAAGATCCATCCTGTCCTGTTATTCCAGTTATTAATGCTTTTTTCATATATTAGATTTTATTTATTTATTAATTAAGATATGAAAATAAATTATTTTAAAGTATAAGTAAAGTTATCAAGCTATAAGTGATTTTTTTGTTAAAAAAAATTTTATTCTTATTAATTAAAGATAATTTACCTTCAGCATTTACCAAAAACGATTGATAAAGTAATTATTTATATTAGCATGATAATCAGGAATAGAAAAAAAAAGCCATTTCTTTATGAAAAAAAAAACAAAGCTGTATTTTTCTTGGAAAAAAAAATTGTAACTTTACCGATAGTGCAATTAAATTTTTGAATAAAAAATTTAATGTTACCTCAATACTTACACACAACATTATTGGTGAAAAAAAAAATCTCTCAAAAATTAAAAGTGATTATTTGTTTTCATATTCAACAAAATTAATAATACCCAAAGAAGTTTTTAAAAGAATTAAATATGGATCATTTAATTTTCATAATGCTCTTCCTCAATATCCAGGATCTGGTGGAAATGTTCTTTCAATTTACAATAATGATAAGTTCTGTGGAAATACCATTCATTATTTAAGTGAGAATATAGATCAAGGTAAAATAATTTTTGTTGAAAAGTATATAATGGATAAAAATTTCAATATTCAGGATTTACTTAAGTTTGTTTCAAAAAAAAAATTAATCTTATTTAAATATTTCATAGGTAAAATTTCGGATCATAATTGGATAAAAAAAATGGAAAAAAAATTTTCTAATGAAAAATGGGCTAAAAAAGTTGTCAAGATGAAATACATAAATCAATTGAGACAAATTAATTTGAACATGGAAAAAAAAGATGTTGATAAAATAATTAAAGCTTTTTCATTCAAAAAATATAAACCATATATAATTTTCAAAAAAAATAAATTTTCACTAGACAAGATTTGATCAACAAAATTTTAACTGTAATTAATATCTTTTTATAATTATAGATTTTGTTATTATAATCATAAATTTCTAAAAATTTTAATTCAATTGATAAATATGAAAAAAAAAATAATAGTTACAGGCGGCAGTGGATTTATAGGTTCTAACTTTTTAAATATAATGGTTCCAAAATATAAAAAAATTAAATTTTTCAATATTGATAAATTAACCTACGCTGGAAAAATTGAAAACACAAAAAAAATAAACAATTCAAAAAATTACGAATTTGTAAAACTTGATATTTGCAATTTTAAACAAATAAAAAACACAATAAAAAAAATCAATCCAGAAGTAATTGTTCACTTTGCAGCAGAGTCACATGTAGATAATTCGATTAAATCTCCTGGCCAATTTATCCAATCTAATATAATCGGAACATATAATATACTAAGATCTATAAATAAAAATACATTCTTAATACATATATCTACTGATGAAGTTTTTGGCCATGTTCAAAATAATCAAGCATTTAGAGAAACAACAAAATATAACCCTCGTTCCCCTTATTCTGCTTCAAAAGCTTCTGCTGATCATCTTGTTTCGGCATGGAATGTGACTTATGGTTATAAATCTACCATAATTAATTGTTGTAATAATTTTGGTCCAAACCAAGATATGGAAAAATTTATCCCAGTAATTATTAATAATATTCTTAACAATAAAGAAATCCCAATTTATGGTAATGGCAAACAAAAAAGAGAATGGATATATGTAGATGACTTTATTAAAAGCTTAGATTTTATCATTTCAAAGAATTTAGTAAGAGAAAATTTTACCATAGGCAGTGGCGTTAGGTATGAGAATAAAATATTAGCAAAAAAAATAATAAAAATTTTTAAAAAAAAACTAGGATTTGGTAAAAAAAACATCAGATTATCAACAGTTACAGATAGACCAGGTCATGATAAAGAATATAAGATTAATTGTTTCAAAATTAAGAAATTAGGGTGGAAATCAAAAACAAATATTAACAATGATTTACTTAAAACAATTAGATATTATAAAAATTTACAACACTGAGTTAATTATATGAAGGCAATTTTATTAGCAGGCGGCACAGGAACTAGATTGAGGCCCGCAACATTGGGAATAAACAAACATTTACTTCCAGTTTATAATAAGCCCATGATATTTTACTCTTTAAGTGTTTTAATGTTATGTAAATTTAAAGAAGTAATATTGATATGTGATCCAGATAGTAAAAAATTATATAAAAAAATATTCTCCAATGGAAGAAATCTAGGCATGAAGATAAAAATAATTACACAGCATAAGGCAAACGGTATCCCTGAAGCTTTTTTAATTTCAAAAAAATATATAAAGAATCAAAGTGTTTGCTTGATGCTAGGAGACAATTTTTTTTATGGTCAAGGCTTCTATCAAAATTTAAAAAAAGGAATAAATTTAAAAAAAGGAGCTTTTTTTTTGGCTTATAACGTACAAAATCCAAAAATATATGCTGTTTTAGAAAAAAAACGAGACAAAATAAAAAGTATTGAGGAAAAACCTAAAAACCCAAAGACTAATTTAGCTGTTCCAGGCATTTATTTTTTTGATAAAAATGTAGTCGATTATTGTAAAAAATTAACAAAATCTAAAAGAGGTGAGTTAGAAATAGTTGATTTAATTAATATTTATATAAAAAAAAATCTTGCCAAATTCGCTGAAATTGGTCGAGGTATTTCTTGGCTTGATATGGGATCATTTGATGACTTGAATGATTGTTCAAATTATATAAGAGCAATAGAAAAAAGGCAAAATTTTTTTATCAGCTCTCCAGAGGAAATAGCTTACTTAAACAATTGGATTACAAAAAAAAAATTAGTTCAAATTTCTAATCAATATAATAATGAATATGGAAAATATCTAAAAAAACTATGATTCAAAAAAATAAATATACAAAATGTAGAGTCACTGGTCAAAAAATACCTATTATTATTAATTTTGGAAAAATGCCAATCGCAAATAATTTTTCTCAAAATGTTGATAAAAAAAATTTTTACAATATGAGTGTTGCTTTTAATGAAAACAATGGCTTGTTTCAACTTGTTAGTGCACCTAAACCAAAAAAACTTTTTAATAAAAATTATGCTTTTTTTTCTTCAACATCAAATTCGATGAAAGTTCACTTTAAAAATATTTCAACAGTGATTAAGAAAATGATGAAAAAAAAATCTAAAATTTTGGAAATAGGTAGCAACGATGGAATTTTTTTACAGAATTTTAAACGTTTTGATCACCTTGGAATAGAACCCTCAAAAAATGTATGTGATATTTCAAAGTCTAAAAATTTAAATGTTTTAAATTCTTTTTTTAGTAAAAAATTGATAGATCAAAAAAAATTACATAATAAATTTAATTTTATTTTTGCTGCGAATGTAATTTGTCATGTGCCTGACATATTAGACTTATTTAAAGGTATTGAAATAACTTTAAAAAAAGATGGTTTATTTATTTTTGAAGAGCCTTATTTAGGCGCAATGTTAGAAAAAACTTCTTATGATCAAATTTATGATGAACATTTTTATATGTTTTCAGCCCATTCAATTATAGCAATTTTAAAAGAATTTAATTTAAAACTAGTTAAGGCAGAGAGAATACCTACACATGGTGGGTCAATGCGATATTATGTAAAAAAAACAAATTCATCACAGAAAAGTAAACAACTACAAAATATATTAAAATATGAGAAAAAGATAAAGATTTCAAAAATTCAAACCATGAAAATTTTTGCAAAAAATTGTTTAAATTCAAAAAAAAGAATTTTAAAAAAAATAAAAGAAATCAATAAAAAAGGCAAAAATATTTATGGATATGGAGCAACATCAAAAAGCACCACTATTCTGCACTTCTGCAAAATAGAAGATAATTTCATTAATGGCATCTTTGATAATACACCAACGAAAATTGGTAAATATTTTCCGGGTAAAAAAATAAAAATTATTGACTACAAAAAATTTCACCAAATTAAACCTCAATATTGCTTTCTATTTGCTTGGAATCATTTTAAAGAAATATTTAATAAGGAGAAAAAAAATCAAATTAAATGGCTTTGTCATATAGATAAAAAATTTTTTCCAAAAAATATGAGAAAAAATTTTGTTTGATTATGATTTTTTTTGCTAATCCAAAATCAGAATATATCTTTCTAAAAAAAAAAATAGATACTAAAATCAAAAGGGTTTTAAAAAGCAATTCTTATATTTTAGGTAAAGAAGTTGAAAGTTTTGAAAAAAATTTTTCAAAATATTTAGGAGTAAGATTTTCTATTGGGGTTTCTAATGGTACAGATGCAATTATTTTAGCATTACAATCAATTAATATTAAAAAAGGAGATGAGATAATTACGCCATCACATACTGCATTTGCAACAATTTCAGCTATAGTAGATGTTGGGGCAGTCCCAGTATTTATTGATATTAATGAAAATGATTTTACAATTGATACGAAACAAATAGAAAAAAAAATTACAAAAAAAACAAAAGCAATCATCGCTGTCCATATTTATGGAAACCCAGCAAACATGCCTGAAATAATGAGGATAAAAAAAAAATACAAGATTGTTTTGATTGAGGATTGTGCTCAAGCGCATGGAGCGAAGTATAACAAAACAAAAGTAGGTAATTTTGGAGATATTGCAACTTTTAGCTTTTATCCAACTAAAAATTTATCAACTTTTGGTGATGGGGGAGCAGTTTGTACCAATAATAGTAAAATTTATAAAAAAATTAAATTATTGAGAGAGTATGGATGGACTAAAAAAAATTTTAGTACGACCAATGGTTCAAATAAAAGGTTAGATGAATTGCATGCAGGAATTTTAAACGTGAAATTATCCTATTTAGATTATTTTAATGAAAAAAGAATTTTAATAGCAAAAAAATATTTAAATAATTTAAAATCACCAAAATTAGAGTTACCAAAAATTGATTTCAAAAAAAAACATGTTTTTCATCTTTTCGTAATTAGGGTAAAAAATAATCAAAGAGATATTTTTTTAGATTATTTAAAAAAAAAAATATTTTAGGAGGAATTCACTATCCGCTGCCCAATCATCAACAAAAACCTTTTAAAAAATACTGTAATAACAAATTAATTATCACTGAAAAAATATCAAAAGAAATAGTTTCGTTACCTAATTATCCATTAATAACAGACAAACAGTTAAATAGAATAATAAATTTAATTAATAAATTTTAATTTAAAGATATTTTCTTAACTTTTTCATAATTTCTTTTTCTTCTTGATAAACTATCTTCATTGGTTTTCCCAAAGATTGCTCTACCACCCTCACATCTTTAATTAATCTAGCGAATCCCAAGGGTTCAATCGAAGCTTGTTGGTCGGTACCCCACATTGATTTATCAAGTGTAATATGTCGTTCTATAATTTTAGAACCTAATACGACTGCAGCAACAGATGATGATAAATTCATTTCGTGTCCTGAATAACCAATGACGGACTTGGTATACATTTTTTTTAATTTTTCAATATATCTTAAATTTAATTGATGATTTTGTGCTGGGTATGAACTATTGCAGTGTAAAATTGATAAGTTTTTTTGAGAAAGAGTGCTAACTGCTTTTTTAATTTGTTTCTCTGTGCTCATACCAGTAGAAATTATTATTGGTTTTTTTGTTTTTTTATATTCTCTAAGTAAATTTAAGTCTGTTATGCAAGCAGAAGGAACTTTATGTATCTTTACTTTATATTTTTCAATAAACCTTATGGAAGGGATATCCCAACAAGATGCAGTCCAAAGGATGCCAATTTTCTTAGAGAATTTATCTATAATGTCATATTCTTTCTTACCAAATTCTATTTTTTTTTTATAATCAATATATTTCATTTTACCCCAAGGAGTTTCTCTTAAATTGTTCCAAGTACTTTTAGGAGTAGCTATTTCTGGAGTTCTTTTTTGAAATTTAACCACATCACATCCAGCAAACTTTGATGCTTCAATTAACTTTAAAGCATTTTGTATATCCCCATTATGATTAATTCCAATTTCCGCAATGAAAAATGTTTTATTTTTGGTTAAATTTTTAAAAAAATTCATAAGAATAATTTTACATTACACAAAAAAAATTAAAGATCTACTTTTTAAATTCATATGATTAAAGTAAAGCATTAGATCTAATATTAAATTAGTTAAAAATTAAAGTTTTTTTTTAAAAAATTGTAAATTTTTTTTTACGTTTTTTTTGTATATTTTTAATTTCTTTAAATCGTATTTAGCTGTTTTTTTTTTAAAACTTATTACCACACCTATCCTATCTCTATTAGATAAGTTTTTTGCACTTCCATGAATTACTTCTGGATGATGAATTATACAGTCACCAGGTTTTAAATTTAGATATTTTTTTTTGTATTTGATTTTTTTCAATTCTTTAGAAGTTATTTTTTGAGAAGTTCCTTTTTTATATGAGAGTTCGTGTTTTAATAGACCTTTTTTATGGGACTTTTCCAGATAACATATGCCACCGTTATTTTTATTCGAATTACTGCATGCAATCCAAACATTCAGAGCTTCCGCTTTTTTTATGTTCCAAAAATAATTATCTTGATGAAAAGGCGAACTTTGGCCAGTTTTTTTTGGTTTTAAAAAGAATTCTAAGTTTCTAACAATAGTTTTTTTTGTATTTAGAATATTATTTACTATTTTTTTTAATTTTTCTTTTTTTGAAAGCTGATTCAAATAGCTCCTAATTTTGAGTTTATTAATGTCGTGGATTGAATTAACTCTTCCATCTGGGGTCAAATGTAGATGTTTATATTTTTTTATTTTTAAAATTTTAGAAATATAAATGATGTCTTTTTTTATGAAATTAACTTCATTCTTTGTAAATAGATTTTTTATTTTAACAAACCCATTTTCATCAAATTTTGTTTTAATATTAATATCCAAATTTAAAGGTTTAGTCATTTTCAAAATTTAATGCTTTCAATTTATATATTTTAATATACTTTAAATTAAATTTTATTAAATAATTCATTTATAATTATGACTTCTAGATTAGTTTATATAAACGGAAAATTTGTTGATGAAAAAGATGCAAAGGTATCTATTTATGACTCTGCGTTAATGTTTGGAGACATGATATTTGAAATGACAAGATCTTTTAATCAAAAACAGTTTAAATTAAAAGAACATTTAGATAGATTATTTAGAGGAATAAAAATTTATCAAATACCGATTAAAATTTCATTGGATGAATTAACTGAAATTTGTCATGAGACTGTCAAAGTTAATCAACCTTTTTTTAATAAAAATGATGAGCATAGGTTAATGATTAATGTAAGTAGAGGTCCACTGGGCCCATACTCAGAAGTTTTTAATAATAAATTAGAGCCAACTGTTATTGTTTCAGATTTTCCTTTAAAATGGACAATTTCTTCAATGTGGAAATTATATTCAGAGGGAATAAATGGCGTAATAACAAATCAAAAAGCGATACCGTATTATTATTTAGATCCAAAAATAAAAAATAGAAGTAGAGTTTTTTATCAGATGGCAAATATCGAAGCATCAAACTTTAAAGGAAAGAATAATTGGGCATTACTAACTGATAAAGATGGGTACTTAGCAGAAGGTAGTGGATGTAATATTTTTATCATAAAAAATAAAAAAATATTTACTCCTCTTGGCAAAGATTGTTTGATTGGAATATCAAGAGATTACATTTTTGAATTAAGTAGTCAACTAGGCTATGAATGTATTGAAAAAAATATTGAGCCTTATGACATGTATAATGCAGATGAGGCTTTTGTTACAGGAACTCCTTTTTGTATATTACCAGTTTGTAGATTAAATAATTTAGAAATTGGAGATGGAAAATTTGGAAAAATTTCTAAGGACCTTTTAAGTTTATGGAGTAAAAATGTTGGTCTTGATATAGCAAATCAAATGAAAGATTATTTTGATGAGTTCAATGATGCAAAAAAAGAAAATACCACATCTATTTATCAATTTAAAAAAAATAGATAATAAAAAACATGTTTCAAATAGTAGGCCCTGTTTATCCTATAACCCCAGCGTTTAAAAAAAATCAGTCCATTGATTGGATTAAAACGAAAAATTATATTAAATATTTAATTAAAAAAGGAGCAAAAAACTTAATTATCACAGCTGGATCAAGTAGAATAAATTTACTTACAGACGAGGAGCTACATAAATTAAACAAATTAGTCTCAGTAGAATCAAAAAAAAATAATATAATTAGTATCACTTCAAATCACATATATGGTGACTTAAATAAAACTAAAAAATTTATTGAAAAAAGTATAAAAAATAAAGCTTCTGCAATTTTAATATATTTTTCAGAAAGATATTATGGTGACAATGAATTAAAATTTTTTTTTAAAGAATTGGATAAGATATGCAATAATAAAATAAAATTTTTGATACATGCAGTTTTATTAAGGAATGAAATTCCTCAACAAAAAAAATTAATTCCAATATCAATTAATGTATTTGATTATCTTATAAAATTAAAATCATTTGGCGGGATTAAAGAGGAATTTAATATTTCAAAATACAGGATTAAACTCATTAAAAAGTACAAAAATAAAATGAATATTATTTCTGCCGGAAGTTCCATGAGAGGTTTTAACAAATATCATAAATATGGCTTAAAATCATACTTAACATCTGTTGGTAGTTTTAATCCTAAAATTGAGGAAGATTTTTTTGATTTACTTTATTATAAAAAAAACAGAAAAAAGGCAAAAAATCTCATCAAAAGATATGAGGTATTCTTTGAAGATAATAAATTAATTGGGTGGCACTTAACAATGAAAACGGCGTTATATTTACTTGGTTTAATGCCAATATATGAAAGATCACCACTTAAAAATACTAATAAAAATATAGTAAATAAATTTAGATTTAAAATTAAAAAGATGAAAATAAAAGATTATGAAATTTATAAAAAATTTTAAGATAAAAAATATACCGATAACAAAAGATAGAATTTTTATAATTGCAGAGATGGCATGTGGTCATGGGGGCTATTTTAAAAAAGCAAAAAAACTTATCGATGTTGCTATTGATGCAAAAGCAGATGCGATACAATTTGAAATTTTTGATCCAGACACATGCTGTATACCAGGAACAGATGAAAATTTGGAATTACATGACGCTAATTTTACTAAAAAAGAATGGATTTGGTTACTCAATTACGCTAAAAAAAAAAGATTATTAGATCTGTTTTTGCATATGATTTAAAATCTCTTAACTTTGCCATAAATCAAAAAGTAGAGATGATAAAATTTAATTCATCAGATTTATTAAATATAGAGATGCTTGAGAGAGTTGCCAAAACTAATATACCACTTACTTTGGGAACGGGTAGCTCATCAATTCAAGAGATAAATTCATCACTAAAATATTTATATAAAAGAAATAAAAAGATTAAATTAATTATAATGCATGGTGTGCAAAACTTTCCTACTTCACCTAAAAACGAAAGAGTACAAAAATTAGATGTTTTGAAAAAAAATTTTAATTGTAATATTGGTTATGCTAATCATACAGAGGGCGATAACGTAGCGAGTTCTTTTATAGACTTAATTGCAGTTGGAAAAAATATTTCGGTTTTAGAAAAACACATTACAATAAATAGAAAATTAAAGGAGTATGATTATTTTTCTTCACTAGAACCCAATGAATTTAAACAATATGTTAAAAATATTAGGTTTTCTGAGACAGTAAACTTTAATAAAAAAGGATTTGATTTAACACCCTCGGATAAAATTTATAGAATTTTTCAAAAAAAGAGTATTGTCGCCTCTAGAAACATAAAAAAAGGAGAAAAATTATCAAAAAAAAATTTAATTTTTATAAGAAATATGAAAATCGAAGGAATTTCGCCAATTAACTTTACAAAAATAAAAGGTAAAACTGCAAAATTATATATAAAGCAATATGATGTAATACAATCAAAACATTTTGCCGATGTATAAAAAAAAAAAAATTTTAGCCATAATTCCAGCAAGAGCAGGATCGGAAAGATTAAAGAATAAAAATTTTTTAAATATAAACGGAAAACCTTTAATTCAACATACAATCGATAAACTTAGAAAAATAAATATCATAGATAAAATAATTGTCTCCTCAGATAAAAAAAATATTTTAAAAATAATTAAAACTGACAAAAAAACTTTTTTGCATTTGAGATCAAAAAAATTATCAGATTCAAAAACACCTGTATTTTATACAATATTTGATCTTGTTAAAAAAAATCCAGATTTTGAAATAGTAAGTTATTTTTTGCCTACAAATCCGTTTTTACCAATAAATGATATTATCGAAGGATATCAAAAATTAAAAAATTTTAAATCCTCAATAAGTGTAATTGAATATGAGGATCCTATAGAAATAAGCCTAAGGTATAAAAAAGAAAATGGTGAAATAAAGCCTAACTTCAAGAACTTATTAAAAAATAAAACAAATTCAAGATATATAAAGAAAAGTTTTAGGCCAACTGGAGGTTTTTATATTTCTTATAGAAAGGACATGTTAAAAAATAAATCTTTTTTTTTCAAAAATAAAACCGCAGGAGTAGTATATTCTAAACCTGAAAAATATATTGATATCAATAATAAAACAGATTTTAAATATGCAAGTTATCTATTTAAAGTTTAATTTTTAGATATTTTATTTTATGTATTCTCAATTAGATAAAAATATAGAAAAATGTTTTATATTTTATAAAAAAATTTATGATAGTTTCTAAGTAAAATTTAAATCATTAAAATATGTTGAAATATACAATCATTGTAGGATACCCAAAAACAGGAACAACCTCTCTACAAAATTTACTATTTCACAATAAAAATATAAATTTTTTTGATAAGAGAAATTTTTTGGAAAAAAAAAATAGATTTAAAGAAAAATTATTTGGTAAATTAAATTATTTTTTAAAACTTAAATATAAAAAAAAAAATAGTTTTGATTTTGAAAAAAATACTTTTTTTGTTTCGAGATTGATTGATTATCATATAACCAATAATGATTTAAACATTGATAATGATCAATTGGTACATTTAAGAAAAATTCTATTTGAAAATTCTACAGTCGATAAAGATAATTTCATAGAAATTGGAATAATCAGACCAGGTTTAATTGAAAAAAGCCTCAAAAACCTCAAATTATTACTCGAGGGACAAGATGTTACTATATTAATAACTTTTAGGAATAATGTAGATTTTTTAAGATCAAGAATTAATCATGACTTAAAAATATTTCCAAAAACTTCAAAGATAAATAGCATAAACGATATAATTTCTGAAAAAGAATGCAAATATCCCTGGTGTTTATTCAAAGAAAAATGCTTTTCAAATTGCCAATTAATTAAAGTAAAAACGTACTGTAAACTATATTTAGATTATTATCTTACATATCAAGAAATTGAAAAGTATTTTGATAAAATAAAAGTTAATATTTTTGAATATGGTATCCAAAATGAAATTAAATTAAATTTTCCTAATCTTGAAATATTTTCTAATGAAAAATCTGACCAAAAATTAAATGTTTCAACTCATAAAATTTCAAGAGAATTTATATTAAGTATTTTAGATGATAATTTTAAAAAAAATATAAAAACCTCTAATTATAAATTGCAAAATTTAATCAAAAGGAAACTTCCAGATAAATATTTTTACTTTTAAAATTTAAACTTTTAGATAAATTAAGTAATTAATTAAATAAGTTTTCTTTGATTATTGACTTATTTTTCTATATTAATTAGCCTAATTGAAATTAAACAATATAATCTTAAAATTAAAAAACTTTAATTATAATGAAAGCAATAATCTTAGCAGGAGGTCACGGTACACGTTTATCTGAAGAAACTATTCTTAAACCCAAACCATTAGTTGAAATTGGTGGAAAACCTATTCTTTGGCATATAATGAAAATTTATTCAACTCACGGTGTAAATGATTTTATAATTTGCTGTGGATACAAGGGCTATCTTATAAAAGAATATTTTGCGAATTACTTTCTACATCAATCAAATGTTACTTTTAAAATGATAAATAACGATATGAAAGTTCATCAAAATAATGCTGAGCCATGGACAGTTACACTTGTAGATACTGGAGAAGATACAATGACTGGTGGTCGATTAAAACGTATTAAAAATCTTATAAAAGATGAGGAATTATTTTGTTTTACGTATGGTGATGGACTGGGTG
>MDTB01104806.1_pt1 | contig 24597 bp, 19 predicted proteins | sample 811161 | NCBI WGS metagenome assembly MDTB01 (sample SAMN05326650, study PRJNA326480) | marine metagenome | isolation source: seawater | place: Mediterranean Sea | collected 2009
TACATTGAGCTTTAAATGTATATCAGAAATAAAATAGACGGGTGTTTTCATTTGGGTGGAAAATTAGCTCATTATTAGTACGATAATTTAAATTATTTTTAAATATTGTATTTGGATAACAATACTGACTTATTTTGATGTAATTGGTTGAATACCCCTATATTTGTAACTTTGTATTATGAAATATTTAAGATATTATATATCAACAGGGACTCTAATAGCAGGTTTTTTATTATGCCTCACAGGTTCAAATGGCCCCACTTTATTATTTGCAGGTTTTTCTCTGTTAATTATTTTTGGTGATATCTTAATAGATGAGGAAAATTTGAAATTAGAATATTCGAATACAGTATATCTAAACCTCCCCATGTACATTAATCTTCCATTGTTAATAATCTTTGTTTTTATGGCAATAAGTCTACTAAGCCAGAGTTTAAATGTATTTATATTATTTCCAATTCTTAGTGAAGTTGATTTTAATCAAATCAAGAGTTCTTTACATCTTATTGATAAAATTTCTCTTGTAGCTATATCAAGTTTATTCATTGGTGTGATGGGTACCGTACCAGGACATGAGCTGGTACATAGAAAAACAAATAAATTTGATATGTTTATTGGTAATTGGTTATTATCATTATCATGGGACTGTGCATTTGCCATTGAGCATGTCTATGGGCACCATAAAAATGTAGGCCTTAAAATTGATCCAGCTACTGCAAAACGCGGAGAAAACATTTATATGTTTATTTTAAAAGCAATTGTAAATGAGCAGAAAGACGCTTGGAAGATTGTTAAAAAACAGTTAAGGAAGAGTAAAAAGTCATTATTTTCCATTAATAATAAGGTAATGATTGGTTATCTAAGAAGTGCTATTATATCCTTTTTTTCCTATTTGATTGGAGGTTTTAGCGGGTTGATGTTTTTTTTCCTTTGTGCATTTATTGCTAAGGCGCTTTTGGAAGTGATTAATTACACAGAGCATTACGGTTTAGTTAGAGTTAGTGGTGAGCCAGTTCAACCTCATCACTCATGGAATTCTAACAGTACTATGAGTAGTATATATTTATATAATGTTACCAGACATTCTTCTCATCACGAGAAAGCAAGCTTGAAATATTGGGAATTAAGTCTATACAAAGATGCTCCTATGATGCCTTATGGGTATCTTTCAATGTTATATTTAGCTTTATTCCTTCCAGCGGTTTTTCATAAGGTAATGAGTAAAAAATTGGTTGATTGGGATAATAAATATGCAACAAAAAAAGAACAGACATTGGCATCAGAGCAAAATAAAAGAAGTGGCATAAGGTATCTTCAAAACAATGTTTAATCTAAATCGATGAGAATACTAAGAAAATTGATTGGCAGAAAGATGGTTGAAAAAGCAAAAAGTGCTGGTCATATAGCAGCTGAGTTGCCACACAATGAGCATGAGAGGATCAATGATCTTAAGCGATTGCAGATGATTGAAAAGAACATAGAGAAAGATAAACGTTTTTCAAGTTTCCCAATTCTAGCTGCTACAATTACAGATTGTGAAAAAGCAGCAATCAATATCATTGACAATGACACCCAGCATTGCAAAATTAATTATGGAATGGATATTGCTGAATCAGTAATGATGAAAGAGGTTCCTAGGGAGCTGACAGTGTGTGCACACGTTATAAATAATGGATCGAAGCCCCTAGTAATCAATGATATGACTAAAGACGAAAGAACAAAAAATATTTTCTTGGTGAATAAATCATTGCCGAAATTTTATGCAGGTAGTCCTATAATAACTAAGAAAGGTTTTACTCTTGGTTCTTTTTGTGTTTTTAATTCTGAACCAAAAACTTTAGATCAATCAAAAATTAATGGTCTCCGAATGTTAACAGATCAATTTATTGACTTATATGAGCATACAATCCATTCGCAGGTTGATGAGATAGATACAGTTGCTCTTAATGAAAAAATAAGCGGAGAATTTTATTCCTCAGCAACTGTTCTATTTGCCGATTTTGTAGGGTTTACTAAAAAAACAGAGGAGTTACAACCTGGCGAGTTATTAGATATATTAGATTCATTTTTTAAGGGTTTTGACAAAATAATCGAAAGGTATGATTTAAAAAAAGTAAAAACAATTGGTGACGCATATATGGCTGTTGGAGGTGTACCAGATTTAAATTCTAATCACGCTGAGCGAATAGTCTTAGCTGGAAAACAAATGATAAACTTTGTAAGTGGTATTAATCTACAGCAGGAGGCTGTTGGTAATAAGCCATGGCATATTAGAATTGGTGTGCACACTGGACCAATAATTGCTGGTACAACAAGTAGTCAGTTTGACATTTGGGGAGATACAGTAAATATAGCAGCAAGACTAGAAAGTAGTAGTGATGATATGAAAATTCATTTTTCTAAGGAGACCAAGAATAATTTACCTCAAAATATAGAAGTTTGTGGTAGTCAAAATACTGAATTAAAGGGTAAAGGCAGTTTTAAAACTTTTCATTTAGCTGGATAGATGCCTTCATTAATTAATTCTTTTTTTTCCCATTTTTCAAGCTGTTCTAAAACTTCTTTCCTAATTACATTGGATTTTCCGCTGTGCATTTTTTCATATGGACACATTAAACACTTATGCCCGCAACAACGTCCCTGTTTGATTAAAAATAATTTAGATAACATTCTAAAAGAATATGAATAATGATCTTTTTTAACAAACATAACTTTTTCAATTAAAATGAGTAAGCAACAAAATTTTCATTGGCATATAAGTCATAGTGAATATATTAGATGTAAGTCATTTAAAATATGGGAATTAATTTCAACTCCGTCAAACCTAGAATTATTTCATCCTTTTTGTAAAAGAAATGATATTCTCAAATGGCCAGGTATTCAATCTGAGGATGTAATCACTTATTTAAACGGTATGGTTCTAAAAAGAAAATTTATTCAATGGAAGGAGAGGGTAGGATATGATTTATATATCACTACAAGAAATGGAAAATCTTCTTTTGTGAAATGGAGTATTGAAGAATTAGACGAAACATCTAAAATCACAATTACTATCTATCCTTACATATGCAATCAAGGGAATAAAATATTTAACTGGATACCATTTAACCTTTTTGTAAAACCAAATCTTAAAAAATATTTAATTTCTGTTCTATGTGGCCTTAAGTATTACCTTGATCATAATAAACAAGTGAAGAAAAATCAATTTGGTCAGCATCCGTGGTTTTCGCTATAGATAGCACTATCAATTTTTCATTTTTTAGGGTATAAAAACTTCTTTATTTGATTTTAATGAATCTATGATCATATCAGAAATTTCTGGTCTCATATACCATGTTGGAGGTTTATTGAGTTGAGATAAGATTTCTCGTGCTTCAGTACCACTTATAGCCATAAAACTTTTTTCATTCTTTAAGTTGGTTTTAGATGCCTGTTCAATATACTTCTGATCATTAGTTGAATAATGAACGTTGTTAAACTTAATGATTTCTATATCTAGGTCGGGAATTTTGGAAAAAATATCATGAGCATTATTTTTATTGTTCCCTACCCCAGTATGATCACGACCGATAATAAAGTGACTGCAACCATAGTTTTTTCTACAAATTGCAGTGAAAATAGCTTCTCTTTCTTGAGCATATCTTGAATATGTTGATAAAACACCAAAAACAACTTTATTATCAGGATAAAAGTCTCGCATTATCTCGTAACTTTTTATTATGATATTTGAGTTGTAATCGCCTGATTTTTTTTGTCCAATAACTGGATGGATAAATAGACCATCACACTTACTTTTATCTAAGGCAGATAATTGTATATGCTCATGAGCTCTATGAATTACATTTCTTGTATGAAAGCCAACTACTTTTGACCAATTTTTTTCATCAAATAATCGCCTAGTTTGTCGAGGAGTTAAATTGTAATGGTTATGCTCCATATTTATTTTGTTAAATAAATTTATTTTTCCTCCAATAAATATTGGTTTAAATGAATTTACCTGTATTACTCCAGGATGCGTGATATCATTTGTATGATATAATTTTTTTTGAATTAGTTTTTTATCAAATTTATATAAATCTTCAATCTTCATAATACCAATCACATTATTAGAATTATCAGCCAATGCAACGGTGTCACCAATATTCATTTTATTAGTCTGATGCTCTTCAATGTCAAGTAGAATTGGTATGGGCCAGATGATATTATTTGGCAAAATCATATTATCTAATACAGTTTCAAGCTCTATTTTTGTCATAAAACCTTTTAATGGGCTATAGGCTCCAACTGCGATTTGGAATGCATCTAGTTTTTGATTTTCAGTAAGTTGAATTTTTTTTAGTGAACTTAATTCATTCTTTGTTAATGATGATGGATTATATCTATTAATTAATTCTCCACCATGTGGTTTGATCAAAGATGATGAAATAGTATCATCCAGCAAATAATCTTTGCTTTCTAAAAATGAAATAAATTCTTTTTCTTTGTTTATTGTTTTTTTTGTATCAATAATTGCAGTTGAATGTTTTATTATTTTATATAGCATATTTATACATCCAATTGGATATTTCCCTATTGCTGTTTCAGCAGCTAGGGTTAAGCCATATGCTCCATCAACAATTGTATTGATTATGTCATGTACTTCTGCTCTGGTTGGTTTCCTATTTAATATCATTGATTCTAAGAGGTTGGTTGCTACAAATACTTTTTTGTTGTGCGACTTTGCTCTATCAATTATTATTTTTTGAGTGAATGGTATTTTTTCAATTGGAATTTCTTTACTAAGGTCTCCTCTATCGATTAGTAAAAAGTCAGATTCTAGAATTATATCATTTAGATTATGAAGAGCATCTTTACATTCGATTTTTGAAATAATTCTCATTTTATTTTTTGAAATGCGTCGTACAAATTTTACTGAATTTTTATCTCGCATAAATGATGCTGCAACATGAGAAATATTATTTTTTAAACCAAGTTTAATTGCTTCAATATCTTTTGTAGTTAATACTGGTAAGTTTATTTCTCTATTTATTTGAGGGTCGATTACAATACCTTTATTGCTACCTAGAGAACCAGAGGAAATAATTTTAGCTTTTATAAAGCCATGGGTTCTAGTTTTTGTATCAGTTATTAATAGGGCAAGGGTATCAAAGTCTACGTATAAAATATCACCAACTTTTAATTGATCAATTATTTCTGAGGGCCTGATACTTATTTTTTGTTTATTACCTGCAAATTCATTTTTATGTAACTCTACAGTTTGATTTTCAGAAAAACTTATAGATTTTGAATTTAAATCTCCTGTTCTCACTTGAGAACCTTCGGTGTCAATTATAAATGGTATATTTGCTTTTTTGGATAAGTAGATAAAATACTTTAAATCTTCTATGCTCGAGTGCGACATATTGATTCGGACAAAATCTACACCTCTGGCTTTAATTGTAGATATTTTTTCAAATGTATTTGTTGAAGGGCCTAATGTTACAATTAGTTGGCTCATGTTAATTTATTTCTCAATGATTAGTCGTATTATAATATTTTAAAATATAAATGTTATATATATTGTTTTAAACATAATTAGTAATCTAAAATAGGTTAGAACATATATTTGTGAAAAACTAATTTTTAAAAATCAGTAGTATGCCTATTGTAAATAGAAAAATATTTGAATATTTATGATATATTTTCTCATTCACTGAAGGATAAAAATATTTTTCGACTATAAAAAAAATAATAAGACCCAAGGCCCAATATAATGGATATGTTCTATTTATAAATATTTCTGGGTTTAATAAAAATATTAATGTAGCCACTTGAATTAAAGCCATTGAAAAATAACTTATAGCAATAGTCACTCTTTTACTATTTTTTGATAGGTCTTTGCTTAAGATAGCGCCTGAGAGTAGAGTGCCACCAAGATTAGTCAGCCCATGTAAGGCTCCCATTATAATTAAATATTGTGGCTCATACTTAAGAAAATATTTCAATATTTTTTTAATACTATTTACATAAATCTGCATTGATATAATGATTAAAAATATGCCTATAAAAATATTTGCTTTGAATAAAGTTAAATTTGCAATGTAGAGTGTTATGACAATAAGTGGGAGACAGTATAGAATTAGATTTTTGTAGAATTTTTTATCTATATTTTTATAATGGTCCTTTATTTGGAAAAGATTTATTAAAATGGATGTTGGTAATAATATTGCAAGTATATTTTCAAAAGTATACCCAATAAGTAATAAAATTGGTGTTCCAAATAATAATACTCCAGTCCCAAAAATAGATTGAATTATTGAAGTGAAGAATATTGTAAAAATTACATCAAAATTCATTGGCCTGAAATAATAGGAACATTAGTATGTTGTTGGCCAAGTAGAAATAATTCTCTTCGCTAATTTCCCAGCGTCAGTAAGATCTGCATCATCCCATTCTCCAGAAGTACTTGTGCCTGGTTTAAATATTGACCATTCTTCTTCTTTATCATTTACAGCCCAATTAAGATGACTTATTTTATTAGCATAACACCAATTCATCCATTTATCAGCTTCTGAGTCTATAAGGTTATAACCAATAGAGCCCCATTCTGTAATAAAAAGTGCGATCCCATTTTCAAGCGCTTCACTCGATCTGTCCCTTAACCACTGATGATGATATACTGTATAAAAATGTAGAGTGTATGCAATATTGATATATGAGGTTATGGGATCTGCAGCAGCAAGATCAACTCGTTGAGACCATTCGGGTGTTCCAACGACGATTAAATTATCAGGATCAATAGCTCTAATTGCACTAATGACATTTAAAGCATAGGGCTTAATTATTTCACTCCATGAAATATCAAGAGGCTCATTATAGATTTCATAAATAATATTATCAAAATTTCCATATAAAGTTGCCATTTCTTTAAAAAATGTAATTGCGTCATCTGCGTGTTCTTCAGCATGATGTGAGTGCCAGTCTATGATTACATATAAACCCTGGTCAATTGCAGCATTCACTATAGTTTTTACCCGATTTTTATTTGCGATTTTATTATCTAGATATCCTCCTTCATCTTCAACTCCCATAGCGGCACGAACAATAGTTGTATTCCAATCATCTTTTAACCACTTTACTACTTCAGGTTTATAATAACGTTCACCACCCCAATTATCATTGCTCCAAAAAAAGCTATTTCCTGCAAAAGAAACGGGCTCATTTTCTTTATTCACGATTTTATTTCCCATTACTTGCAATAATCCATTTCTTGAAACAAATGAGGAATCGTTTAAATAATCTGGTATATTGGATTCAGGAACATGTTTTTTGTTACAGCCTGCAAAGATCAGAAAATAAATGAGTATATATATTTTTTGCATTATTTAGTTAGAAATAGAAATATAATTTACGAAAGGAAAGTGGCTCGGGCCGGAATCGAACCAGCGACACAAGGATTTTCAGTCCTCTGCTCTACCAACTGAGCTACCGAGCCACAAAATAGTTAAATTAAATAATATTATATTTTTATGATTCAAAAAATAAATTAAAGACAATATTTATATTAATACTTAAACTAATTTATTTTCTTTATTATTATAGTATAAGAATTAATTTTATATTAATTGATAATTGAAAATAAACATTATAGTTGTTTTTAAAAAGTTTAAATCGGTCAGAAAAAGAATATATATTAAAAATTAATATTTTTATTAAGGATAATTAAAAATGGCAACCTAAGATAGAATAATTGCAGGAGAATGATTAAAATTAAACAGGACTAAAGGGCTATTATGAAAAAGTTTCAAGATATATATTCTGGTAAAAATGTTATAGTTACTGGTCATACGGGTTTTAAAGGTAGCTGGCTATCCACTTGGCTTAATATACTTGGTGCAAGAGTAATCGGTGTCTCTTTGGGCATTCCCACAGAACCTTCAAATTTTTCAGCACTAAAAATTTCTAAATTTGTTAAAGATTATAGAATAGATATAAGAAATACGAAAGCATTAAGTAAAATAATAAAATCACATCAGCCAGATTATATTTTTCACTTAGCTGCGCAGTCTCTCGTACGGCAATCATATCAATCACCTCTAGAGACATTTTCAATAAATGCCTTAGGTTCGGTAAGTGTTTTAGAATCATTAAGAATTGCACAAATAGATAAACTTGTAAGTGTTGTAATGATTACTAGTGATAAAGTTTATGATAATTTAGAGTGGAAATGGGGTTATAGAGAGACAGATCAATTTGGGGGATTAGATCCTTATAGTGCTTCTAAAGGGATGGCTGAGTTGGGTATACGATCATATGTAAATGCTTTTTTTAAAAAACCTATATCGAATCTGCGTATTGGAGTCACTCGTGCAGGGAATGTAATTGGAGGAGGTGACTGGGCAGTTGATCGAGTTGTGCCAGATTGTATAAATGCATGGTCAAAAAAGAATGTTTTTAAAATACGCAATCCACACGCAACTAGGCCTTGGCAGCATGTTTTAGAACCTTTGAGTGGTTATCTTTTATTAGGTTCAGAATTGACCCAAAATCTTTTATTAAATGGTGAGGCTTATAATTTTGGACCAAATGCAGATCAAAGTTATTCTGTATCTCAGCTTATAGAAGAGATGGCAAAGTATTGGGATCAAGTAAGATGGGAAGATGATTCAAAAAATTGTGATAGGATGTATGAAGCTGGTCTGTTAAAGCTAAACTGTGATAAGGCATTATTCGATTTAAATTGGAGACCTACTTTAAGTTTTAGAGATACGGTTTGCATGACAATAGAATGGTATAAAGAATTTTACCATAATAATAATCTTTCAATGTATGAATATACAATCAATCAAATAAAGGAATATGTAAAAATTGCAAAGGCAAGAGGTATTGATTGGGCCGATGATGATTAATGGTGTTCTTATTACTCCGTTAAATATTATACCTGTGAAAGGTGGTGATGTTTTACATGCTATGAAATCCAGTGATGATGGCTTTGCTGGTTTTGCAGAAGCATATTTTAGTGTAATTGACTATGGTGTTATTAAAGCTTGGAAAAGACATAAAAAGATGCAGGTAAATTTTATTGTTCCAAGAGGTGAAATTCGGTTTGTCTTATGTGATAAACAGGATGGACGCAAGGTTAATAGTTATCAAGAGGTAATATTATCACTTAATAATTATTCTAGGTTAACTATTCCGCCAATGATTTGGTTTGGATTTCAAGGGTTGGATGAAGAATCTTCATTGCTACTTAATTTAGCCAGTTTAGAACATAAAATAAATGAAGTAGATAGCAAGCCTACAGATGAAATAAAATATAATTGGGAGAGGAGTTAAGGTCATGAAAGCTGTTATTTTGGCAGGAGGATTAGGGACTAGATTAAGTGAAGAAACAAATATTCGTCCAAAGCCAATGGTCGAAATTGGTGGGAAACCAATTTTGTGGCATATAATGAAAATGTATTCCTCTCATGGGATTAATGATTTTATAATATGTTGCGGTTATAAAGGCTATTTAATAAAAGAATATTTTGCCAATTATTTTTTACATATGTCTGATGTCACATTTGATATGAAAAAAAATAATATGATAGTAGAGAATAAACGTGTTGAGCCTTGGATAGTTACTTTAGTTGATACAGGTAATGACTCAATGACTGGTGGCAGACTTCTTAGAATTAAAAAATACCTTCAAGGTGAAGATTCTTTTTGTTTTACTTATGGAGATGGAGTTGGAGATATAGATATTACTGGATTAATTAGTTTTCATAAAAAGCATGGTAGGGCTGCAACATTAACAGCTGCTTATCCGCCAGGTCGCTTTGGAGCATTGGAGATAGTTGATGGTGAAGTCAGAAGTTTTACGGAAAAACCAAAAGGTGATGGAGCTATGATCAATGCTGGTTTTTTTGTTTTAAAACCTTCAGTAATAGATTTTGTTGACAATGATAACATTATTTGGGAAAAAGAACCTTTGGAAAATCTTGTAGCTCAAAACGAATTGATGGCATTCTCTCATGAGGGTTTTTGGCAGCCGATGGATACTCTCAGAGATAAAAATCTTTTGGAAAACTTATGGAGATCTGGCAAGGCATTTTGGAAAAGTTGGGATAAGTAACAATAGTGATATTAATTACAGGAGGCCTAGGATATTTAGGAGGATTGATTTCAAATGATTTAATAAAAAAAGGTAATGATATTAAGATTGGTACAAGTAGAAGCAATCCGTCTATACCTGAAGAATTGAATGCTTGTGAAATTGTAAAAATTGATTTAGGAAATTCTTCTAGTCTTAAATCTGCATGCAGAGGTGTTGATACAATTATTCATTTGGTTTCTCCTAATTCAAAAATTTGTGAAGAAAATCCTCAAAAAGCATTAATGACTAATGGCCTAGGAACACTAAAACTATTAAATGCTGCAAAAACCTGTTCGGTAAAAAAATTTATTTATTTTTCTACGATACACATTTATGGGAATTTTCTCAAGGGTAATATAGATGAAACTGTTGTGCCTCGACCTTTGTCTTCATATGCTATAACACATCGTATTGCTGAAGATTATGTTTTGAGTTATGATCAAGCTAATTTTTTAAATGGTTGCGTTTTAAGATTATCTAATGTGATCGGTGCGCCATTAAATAAAAATTGCAATGGCTGGGATTTAGTAATAAATGATTTATGTCTTCAGTCAGTAAGTAATAAAACTATAAAACTTAAAAGTACAGGAGTGCAAAAAAGGAATTTTTTAACGATAGAATATTTATTGCAAATTATAAACACATTAATTGTTAAAAGTCCTAAAGGTAGTTATCGGAATATATATAATATTGGTGGCGAAACAATATCTATTTTTGAAATGGCAGAGGCGATAGTAAATCGTTGTAATAAATTATTTGGATATTTACCAATAATTGAGAAAGGAGAGCAAAATGAATTAGTATCTAATTTTGACTATAATTATAGTCGAATACAAGCAATAGAATACCCTTTAGGATCGATTGGAAATGAAATTGATCGAATATTATTGCAATGTAAAAAAAACTTTCAATAATTATTATATAATATTTTTTGCTATTTATTTTTTATGTTAGAATAAAACTATTTACGTTTCTGGATATTAACCAATATTATGGATTAGGATATACCTCTTGATTCATTCTTCTTTCTCTATTATGTTTGCCGTCATTTTTTATTGGTTTCTTTTTTATGGTTCAAAAAAAAATAGTTTTAGCTACGCAAAATCAGCATAAGCAGCATGAGATGAATAGAGTTCTATCATCAATGGGGATTACTGTTGTAGGATTGGATGATTTTCCCCAAATTGGACATATAGAAGAAACTGGGAAGACGCTTCTTGAAAATGCTTTTATTAAGGCTAGAAAAGTTTTTGAATTAACTGGGGTTCCTAGTGTCGCTGATGATACTGGTTTAGAAGTAGATGCTTTAGATGGCGCTCCTGGATTATTTTCAGCGAGATACGCTGGTAAAAACCCTACTTATGAAGATAATATTAATAAATTGATGCTTGCACTTGAAGGAGTTCCAAAAGGAAAGCGGAATGCAAGATTTAGAACGATTATTGCATTTGTTGATTACAATAAAGAGTTATATGCAGAAGGGATAGCAGAAGGAGTTATTACGGAAAAACGTAAAGGGAGCGATGGTTTTGGATACGATCCTATTTTCCAACCAGAAAGTTTTAATAATACCTTTGCAGAAATGGATACAGAAGAGAAGAATAAAATTAGTCATCGTGGAAGGGCATTGAAAAAGATGAAAAATTTGTTAATAAATTATTTTAAATGAAGGAGCATATATCGAATTAAAATGATATCAGTTTAATCAAGACTGAACTTGAACATTTTAAAAATATATCAATTATTTTTAAGCCAAATATTTTTGTTTGGTTTCTGGATAATATTACTTTATTCGCCACTTTTCAGCGATGAGACTAGAGGTCTACCTTCTATTCAAGGTGATAAGATAGTCTTACCTGAATATATTCCTATATCATCTATTGTTTTTAACCCTTTTCCACGATCAAATAAATCTTTAGTGCAACCTTTAGACTCAATGCAGACCCCTAGAGGGATTATTAATTTTTCTTTTGAACAAGAAAAAATAGAAGTTCATGTTTCTTGGGATTGGTCCATTATTAAAATTACAGAAACCATAGATGATAGATTATTAAAAATCCCCTTTGTTTCCTCACTTGAATGGTATTTAAAAATTATGAAGCAAGAAAAATGGCACGCAAGTTTTCTTGAAACTATGCAAACAGAAAAAAAAGATGGTTCCAGAAGAGGTAGAGGGCAAATGTTGGAAGTAGTCGGTGTTGATATTGGTCGTCTTGGAAGAGCCTCTTTAAATGTTAGTGGAAATGTGAATATTAATGGAAAAATGGTTTTCCAGGATCAGGAATTGGTAAGGTCGACATTAAATGAAACTCAAAATACTCATTTAGAATTCGATCAAAAACAAAATTTGAATATTCAGGGTAAAATAGGCGATAGGATTACGGTTGCAATGGACCAAGATTCCGAGAGGCAATTTGATTGGGAAAATAATATTAGGATTTCATATGAGGGATATGAAGATGATATAATTCAAAAAGTTGAGGCTGGGAATATCTCCCTTTCTCTTCCTTCAACTAAATATGTTACGTTTTCTGGAAAAAATCAGGGCTTATTTGGAATCAAATCAATTTCTAAGCTAGGTCCTGTTGATGTAACAACTATTGCTTCAATTGAAAAATCAAAAAAAGAGCAATCAGAATGGGAAGGCGGAGCTCAAAGTAACACGCAACAAATTCGTGATGTTGATTGGATAAAAAATCGCTATTTTTTTATCCATCCATGGTTTCGAAATGGCGTAGACACTTTTTCTGTTTCCACTCCAATTTCGATACCATCTTTCTTTCCACTAAGAGATGGTCTTCATTTTTTGGGGGATGTGGTTATTAAAAATTTTGAATTATATAAATCGATTAATATTAATGATCCTAACGCAATGACTGGTATGGCATATGTTAATCCTAATGATACAACTCAATTTCTTAGTGAAAATGAAGAAGGCAGCTTCATAAGATTAGAACAAGGAATTAACTATTATGTTAGTCCTGATCTAGGTTTTGTAAGATTAAGAGATCAAGTATCCCAAGATATTTTAGGGTGTACTTTTACAATAGAACATCGTCAAACGGGTGAAATACTTTTCGAAATTGGTAGTGGGCCTGATGATAATGGAACAAATTTATCTTTAATGATGTTAAAACCAAGGAATAGTCACCCAAATCATTCTACATGGCCATTAATGTTTAAAAATGTTTATTACCTGGGGACTTCTCAAATTAGTCCTGATGGTTTTGCAGTTAGAATATTTAATAAAAATGCCACCCCAGTTTTGGATAGAGATAAGACCTCTAGCCTTCCTTATATAACTCTTTTTGGTTTAGATAGCTTAGATGAAAATGGCAATCGTAATTATGATGAGATAATTGATAAAGACATGGCAAATATTGTAAATATGATAAACGGCGAACTTATGTTTCCAGCACTTCATCCTTTTGCTAATGGAGATTCATTAATAGGTGGTCAAAAATCTGAACAACTTTTAGGTCAATTGGGGGATGGGACTATGTATAATTCTTCTTCCACTTCTGAAATTAACGGAGACCACCGTTGGATGATTGAAGCTGATTATACGAATCAAAGTTCGACTATTAATCTTGGATTTATGTTAATTGAAGGTAGTGAGGAGGTTATTCAAAATGGCGTAACTTTGAAAAGGGGATTAGATTATAATATAGATTATTTTACAGGAACAATTGTTTTACTTGGAGATGCTGCAAATGATCCAAATGCAAAATTAAAAGTTAATTATGATAAGCATGAATTAGTTTCATTTGATAAAAAAACAATATTTGGAACTAGAGCTCAAATGGATTTTGATAGGCCTAATTCTTTTATTGGTGCAACGGCTCTTTATTTTAATCAGTCTATTATTAATGAAAAAGTAGAAGTTGGGTATGAGCCAACTAGGAATTTTATTTGGGATGTCAATGGAAGATATGAATGGGAGATGGATGGAGTGACTCGTTTGATTGATAGATTGCCTTTGATTGAAGCAGAAAAACTTTCTTCATTTTCAATAGAAGGTGAGATAGCTCAAGTATTACCAAATCCTAATTCTATTAGTAATGCTGCAACTGGAGACCCAAATGGAGTGGCGTTTATAGATGACTTTGAAGGAAGTAAAAGAACCACTGCACCATCTATTCAACGTAGGTTTTGGAAAGCTTCATCTGCTCCTTTGATTTATAATGCTCAAGATTCAATTTTCCTCAATCCTTTTTCTCAAGAAAATAGAGGGAAATTATATTGGTATAATCCATACGTACCGTATAAAACAAAGCAAATTTGGCCAAATCAATCAACTTCACTTAGAGCTGGGAACGAGACAACTGATGTATTGGTGTTGCGTTATGGTGCACGTGAATATCAAGAAAATCAGGACCCTGATTCTTTATGGGTAGGTATTACAACTTCTCTTTATTCGGGTGATTACGACCAAATTCAGAGCAAATTTTTTGAGATTTGGGTGAAGGGCGAATCTGGAAGGTTACATATAGATTTAGGGAAAATTTCTGAAGATATGGATGGGAATGGTCAGCTTAATACAGAAGATAAACCTGCGGCAGGTCTTACATTAGGAAATGGGTTCCTTGAGGAATCAGAAGATACTGGTCTTGATGGTTGTTTTGATGAATATGAAAATGGATGGGGAGGATGTTTATCAGAAATAGGGGGTACTTATAAAGAATATTACGATTTGGGAGAGAATGAAATCATTAATAATTCTAGCGATGTCGATTTGGAGGATCCTAATGGCGATAATTGGAATTATGTAGCAGGTGGAGATCCTCAAAAAATTAATGGAACTGAATCTAATGGTACTGGATCACGTATTCAAGAGGGTGGAAAATATCCAGATACAGAAGATCTTGATAGATCTACATTTCTAGATAAAACAAATGATTATTTTTCAACTAGTTTTATGCTTACGGATACGAGTTATCTTGCTGGTATTACAAGAAATAGTAATAATTCACCAACAGGGTGGCGACTTTTTCGTATTCCTTTATCTGATTTTAAGAAAGTACAAAATATTGATTGGAATGAGATTCGATATGTTAGAATTGCTATGTCTGGAATCCAACCAGTAGAGTCAGAGCATAGACTTGAAATTGCGAAGATGGAAATTGTTGGTAACGAATGGCAAGAAATGGGTGTGCTAGCCCCTGATACGAGTTTATTAGATAATACCAATAATATATCTGGTTTAATTGATGCAGATGAAGATCCTAAATTCCAAGTGGCTGTTATTAATACCGAAGATAATGCAAATTATATTCCACCAAGTGGAGTTAAAGGAGAATACGATCGAATAAATCAAATACGTTCAAAAGAACAATCGCTTGCATTAAAATTTTCAAATTTGCCTCCTCAGCATACGGGTCTAGCTCAGAAAACATTATATACTCTTAATGATAATCAGAAAAGAAGTTTTATGACATATGATAATATGAAAATGTATATACATGGTGATGAGAATAGTCCATGGATAAAATATGGAGAAACTGATGTGGAATTATTTTTAAGGTTTGGTTTGGCAGATGACTATTATGAAGTGACTCAGCCAGTATATAGAGGGTGGGATGAAAATAATTTTTTAATTGATCTTAATTGGTTGACAGCTTTAAAGCAGGTTGATACAACTAATATAAATAAAATTAATAGCAAGGATAGGATTCTTGATTCAGCTAATGTTAGACAATATATCTTTATTAGTGATCTTGGTGAAACTACAGGTAAAAAAGTGAAAATTGTCGGTCAGCCAGCTCTTAATCGTTTACAATATTTCATGGTAGGTGTTAAAAATACTGGTCAAGAACCAATTAATGGTGAAATTTGGCTTGACGAATTACGTTTAAGTGGTATTAAAAAAGAAAAAGGTGTTGCAATGCGGGTACAATCCAATTTCAAATTATCTGATATTGGTTCAGCAAGTTTTATTTATAGTAGACAAGATGCAGACTATCACAGATTGCAAGAGCGTGTTTCAAAATCGAATAATAATTCTGAAAATTTTAATTTAAATAGTAAAATTGATTTGCACCGTTTTTTACCTAGATCAATTGGAATATCAATACCCATTAATGGTTCTTTTACACAAAATCAAAGTAGGCCTAAATATTTTTCAGGAGAAGATATATTAGTAGATGTAAATAACACTCCAGATTCTGTAATGATATTAAGCAATACAGTCTCATTGAATACTTCTTTAAGAAAAACTGGGAAATCTGATAAAAGGTTAGTTAAGTATACTTTAGATAATGTATCTATGAGTTTTAGTGCCTCTCAGTCTCGATCATCAGATGTTACATATAAAGAAAAATGGTCAGAATCATACACTGGGAAAGTTGATTACAACCTTTCATTTGGTAGAAGTAATTATATCAAGCCATTTTCTTGGTCGCAAAAAATACCAGTGTTTGGTAAAACCCTTAGTGACTTCCAATTATATTACACGCCAACATCTTTTAAAACGGGCTTAAATCTAAGTGAAAAATTAAATTGGAATGAAACAAGAGCTGGTAGTAAAAGTCCAGAAACATATAATTTTGGATTAAATAGGATCTTTAATCTAGATTATAAGTTAACTAATACGTTGATGAGCAAATACAGTTGGAATGGGCAAAGTAAATTGAATGAATATCGAGGGTATGCTTGGCTGGCATTAAAAGAATTAGATCCTGGTCTTGTTACTCAGACCTCAGAAACTTTTAATACCACTTATAATCCAGCTATTATGAAATGGTTAAAACCTTCTTTTAACTATTCAGCAAATTATCGATGGTCTGATGATCTAAACCGAGAAGGGCAGAATATTAGTTCACAGCTTCGATTCGGTTCAAATTTTAATTTTATGCCTGTTCAGATAATAGAATTATTCTATAAACCAAAATCTAATTTAAAAAATAAATCTAGAGCGCGTGGGGGAGGCGCAAGGTCGCGAAGTAGAGGGTTAAATAATAATAAAGAAAGAGAAAAAGAAATTGTGAAAGTCAAAAAATCTTTTAATCCTTTACAGATTGCACATGGACTATTTAAAAAGATTAATCCAATATCAATAAGTTATACAGAGACATTAAATAGATCAGCTAATCAGATTATTGGAGAGGTGCCCAATGGCTATAAGTTTGGTTGGCTACCAGATCATGATCTTGAACAATCTTTAGAAGTTGGAAGTAACTTAGGTTCGTGGGATCATAAGAGAGATGGCTCTGTGCGTAGTGGTCTTAAGTTAACTCGTTCTATAAATATCAGTGCTAATTTCTCCCAAAATTTTTCTACTACACGATCCAATACTGGGATGGAACAACTTAATATGACTCGTGATTTTCTTGCATATGGTGATCTATTTAATAGTGGTTTACCATTCCCTGGTTGGAGTTTTAGGATAAGTGGTGTAGAAAAATGGCCCATTATTAAAATTATTGCAAAATCTGCTTCTTTAGAACATGGCTATTCAGGGAAAGAAACCCGTTCTTGGCAGTTTGAGGATGGGGCGCCTGAGCAAATGAATTTTTCAAAATTTGGATCATTTGCAAAAGACTATAAGACTAATGAGCGTTCTTCAAGGATTAGTCGTAATTTTTCACCATTGATAGGTTTGAATATGACGTTACTAAAAAATATTTCAGTAACTTTTAGGAATAATTTGAACAAATCTATGGATGAATCCCCTACTGGACTTACAATTCAAAACGATAATAGTTATACCTCAACGGGTACCTATACGCATAGGGGAGGGGTTAATATTCCTGTTCCTTTTTATGGTGAGCTTAAATTGAATAATACAATGAGTTTCACATTAAATTTAGATTTGAATAAAAGTGTCGAAGAGAGATCTGGCAATAAAACAGAATTAGAAGTTGGATCTTTTTCTGAGAGTTGGAAAGCGGGGGTTCGTATGTCATATCAATTTTCAACTAAAGTGAGTGGAGGTCTTCGTTATGAATATAGAGAAAGTGATACTAGGACAACTGGTAGAAAAATTGACCGTGATTTTGGGTTTGATGTTAACTTGGCAATATCAGGATGAGAATGAAATATTTATTTACTAGTTTATTATTTTCATTTAGTTGTGGACCAAATGTTCCCGATTTTAATGAGGATATGGCATTTGATTATCTGGTAGCGCAGTGTGATTTTGGTCCTAGAAACCCTGGTTCAGACGGATACTATGCTGCTTTAGAATATAAGGTCTCTGAACTAGAAAAGTATGCAGATGAAATAATCTTGCAAGAGTTTTCATATCAAGAAAAGAAATTTAAAAGAAGATATGATTTAACAAATATTATTGCAAGGTTTAATCTAGACAATGAATTCCAAACTGTGATTTCATGTCATTGGGATACTAGGCCGTGGTCTGATATGGAAGAAAACCGACAAGATAAAAACCAACCTATAATTGGTGCTAACGATGGTGCTTCAGGAGTCGCGGTCCTTTTGGAATTGGCTAGAATAATGGCAGAAAATCCACCCTCAATTGGAGTAAATCTTGTCATGTTTGATGGTGAAGATATGGGAATACCAGGTGAAAATGAAACATACTGTCAAGGTTCTAGGTTTTTTGCAAAGTATCTTCCTATTCCAATGCCATATGAAGCTATTAATTTAGATATGGTAGGAGATAAGCAACTACATTTGCCTATTGAAAAATACTCATTAGAGTTTCATCCTGAGTTAGTGCGTTATCTTTGGAAACGGGCAAGTAAGATGGGACTTGATGCATTTGATATGACTCCTCAATATGCTATATATGATGATCACGTTCCGCTTTACACTATCGCTGGTATTCCATCGATTAATTTAATTGATTTTAAATACCCAAACCCATATGCTAATTTTTGGCATACTATGGATGATGTGCCTGAAAATTGTAGTGAAGAAAGTCTTAATCAAGTTGGTAGGTTGATGGTTGATTATATATATAATCGTGAAAATCAAAATTGGTAGATATATGGATATAAATAATATCTATAATACTTTTTTTATGATTCTAATAGTCTTTGGACTTATGTTGATTGCATGCTCTGAGCCGAATCAAAATGCAGAATTAAATTTTATTACCAATCCTCAGTTTACATACCATCAGGATACAAATAAACTTTATTTTGGTGTAAATGTTGAAAAGCGTAACGATGGGGTACAAATTGATAGTGTCTATGCTTATTGGTATGGCCCCAACAAGCTTGGTTCTGCAGATTTTGTTAAGCTTAATGATACAGGGAATAATGGAGATATTTTAAGTGGAGATTTTCTTTTTGCACGAAAAATAACGAATGACTCTTCATTAGTTAATACTTTAACCGATGTTGATTCCATTGTATTTATAGAATATGTTGCATTTTTTAGTTCTACTTCCATTTCCTTATTAGACTCATCAACAATCGGGAATATTATTCCCAAGATTGTAAATCTTATAGTGCCAGATACAATTTCTAGACCCTTAGGAAATACGATTAGTCTTATTCCCATAAAAGCAGAGGTAAGTGATGCTGATGGAAGAGAAACAATAAAATGGGTAGGATTTACTTCTTACAGTTTAACTGATAGTACTATTATGAATGATGGCAATCTTATTTATTTATATAATGATGGTGGTAGCGTTATCCTTTATCCTCCTAATTTTACAAGCGGAGATGAAACAATATTAGATGATATTTATACTTTTAAGATTCCAATTTATGGGACTGGTTATAATGGCTCAGATTCTACTAGAACGGGAGTGTTTAGATGGCGGTTTTCTTCACAAGATTTAGCAAATGATTACAGTAAAAATGTAGACCATGTCATTGTTATTGAATAGATTTATTATTAGTATTTCTTTGCTTGTGATACTTGTGGCTCAACAAGAAATCCCTAATCGTTTTTCTCTTAAAACATTGGCTAGCGATTCAACTTTTCAATTAGGCCTAAGTAGTAATATTATAGCAGAAATTCGTTTATTAGGGGATTCTTTGACTTGGTTTGGCACGGGGCAGGGTCTTGCTTTGTATGATGGTCTTCAAATTTATTCGCATAAGACTACAGAAGATTCTTTATTAGATAAGCAGTTAACCAGCTTTGTACCAGTTGGAGGAATTCCTGCGATTGCTGTGGATGGTAAAAAAATAGCGGTTGCATATTCTGGAGACAATGGTTCTATCCAAGTAGGTTACGGTCTAACTTTTGCAGATTTAACATTATATAATGATTCTACAGATATTCAATGGAGCTATCTTCAGCAGCCTATGGATGATTCTGATAATGATACAATTGTTAAACCATTTGGTGAAGGTTTTTTTAGAATGCTACCTGTGACAGTACGAGAAGCGAATGTTACATATGACGCTGCTCTGCGAGGTGATACTCTTTGGACTGCAAGTTGGGCAGGGGGTCTTCGTCGTTATATATCATATGCTGGATTTTGGGAGAATGTTCCTCTTCCGCTTGATTCTCAAGATTCTTTATCTAGCTGTGTTGGGTTTATAGAAGATGATGCTGGAAGACTTATAAAACCTGACTATTATTTAAACCCAAGGGATCCTAGTGATGGAGGGAATCATAATCATAAAGCATTTTCTGTATTATTGAATAAGGATACTGTGTGGGTAGGAACAGCAAACGGTATAAATCGTGGTGAATTAATTAGTGAAATTGAAGAAGGCGCAGGTCCTGGTGGCACAGACTTAATTACAAGGTGTATTGAATGGGTTCACTATTCATATCCATTGGATGGCCTATCAGGAAATTTTGTTGTTGGTCTAGCTAAACAGCATTGGAATGGAAAAACTACAATTTGGGCAGCGACTATGAATGCCGATTCTCCTAGTGAAACTAGGGGTTTAAGCTATACTCGAGATGGCGGTTTAACATGGAAAACTACACTGCTTGGAGAGCGTATATATAATATTTTTTCTAAGGACTCTCTTGTCCTTGCATCGAGTCAATCAGGTTTATGGAAGAGTTTTGATGGTGAGAATTGGGCGGTTTTCAATCCTGCTATTGATAAAACAATTTTAACTCAAAATCAGATTCTTTCTGATATTGTTTATACATCCGTATTGGATCAACGTGATACAACGGATTTATTATGGATTGGCACATCTGATGGTTTAGCGTATTCAACGGATTTGCAAGGCGATGATTGGAAAATTTTTCAGGCCGAATATAATCCAAATGAATTTTATGCTTATCCAAATCCATTTTCTCCTCAAAATCACAATCAAATAGGCGGTGAAGGTTATGTGCGATTTCATACTGGAACTATATCCAATAATGACGTCAAGCTAGATATATTCAATTTTGCTATGGAAAAGGTATATGAGAAAGAATATAATTTAAATAATTATACTGGTGCGCTTAAATGGAATGGACGTGACTTGAATGGTAATCATGTTAGTAACGGGGTTTATTTTGTAAGGATGCGTTATTCTTTTTCAAATAAATCTCAACAAGATTATTGGGATAAACTTATTGTTGTAAAGTAATGCGAAATATTTCTTATTTAATTTTTATTATGTCAATACTTTTCAGCCAGGAATGGGGAGGAAGGCCTGGCGGGTTTTTGCGAATGGGATTAACTGCGAGATCTATTGCTATGGGTGGAGGTTTCACTGCAGAGTTAGATCATAGCTTTCCTACTTTTCATAACCCTGCATGGTCTGCTTTTTTAGTCAAGCGTCATTTTGGAAGTTCTTATTCAAATTTAACATTAGATCGTCGTTTAGCTGCAACAAGTATCGCATTTGCACTTCCTCCTACGGCAGGAATAGGTGTAGCATGGATATATGGTGGAGTAGGGAACGTGCAAGGTCGATATACTACAGGACTAAAATCCACAAAAATGCAAACAGGAGAGAATGTTTTACTTATTACTTTTGCACAACGTATTGTTCCGTGGCTTTCATTTGGAGCTAATTTTAAGATTCTTAGATATGATCTTCCAATTACAGAGTCAGATCAAGTTTCTGGATCAGGTATTGGTTTTGATATTGGATTATTAATAAAAACTGGTAAGTATACTACTATGGGATTGATGGTCCAGGATATAAACTCTAATTATCAGTGGGATACAAATGGTATTTATACACAAGGTGGCCCATATAAAGATACGTTTCCTTTAATATGTCGTATTGGGTCTCGCTATAATAAAAATGATCTTAAAGTTATTGGTGATATTGGTTTCATTGTAGATACTTTTTCTATTTCAAGGTTTATTAATGGTGAAAATTTATACGCAGGTTTTTTACCTAGGGTTGGTGTAGAGTATGGATTTCTTGAACAATATTTTTTTCGAGGTGGTTACGGTAACGGTAGGTTTGCATTTGGTTTTGGTTATGAATATGGCTTGTTTAATTCTCGGGATTCTCATATAGATTATTCATTTTCATTAGACTGGGTTTCGCAGTCTGCACATACAATTTCATATGCGTATAGTTTTTAAATTATATATTGCCTCACATTTATCTCTTTATGGTATGGGGGCCCAATTTCTCACTCTACCTTTTTCATCTCAAGAATTAAGTATAGGTAGTCACCCTACATTCTCTGGTCACACTCCTGTTAATCCAGCTTTATATCAGACTTATCAGGGACAGCCATCTATAGCTATAAATCATGGAACGTGGTTTGGAGATGTGGCATTAACAAAAATCGGATATATTTCATTAAAGAATAATGAAATATATCATTTTGATATTAAATATTCAGGGCTTGATGATATAGAGTTTAGAGATAATACGCCAAGCGATAAGCCTTTAGCAAAATTTAGTGCCTTTGGAATAGTTTTTGATGTTGGAAAAGCGATTGTACGTGAAAATATGAGGTTTGGTTTATCTTTTTCCTATGTACATTTTGGACTTTACACACACGAGTCCAAAGGCTTTGGACTTAACCTTGGTTATGTTTTAGACTTTGACAATAGTATAAGGTTTGGCGCTTCACTTCTAAATATAGGTAAGATGAGTGTCTTAGATCAGGATGATCCATTGCTTCCACGCCGAATGCTATTAGGTATTTCAAAAGATATAGTTTTTAATAAACTCCAAAATACGATATACAGTTCAATAGAATCAAATTCAATTGTTCCTAGTGCAAAGATATACTTAGGGAATCATTTAAATTATGATAGACTTAATCTCTATTTGGGATTATCTTCATCAAATGAAGTGATAGAATCTTCTTTTGGTTTTGGATTATCTATGAATCGATTTGAAATAAAATATGGTATCCGTCTGGGATCGCAAAATATTGGGATACCTCAGATTATATCAATTAGATTTTTATTATTATGAGCAAATTTGATTTTCGTACTCCTTTAATTTACATATTAGTAATTATTATTGCTGTTCTTCTAATCCTTATGAGAAAAATGGATCAAAATAATAGAGAACAAACTATTGAAAAAAGAATGGAGCAATTGGAAAAGAAAATTGAAAATGTTAAAAATGCTCAAAAAAAGAAAAAGAAACCCGCCACCCCAATAAAAACCAAGGAAGATTATAAAGGTAGAATTGGGATTATAATTGATGATTTTGGCTATAGGAATGATTATGTAACAGATGGGTTTTTATCCTTGGATGCACATTTAACTTATGCTGTTATTCCAGGGCATGAGCATAGTTATTTTTTCGGCGAAAAAGCAAAAAGTGCAGGGTATGAAGTGATTTTGCATATGCCAATGGAGAATACTGGTAAGACGTATGGTGAAGAAGAATTTGTTTTAAAAACTGATATGGATAGTGCGACTATTGAGAGAAGAATAAGAAATGCGTTGAATCAGATTCCATCGGCAATTGGTATGAATAATCATCAAGGATCTAAGGCTTCTGCTGATCAACGTATTATGTCTATCATTGCAAGGACATTAAAAGATGAGAATAAGTTTTTTATTGATAGTAGAACAACTGTTGAAACTATTGGAGAAACTACGATGAAGGTTTTTGGAGTTCCCACAGCAAGTAGAAATATATTTTTAGATAACGATGATGATGAAGAAAAAATAAAGCAACAGTTAATGAAATTAGTAAAAAAAGCAGAAGAGAAGGGTTTTGCTATTGGCATTGGTCATGTTAAACCAAAAACTTTAAATGTTTTAAAAACAAATATACCTCAATTAAAACGTGAAGGTTATAGATTTGAATTTGTTTCTAAAATGTTACAATAAATTTTATGCCAATATCTTGTAGAGTAACTCGTGGAGACCTGACAGAGAGTATACATGTAGCTTTTGCAGTGGCTGTAGATGCAAATGGTCAGGTTTTTTATTCATCAGGAGACCCTCATTATTTAACCTGCATTAGATCTTCTTTAAAACCTTTTCAGGCTGCAGCCTCCATACAGGCTGGTGCGATAGATGTAGCAAAATTTAATGAAGAAGAAATTGCTCTTATGTGCGCATCACATCAGGGAGAGGGAATGCACATTAATGTTGCTAAATCAATGCTTGAAAAATTGAGTCTTTCTGTTAAAGATTATGAGTGTGGGGCCCATTTACCATCAAATAA
>MDTB01004104.1_pt1 | contig 24596 bp, 13 predicted proteins | sample 811161 | NCBI WGS metagenome assembly MDTB01 (sample SAMN05326650, study PRJNA326480) | marine metagenome | isolation source: seawater | place: Mediterranean Sea | collected 2009
AATCATGTAATGGTTAGAAAGCTTTTACGTGCTGCTAAACTATGTCTTGATATGCATGGCAAAGTATTATTGACACTTGTTGATAATCCACATTATAGGGGGATATTTAAGCAGATGAGGCGGCAATCTTTGCTGGATATAAAACGCCTCATAGTTATCCATTTGACGCATCAAAATTTAGAGGATACGCTCACACCAATACAAATGATGATGATAGCGCGGCGCAGAATTATAACCGTTTTGTAACATGGGTTTTTAAACCAGAATGACTGGCTTACTTTTTGATATTGGAACACCATATTGCCCTGATATAGAGGGGCTGTCTTTTGTGCCTGACTTTGTCAATAAAGATACAGAGCGGGCGCTTATCGATGAGATTGATCAAAGCCCTTGGCTTTATGACCTAAAACGGCGTGTACAACATTACGGTTATCGATATGATTATAAAGCGCGCGCTGTGACGAAAGATTCATATATTGGCCCGCTTCCTGAATGGGTATTGCCTATTGCGCAGCAGTTGTGCACACAAGGCATTTTTAGCAATATGCCTGATCAGCTTATTGTGAATGAATATCAATCTGGTCAGGGTATATCCGCGCATATAGATTGCGTGCCGTGTTTTGGCGAGACTATCGCCTCACTTACCCTTAATGCTGGAGCGATAATGCAATCCCTGCACGTAAATCTGATAAAGTTGATGGCCTTAAAATAGAACGCGGGCGTCGTATATCGTTAACATTCCGCAACATTATCGTTGATAGAGAATAGTTATCACCTGACTGTGCACACTGCCATTTCCCACACATCGTAAAAGCGATAATAAGGTTTGGATGTTCTTCGGGCTTTATTAGGAAAAATTCTCATAGATATTAAGCAGAAGCACTTCAATATGGTGAGTCACTGTATTTGCTCCGTATTTAACACTATTGGGGTGTCCACACCCATTTCTTCTTTTTAGGCATTCAGCTAGAGCATCTTTTTGGCTTTTTCCGATTATGGCGATCCCCTCAATACGATCTAATAAATCAGAGTGGAGCGTTGAGGCAAGGCTTTAGGGGGTTTATAACCTCCGCTTTCTCAACGCGTTGAAGGAAGTCTGCAGGCATCGGCATATACGTTATTTGGCTATTAGAGTGTGTTTATCGTTTGTCTGACAGCCCTGAAAATTGCTGAATTGTCTTTGCACCTACTTCCTTTCACAATCTATTCGTGTATACTAAACGTATGTGAGCGTTCTGCTTAATCTATATCCCAAATAAAAATCACGAGTGATTATCATGCTTAAAAAGACCACCTTATTGGCTTTTGCTGCCCTGTCGTTAGCAAGCTGTCAGCAATCAACATCGACATCATCAGGGTTTGCGCCATTTAATTTTTCTTCAAGTAATTTGCAATATAAGCAACAAATCAAAGACGGCTCGAAACTGGCTTTTGATGTGGCTGCGCTTTTACCGCAAGATAAAATTAACACCACAACGCGGGCTTTGGTGGCGGAAGCGATGGTCAAGCTTGATAAGGGCGAGCTTGAAGATGCATCACAATTGATGAACACGGCGCTGAAGATGGATTTGAGTAATTCACAGCTCCACTTTATCAACGCGCTGACATATCATTTGATGGCGAAAGGCGGCAATGCTAAAAACTTTGAATATGCTGAGCAAGGCTATAAAATGGCCTATAAGTTTGATAGCAGCAACGTGCAGGCCAAATATTACCTTGGTCTAACATATCTTGATCAGCGTAAGTTTAAAGAAGCACAGGCTGAACTCGCCGCCGCTGCTGTGATGGATGAGCATGACCCAGAAATATTATATGACCTTGCGCGCGCATCTTACTATGCGGGTGATGCACGTACCTCTAAAGCATCACTTGATAAAATTGCCGCTTTGGACATGAACATCGAAGACGAAGAAAAATTCTTACGCGCGAATATCTTGGCAAATGCGGCTTTAGACCGACCCGCCGAAGCGAATAGGTTACTCGCGAAATTTATGGATCAGCCTGACACTTACAAGTTCTTATCGCGCCGCGTTGCATCATGGGGCCGTCACCATAAAGATGTGAAAAAAGGTAACATCCATAATGCTGTCCTGCCATCAGGCGGCAATATGCAACTTGCGCAAGCTTTGCCTGTTGGCGCGGATATACCGACTATACCAGGTGCAGATCTTGATATGAGCGGTTCAAATGACGCAAGCGATAATGCATCATTTGTAAATTCAGATATGGTCGTGGTCGATGTTGTGATCATCCGCACACAAGAAGACATTAGTTCAAACCGCGGGTTGAATTTGCTCTCTGGTCTTGAACTGCAATTTGGTGACCCGCTGACCAACGCGTCTGGTTGGTCATTCGGCACAACAAATATTGACGATAACACGTCAGCGAATAGCGATACAAAAACGCGCACATTATCGAGTTTGATATCAGTGCCTGCGGTGAATTATTCATTGAATATTTTTAATACGCTTGATAGCCGCAATGAGATTTTAGCGAGTCCTTCACTTGTGGCACTAGCCAATGAAAAGTCAGAATTTTTCTCAGGCGTTGATGTTGTCGCTGCCGCCGTTTCTGGGGGCGATGGCTCATCTATTTCTGTGAATAAGAAGATCGGGGTAAAATTAGGTGTTACCCCAGAGTTTTTACCTGACGATCAGATTAAATTACAGGTCGAGGCCGAACGGACTTTCTTAACGTCACCAAGCAGCTCCGTACAGTTTGAATTTCGTCTTGATACATCAAACACGAACGTTAATGCGAATGTTGTGATGAAATTTGGTGAAACATTAATCTTAAGCGGACTGAGCGAAAAGGAAACAGAAAGCTCGCGCGATGCTGTGCCGCTTTTGGGCGATATTCCTGTGATGCAATATTTGTTTTCTAAGGAAGCGAAGCGTGACTATAGAAAATCTGTGCTAATTATGCTCACCCCGCGCCGCGCCCAATATGTGAACCGCAGCCCTGAGGAGCGTAAACGCGCCGAAGCGATGCTTTCCAATTTTGAAAAATCATTATCAACATTTGAAAGTCGCAATGAAAATTGGTTCGCACCGCGCGCAACAATGGATAGTCTCATCGAGACGACGGATGCTAATGCATTGTTTAATGAGTTTAAAACAGGTGACTTTGAACTGGAAAGTTGGAATACTCGTTCGACACATGAGAAACGTTTGAAGCAGGCTTTGGATTTCTTATTCTATTAATAGCTGCGCCCTTTACATATAAGGAAAATAATGATCAAGCGTTTAGCGACATCAATATTGCGTCTTTACTTTGTGGCGCTGATTATCGCTGTTGCGCCCCTAGGGGCAGCAATGGCGCAGATGGATTCTCAAATCACTGTCCCCGCGAAATGGGAAACAGTTAAGGGCAGTGCCAGCAGTATTGCAGTGTCATCTAATGGGAGCGTAGCCGCGATTGATACGTCAGGCGATGTTTATCGTTATATCCACAGCGATACGCGCTGGCAGCGTATCGGCCAGAACATGACTCATATTAGTGGCGGCTTAGGACGCGATTTTTGGGGGATAGACACGCAGCAAAATCTGCGCCGTTTTACGGGCACACAGTGGATAGCCGTTGGTAGCGGCGCAAATGATATCGCAGCGGATGATAGCGGCAATATCTACGTTGTCACAAATGCAGGCCGTATCGCCCAATATCAGGTCAAAGCGCAAAAATGGCAAAGCATAGCGGGCGCGGCGCAGAAAATTGCTATTGGGCAGAAAAATATGGTCTGGATCATTACCAAAGATGGCAAGCTTGCGCGTAGGCTTGATGACGCATGGATCAGCTTGGATGTGCAAGCGCAGGATATTTTCTCTGACATGAACGGGCGTTTGTTTATAATTAAAGCGGATCAGAAATTATATCTGTGGAATGAACAAACGTTATCGGCGCAGCTTTACACAGGCGCTGAAAAATTTACTTCCGCGGCGGCAAATAAAGACCAAATTTGGGGCATTTCGCCGCAAGGGGTTATCTATGCGCAGGGCCATGATACGAAAAGACAGAATCCCAATGGCGAAATTATCGAGCATGGCGGCAGCGGTGGGCATACAGAAGAATCGCGGATTGTTGATCAAAGCCCGTATACTTTTGAATTAGTATCTTCATCAGAACGCCTAAACGACATTTTTATTGGCCGTGACGGCAGCGTTTATGGACTGAGTAATACAGGGGCAATTCGCCGCTGGTCAAATGGCGAAGATCGTTTTTATGACTTCCCTGGCACATTAAAAACAATGCTTATCCAACCATCTGGCCTGCCGATAGGCGTTGGTAAAAATGATAATTTATTGCACCATGACGGCGAGGCATGGCGTCAAGTGAACCTGCCTGAAAAACTCATCGATATTAGCCTTTATGATGAAGAGCGTATTCTTGGCGTGAATAGTGATGGACGGGTCATTCGCGTGTCAGAAAAGCGTAACTCCTTTACTCTTTTGGGGACGCGCGCCCAAAAAGTTGCGGCTCATCATGATGGGTCATACTGGGTCATTGATGATGTAAACCGTGTCTATAGCTGCGACGTTGATGCGCGCTGTAATCAAAAACCCATACAGGCAGAAGATATCGCTATTGGCCCCGCAGGTTCAGTTTTTCTTGTTGATACCGCAGGCCAGCTCAAGCGCTATGATAAAGACGCAGACCAATTTGAAATCATTGCGCAAAATCAAAAACTATCTCGCGTTGCATTGGGGCCTCAAGACCGCCCATGGGTTATAAATCAGCAAGGTAAAGTTTATGCTGCTAATTACTTTGAACGCGATGAAAGCAAAGACCGTAACCTCGCGACAAAAACACAAGCGACCAAAGATGTCACTACCGAACAGCCAAATGTTGATGGCAATAATACGGGCGTACAAATTGTCCAGTCTATATCGTTTAATCAGGTCAATGTGCCAACACAAGCGAGCGGTTTTGGTACAGTGGGTGCAGGGCTTTTGGATATCACATCAGGTGCGAATGATACTGTTCTGGCTGTCGGTTATGGTGAGCCATGCAGTGACGGCACGGGGCGCAATTGGGTTTATAATCCAGTAGCCCGCAGCTTTAATCATTTAGATTACCTTAAACGTGCAAATTTAAATGTGCTTCTTGCCGTTGATGAATTAATTGTTGGCATAATTAAGGGGGATACCCCGCCTGCTACGCCATCGCCTGCTATCCCATCCTTAATCGGTGAGTGGAATAAAACATGCGGTGACCAGTCACTATTACTGACATATGTTGCCTCTGTTTTCAGCAACGCTGCGGCGCAGTCGAGCCAGAACCTTGAGGGGGCTGTTTTCTCGTCAGAACTTGATATTGGGCAAACCCCTGATCTGGATTATTCAGCGGATGGCTATGTCGTGAATATCGCGCCGGGTGATGAACTTGAACTATTCAGGCCGGAAACTGCAGATGATGTTGATTTCTTTGATGATATTGATTTTATGCGCGTTGGTATTGGTAAAGATCAGTATGATATATGGGCCGTCAGCACCGCAAATAATGTTTATGAATATGTGCAAAGTACCCATAGCTTCGCACTGCGTTCAATAAACGGTGATGATAAAGCACAGGATGTTGGCGTGGGTCACGACGGCAGCGTCTTCATCGTGAATATGTCTGGCGTTTTGAAGAAGTGGGACGCGGCAAGTAAACGTTTTGTCAAAACAAATAAAAGCGGCGTAACGCGCGTCGCGGTAGATTCGCGCGGCAACCCGATTGTTGCAAACTTCCCGTCCTCTCAAACCGTTTATTTTGGGAGGTAATGTTCACTCATGTATAAACGTTTATCAACCCTTATCGCCTTTACATGTTTGTCTCTTGCTGCCGCGCCCGCGCCGATCTGCGCGAGTGATTGGGCGCAAGAACGCGCTTTAGGCCAAGATGTGTCAGTCAGCCACGGCGGCGAAAAATGGCATATTGGGCAAGATGGCAAAGCGTATCATTGGCGCGCTAGCGCATGGCAGCAGCACGGTTCTCGTAATGACTTTATCCGCATTGATGCGGGGGATGCAGGCGCAGCAGCGCTAAGTAAAAGCGGCTATCTCTATCTATCAGATAAAAATACGGCGACATGGACACCAACAGGTATTTACGCGCGTGATGTTGGCATTGGCGGTGGTAAAATTTGGCTCGCAGGAGCGAAAGATGCCAAAGGTCGGGTGACGACATTATATGCTGATTTTTCTCTATCCGAGGCGCTGGATTGGCGCGCGGTGAAGGGCGCTTTGTCCGCGCTTGATGTTGACCCTGCGGGACGAGCATGGGGCGCAGATGCAGCCGGTAAGCTTTACGTTCATACGGATGAAAAAGGCTGGATAGAAGACACGCTAGCTCCTAAAACCTCTGATGTCGGTATTGGTGGCAATGGCGCATTGTTCGTTGTCGGGCAAGATAAAGATTCTGCCCTTGGCGGCGGGCGTGTTTACCAACGCGATCCAGAAAGTGGCGCATGGCAGGAAATGACAGGTCGCCTTGAAGCAATCACCGTCACGCCATCGGGGCAAGCTTTCGGGGCAAATAGTCTGCATTGGATGATTGCCAGTAATAGGGATGCGGCATCTGGTGGCAATAATCTACGCGTAGAACCGCCGGAAATTGACAAAGATATTGTCGTGCAGGGTGACAAGACCCTTGCGGATATCGTCGGTGATAAAATCCCTGGGGCGAATAAGGTTAAGCTTACAGGTTATAAATTCACCGCGAACCCAGAAACGGCAGAAGGCTGGGTTGAATTAAATGGCTCGCCCGTTCATGCTGTCTTATATACAGAGCAATTAGAAAAACCGATTATCGCGCTTGAACATGCTTCCGTTGACCTTGGCACATATATCGCAAAATTGCGGGAAACCCCTTTAGGCAGCTTTGGCTTGATGAATGCGATATTCTTTATTCTTCCAGACCAGACGGGCGACGTTGATTATGCAAGCTTGGCTGATGTGCCACAACCTTTACAAGGCGTTTTTAAAAAGGGTGATTATCAAAGCTTGTTCCCTTTACAGTTAAAGCCTGGCGTGAACGTCATTGGTACATATAGTCCATCAAGCGATGCCAATGCCGCACATGTAATGAAGGCTTTTAACCTTTCCCAAACAGGGTATGCGGTGAAAGGGCACTTCACAGTAGAGCAGCTCAAAAACCCATCACTTTCATTCAAACGGCGCACGTCAAAAGCCGGTAGTGAGCTGAAAATTGATAAAAAAGAGCTTTGTAATGCAGCTGTTGGCGCTGTGCCGCTTTCTGGCCTAGATCTAAGCTTTCCACTGCCAAATTACAGTCCTACTTATGCGGGTAATGCGCTCAGCTTTCATGATGCACGTTTTACCCTTAAGGAAATTGATGGCAATATTGAACCTGCGATTATCGCTGGCATTGATTTCAAATTGGATAAAGCGCGCGCAGGTATTTCAAGTTTACAAATGGCAGGAAAACTTGCGGTTGAGGGTAATTTAAACATTGTCTGTAGTGGCATTTCAACGCAGACAGAGGGTAAAATATCACTCGCCGCGGCAACCAGTTTCAATGCCGCAGAAATTAAAGACATTGCTTTTGACACACTGGGCAAGTTGATTGAAACAGGTCACGTAAAGGCTGAGAAAGAGCAAAAAGCAGCGCCTGAAGATAAAGACAAATCGGAAAAGAAAAAGCAACCTAAATGGGGCTGGGAAAACCCGTTTGGCGCGCCATTCATGACCTTACATTCCTTCGCCGTCAATGGAGTATTCCAGCAACAGGAAAAAGAGGGTGCTTTAGAGCGTAGCCTTGCGTTAACTAGCTATTCACATGCTACGCTAGACCGCGCAGAAATTGAAGCTCAAGGCAAACTGGATTTTGATATTAAACAGGGCGGCAGCGTACTTGAAATTTCGGATTGGGGCTTTCACATACCCAGCACGGTAGCGTTAAATGATTTACCGATTGTCAAAGACACGCCTTATTTAGATGAATTTACTTTTGGGCAGATTGATGTCACGCCGCAGGAAATGGTTGGCACATTAGGCTGGGGAGCACAAAGACTGTCGGGTAAAGCATATCTGCATATCGCTGACGCGAAGGGGCAAAAAGGCAGCTTTGTTGGCCGCATAGATACCTTAAAACCATCGCATTTGCTTTTGCCTTATATGCGCGATGTGAGCTTCCCTGATTTCGTAGAAAACGCCGCCCTAAGCCCTGCGATTATTAGTTTTGATAATGAAGGCCGCAAAGAATGGTCGCTAGGCACAATGCCGGAAAAAGCCAAACCTTTATTTGATGGCTTGTTAAATAATGGCGAGACGTTAACTCTCGCCAATGGCTTAACCCTTGCGGGTATCACCAGCCCCGCGAAAATATTTAGCGGTAAGTATGGCGATGTTGTGACAAAGCATATTTCGTTTGGCGATAGCCTTATGCTCAAAGGGGCGTTTGAGCGCGATAAAGAAAAGCAGCGCGTTAACGTCGCCCTATCAGCGGCGCTTAATAACTTTGCCCTCAAAGAAATACCAGAAACTATTCTTGATTTTAAAGACAGCACGCTCAGTTTTTCAGACCTTGAAAGCCCGATTTTAGAAATCAGCACTGACGCTGATTTAAAGCTGCCGTTTCTGGGGGCGCCGCTGAGCTTAACCGGAAGTGTCAAAATCGAAGCGCCAAACGAAAACGCGAGCAGTATTAATGTGAAGCTAGCTTCCACAGGCACGTGGGATAAGCCATTAAATATTCCCGAATTTAAAATTGAAAATATTGGCTTTGAAGCCGCTTTTGCCCGCAATGGTGAGAATCGAACGCAAAGCGCAGCCATAGTCGGTGATGGTACATTGCGCGCGCAAACAGGGCGGGCGGCGCTAATAACAGACTTCAAAGATGGCACGCTTGATGATGCTCTCTTCAGTTTTGACGGCAGCTTAAAAGTATCGGAGCTCCTTAAAGAATTGCCTGCCGCTTATAGCAGCGTTGCAGATCTGACGCTTTCAAAACTGCTGATCAGTAAAAATGCCGTAGCTGGCGATATGACGTTGCAGCTGGGCGAAAAATCCATTGCAGGGCGCGGCGCAATTATTATGGATGACGCGGATCATGCTTTGTTTATTCGTAACGATCATCAAATTAAGGTCAGCGACATTGTTAAAAATGTGCCTGTACCGCTGAATGGCTTAACCTTGCCAAAAGGAGTGTTCATAATAGCGTCTAAGGCGGCATCAGATTTTGATGCTCATGATATACCCACGCAAATATATGATGAGATTTTTGAGGGCCTTGTTGATGATGAGCGCATACAAAAACTGAACATTGCGGATGGCCTGATGTATCTAACTTTGATTGATGTTGATACTTTGCCTGAAATGATTAAGCCCGTTTTAAAAACAACATTTGGCTTAAAAGGCGAAGTCCCCGTGGCCGCTTCATTTGGCGGTATCTTTGGCGGAGAACCATCCTTTGGCTTTTATACTTCTATCAAAGATGCTGCGCCAAGCTGGCCTGACTTTATTGACCCCTTTATTGAATTTAAAAATGCAAACTTAGATATATTTGTCCAGAGCGTTTCCGGTGGCCGTGCGGTTGAAATTGGCATATCGAGTGATGCATGGGTCAAGGCGCGCCGCCTTGATAAGCCATCCGAAATCCAGAACCTTGATACAACGTTGTCATTGACTTACAGCGTAAGCGAAGGCAATACGGCGATTTTAGCAGGGGCGGCGATTAAAGGGGAGTGGGAAGACCCGCTTGGACTAGAAGGCTATAGTCTGAATAAGCCATCGTTAAAATTTGGTCAAAAAGCCAATGGCACGACTTTGCAAATTCATACTGAGCGCGCGACCTTTACCGAAGGCGGCAAGACGAAAGCATTTTTGTTTGACTTGGACACGACATGGGCGGGCGCAGTGCCGACGGACTTAGCCGTGCAGCTTGCAAATGTTTGTGAAGGTAAAGAGACAACCCCCGGCGCAGAAGAAAATGCACCTTGTGAAGATCTCGTGTTAAGCCCTATAAGCTTAGCGCGGGTACAAAAAAGTATCTTTGATCTCGCTTTCCGTTCTGGTTCAAACCTTAAAGATGCGATTATCGCAGGCCTAAAAGAAGCGCCGATAGAAAACGCAGGGCAGAGCGCCGAAGAGCAAGAGGCGATAACCACAGTTAAAAATAACGCCGCCACTTTGATTAATGGCTTTGCAGACGGCTTAAACGCCGCTTCTGATGGTATGTTTAGCTTGGTTGAAAACTCGCCGCTTTCAATGATTGGTGTGAAAAACCCAGTGATTTATTTTGGCACGCCAGGCAGCACGCCGCCGCAGCACCCTGATGTTGAGCGCCCCCCTTTGGGTTTCGGCCTGCATGTCGGCGGTGAATTCATGGTTGGCATTGGGGATTTAGACACACCATTGGCGCAGGGCATTTATAAGGTGAATTTGGTTGATGGCTATCATGTGCGCGGTAGCGTGCGCGCCCCTGATCCGTTTTCGTCTGTCTATATGGATGTAAGCGGTAATATGCCTATTCTTGGTGGGCCGCAATTCTTGCGCTTTAGTGGCAATTTGGAAATACCGGGCGCAGAAGTCTTTGGTATTAGCCTTGGCGCAGATGGTCATTTTGACGTGACGCGCGGCGCATTGAGTGAACAAAAGGCAGGCATCGCAGCAGATATATCTATTGGGGGCGTTCTCTCGCGCCAAGTTAGCATGCAGCTTGATGGGACGCGGCTAACATTTTCAAGCCCCAGTGAGTGTACGGATATTCCTCCCCTTGATATTAAGGGCAGCCTGTCGCTGCAAAACATGACCAGCGCAGGGGTAACGAAGGATATTGTCAGCGCGTTTTTGCCTGTTGTGCCTGACCCTGTAAGCTGCGCGCAAGATATTGCCGAAGCGTTTAAAAACATCGCAGAAGGTGTTTATGCGGGTGGACAGGCGCTGATTAATGACCCAGAAGGCGCGCTAGGTAGCCTTGGCGAAGGGCTGATTGATGAAGGTGCAGAACTTATTACAGACCCAGGGGCAACGCTTGAAAAGGCCAAAAACTTGGCGCAAATGCCAGCAGATACGGCAGAGGCATTAGCAGGGGCAGGTATTAGCCTTGTCAAAATGGGCGTAGAACAAATTCCTGTTTTAGGGCCGGGCGCTGGGCGCATGATCGGTGAAGGCTTTAACAAAGCCAATGAGTTAAAAAATATGGCGATGAATGCGCTAACCAATAACGAACTAACAGGTTGGATGAGCGATTCCTTTGGTGCGGCTGCGGGGTCAATTGCAAACGCGGCTAAAGACGCGGCGAACCAAGTAGGCAGTTATCTTGGGTGGGGCGATGATAGCGAGCCGCCAAAATGGTATGGCGTGAACCCGTTAAAATGCGGCGCGGGGCAGCATTATTGGAACCCAGTATTTAAGCAATGTTTTGAGAACGGTTCAATTGTTTTGTTTGATGAAGCGAGCCGCATTGGCGGTAAGCTCGGCGATTGTATGGTTTTTGACCACGCGAAGCCTGATTCTCTGCGCGTTGATATTTGCGGTGGTACGGGGTTTAATCAGCTGCACCTCAATAGCGCAACTGACCAGATAGAAACGAGCGCGAGTGCTTATAATGGTTATAAAGAAACATTTATGGGGCCAGGGTCAATGTGCCTTGTGCGTTACGGTAATACGGTAATACTTGATAGCTGCCATAAAAATGTCGATAAAACCAAGTGGAGCTACACTGAAGACATGAAGCTTAAAAATGGCGATAAATGTATGACGCGCAATAGCATAAACCGCGTGGTTATGGGGGGCTGCGACACTGCGACCAAATGGTTAGGGACATCCATCGTGCCGAACTGGAACCAAGTTGAGGGCATTGCGCCGCGCGGTGAAATTCGCCATGCGCAAAGCAATACATGCCTGTTTTGGACGAGCCGTGGACCGCAACAATCTCCGGATCCATATGCCTTGCAAGATTGCAGCGGCGGTAGTGATCCAGACTATTACTACCGTTATTCAACTAATCATGCGCAGATACAGGTGCTTGACCAAAATCACACCGTCGCCCTTAATGGTGCTGCGCCATGGGGGGGCTGGGATATTTATGGCTGTATCGGGCTTGTAGGCCCCAATAGCGATAATGTGATGGCGCGTCACTGTTGGCCGCATCTTATTTATGAAGAAAGCAAATGGAAAATCTATGCAGTAATTAATGGCGCGCTTGATAAGTCAAACGCCATTCCCTTAAAAGACATTTTAGCGAAGCATGAATATGTCTTTGAAAATCTTCACAGTGGTAAATGTTTGTCTACGGGCAGCTATAGCCGCCCTGCGTCTGCATTATTAGGATCTATCTCTCCGTCCACTGACCAGACATATTTAAGTAAGGTCGAAAGCTGTACGGGGCTGCTTGGTAAAGTTAAAGCGCAAGTGAAATTTAGGGGCTACGCGCCAGATAGCCTCGCGCAGCTTGCTTTAGACAAAGCAGCACAGAAAGAGCAGCGTGAGTGGAGAGCTGCGCGCTATAAGATGCTGGATAACTTACAACAATGGCAGCGTTATCGCGTGCGCGCTGAAAATGCGCATATTGATGAGGTGCGTAAGATGGCCAGTGCGATGGGGTCAAACATACGCGAGATTCAGCGCGACCGCCAGTCACCAGGGCGCTGCGCCCATAATGAATACTGGAATCAGACCCTTAAAATATGCGCAAAAAACAGCCGAATGCTTCTAAAATACCATAGTGCTGACGGTACGCTTCAGGGCTGCCTGCAAGAAACAAGTGATTATTACGGCGCGCGCATCAAAAATAGCTGTAACATCGACAATGAAGCAGAAGCCATTATTAATACCATGGCATTCTTTTTTGATGATCAAGGGCGCATCGTTAAGAAAAATGCGGAATTTAGAGCAAATATTCAACGTGCAGCGGATGGATTTTACTATGATATGGGTAATACAAAAATAGAAGGCAGCGATACATGCCTCATCCAAAACCGCTCAGTTGTTAAGCTTGAAGGTCAGATGCCGGTTGATTTTGGCAGCTGTAGCTCAAGCACCGCAAAGTGGAAGTTCTCACCACAAGGAGAACTTGTATCGCCTGAAGGGAAATGCCTGAGAAATTATCACTATGAAAAGAAAGCATATAACAGGAGTAATGTGCGGATAGTTGATAATTTGGTTAAAGACGACGCGCGTCTCAAAGAAATGTCTGCACACCTTACCGCCCAAAAGGCTCTCGTGATCAAGGAAAAAGAAGTTTATCGTAAGCAGCACGGCTTGCAAATGAAAGACCAACGGGTCGCTGACGAGTATTATCGTCTCTATGCGCATTACCGCATTGATGAGCTTGGCGCTGAAATTATAAGTTATCGTAATGATTTAAGAAAACAGCTCGCACTGCAATATCCAACATATGTTGTCTCGCCGCATAGTAATATGGCTCTGGTTGACTGCGCCGAAGACCCGATGGAAATGGGCAGATTCCGCTGGATACCAACGATAGGTTATGATTTCTCAGCTAAGCAATCTTTGCCCAAAACAGCACGAATTCAACTCGCCGCGAATGATAACTTATGTATGGGCGGTAATTTATATCTTGATGGTGATATAGAATTATTGCCTTGCGCGGCAGAAAATAAAAACCAGTATTTTGCGTTTGGTGGCACGGATGAATCGCGCTTCCTTATTTCACCGCGTAACAGTAAAACCTGCTTATATGATGCGGGCAATGGCGAAGTTGCGCATCGCGCTTGCCGCAGTAATGGCGCAGAAATGTTTATGCAGATTGACGCCGGTGCTGGCACGGTGAAATTACAAAATGCACTTTCGGGGCAGTGCCTAAGTGAAGGCAATGGCAAAATTATCCAAGCCGATTGTGACAATGCATCAACGTTTAAATTTGATGAGGTCGAAAATATTGACCAGATCACCTTCGAACTTGATGGAGCATTGCTGCCGAACATTGAAAAGACCGCCGCTGCGCAGCAAATATGGCAAACAGCAGAAAAGCGCGCAACCCTGATGTATATGGGCGCTTATTTAGGTCAAGGCGGCGCAATATTACAGAAAGATGATGCAGATGAAGCTGTGGTGTTGCCGCCAAGTGAACAAATCCCTTTAGAGCGTTTGCTCTCCCATATTGATAAAGACGGCAATGTCGTTTATATCCCCGCTGTGAACGCACCGAAGACGCAAATTCTTAGCTTACCCGGTTTTGAATATGGCGCTGACCATATCACTTTCGCCCATGCGCGCCGCGTGCTCTTTAATGACAAACCAACGCGTGAGCATGTCACCGACCCCTATGTGGCTAATTTCGCGGATTGGTTCTTATGGGCACATTACCAAAAAGTTTTAAATGTTGATGAAAACGGCGTTATCAAATTTTCCTATATCACAGAAGACGAAGATTTCCGTAAGGCGGCGACTTTCAAAATGCGTCCAGTGGGCAATGCAGATGAACAAAAATTCAGCTTTGAATCTCTCGCGCAGCGCGGCAAATATCTGACGCTATCAAATGGAAAGTTGATTCTCACAGCGCAGCCAAGCGCATTGACGTTGGAAAGCACCGCAAAATGGTTTAAAAATGCAGAGCTGAATCTATCAACCATGGAGCCGCCACTACGCGCACCAAAACCGCCCTATAAGGGGTGGAAATTCCCAGACACGCCAACAAGTATTTTGAATAAAGATTATTGATGCAAAGAGAGTGGTTATTTTTTTACCTGCTGCCCCTGCTATTTCTGCACGTAAAACCGATAAAGTTGATGGCCTTAGAGTGCTTTTGGCGATTTACGCTGACGATGTACAGCGATATATGGCATAATCATCCTTTGTGATCGCCTAACGCCATAAATTTGAAAAGGAAGGAACTTTTTTGCTGAAAACTTGTTGGTTTGCTTTTAAGAGGTGGAAAATGATGTATCGATTACAGTTGTTTGTTTGCGCATTTGCTGTTTTGGTTGGAGGTTGTGCGCAGGCTGAGGATAACAGCCCAGCCATATCCTCTGCGCAAGCAGATTTTCGTGTGATCACGGTTGCGAATGGTTTGAAGCATCCATGGTCTTTGGCGTTCTTGCCGGATGGCTCTTATCTGGTGAGTGAGCGGCGAGGAAAGCTCTGGCGGATTGCACCAGACGGACAAAAAACAGAAATTATCGGCGTTCCAGATGTTTATCATGAGGGGCAAGGCGGCTTGTTGGATATAGCCTTAGCGCCGAAGTTTTCCGATGGCGGGCACGTGTATTTTTCTTATGCGGCCACGGCAGAGAACAACGAAGACATTGCCAATACCGAAGTGGCGCGAGCAGAGCTTAATTTACAACAAAACCGTTTAACGGATCATCAGGTAATATTTAAAGCACAGCCTAAAGTCGAAGGCGCTAATCACTGGGGCAGCCGCTTGTTGTTCGCGCCTGATGGCATGCTTCACATTACTTTGGGCGAACGCTTCGACTATAAGGAAAAGGCGCAGGACCCCACCAATCATTTAGGAACAACAATTCGTATAAAGCCTGATGGCAGCGTGCCGGCGGATAACCCATTTGCAGATGGTACGCAGGGCGATCCGAAGGTCTTTACCTATGGTAACCGCAATGTACAAGGCATTGCTGTACATCCCGAGACCGGAGAAATATGGGCGCACGAGCACGGCCCTAAAGGCGGGGATGAGATCAACATCCTTAAAGCGGGCGCGAATTATGGCTGGCCTGCCGTGACCTTTGGTATTTCTTATTGGGGCCTAGAAATCTCTGATAAAACCAGCGCACCAGATATGGAAGACCCGATTTTACAGTGGACGCCTTCAATTGCGCCCAGTGGTATGGCCTTTTATATGGGCGATAGATTCCCTGAGTGGAAGGGAGATTTGTTTGTAGGGGCATTAGCGCATAAACATTTGCGCCGTTTGGAGTTGAGTGGTCGTAATGTCACGGAAGAAGAGGAGCTGCTTAAAGACGCAGGCGCGCGCATCCGCGATGTAAGGCAAGGGCCGGATGGGTATATTTATATCCTCACAGATGAAACTGATGGGGCACTTCTGCGCTTGGAGCCTCTTGACTAAGGTGCTTTACGCAGCTGACAAGTCTCCAATTGCCGCTTTGTTTCAGCGAGGGGCTATTCGCGGTTTTCCCATTATGAATACACTCTAGATAGCCGACAAGACGGTGCGATAGGGTAAATACATTCACCAGTTTTATTTTTCTATTATGTGTTTCTTCTTATTTTGATTGGCCCAAAGTAACACAGATATGCCAAAGGCGGCGGATAATACCGAACCTGTAAGCACGCCTAACCTAACCGCTGAAATGTTATCAATGGTTTCAAAGGCGAGCGTCCCAATAAATAAACTCATAGTGAAGCCAATACCCGTTATTAAAGATAAGCCAAAGAATTGTAGCCACGTAACGTTTCTTGGTAACTGACACAATTTCAAAGTAGCGGCAAGATAAGTAAAGCCGAAGACGCCTATTGGCTTGCCTAGAAACAAACCTGTTATAACCCCCATTGTAATGGGTTCAGCAAATGTTTCTAATGTGAGGCCTTTGAAAGAAAGCCCAGCATTCACAAATGCAAATAATGGAATAACGCCAAAGACGACCCAAGGGTGCAGAGCGTGCTCCATGACCTTTAAAGGTGACTTGCCGTTCTCATTTTTTAGGCGTAAGGGAATAATTAGTCCTAAAGCAACGCCTGCTATAGTTGCATGGATGCCTGATTTGAGTACACAAGCCCAGATAAAGAAGCCTAGCATCGCATATGGCCCCAGCTTCGTGACACCTTTTTTATTTAATATAAATGCGGCGAATAGGCCCAAGCCAGCAAGGCCGAGGGAGATTAGTGAGGTATCGGCAGTATAGAATATTGCAATAATCATAATAGCAGCCAAGTCATCAATAATTGCGATCGCGACTAAGCAAATTTTCAATGTGCTCGGAACGCGGTTGCCGAGAAGTGTTAATACACCCAGTGCAAACGCTATATCTGTTGCTGCGGGAATAGCCCAGCCGCTAACAGTCTCAGGGCTTTCATAGTTAAAGTAGAAATAAATGAGCGATGGGACAATTACGCCGCCCAGAGCCGCAATAACGGGCAAGCTAAGCTGTTCACGTTTGGATAAGTGCCCCTTTAAGACCTCCCGCTTAATTTCAAGGCCCACAAGCAAGAAGAAAATAGCCATTAACCCATCATTTATCCAAAGAAGTAATGGCTTATCAATCTTGAACGCGCCAATTTGTAACAATACGGGCGTGTCTTTAATAGCATCATATATGCGATATAGTGATGTGTTCTCCATCACCAGCGCCAAAATAGTTGCAACAATTAACAAAATGCCTGCGGCAAGGCTAGATTTGAAGAATTTGGCTATGATATGGGTCATTTTCTTCCGTACCTTTATAAAATAAGTTATGGGTTGTTTTTAGCGCGAATATAAGTGGTTACGCAAGAGTGTATGCAGGCAACGATAAATCGTACTTGTTGAAAAAATGGCGTGTTTTTACTTGGGTGTCTATGACGTATACTAAAGATTTCTGCAAAGTTGTTGTTCTGGTGTTGTGTGTAACAAATTGTTTTGCATGGTTTTATAGCGTGTATCTGGGGTTTTGATATATGCTTTAGTATTTGACTGCAAGCTTAATATAATTATCCGTAACTCTATTTTTCTGTATAATAAAGGATAGGTTTGAGGGCACGAACAAGCCAAAGAGCGGAGAGCATAATGTCAATTTGTATATTAATCGTTGATGACTGTGATATTTCACGGTTCGTTGCCAAATCCTTAATTTTAAATGTTGAGCCAAAGGCAAAAATATTAGAGGCGTATGATGGCCAAGAAGCTCTAGATATCCTTCAAGAGACCGATTCTGTACCGCATATTACGTTTTTAGATTTAAATATGCCAGGTATGGACGGCTTTACATTCCTAGAAGAAAATCAGCGCGCAGCTATATTAGATGAAAATATCGTCGTCCTTTCTTCTTCGCGCCGGCCTGATGATATACGAAGATGCAAAGGGTTTAATAGCGTTGCGGATTACATAAGCAAACCCTTAAGTGAGGAGAGCATCATAAGCACTATTCATGCCCTGTTGCCAGAATCTCTAGGGCATTCTGTGTTGAGCCCCTCATGATTGATACTAAGTGAAATTTCCATTATAATGGTGCTAGCTTTGTAAAATCTAAAAAGATATATTATGCGCAAAACAGACATCTCTCTTTCTCATGAACTTGAGGCTGAAGCTTCAAAAATAAAATCAGGAACGCGCCTGCACTGGTATCACTGGTTTGTCATACTCTGCTCGGCATGTATTACGATTTATGCCTCTAGCGTTACAAAACAGCAAGAAGAACGCCGCGCGCTTAAAATCTTTGAAGAACAATCACAAAATATAGTAGACCTTGTTAAAGAGCGGATGGAAAAGTATGAAATGGCACTTTCTTCCGCTAAGTCTGCGATTAAGGCCAATAACGACCGAACAGATTATGCGCATTGGAAGCGTTACAGTAACGACTTTCATATCAGTGATAAATACCCTGGCATTAATGGTATTGGCGTTATATATAACATTCTCCCTGATGCGCTGCCGGACTATTTAAAACGTGAGCGCGCAATGCGCCCAGATTATAAAATTCATCCACCGCATAAACAGCGTGAATATTGGCCGATCACTTATATTGAACCCGAAGCCATAAATATGAAGGCGGTTGGGCTTGATATGGCGCATGAAGAAAACCGTTACAATGCATTGAAAAAAGCGCGCGATACAGGACAAGCGCAGGTGACTGCGCCAATAACGCTTGTGCAAGATAACGAAAATACGCCAGGGTTTTTGTTTTATGTACCATTTTATAAAGGCGACACATCACATGATACGAGAGAGCAGAGAAGAGCGAATGTTTTAGGGGCTGTTTATGCGCCTTTCATATTCAAAAAGCTGATCGCAGGTACATTAAGTGCGGATGCGCGCCGTTTAAAGATTAAGATTTCCGATGGCGATACCATATTATATTCTGAAATATCATCAGCTGAGAATGACGCCCTTTATAAAGTTCAAAAAAAGGTGCATGTTTACGGGCGCGTATGGGTTTTTGACATCGTTAGTGATGCGGCGTTTGATCAATTAAATATATCGAGTAAATCGCTCTATGTCTTGCTTATCGGTGGCCTTGTCGAAGCTTTGCTTATCTCTGTGTTCTTGCTTTTGGTTCGTTCCAATAAAAAGGCTGTAAATTTTGCGATGCGTATGAATGAAGGCTATAAAGAAAAAGCGCTTTCATTACAAATAGCGAACGATGAATTGGAAGAGTTTGCATATAGAACGTCACATGATTTAAGAGCGCCCGTCATATCATCTCGGCAATTAATTGAGATAGTGACAGCGATGCTGGACAAAACAAAAGTTCCAGAAAGGGCGCTGACGAGTTTGGATATGGCGAATAATTCTTTGGCACGGCTAGAAGTGCTTATTGATGAAATACTTAACCTAACAAAAATTGCGAACCTGCAAGAAGAGAATGTGCAAATAGCTGTAAAAGACATTATCTTGGAGTCATGTGAGCGTGCTTCCGTGATTGATGATTTTCTACGTATAAATATTGATGTTGATATTCCTGAAGATGTCAGAATTTTGAATCAAGCGCGCTGTTTTCAAACGGTTACGGATAACTTGATATCGAATGCGGTAAAATACCAAGATAAAACCATTGAATCATCCTTCTTACAAATCTCATATGGTAAAGTCGAAGGCGGGCATAAATTGGTATTTGAAGATAATGGCATAGGTATTCCAACGCAGCACCAAGATAAGTTATTTACAATGTTTAAGCGCTTCCACCCGCGCACGTCATTTGGCAGCGGTCTTGGCCTGTACCTTGTCAAGAAAAGCATATCAAAAATGGGCGCTGAGATAGAGTTTCATTCTACGGATGAAGGGTCTGTTTTTACGCTTATATTCTCTGACTAAATATGCGTATAACAAGGAAGAGTTTAATAGAGAACTGATTTTTGCGTGTAGCAGCATTAATTATTTATCGTGATCAGGTACTCTTTTACCGCAAAATAATCATCCTTTATGCGCTGCATAAATGCAGCGTTTTGTGCATCATCATCATTTTGTTGAGCCTCATGGCAAATGTCAGCCAAATGCTTAGCGCCAAGATTCATGGCAAGCCCCTTCATTGCGAGATTGATGTTGCAAAAGATGGGCTGGCCGCATTAAAGATGTTCCAAAAGAATAGATATGATTTGGTTTTTATGGATTGCCAGATGCCAATTCTCGACGGATTTGAAGCCACCAAACAAATTCGTGGAATAGAAAAGGAAGAGGCGCGCGGTGAAACACCCATTGTTGCCCTAACCGCAGATGCTATGATCGGGGATCGCGAAAAATGTATCAAAGTCGGAATGAATGATTACCTTAACAAACCTATAAAAACTCAGGATATTAGAGAGATGTTAGCGAAGCACCTTTGCGAATAGGCCGCAGAGCAACAAAGCACACGCCAGATTATATAGCGTATGCTTTGTTATGATGTATAATTGTGCCTTATTTTAGTCCGCTTCTTTACCGATAACGTAGCCAGCCGTACCAACTGCCGCTCCTGTCGCAACTTCGCGTGCGGTGCATGCATTTAATAATAAAAGCGTAGAACACGATAGCGTTAAGATTAATAAAGTTTTCATGTGAAAAATCCTCTCTGTCATTGTCTAAATCTTCCAACAACTGCATGGATGCAAAGTTCCGTATGAAGTTTTAAGGCTACGTGTATAGCGGTGAGCGGTACAAACCTTGACCTATAATGAAAGCGCGCTAGCTCAGAATATACTAACAATCATTTTTAAAGGATAGAACATGGGTAAGCTCGTCGACGGAAAATGGGTAGAAACCAGTATTATTACAAGCGATGAATCAGGGCATTATGACCGCGAAGAGCGTAGTTTTCGTGATATGATAAGTGTCGATCATCCTGAATTTAAACCAGAAAAAGGCCGCTATCATCTTTATGTAAGTTATGCCTGCCCTTGGGCAACGCGCGCTTTGATGTATCGCAGTTTAAAGGGGCTAGAAAATTACATTGGACTTAGCGTTGTGCATCCGGACATGCTGGATAAGGGCTGGTGCTTTGATACAGATTTTTCTGGAACGACCGGCGATGCGCTTTACGGCCTTACATATCTGCACGAGCTATATCAAAAAGCGCAAAGCGATGTCAGTACAACGGTCAGTGTCCCTGTGCTGTGGGATAAGAAAACCGAGAAGATTGTGAATAATGAATCGGCTGATATTATCCGTATGTTTAACACGGCATTTGACCACCTTACAGGTAATCAGCAGGATTATTACCCTGAAGAACTGCGCGCAGAAATTGATACATGGAATAAAGAAATTTATCATAACGTTAATAATGGCGTATACCGCGCGGGCTTTGCTAAAACGCAAGAAGCTTATGATGAAGCGGTAAACGCGTTATTTGCCACTTTAGATAAGCTTGATGCGCATCTTGAAGATAAAGACTACCTTGTTGGCAGCCGCCTTAGCGAAGCTGACTTACGCTTAATCCCAACGTTACTCCGCTTTGATATTGTCTATTATGGGCATTTTAAAACCAATTTGCGCCGGATCATAGACTATCCAAATTTATCACGCTACACAGCGCAATTATATGCAGTGGATGCGGTTGCCAAAAACCATGATTTTGAACATATAAAGCGCCATTACTATTATTCACATCAAGACCTCAACCCATATCGCATTATACCAAAAGGGCCAGAAGTGTTCATAAAAACGGCGAATGGTTCTGGATAAAAGGGAACGACATTTCCTGCGTTTCGTATGCTTAAATGTATACACATTAGGAGGATAATATGTCACAGACCCAGCTGCAAATGCAGAATGATAATAAGAGAACATTGGAAACCGTTAACCCGACAACAGGAGATGTTTATAAAAAGTATTTCTTGCATGATGAAGATGATGCCAAGGATATCGCGGACAAGGCGCATAATGCCTTTCTTAGCTGGCGCAATACCAGCTTTGAAGAGCGCGCCGAGATTATCGTAAAAGTGGCGGCAATTTTGGAACGTGATAAAACAGAGCTCGCAGAGATGATGGCCAGACAAATGGGCAAGCCTGTTGCCCAAGGCGAAGGCGAGATAGATTTATGTATTGGCATCGCAAAATATACCGCAGAACAAGGCCCCAAGGTGCTCAAAAATGAAGAGCGTGATTTAGAAGGCGGGCAGAAAGGCATAATAACCTATCAGCCGCTGGGCGTAATTCTGGGAATGCAGCCTTGGAACTTCCCTTTTTATCAATGTATCCGTTATAGCTTAGCCGTTATTATGGGCGGTAATACGACTGTATTCAAACATGCTGGTTTATGTTTTGAAACAGCAGAACGCATTCAGAAAATCTACGAAGAAGCAGGACTGCCAGAAGACGTGTTTAGCGTGATTTATGCTAATGGCGAAACTGCGGATAGTCTTATATCACATGAGAAGATACGTGGGGTTACCTATACGGGCAGTGCGCGCGTCGGTAAAGTTGTAGCGCAAGAAGCTGGCAAATATCTTAAGAAAACGGTTATGGAGCTTGGCGGGAGCGATGCTTACATCATTTTAAAAGACGCGGATATAGACGCTGCCATTAAAACTTGTGTAGAAGGGCGCGTCAATAACGCAGGGCAAACCTGCGTTGCGGCAAAACGATTCATTATTGAAGAAGATGTCTATGATGCGTTTAAAGATAAATATGTTGCTGCAATGAAAGACGTTACTTATGGCGACCCTATGGACAGGGGAAGCGATATGGGGCCTCTATCAACGTTTGATCTGCGTGATCGGGTGCATAATCAGGTGCAGGACACCGTTAAAAAAGGCGCAGAATGTCTTTGTGGCGGTGAAATGCCAGACGGGGAAGGCGCATTCTATCCCGCGACTGTTTTAGCCAATATTCCGCAAGGCACGCCAGCTTATGAAGATGAAATATTTGGCCCTGTAGCATCATTGTTTAAGGTCAAAGACGCGCAGGCTGCGATTGACCTCGCGAATGATCACCGTTATGGGCTCGGCGGCGGAATATTCTCTCAAGACACGGAAAAGGCCATTGATATTGCATGTAATCAGCTTGATACAGGCATGGTTAACGTTAATGGTTATGGTGCGGCTCGCCCGAATATGCCCTTTGGCGGCGTGAAAGAAAGCGGATATGGGCGCGAACATGGCGGCTTTGGTTTGAAAGAATTTATGAACATCAAATCCGTCTGTGTGTTATAAAGCGCGCGTCATAAAAAGAGGAGCTTATTGAAAGAGCGCCTGTTTAAGGGCGCTCTTTTTTATTGTTATTCTGATGCAAAGGCGCATGACTTAAAGGGCATTCTGCGTTTTTTTCAGCGATGGGTAATCAGTATATCCTTCATATTGCCCGCCGTAAAATGTCGCGGCGTCAGGGGCATTTAACGCAGCATTACTCGCAATGCGCTCAACTAAGTCAGGGTTCGCTATATACGGTCGGCCAAATGCGATGGCATCGGCGCGCTTACTTTTAATCCATTGATTTGCTTCATCTGGCGTAAATTCACCATTTGCAATAAAAGCGCCGTCAAAGGCTTCCCGCATCTTATCCATCAGGCTGCCCATACCTTCTTTGTTACTGCCATCGCCTGTATGATTGTTCGGGCGGATGACATGAATATAGGCAAGGCCTTTGCCTGATAATGCTTTTGCTGCGGCAAGGTATAATGCTTCTGGGGCACTGTCGTAACTTCCTCCAGGTCCGCCCGTTGGCGAAAGGCGCACACCAATGCGCTGCGCGGGTAGAACCTCCAGCAACGCATCTATAATTTCGTTCAGAAGGCGCAACCTATTCTCAATAGAGCCCCCATATTCATCATCGCGCTTATTCACCGAATCGCGCATGAACTGATCAATAAGGTAACCATTCGCGGCATGAAGCTCTACCCCATCAAAGCCAGCATCTTTAGCGGATTGCGCTGCGTGCTTATAATCATCTATAAGGCGTTTTATCTCTGTTTTGGACAGGGCGCGCGCTTCGGCGTGGGGCACAGTTGGTCCGTCTTCAAGGTAATCACCAACAAAAGCCTCACCTTTCGGTGTCCAGACGCTTGATGAAACGGGTTGGTTGTGGTCGGGTTGGAAAACACGGTGCGATATTGCGCCGACATGCCATAGCTGACAAAAAATATGTCCGCCTGCATTATGAATCGCATTATTAACAACCTGCCATGATTTTACTTGTGCGTCAGTAAAAATGCCAGGTGTCCATGCGTAGCCTTGGCCTTCTTGGCTAATTTGGGTGGCTTCAGAGATAATTAAGCCTGCGCTTGCTCTTTGTGCATAATAAAGCGCATGCAAAGGGGTTTGTGTATGTCCATCTTTGTCGGATCGCGCGCGTGTTAGCGGCGCCATAAAAACTCTGTTTTTAAACGTTAAATCCCCTATTTTTACGTCGCGCAACAAGTCTGTATTGTCTGTTTGTTTTGTCATTATTTCCTCTTAACATTGTTTACTTATAGATGCATACGCATGCGCAGAATAGGCATTCCATAGATGGGCGGTAATTCTTCTTTTGAGCCCTATAGTTTTTGGAACTTTTTCAAACGCTATATGTTTGTTTTTATAAAGGCCTATGCGTTTTAAATATGGCGCTTTAGG
>MDTB01030371.1_pt1 | contig 24590 bp, 19 predicted proteins | sample 811161 | NCBI WGS metagenome assembly MDTB01 (sample SAMN05326650, study PRJNA326480) | marine metagenome | isolation source: seawater | place: Mediterranean Sea | collected 2009
AATGATCGATTCAAGCCGCTCTTTAGTGGATTTGGCCTACTAGAATTTACTATTTATGACAATCGTGGAAATAAAGTTTATTACGAATTGACTCCAGAAGATGGAGAACCTATTCAGCCCGAGAGTTATACGCAACAAATAGAATTAGAAGGATGGGATGGAAGTAATGCAGGCTACGCACCATACTACATTTACACAATTAGGGGTATAACCCTATTTGGGGACAAAGAAATAGAAAGAAGTGGAACCTTTATCATATTGAGATAATGAGAAAAATCACTAACTCTTTATTGATCTTATTACTGCTGAATGCATCTTTACTTGTGGCTCAGGATGACTATTTAGTGAATCAAACCAAGTACACTCAAAAAATCAATCCTAGTTATTTTGGGATGAATGAACTGAATAGGGTAGGAGTATTGTACAATTCCCTTAAAGTGAATAACGCTACGACTATGGACAATAAGTATCTGTTCGGGTCAATTGCATTCTCAGATCTAAATTTTACTCTCGGAATCGATCTGAATTCGTTTAAGATGCCAACGACCAACATGACGGTTAACCTAGCGAAATTGGCCTATGTATACACTATTCAATTAGGGAACGAAACTTTTTTGCTTCCTGCACTCTATGTTGGTTTTGGAGGAACAAGTTTGAATGTAGAGAATTTAATTTTTGCGGATCAATTGGATACTGCAACTGGATTCATCAATACCCAATCCATAGATCCCTTGGCAGACATCATTGCCAATACCTCCTATTTTGATATGGGAGCTTCGCTAATTCTGCATTCAGAAGATTATCTGGTTGGTTTGAGTTTAAAACATTTGAACCGACCCAATACTTCATTTAATAAAGAAGTTCCATTTGAAAAACCGATCCAAATATCAGTTCAAGGGGGTTATGAGTTCAATATTAATCCTTACGAATTTAGATACTTGCCAAGATATTCATACCTCTATGCGTTTGCGAGTGTTACTAAATTTGGCGATGCATATTTTATGAGCTTCTCACAAGATTTCCAATTAGGAGAGTTCTCCATAGGTTTTGTTGAACAAGCGTCTTTTGTGAGTTATTCCAGCAACGGTGCGCAGGGGCAACAAGTTGCTTCACAGGCTGGACTCAATAATATAGGCCTTACAGTGGGGCTAGCCCTCGAGAACTTTGACTTTGGGGTGCACTATAACTTTCCTTTTAGAAATACAGGGACAGTCTACTCTCCGAGCATGTTTGAACTATCTGTAATCTTCGATTTTAGTATTTATCGACGTAACAACAGAGGCTTGTATAAACGACTTCAAATTGATAATTACTACTAGTAATTAAGTACTTATCCACCGGTTTTGTGAGTTCTAGCTTACAAACTGAGAACCTGATTTTTGGAGATCAATTAGACTCCTTAATAGGATTTGTCAACACACAGACGATAGACCCCCTATCTGACCTATTTGGAACGATTAATTATTTTGATTTGACAGCCTCTGTTATTCTTCATAATGACCTTTATATGTTTGGGCTGAGTGTAAAACATCTCAATCAACCCAATACAAGCTTCAATAAAGAATCGCCCAATAAAATTCCAATGGATATCAGTGTTTTGTCTGGATATGAATTTGAGTTAAATCCTTTTGAAAGAAATTTTTTACCCTTGAACTCCTATCTATTTGCTTTTGGCATCCTTGATTTTAAGCAAAAATATGTAAATATCTATTTATCACAAGATGTTCAATTTGGACCTATTTCTTTCGGATTAAATCAAAAGTTATCGACACGCAATGGTTTTTCGTTTAATAATTTTGGGTTATCAACAGGAATTTCAATAGAGACCTTTGATTTTGGTTTATTTTATCAGCTACCCACCCGAAATGGCAAAATCAATTCTCCAAGTATTTTTGAATTACAGGTTACATTTAATTTTTCAAAATACCTCAGAAATAATCGAAGATTATTTAAACGTTTACAAACAGACAATTACTTTTAGTTTTTAAAGACGTCATTGGGAAATACTACTTCACTTTCGAAGCCATTAGTTCCCACAGTACTGATCCCAAAAAAGAAATTATCAATAACGATCCCTTCCAATGTATGGGTGTCAACATCGCCCACAAATCGACTAAATTGCCATATAGGACTCGTGGTTTCACGCCAATATATTTTATACCCAGCGACATCCTTCCCAGAAGTTTTTTTCCAACGAAATTTAGCAGAAGGCTGAACGGCTCCACCAATCCCTAATGATTGAACCGCAGGAGGCGCCCAAGCTAATTGGGCTAAGGTAATCGCATTCACAGCGGTTAATTTTTTAGCGTACTCAAAGTTTACGCCTTCAATGACATCTCCATAGGCAATGCCCCTTTCGGTTCGTATGTCTTGGTGCTGTCGAATATAATTTTCATGAGCCTCCATGATTCTAACTCCCGCAAAACCTTCATCGTTGAAAGGTCTGTGGTGTCCTCCCCGACTAAATCGATCCAGACGGTAAATCATCATGGGATTCATCTCAGGCATATAAGTTTTAGTAGAATTATAGACATAACGTGCCAGCTGCCTGGAGATGCCATCCACTTCTCCTCCATACGATCGTCTTGCTTCTCTTTGTTCGATTGTCTCTGTTGGGGGGACAGGTTCTGAGAAAATTCGGAAGCTACGATTGTCTATAACGCCGTCCACACCTTCAATATTACCAATCATATCATTATTCAATATTCCTATGATTTCCCAACCTTCTTTTTTCGCTTTTTTGGCAAGACCTTGCCCACCGTATAAGCCTTGTTCTTCGCCTGCTAAACCAACATAAACAATAGAACTTCTAAACTGATACTTTGACAATACTCGCGCAGCTTCTATAGTCCCTGCCATACCCGAGGCATTGTCATTTGCTCCAGGTGAATCATCAGTAAAGTTGGTTGGGTCTGAAATTCTAGAATCGATATCTCCACTCATTATAATGTATCTATTGGGGAATTCTGTCCCTCGTTGGATAGCAACAACATTATTGATCCATACTGGCTTCACAATCCGATCTCCATTTGGTAGGTGATAGTTTTTTTGATAACTCACTTCCAGGCAACCTCCACAGTCAACAGCTATTTTATCAAATTCATTTTTGATCCAGCGCCGGGCTGCTCCAATACCTCGAATATTGGATAGGGTATCACTCAATGTATGGCGGGGACCAAAATTTGCCAAAGTTCGTATATCGGATTCGATTCTTTCGGCAGAGACGGAGGCGATAATGGAATAGATTTTATCTTCTTTTTGAGCGAATAAAACAATACACCAAAAAAAGGCAAAAGCGAAAACTCTTTTTTTCATAATTCTATTTTTATTAAAAATAAAAAAACCCGACGGATCGTGTCGGGTTTATCATGGAACTTATTTTACTTAAAAACAGTAGCCGTTTTGGTCTATAATTTGCTTAGCAACATCACGCTTCAGCTCTGTCACATTTGGGAGGGGTTGATTTTCAACGAGGTGATTCAGTGCCTTTAAGAGTTTTTGTTGTCCTTCTCCTTCTGAAATAGATACAATTACTTCACGTGCTTTATTCACACAGATAGCTACGGCTTCAAACAAATACAATTGACTCATAGCAATTTGAGATTTCTGTTCTTCTGGCAGGGTCCGTTCAACATTTTTAACAGTTCGCAATACCGCTGATTCTGCCATGTAGGTTTCCACAAGGATGTCGGAGAGAGCGATTAGTATTTCTTGATTCTCATCAAGAGCTGCTGCATATTTTTGTACAGCGGAGCCTGCGACCAATAAAAATAAATTTTTGAGATATTGTATCATATCCAGTTCCCTCGCCATAACACCACTGTTGTTTGGTTTCGGGAAATTTTCAGGGGCATCCAATTGGGAGGTAATTAACATGACTGGAGTCATAAGATCCAATTGTCCTTTCATGGCCTTTTTGAGTAACATCCCAACGGAAAGCATGCGATTAATTTCATTAGTTCCTTCGTAGATACGCCCTATTCTAGAGTCGCGCCAGGCAGATTCCATAGGAGCATCGGCAGAGAAACCCATTCCACCAAAGATTTGAATGCCTTGGTCAGCACAGTTTTGCATGTCTTCGGATAGGGCAACTTTGAGTAAAGAACATTCAACCGCAAATTCTTCCACACCCAGCAATTCTGATTCTTGATGTGTTTTACCTTCTTCATTGAGAGATTCGATTCTCGCTTTTATATCGTGGGCAGCTCTGTAGCATGCGGATTCACCCACATAGGTGTTTGTTGCCATCATGCTCAATTTTTCTTGGATGGCACCAAACTGGGCAATGGGAGTTTTAAATTGTATTCTCTCTTTGGCATATTCAGTAGAGAGTGTAGTCGTTCTTCGTTGCGCATCGAGGCAGGCTACTGCCAACTTTACCCGTCCAACATTAAGTGCATTCATGGCAATTTTAAAACCTTCACCACGCCCTGCCAGCATGTTTTCTACTGGAACCTTGGTTTCATTAAAAAAGACCTGTCGGGTAGAAGAGGAGTGAATCCCCAACTTATGTTCTTCGTCGCCGAGTGTGATTCCATTTTCTAGATCTTTAGGGACAATAAATCCAGTAATATTTTTATCATCTTCAATTCGAGCAAAGACAATAAAAAGATCAGCAAATCCAGCATTTGAAATCCACATTTTCTGACCTGTAATTTTGTAATGGCTCCCATCTTCCGACAGAACAGCTTTAGTTCTTCCTGAGTTGGCATCAGAACCCGCTCCTGGTTCTGTTAAGCAGTAGGCACCAAAACATTCTCCGGTGGCTAGTTTGGGTATGTATTTCTGCTTTTGTACTTCTGTCCCATATAGGGTGATAGGAAGTGTGCCAATACCTGTGTGAGCTCCGAAAGCAGTTGATAGGGAACCGGTGGCACCTGAAATATAATCGCATACCAACATCGTGGATATAAAGTCCATGCCCAAACCTCCGTAGGCTTCTGGCACAGCTACACTTAAGAACCCTAGTTCGCCCGCTTGTTCCATCAATCGTTGGGTTAGGGCATAATCTTTTTTCTCAAATTGAGCTTTATTTGGGATGACTTCTCGGTCTATGAATTCTTGAACCGCTTCTTTCATCATTATTTGTTCTTCCGTAAAATCTTCTGGAGTGAAAATCTCCTGAGCTGCGATTGATTTGATAATAAATTCTCCGCCTCGGGTTAAAGTGGTTGAAGTCGTTGCTTCCATAAGTCTAGTTAATTTTTACTGTTTTAGTTTCATTTTCATATTGATTGCAGTAGTTAGTAATACAATCAATTACATCATAAAAGTTTTCAATTTTTTCTTCGGAAAGCTCACCATTAATAGCATTATTAAAGCCAAGCACTGTTTGTTTAGAAAACTCTCGTTTTTCTCTACCAAATGAGGTCAGATGAATCAATACGCCACGTCCGTCTGATGGATCTGGACGTCGCTCAATCAATCCTCTTTCTTCCATTGACTTCAATAGTCTTGAAATACTGGTCCCTTCCATACCCATTTTAGGGCCTAGGGCAGTGGAAGGAGTTCCTTCTGCATCAATGCTTAGAAGGGCAAAACCTGTCGCCATTGTTGAGTCAAACTTTGCTGCTGTTCTATTATACATTTTGCTGACCGCACCCCAGGTCGATCTAAGCGCATAATCTATCGTTCTTTTTTTCATTGCCTAAATATAAATAAAAAATAGTATGCATGCATTATAATGCATGCATAATTATGTGTGCATAAGATTTTTTAAAAAAAAGCCTCTGTGAAGAGGCTTTAGGTTCAATTATAAATCATACTTATAAATGATTTGAATTTTTCCTTCACCACTTTGCGTTTTAATTTCATGGTGGGGGTGAGGTGTCCCGCTTCTATAGACCACACCTGAGGGGTCAATTCGAACTTCTTGACTTGCTCCCATTGACTAAAATTTTCGTTGTGAGTGTCAATATCGGCTTGAATTTCAGCCCGGAGCTGCTCATTGGCACAAATAGTTTGTAAGTCATCCGAAGGGCATTCGATATTATTCTCTTTAAGCCATTCGGCGATGTATTCAAAATTGGGTTGAATCAAAGCCGCAGGCATTTTTTGTCCTTCTCCAACTACCATTATCTGCTCAATAAATAAGGATTGCTTCATCTGGCCTTCAATTAGGGCAGGTGCGATGTATTTTCCCCCAGAAGTTTTAAACATCTCCTTTTTACGGTCGGTTATTCGAAGAAATCCATCAGAATCAATTTCACCGATGTCACCAGTATGAAAATAATTTTCAGTCATTACTTCGGTAGTTTTTTCTGGATCTTTATAATACCCCATCATTACATTAGGCCCCTTGCATAAGATTTCACCATCCTCCGCTATTTTCACTTCGACTCCTTTATTAACCTGACCTACGGTACCAATACGATACCCCCCACCTTTCCATTCATTCATAGAGATTACAGGAGATGTTTCAGTTAATCCATAGCCTTCACAAATGGTAATTCCTGCGGCAGTAAATACTTGTGCTAGTCGAGGTTGCAGTGGAGCACTTCCGGAAGCAATTAAATCAAGATTACCTCCAAGGGCTTCTTTCCATTTTGAGAAAATTAGCTTGCGGGCTATTTTTAATTTAAATTCATACCAACCGCCATTCTGCCCATAGGGTTGATATTGAAGGCCTAAATTCACAGCCCAATAGAAAAGCTTTTGCTTTATGCCGTCTAGTTCGCCGCCTCGGGCATATATCTTATCGTACACTTTTTCTAATAATCTTGGAACAGCTGTCATAATATTGGGCTGGGTTTCCTTCAAATTATCACTAATGGTTTCCAAAGATTCCGCAAAGAATATTCGCACGCCAAAATAATAGTACACATAGAGGGTCGCTCTCTCAAAAATATGGCACACAGGGAGGAAACTCAGGGCAGTCGATTTTCCTTTTACTAAGGGTAATCGAATGGACGTATTCAGACTGTTAAATACGATATTACTGTGACTCAACATAACACCTTTAGGAACTCCTGTGGTTCCAGAAGTGTAAATGATTGTAGCCAAATCCTCTGGCTTCACGGCAGCCTTCAGCTTCTCCACATCTGCTTGATTTTTGGCTTTGGCTCCTTGCTCCAATAGGCTGCTCCAGTGGGTACAACCTTCAATTTCATCAAAACAAAAAATTCCTTTCAATCCTTTGATATTTTTCTGAACTGCGACGAGTTTTTCATACACTTCTCTATCCGATACAAAGCAGTATAGTGATTCTGAATGATTGAGAATGTATTCGTAGTCTTTGGCAGTTATGGTTGGATAAATGGGTACGTTGATGGCTCCCAACTGAAGGACACCCATATCTACAATACACCACTCTGTTCTATTGTTTGAAGAAATCATCCCAATTTTATCACCCGATTGCACTCCCATTTCTAGTAATGCACTACTAATTTGATGCGCTTGTTGATAAAATGTTTCGGAGGAAGTAGCTTTCCACTCGCCGTTATACTTAGTGTTTAAAGCATCTGGCCTCGCTAATACTTGTCGCTGATAGGACAAAAAGTCAAATAATCTAGTAATTTCCATGTGTGTAAAATACAGAAATTAACGATTTATTAAAAAAAGATTAATGACTTTTATTGGCAAACCAGTTATAAGCGTTCTCAAAAGCCTGAGTCCATGGACTAACGATATCTTGGGTACGTTCCTTGGGGTAGTGGCCCCAATTCCAGGGAAAGGTCGAGCGCTCTAGGTGGGGCATCATGACCAAGTGTCTCCCATCCTCACTAGATAACATGGCAGCATTATAATCTGACCCATTGGGATTTCCAGGATATTGGCTATACTGGAAAGTTGCCGGAATTTGATACGCTGAGGCTGGCTCAGGAAAGGAAAACTTACCTTCTCCATGGGCAGACCATATTCCCAGTGTACTCCCTTCTAATCCTTGCATCATAATGGCTGTGGATTCTTGAATGGTGACTGCTGAAAAAATACACTCAAACTTACCGGAATCGTTATGAAGCATTTTTGGTTTTTCTGATTTCTCAGGAGTCAATAACCCCAATTCAACAAACAATTGACATCCATTACAGACTCCAAGGGAAAGGGTATCATTTCGTTTGAAGAAAGCGGTAACAGCCTTTTGAGCTTTGGGGTTGTATTTTATACTTCCAGCCCAGCCTTTAGCAGAACCTAAAACATCGGAATTAGAAAAGCCCCCAACAGCAACCAATAATTGAATATCTTCCAAAGTTTCTCTCCCTTCAACCAAATCGGTCATGTGCACATCTCGTACCTCAAAACCGCACAAGTCCATCACATAGGCCATTTCACGTTCAGAATTACTTCCTTTCTCCCGTAACACAGCGGCCTTAATTTTTTTGGATTTTAGGACAGGTAAAGCTCCGCTAAAGCCTTTTGGAAATTTAAAACGCAAGGGTTGGTTGATTATATTTTCTGCTCTGGTTTGGGCCAATTCAGGCAGGGTTTGCTCTATTTCTAATGCTGTGGAAGTCTGCATCCAAAGACGTCGCATTTCAGATACTGAAAGGACGAGTCCGTTAATGTTTAAATGGTCACTTTTAGACACCTGACCGATGCGAACTGCATGAACTCCCTCTTTAGATAAGATGCTTTCGAGATTTTCTCTTGATTGTACAACAACAGCTATTTTTTCTGAGAATAAGCAACGAATAGTATCTGGTTCCTCCAAGACGGATAAATCTAAATTCATTCCAATACCAACTGAAGGAAAGCACATTTCTAAAAGGGTCGTTATCAATCCTCCTGATCCAATATCGTGTCCAGCAGTGATGCTGTCACTATGGATAAGCAACTGGAGTGCATTGAATATTTTTTTAAAGTAAGCCGGGTCTGTGATACCTGGGGTTTGGTTTCCCACGGCAGCAATGGACTGCGCAAATGAAGAACCTCCCAAATGAAATGCATCTTTTGAAAAATCAATATAATAAAAGTCACCTCCTTGCTCGGTGGCTACTGGCGTTACAATTTTATTGATATCTGAACAAGAACCGATACTTGAAATAATAACAGTTCCAGGAGCAAGCACATCCCCATCCGAATATTTTTGTTTCATGGATAGGGAATCTTTTCCAGTTGGAATATTAATTCCTAAGGCAATAGCAAATTTAGAACAGCCCGAAACAGCAGCATACAAGCGTGCATCTTCACCAGGATTGTTGCAAGGCCACATCCAGTTCGCAGAGAGCGATACGCTTGCCAAACCTTTCTCAAGTGGCGCCCAGACAAGGTTAGTCAACGCTTCCCCAATGGCATTGATACTTCCCTTCTCAGGGTCTATTAAACCACTAACAGGAGCATGCCCCAAAGCGGTTGCAACTCCTTTTTTACCGTTGAAATCCAAAGCCATGACTCCGCAATTACTCAAGGGGAGCTGTAATACTCCTACACATTGTTGTTGGGCTACACGCCCTGTGACGCATCGATCCACTTTGTTGGTCAGCCAATCTTTACACGCCACAGCTTCCAACTGAAGCATTTTTTTAAGATAGGAGACCAAATCAGATCGTTGATAAGTGAGTGCTTTAAAGGAGATGTTTTGTTTTTGATCACGCATTATCGTTTTCGGAGAGCTACCAAACAAGGCAGATAAGTCCAAATCTATTGGGGTTTCTTGGGTCTTGTCCGAATGAAAAGAAAAACGATGATCGCCAGTAACTTCACCTACGATATAGCATGGCGCTTTTTCTCTTGCTGCGATCTTTTCCAAAAGGGGAGTGTCTTTAGCAGAGATAATTAACCCCATACGCTCTTGAGATTCATTACCGATAATTTCTTTGGCCGACAGTGTTGGGTCTCCAATAGGGAGGGCATCTATAGCGATGGCTCCTCCGCTGTCTTCCACCAATTCCGATAAACAATTAAGGTGACCTCCTGCACCGTGATCGTGGATAGAAACAATGGGGTTTTCGCTTTGTTCTACCAAAGCCCGAATAGCATTAGCGACTCGTTTTTGCATTTCGGGATTGGACCGTTGAACGGCATTCAATTCTATTGTACTGCCCAATGCCCCCGTGTCAGCTGAGGAGACCGCAGCCCCTCCCATTCCAATTCGGTAATTGTCTCCACCTAGTACGATAATTTGGTCTCCCTTTTGAGGAATTCGTTTTTGAGCTTGTTCTTTTTTGGCAAATCCAACCCCTCCAGCTAACATGATTACTTTATCAAATCCAAGCCGCTGATTGTTCTCTTGGTGCTCAAAGGTGAGAACGGAACCTGCAATGAGAGGTTGGCCAAATTTATTACCGAAATCGGATGCGCCATTGGAAGCTTTGATTAAGATATCCAAGGGAGTTTGGTAGAGCCATTTTCGAGCTGGGAAATCATCAAAAGATTTTTCTTTTTGAACCCTTGAGTAAGGAGTCATATACACGGCAGTACCTGCTAATGGTAGGGATCCTTGTCCCCCAGCCAACCGATCGCGTATTTCTCCACCCGATCCTGTGGCGGCACCATTAAATGGTTCAACTGTAGTTGGGAAATTATGGGTTTCTGCTTTCAATGACAAAACACTCTCCATTTCTGTTTTGACAAAGCGACTTGGTACATCTCCTGATTCGGGAGCAAATTGTTCTATTTTGGGTCCTTCTATGAAAGCCACATTGTCTTTATATGCGGAGACTATATTCTCTGAATTTTTTTTCGAAGTTTCTTTAATGAGTTGAAATAAACTGCTGGGTTGAACTTGTCCGTTGATAACAAACTCTCCATTAAATATTTTATGACGACAATGCTCAGAATTTACCTGTGAAAAGCCAAAGACTTCTGAATCTGAAAGAGGCCTTCCCAATTTCTCAGACAATTGGTTTAAATAGGCTATTTCTTCTGTATTGAGGGACAGTCCTTCACTTTTATTATAAGCAGCTATGTCAGTGATTTCTCGAAGGGTCTCAGGGGCTATTGCAACAGTAAATAAAGATTGGTCTAACTTTTCATAGCGAACCATTAGCATGGGATCTATACCATGGATACGATCTTCAGAAAGATACTCTTCCATCCTCTCAATATCTTGAATTCCCATGTTTTGAGTTATTTCTACGGCATTGGTGCTCCAAGGGGTAACCATTGAAGCACGGGGTCCATAGAATATTCCCTCTATGGTATTGGAGGAAAGTAATGGAGCGCTGCCAAAAAGCCAGTGTAATTTCTCAATGATAGAAGGGGATAGGGTTTTGGAGGAAGCTACAGCGATTACTTTAGTAGCAGGATTGCCAAAAAACTGAATCATAGACCACAGTATTACGGAGCAAAAATAGTTTTTTAGCCTTGAAACACCTGCTCAAATTGGGGGTGTTTATTCCCAATTCTAAAGGAGTTATTCACACCCGCTAGATTGTTCGTTTCAAACGGGCCATGAAGAAACCATCAAATTCACTTTGGTGGGCATATAGTTGTTGTTTTTCTTCCAGTTCAAACCCCTGATTTTTATTCAGGAATTGCTCGATTTGTCTTTCGTTTTCAGAGGGTAAAATTGAGCAAGTTGCATACACCAATACGCCTTTGGGTTTAACCCATTCTGCTGCGCTTTCCAACAATTTGAATTGGGTATCCTGCAGTGTTTCTATTTGTTCTAGACTCAATCGCCATTTAAGTTCTGGATTCCGTTTGAGTGTTCCCAACCCAGAACAAGGAGCATCGATCAGGACTACATCGGCCCACTTTTTATTTTCAGGAAGTTCCGTATCCTTTTTCAATAAATTGCTTTGAATGATTTTTACCCCTGCTCTTTCTGACCTTTGGTGTAACGATTTTAATTTTGTTTCTTCTAGAACATATGCTAGAAGCTGGCCTTTATTTCGCATTAAGGCAGCTAAATGAAGACTTTTTCCTCCAGCGCCAGCACACATATCAATTACGTTCATGCCTGGAGCTACCTTAGTAAAGGGAGCTATTTTTTGTGAATGCGCATCCTGTATTTCAAAATAACCTTTTAGAAAAAGAGAGTTTTTATTGAGTTTTCGTCCTTGTTCCAATTGTAATGCATCTGGAAACCCTTTCATTAAACGGCTTTTGATAGCATAACGTTGTTGCAATTCCATTTGTAATTTTTCGGGATGGGAGCGAAGTCGATTTACTCGAATTGATACTGCAGCTTGTTTATTGAGAGCTGCGTATTCTTGATCCCAGAGGCTAGGGAGTTCTTTACTTCCTAATGCAAAAAGCCAGTCTGGATAAGAAGCCAAGACCTCTGGTGGCATATTCTTTAACTCATTTTGTCTTAGACTCTTTTTATTATTATTCCAGATAAATTCATTTCTATGGCACCAAACACTTAGAAGCTGATCTTCACTTATCTCTTCAAAGTTTGCTTGAATCATGTTTGCAAAAAGGCGGCGCCAACGAATGCAATCGTATACAATAGTGTAGACTGTTCTTCGGTCTCTCGCCCCCCATTTGGGGTGTTTAGCAGTGATTTTTTGCAATACATGTGAGGTCCGTTTCCTTTCTTGAAGAATGGTCTTTAGGGCTTGAATAGCGGCAGAGGCTAAGTTGTCATACAACTTTGGCATCAGAGCTGTTGAAGTTTCACTAGATTATAATAGGCTCCTTTCTGTTTCAGAAGTGATTGATGGGTTCCCATTTCAACTATTTTTCCTTCTTTCAAAACCACAATTTTATCGGCTTTTTGAATGGTTGATAGGCGATGTGCAATGACCAAAGAAGTCCGGTTTTGCATGAGCTTCTCAAGGGCTTTTTGCACTAATTTTTCCGATTCGGTGTCCAGAGCTGAGGTTGCTTCATCTAAAATCAAAATATCAGGATTCTTTAGGATAGCTCTGGCAATAGAGAGTCTTTGCTTTTGACCACCGGACAGCTTATTTCCACCCTCTCCTATAGGAGTGTTATACCCTTGTTCCATTTGTTCAATAAACTCATGTGCATTGGCTGCTTTTGCTGCGGTCATTAGCTCCGTATCTGTTGCGTTTTGTTTGCCAATCCTCAAATTATTACCAACTGTATCGTTGAATAGTAAGGCTTCTTGTGTGACTACACCCAATAAACCATAGAGCGAGTTGAAACGAAGTTCTTGAATAGGGATTCCGTCTAGGGAAAGCGTTCCCTTTTGGATGTCATAAAAACGGTTAAGTAGATTAGCAATTGTCGTTTTTCCACTACCTGATTGTCCTACCAGTGCCACTAACTCTCCTTTTTTGATTTCTAAGCTGAAATTGTCTAAAACGGTTCGTTCACTATAAGAAAAATGGACATGATCAAATACAATTCCTTTGCTCAACGTATTTAATTCTTTTGCTTTGGGCACTTCCTGAACGGTATTTTTAGCCTCTAATATTTCGATCAATCGGGCTGCTGCAGCGTCCCCCTTTCGAATACTAAATAAAGATTTACTGATCCCTTTAGCTGGAGTTAGAATATTGTAGGCCAAACCCATGTAGGCAAAAAAAGTAGTGCCTTTGAGGCTACCTTCCACCAATACCATATGTCCACCATACCAGAGAAGAACTCCTATAACAGCTATTCCCATAAACTCACTCAACGGGGAGGCCAAATTATTTCGATGCAATAAGGCGTTAGAAAATTTAAAAAATCGTTGTGTTGAATTTTGAAAACGTTTGTTAAAAAATCCGTTGGCTTTAAAGGTTTTGATGATTTTTTGAGCATTTAGTGTTTCATCAATGACAGACATGAAATATCCTTGTTCTTTTTGAACCGATGCCGATTTTTTCCGCAATTGCTTGCCTATAGTCGAGATGACAATTCCTGATATCGGAATGAATAATAATACGAATAGGGTGAGTTCTGGGCTCAATTGATACATCACAATAACTGTAAAAAGAATTGTCAAGGGCTCCCTGACGAGCAGTTCCAGAATGGATAAAAAGGAAACTTGAACTTCAATGACATCTGAAGCCATTCGTGCCATCAAATCGCCTTTGCGTTTTTCAGAAAAATAATCCAAAGGCAAGGCGAGTACTTTACTGTAAAGCGCATTACGTAAATCTCGTAGCACTCCTGTTCGTAGGAAGGTTATAAAAAATAATGCCAAATAATTAAAGATATTTTTCAATAAAAACAATCCTATAATCAATCCAATAACGTACAGTAGTGTACCCGAGGGATCGGACATCACTCGTTGTGCCACCTCATAGTTCAGACTTTGTTGTAGGTAGTCTTTTAATCCCGAAAAACCATTGTATATCGGGGCTTCAACGACTTTCACCGTCTGATTAAAAAGGACATCCATCAACGGAATAAAAGCAACAAAAGCCAAAGCGCTGAACAATGCATAAAAGATATTACATATAACATTTAGCAATGCATAGCCCCAAAAAGGATATGCGAAACGGATGATCTTTTTAAAGTAATGCATCATAGCGGCAGATCATTTTCTAGGATTTTTAGTTGTTTTTCAATCTTTGCTAGATTGTATTCCCAACTTTTTTCCTTTTGATAGGTATTCGCGACGCTGAGGTAAAATTTTATTTTAGGCTCGGTTCCACTTGGACGCAGTGCTATACGACTCCCTTCGGAGGTGACAAAAATGAGTACGTTTGCTTTTGGAAGAACTAAGGGTATTTCAGAATTATTTTTTAGATCCCGTTCTACGCCTGTTTGATAATCATAAATTTTTACAACCTTATTACCACCCAATTCCCTAGGAGGGTTGTTTCTGTAGGAGTGCATAATTTCCAAAATAGCTTTAGCTCCAGCCGCACCTTCTTTATTTAAAGAATGAAGCGATTCATATTGGAACCCATATTTTTGATAGCAAAGGATCAGTTGATCCAAAAGTGACTTGCCCTCACTTTTTAATTGACTTGTCATTACGGCGGCCAGTAAACTGGCCGAGACAGCGTCTTTATCACGTACTGCACTGCCCAGTAAGAATCCGTAGCTTTCTTCACCCCCACAAATAAATGTATCGCTAGGTCGATTTTCAATGGCCTCTCCAATCCACTTGAATCCAGTGAGTGTGGTTACACACTCTATCTGATATTGAGTAGCTATGGACTGCATCAGTGGGGTAGACACAATTGTGGAAGCAATAAAACTGGAAGGAAGGAGCTTATTTTTCTGTTGAAGTTGATCCAACACAAAATCGGTCAGTAGAAGCATGAGTTGGTTCCCATTAAGTAATTGGTAACTGCCTGCATTGGTTCGAAAAGCAACACCCAAACGATCGCAATCGGGGTCTGTCCCGATAACTAAATCGGCCTTTTGATCATTGGCTTGATCTATTGCCAATGAAAGGGCTTCTCTTTCTTCTGGATTTGGGGACTTGACCGTGGGAAAATCTCCATCGGGATGCATTTGTTCTTTCACGAATGATACTCGATCAAATCCAGCCCGTTGGAGCACCCTTGGAACAGCGGTAATAGCCGTACCGTGTAGAGGGGTAAAGACCACATTAAGATTTTCAGGTTGCTTTGGTTTCACCGGTAATAACTTAAGAACTGTATTCCAATAGGCTTCATCGATTTCCAGATCGATAGGGTGAATTTTTGCTTTAGGTGGACCAAACTGGAGGGATTCATAGGAAACGCTATCTATGGCTTCCATGATTTTTTGGTCGTGTGGGGGGACAATCTGCGCACCGTCTTCCCAATAGACTTTATAACCATTATAGATGGGTGGGTTATGAGAGGCTGTTAATACAATGCCAGCCTGTGCCCTCAGATGGCGTACCGCAAAAGACAATTCTGGAGTTGTTCGCAAATCGGTAAATAAATAAACGGCAACCCCATTAGCTGTCAACACATTGGCTACTTCTTGGGCGAGTGATTGGCTGTTATGGCGTGAGTCGAAAGCAATCACAACTTTGGGGGTTAGTGATGGAAATTCTTGTAATAAATAGGTAGCCAGTCCTTGAGAGCAACGTCCCAGTGTATATTTATTGATTCGGTTGGTACCAACCCCCATCTTACCTCGCATACCGCCAGTGCCAAAACTAAGGTCTTTATAAAAAGCATCGTGGAGTGCTTCTGAATCTGTGCCATTAGCTAAAGATTGGACTGCTTGTTGGGTTTCGGAGTCAAAAGGTACATTTAGCCAACAGGCCATTTTTTTTTCAATCTCCATAGTTAATAGGTGGTGCTTTTGATGGTATAGCGTTCTTGATGGGGACGGCCTTTGAGAATTAACTCAGCCAGAAACCCAGCAATGAAAAACTGCGATCCGAGGATCATTGTAGTTAATGCGATATAAAACTCCGGACGGTCACTGATTAAACGACTGCTGGTGTGAACAAACAACTTATCAATACCTAGATAAGCAGTAAAGCCAAAGCCCAATAGAAGCATTAGGGTTCCAAGTAGTCCAAAGAAGTGCATGGGGTGTTTTCCAAATCGATGTAAAAACCATAAGGTGATAAGATCAAGAAATCCACGAACAAAACGCTCCATCCCAAATTTAGAAGTACCATATTTACGCGCTTGATGCTGAACCGTTTTTTCGCCCATCTGGTGAAAACCGGTTTGTGCGGCAAGCACGGGAATAAAACGGTGCATTTCACCGTAGACTTCAAGGGTCTGAACCACTTCTCTTTTATACACTTTCAAGCCGCAGTTGAAGTCATGTAAATAGATGCCAGATACACGCCTTGCTGCCCAATTGAACAAGCGAGAGGGGAGGTTTTTGAAAAGGAAGGAATCGTAGCGCTTTTTTTTCCACCCTGAAATAAGGTCCCATTGTTTTTCTTCCATTAAAGCGACCATGGGTAGAATTTCTTCCGGTGAATCCTGTAAATCGGCATCAAGGGTAACAACATATTTCCCCTGAACTTCAGAGAAGGCCGCGTGCAGTGCTTGTGATTTGCCAAAATTTTGAGCGAAGCGTATTCCTTTTACTGTATCATGTTTTTTTGCTAGCTCAGTAATGATGGACCAAGAATCATCGGTGCTCCCGTCGTCTACAAATAAAAGTTCGAAGGAATATCCTTTTAAGGATTTTTCAATCCATTGATACAATTCCTCCAACGATTCGGATTCATTTAATAAAGGAACGACAAGGGAGAATTGCATCTGGGTTTCGAAATTTTATCAAAGGTACAAAACCATTGATTTATTCCGGACGCGCTTTTTTTAGAATCAAACCAGCTACCAAAGAGGTAAGAAACCCGAAAAACAAACTAAAAATCAAGATAAAGCCAGCAATGACTCCAAAACCCTGAAACTTTTCCATCATATCCAATGCTGCATTCAGTTGTTCTTGAGTCATTTCTGGATTTTCATCTATTATTTTACTTTTAGTTAATTCAGATACTGTTTCCATATACGTTGGCTCGATAACATTCATCAACAAACCAGTGTAGACCAAAGCAATAATGGCGGAAATTAAGGAGATTCCAAGACCTAGTTTTATGGCTTGACTTAAAGATAAAAAGCCTTCGTTGTCTTTGCGAAAGGTATAAATACCTAAAACGATGACGCCAATAGAAATGGCGTAATTTACATAGTTTACAAGAGGTTCTTGCCCGTAATGCATGTCGAGTGTAAACAGCATTAGAGCAAAGATGACGGAAACCCCGCCTAAAATTCCTCCGAATTTAACCATGTAGGATGTATTCGTTTTCATTGGGTTATTCATAAGATTAAGTGTTTGTATTTAATCAAATGTACATTTTTTATGAATATAAATTTTACCTCCAACGGATAGGAAATTGTAACAAAAACATTTAAATTTGCGCTCCATTATTAAAAAAACATGAAAGCAGATATTCATCCAGATTCCTATCGATTGGTCGCCTTCAAGGATATGTCCAACGAAGATATTTTTATTACTAAATCGACAGCCGAAAGTAAAGAAACCATAGAAGTTGAAGGGGCTGAATATCCTCTAATAAAACTTGAAATTTCGAGAACATCACACCCCTACTATACTGGAAAATCAAAACTTGTAGACACTGCTGGGCGTATTGATAAATTCAAGAATAAATATTCTAAGTTTAACAAATAGGACCAACCCTCACGATATACAAACCGCCTAGGGCGGTTTTTTTTTATTCCTTTTTTACCGTTTTCAACTGCAAAATATTGATTGGATTCATGGACAGTCCCTTGACATTCTTTTGGGCAAAACGAATGGCTTGATCGTAATAGAGGGGGATAACAGGGTACTCACTTAACATCAAACGATTCATCTGCCGGTAGTGCTTTGCTCTTTTTTTAGGATTTTTAATCAAATAGCTTTCCTCAAACCATTGATCGTATTGTGCATTTGAATAATGGGTATAATTGGGTCCATTGGGCGAAAAGTTTTTGGAGTAGAATAAACCAAGGTAATTTTCTGCATCGGGGTAATCAGCAATCCAACTGGCTCTAAACAACTCCAACTTACCAGATGTTTTGGCTTGGCGGAGACTCGCTGTGGGCATTAAGTCGATCTGAATTCGAATGCCTATTTTTTCCAATTCTCTTTGAATGTATTGACACATATCCAAATAATTAGCATCGGTTGCGAGCCGAAGGCTCGGTTGTATGCCTGTATCTTTTATATAGGCATTCACTAGTTCACGTGCGCGGGGGGGATTCCATATTTTTGTTTCTTCATGGATTTGCCCAGGCAATCCAATAGGGATGAACCCTTGTAAAGCGGGAAACCCAATATTATTTCGTAAATATAGAATCATTTTTTCCCGATCAAACCCTCTAAAGATAGCTTCCCTGATTTGGGCAGATTGGATCGCGGGATTATCAGATTCCATGTAAATCCCTATATATTCTGTATTTAGATAGGGACCTACCTGTAAATTTATTTTGGATTGATATTTGGGCTGAAGGGATCCGGTAGCGGTGAGTAATTCATCTTTATAAGAAGTGTCTATGGAATTTAGAAAATCTAATTTACCCTGAAGAAAGAGCATGAATTCGCTTTGTATGTCAGGGATGAATTGAATGGCAATGGATTCCAAATAGGGGAGTGGGATGCCCAACTCGTCTTTTTCATAGAATTGTGGATTCTTTCTCAAAACCAGCTTCACATCCTCTTCCCAAAATTGAAACTGAAAAGGCCCCGTTCCAATGGGTCGTTTTCGGAATTGAGCTCCCTGTTGAGTAACCGCCTCATGAGGAACTACAGAACAATAACGCATCGATAAAAGCCCTAAAAAAGCTGGAAAAGATTTGTGCATACGGATCACCAGTGTGAGATTGTCTTTGGCGTAATAGTCTTTCACATTTTGTAATACCCACCCCCCTGGCGAGGCAAGTTCGGGATCGATTAACCGATTGAAACTGTACACAAAATCTGCTGCGACAACTTTCCGACTTCTTTGTGATCCAAAGACTTCCGATTCATGAAAATAGATATCGTCCCGAAGGGTGAAGACATAATCCAGTCCATCTTCACTTATCTTCCATTCTCTAGCAATGTCAGGCTGTACCTCAAGATTTTCATCCAACTGAACCAATCCATTGAACATTTGGTTGATAGGCCAAATGTTTTGAGGGTTACGAGCAAAAGCGGGGTCCAAACTCGTCACATTGCGATATTCATTGTATCGAAAAACATCCTTATCTGTGAATGAATTTTGAGGCCCCTGACAGCACCACCAATTGGTGATTACAAAAAACAGCAACAGCTTGTAATGAAGTGTATTCCAAGAGATGTGCAAACGATGCATAGTTACTATATTTGTGGTAAATTTAAGGATAAACTATTTTGACTCCAGCGTCTTTTTCTGATGTAGCAATTCCAATTCGAAAAAAAGTAGCTTTCTACACCCTTGGTTGCAAGCTCAATTTTTCGGAAACAGCTACTATTGCAAGAGATTTTTCAAATGAAGAATTTGAGCGAGTAGCTTTTGAAAAACCAGCCGATATTTACGTGATTAATACGTGTTCGGTAACCGATAACGCAGATAAAAAATTCAAAGGATTGGTCAAAAGGGCTTTGTCCAAAAATCCGAATGCCTTTGTGGCTGCCATTGGATGCTATGCACAATTACAACCCGAACAGTTGGCGGCTATTGACGGAGTTGATTTGGTTTTGGGCGCCACTGAAAAGTTTAAATTGACTGCCTATCTGAATGATTTGACTAAAAAGGAGAATCCTGAAGTACACGCTTGTGAGATTGAAGAAGTTGATTTCTATGAAAGTGGCTTTTCATTAGGTGACCGAACCCGATCTTTTCTTAAAGTTCAAGACGGCTGCGATTATAAATGTACTTATTGTACCATTCCTCAAGCACGTGGTATTTCCAGGAGTGATCGTTTGGAGAACGTGATTTCAAACGCAAAAAATATTGCGGCCCAAGGAATCCGTGAAATTGTGCTTACCGGTGTCAATATTGGCGACTATGGTAAAGGTGAATTTGGGAATAAAAAGCACGAACACACTTTCCTAGAGCTTATTCAGGCTCTCGATAGAGTTGAAGGCGTCGAACGTATTCGTATCTCATCTATTGAACCTAATTTACTACAAGATGAAACCATCGAATTTGTATCCCAAAGCCAGCGTTTTGTTCCTCATTTTCATATTCCTTTACAAAGTGGGAGCGATCAGATATTGAATAAAATGAAGCGTCGGTATCTTTCTGGTTTATACAGGGAGCGTGTTAAAAAGATTAAATCTTTAATGCCAGATGCTTGTATTGGTGTAGACGTAATTGTGGGTTTTCCTGGGGAAACTGAAGAACACTTTTTAGAGACTTTTCGTTTTTTAGAAGAACTTCCCGTATCGTATTTGCACGTATTTACATATTCAGAACGCCCAAATACCGAGGCCGTATCTTTGGCGAATCCCATTCCAATGGAACTGCGAAGTAAAAGAAGCAAATTGCTGAGGTCGTTGTCGGTAAAAAAGCGACATCAATTCTACGAATCACAATTGGGTAAGGAAGTTGAAGTACTTTTTGAAAATGAAAATAAAAAAGGATACATACAAGGATTCAGCACCAACTATGTAAAAGTCCGGTCGCCTTGGAATCCTGAATGGGTGAATACAACCCTCAAAGTGCGTTTAGAGACAATTGATGAGGGCGGTTATGTTCGTTTTAGCCTATAACTTGATTCCTACAGGAAGAAGCGATTTGTAGGATTTATTCCGGCGAACAAAGCCTGCAATCTTTGGAGAAGTAGGAACCACTTTCAATTTTTTTTCCCTTAGCATCTCCAATACTGTTTTTATAAACTCTTCTTCAAATTTTTTTGATTGGATGGCTTTTGGGATAGAAAGCTTCGTTAAAAATATTTTCCTTTCTTGTTCTGCGTATTCAATACGAGCCATCTCATTTTGAGTGGTGTATTCAAATTGGCGTAAAAATTCGTTGTTAACAATTGCTTCCGTTGTCATAAATTTTGGTTTTCTTGTTCAGGATAATGTAGCTCCCGAGATTAAAGAGACTACAAATTTACAAAAAATAGTTTTTATCTATTTTTGTTCCTATGGAGACCACCCATCTATATGTGATGCCAGGCATGGCAGCAAGCCCAAAAATATTTGAATTTTTGGAGTTTCCTCCGAATATCATTGTCCATTGGCTCAGTTGGATTCCTCCCATAGCCAATGAGGATATCCGATCCTATGCCCAACGAATGAGTACAAGGATAGGCGAGCAAGAGCCCGTATTGTTAGGTGTTTCTTTTGGTGGAATATTGGTTCAAGAAATAGCTCAATGCATTAAAGTTAAAAAAGTAATTATAGTGTCAAGTGTGAAATCTAGAGAAGAGCTTCCTTTAACAATGCGATTGTCACAAAAAACAAATGCGCACAAATTATTACCCCTGCATTGGGTTGAAAATATTGAAGCCTTAGCCCTATTTGCCTTTGGGAAAGCCATTAAGAGAAGGTTATCACTCTATAGAAAGTATTTGTCCGAGCGAGATGTTGACTATTTGCGTTGGTCCATTCACACTATTGTGAATTGGAACCCACCTGAATTCACCAAAAATCTGGTTCATATTCATGGAACTGATGACACCGTTTTTCCAATCAAATCAATTACCGAACCGGTGATCAAAATCAAAGGTGAGCACGCGATGATTATCACTCATAAAAATTGGTTCAATACCCATCTCCCAGAGCTCGTATTACAGGAAAAAGTTGAAGTAAAACCAACAGTGGTTCTCTAAAGAAAAAATTATGAAAAAAATTGGATTAGTGATTGTGATTGTATTTGGGATTTCCGCCAGTACGACTTTGAAATGGAGATCGACATTTTCTTCTAAGGAGCCCAATCCAAATTACAAAATATATGCCCTTGAATTGCCCGAATCGGTAGAGTTTGCAGGGGAAAAAATGGTATTGGAACGTGCTGATTTGAGAGAAAGACTGGACCGAGAACTTTTGGTGAATACTTATTGGCAGTCGAATATGATGCTTCTTCTCAAAAGGGCCAATAAATACTTTCCTATTCTCGAACAAATATTGGAAGAAGAAGGAATTCCATCCGATTTCAAATATCTTGCCGTAATTGAAAGTGGTTTGGCCAATGTGCGATCTCCAAAAGGGGCTTCCGGATTTTGGCAAATAATGCGAACAACAGGTCGAGAAATGGGACTGGAAGTCAATAACAATGTGGATGAACGTTACCATCTTGAAATGGCCACACATGTGGCTTGTCAGTACTTGAAAAAAGCCAAAAATAAATTAGGCTCTTGGACACTTGCTGCGGCGGCATACAATAGAGGAATTAATGGGATTCAAAAAAAATTAGATCTCCAACAAGCCGATTCTTATTATGATCTGTATCTGGGTAGTGAGACTTCTCGTTACATGTTTCGCATCTTGGCCATTAAAGAAATTATGGAATCACCAGAACGTTACGGTTTTATATTTGAAGAAAAAGATTTGTATCAGCAGATTCCAACCAGAAAGGTACCGCTCGATACAGCCATAACAAACTTATCTCGATTCGCACAACAAATGAAGATTGATTACAATCAGTTGAAATTACACAACCCTTGGCTGCTTCAAAACCATTTGAATAACAAGTCTAGAAAATATTACGAAATACGGCTGCCTTTGATGCCATGAAGTAACTAGATCTTCTTCATTTGTTGTTGCATCATTTTCAGTTGAGCCGTCATCATACCATGGCTGTCCAATTTTTTGGCTTCGGCTAACAAGGCTGTGGCTTCTCTTTTACGTCTTTTTTGCATCAAAATACCCGCTAAACTCATTTTGGCCATAGCCAAATCATGTTTCATATTTAGTCCCAATTCAATGGCTTTTTTGAAGTGTTTCTCAGCTTGGGTCAAATTGGTTTGCGATTGAATTATACCATGTAGATAATAAAAATAGCCCTGCTGTTTGGTCACCAAATTAGCTTTCGGATTGGGGATTCGGTTCAACCACTTTTCAGTTCCTGCAAAATCTTGCTTTCTGAGGCGGAGGAAAGCAAGGAATATCAACTCATTTTTGAAGTATAATAGAACAAACATACCTGAAAGAAGAAGCAAAAATAGACCATTACCGATTTCACTGTCGATAAACTGCTGAAGGCCCACGCCTAGAATGCCAACAGCCAAGATGAGTTTTATGATTTTTGGGAACATATTTTTTATTTATCTCAAAAGTAGTAAAAATAGCTTTTTGACCTTTAGTTTTGTTTTGGATAAGCAAAAAGATATTCTATATTTGCACCGCTTTAGGAGTTCGCTTTCCAAATAGCGTTTTAAGCAGATATAACATGAAAAGAACATTTCAACCTTCCAGACGAAAAAGAAGAAATAAACACGGATTTCGTGAACGTATGGCCTCCGCAAATGGACGTCGAGTCCTCGCCAGTCGACGTGCTAAAGGAAGAAAAAAAATATCCGTATCCTCCGAGCCAAGACATAAGAAATAAATGTTTATAAAATATTCGATACAACAAGGTGTTACTTTTTTCCAGTAACACCTTTTTTTTATATTGACTGTACTATAGAAGACCAAAAAGAATGCCAAAGCAAAACCATATCAACACTATTCTAATTATCGGTTCAGGACCTATTATTATTGGCCAAGCCTGTGAATTTGACTACTCTGGATCTCAAGCTTTACGATCCCTAAGAGAGGACGGAATTCAAACCATCCTGATCAATTCCAACCCGGCTACCATCATGACAGATCCTTCAATGGCCGATCATGTTTACCTCAAACCGTTAACAACTAGGTCGATTGAAGAAATTTTACAAAAGCATCAAGTCGACGCCGTACTCCCTACTATGGGAGGACAAACCGCCCTCAACCTTTGTATCGAAGCTGATGAAAAGGGAATCTGGAAAGAATATGGAGTTGAAATCATTGGTGTTAATATCGACGCTATAAATATTACAGAAGACCGGGAAAAGTTTAGAGAGTTGATGTTGAAAATAGGCGTTGGAATGGCCCCACAAGCCACGGCAACTTCCTTTCTAAAGGGAAAAGAAATTGCCCAAGAATTCGGATTTCCACTATGTATTAGAGCTTCTTTTACTCTAGGAGGAGCTGGAGCTTCTATCGTCTATGATGAAAATGAATTTGATGAAGCTTTGACTAGGGGATTGGAAATCTCACCCATTCATGAGGTGATGATTGACAAAGCCATGATGGGTTGGAAGGAATATGAATTGGAATTGTTGCGTGATAAAAACGACAATGTTGTTATCATCTGTACCATTGAAAATATGGATCCCATGGGAATTCATACGGGAGATTCGATCACAGTTGCCCCTGCAATGACCCTATCGGAC
>MDTB01049304.1_pt1 | contig 24576 bp, 1 predicted proteins | sample 811161 | NCBI WGS metagenome assembly MDTB01 (sample SAMN05326650, study PRJNA326480) | marine metagenome | isolation source: seawater | place: Mediterranean Sea | collected 2009
AATTCTTCTTTTTCACCAGTGTATTTCTTATCGAAAACTCTTGCTTTCACTGTGTACAATCCAGCCTCTGTAGGTGGCGTTTTAGATTCTTCATAAATAGCTCCATTATAAGTTTTTCCGCTATAGGTAACAATAGTTTGGTCAACACTAACCGAAACACTTATTGAGGCCGATTTTGGACTACCATCGTAGACGTGTTTTAAGTTCGATATCTCAATTATTGCTTTAGTATCTTCAGAACTAGCAATAGAAACAGTGCCATCAACAGTATTATAAGGAATTGCACCTTCATTTAAGGTAATATTACCAAAATTAACTTTTGTAATTTTCCCAGGTGTACCTATAGCTTTAAATTCTATATTACATAAATTACCAGCCCCACTTATAGTACCTGAAGGTGAAGCTGCGGAAACTAGTATTTTACCCTTTTCACTAAAATTTGATGTAAAACTCCATTTTGATATAAGGTCTCCAACTTTGACACTTAATGGAATAAGTTCGTTAGAATTATAAAATATTGTTGCGTCTAACGATGACAATCCTGAAAATGCTCCTATATCCAAAGGCACTACAACGGATCTGTTTAACGCAACCTTTCTATCAGATAAACTCAAATCCACTTTTGGGCTAGTAAAACCAAAACCACTGGTTAAGCGACTAATTTGTCTAGATTTATTCTCAACTCTTACATCTACGTATGAAGGGAAATACTTTGGAGTTTTGCATGTCAATTCAGTAGAACTTTTAATTGCAACATCTGTAGCTTTTTCCATTCCAAAATAAACTTCGATACCAGACTCAAAATTCATACCTGTAAGAGTTATTTTTGTACCGCCTTCGTATGATCCGGTGTTCGGTTCTAAATAACTTAAATATAATGTATTCTTTAAAATCACCTTGTTTGGATTATCCGGAGTTCCATGACTATTATCATTTACCCCATCAAATACTTCAATGTAATATTCGACACCGGGAGAAAGCACCTCAATTCCGGGAATTTTAGCATTGAATCTGAGATAACCTGGTAAATTGCCATCAATTTTATTAGCAGTTAATTTTTTATAGTTATCCAAACCCATTAATCGGTAGTAAACTGATACATTTTCGATAGTTACGTTATCCGTAACTTGCGCATCCAGATTAATATCATTTAGCACGTCTCCACTTACAACAGGAGTGTGTTTGATACTCGGTAAAACAATTTTTATTGGCACTCCGTCATCCAAATTAGAAAATGCTGACTCTACTCCAGCTGTATCAACAACCGTGAATTTATAAAAATACTTACTTCCCGAAGCTACTTGCTTATCTAAATAACTTCTTTTATTTTTGGGTATTAGTGCTCTGTTTATCTTTTTGTAATTTCCATCTTTTGTAGCGGATCTGTACATGTTAAAACCCGCTAACATATCAAAATCTCTTTGCACCCATATTAGTTTATTTGCGCCTTCAGCTGAGTTAACTTGTAAATTCAACGACTCAATACTTACCGTATTAATTGTAAATCTGAAGCGACCAGTATCGCGTCCGCTCTCCAACCAAGGATCACTTTTTGCAACTGCCTTATAAGTTCTAACCATCTGGTATCCATCTCCTGTGACGGGTGTTATATTGAAAGTACCAATCCATGTACGTAAATCTTTTTGCCATCCATTATTATCTCCATAGGGCCTAATCGGATAATCGGTAAATGGATCATCTGGACCAAAATTAGCTCTTAATGGTTTACTGACATCCATATCTCTATTAAATATAATTTCGAATATTGCTGTGCCCATCCCAACATCTGGAACATTCGCTAACGACACTCTTTTCAACTCATCAGTTGTAATTTTAATATCGACAACAAATGGCCAAATTTCTGACATTTTAAGATGATCAGCATTAACTTCTGGATTTAATCTCGGTTTAAAAATGATTTTTTGACCAGTTCCATAATCGACCCCATCATGGATCATTGCATTAATACGTTTGTCTGCTACAGGCCCCCAATAATTCCCAGTATAATCGATATCTCTTTCGCTATCACCAGAATGGTACCCATAGACAGGACTTTCTGGAACAATTCTTATTAAATTTCCAGTATTTGGGTCCCATGTAGAACTTAAAAATGCATTGTTTTGAACTGCGTGATGGTCTGAAGAAAGTTTTGCATGCATAGCTGAATACTCAGCATCAAGGTTTTCCTTTGTCTTTATGCCTGGCAGTTCAATTATAGTTGGTAATTCTCCTTTAAATTTCCAAGACCTTGAACGAATATCAGTTCCATACCAACCTACATGTATTCTATTATATTCAGAATATCTAAATTGAGCCTGAAGTTCACTTGGTCCATTTTCCAAATAAGCACTATCGGTTGTATTAATCCATTTAGAATTGGACCATATTCCACTGCTATTAACCTTTACAAAATATCCACCCTTTGTGGATGTAGGAAACCCGTCTCCCCAATTTGTAAATATTGGCGATTGACCATCTAGCCAATTAAAATTGTTGTCATAATCTAAATCGGACAATGGGATAATCACTTCTTTTGCAATATCATTTGGGGATAAAACATCTTTGATGTAATTCGCTATGAAAACATTTTCATTAACGTCATCTATTTTCAATACTTCTCCTCCAAAATAATTCGCAACTAAACTTGCTGTTTTTAATGCACTTTTTGAATAAAAGGTTTCATAACTGTCTTTTCCTTCTATTAATTTGTTCCATCCCCTAACAGATGTTAATTCACCAGGTTCAAACAACCATGTTCTAGGATAAATAACTGCATAAGTCTTATCTTTATAATGCTTAATACTAGTGAATTTCTTTCCTTTAAATAATTCGTGAGGCATATCTTGATATGCATTTACCTTAGGAGAATATCTATAGTCCATATTAACCATATGCCCCAAAATAACTGAATTATTCATTCTCCCACCAAATCTTGACTCCTTTCTAGGATCAAAATTAGCCTCTTCATCGTACCACAAACCTCCAGGCCTTATACTTCCTCTAGTTCTACTTATTAAACAAGTATCCATACTTACAACCGTAGGGATTATTAAATCACATTCAGTATACATTAGTTCAGTAGCCCTTATATAAAAAGGATTATTGTTTGCTATGTCGTATCTAAACCTTACATGATCAAATTTGTCACCCTTTACTTCGGGGTTCATTACCTCAGTATATTTCATATTGAATACTCCGTCGCCTCTAACTCTAATAACCGAGTTCTGACCTTTTCCTCCGTAATAAGGACTAGGCATCCAAAATGGGGCCGGAAAAATGGAAACCACTGAATCATGAGTTCCTTTTGTCTCAAATTTACCTTCCACCTGGATAAAAGCTCGACCAAATGGATCTCTATAAACCGTCTTAGGATCGGGCCCTCCAAGTTGAATTTGTGTTCCCGCCTCAACTGTAACTGTTGCTCCTTTTTCAATAAGAATAGGCCTAACCGCTATCCAGAACTTATCTTTTGTGAGCGTTAGATCACTACTAACAATAGTCGGTATTTCGCTGCCATTTTGTACCTGCACCTGAAATCTTTGTTGTGTGACATAAGATTCTGTATCCTCCTCATCATATCCATTTCTTGCAGTCAGAGTTACCCGAAACGGAATGAAATGATCATTGGGTGTATTCTCATTGACCTTGAACTTAAATGGCATTTGAACCCCAATAATTGCTCCTCCAGAATCATAAAGTAATTTGTTATCTCCTCTATTAAACGAACCTAAAGGATCATAAGACACTTCTTCAGTTATCATTTCCACATATTGATCTTTTTTATATGCTGCTTGATCCTTTAACTTCCCACCCCCTTCTTCAATCTTTGCAATAGGTTCTACCTTAACTTTTATATCGGTAGCTTTTCCCCATTGGTTTCGAATAACTAAAGCGAGATCTATCGTCTCACCCGCATCGACTACTCCATCATTATCATTAACAACATCCACATCTTCACTATCAAAAAGCCAAAACTCTTTCATAAACAATTTTGGAGTAGGAACACTACTTAATGCCATTAACGCATCAGGGACCCTTGGCTGGTTAGATGGACTTCCAATAATTTGACCCATTATAAATCTAGATGAGTACTTACTTTTTGGCCATTGAGTTCTTAAAAGACCAGCCATACCAGCAATAGTAGGAGCCGCCATTGATGTACCGTCTAAACTTGCGTAACCGCCACCAGGCCAAGTACTATAAATAGACACACCAGGTGCCATAACTTCATATTCATATTTAGTGTAAGGAATACAATCATAATTGGAAAATTTCGCCCTCCATCCCCATGCTTGTAAATACTTTTCTCTGGCCTCAACACCAAGAACCCAATTGTGAGCGGCAGGATATGACGGTGATCTCCCCGGGCATGGATACTCATTAGCCCGACCACTATTACCAGCTGCGGCAATCAATACAATATCCCCAAAAGCAACTGAAAGAGCATCCCTAACAACTTCCGAATCTGGCCCTCCAAGTGACATGTTTATTATATCTGCGCCATTCTCTATTGCATAATAAATGCCTTCTGCTATATCTGTAGTCGAAAAAATACCTGCATATTGTCCTGATTTAATAGCCATTATTTTACACCCGTAAGCTACACCAACTATACCCTTATCATTGGATGCTGCAGCCGCAGCAATGCCAGCGCAGTGTGTGCCATGTCCATTAAAATCCATGGGATCACCTGAATGCGATTCCTTGTTACTTACAACATTAACTCCATTTACGTCATCAATAAATCCATTTTTATCGTCATCAATATTATTACCAGCGATCTCTCCTGCATTTACCCACATATTAGACTTTAAGTCTTCATGGTTATAGTCAACACCAGTATCAAGAATTGCGATAATTACATCAGGACTGCCACCAGGTGTTTTGTTTGTTGCCTGACGTTTTTCTAAGTATTTCCATGCATTTGGCACATTCAGGGCGTCTATATGGTAGAGAGAATCACCCTTCCATTCAGGATCTGTTTTAGCATCTTTGCTAGGCAATTCTTGTATTTTATATATATTTTCATTTTCAGATTCATCACTATAGACAGGTCCTTTTGTAGAGTAGATATATACAGGTTCAATTTTATCAATTTCTGGCCTACCTCTGAGATTTTTAATAACATCAATAACTGTTTCTTCCTTAATCAATTCTGCTTCAAACCACCTCCATAGATCAGGTTTTGACTGACCACCCTCAGGAAGTATTGTAGACATCTTAGTTATTTTTTTATTATGCCTTGAATTGGGGAAAAGCTGAATCATTTTTTGTACTCCCGGGAATTCTAAGTTATGCCAGAAATTTCTTCCAATAGCCCAATTAGAATTTATTTTTATTAGTACTTTTCCTTTTTGATGCTTGAACTCGAGCATCATGTCTTTTTCTTCAACTTTAGAAATTGGATCAAATGCGTGTCTTGGATTTTCATTTGAAAAGTCCAATTCATAGGGACCATACCTGTTTCTGCCAATTGATTTTCTTAAATTAGGAATATCACGAAATTCAATGGTTGTATTTGACGAAACATTGTTATCATCACCACAACAATTTTCATCTTCATTTGAATCGACTGTGCTTAATGAACATAAAAATAAAGTCGAAACAAATATCCATGTTCCATATGTGATATTTGATTTTGTTTTTCTAAATAAACTACTCACCTTGAAATTGATTTCTTTGGTTATATTAATATTAATTTTCATATAGATTTCTCCTTATTGTTGTATTTTTAATCTATAATACCTACTTTCCTCTGGTTTTAATTTAATAAGAGGTATCGAATTAATTGTAGATTCTGGATTATAATCTATATCCAATTCTTCCCACATTGATGAACCTATTGCTGATGTTGACTCAAGGATAAACGTCGAATTTTGTGGAGAATTAATTAAAAGAACATTTTCGCCATTTTCATATAATATTTTTAATTTATAAAATGACTTTTTATTTAATGGATCTGTAAGCATGCTCAATTCATCGTTATCATTGACACCATCGCCATCTGTATCTTGGCTTAAGTGATTTGATCCAATCAATTCAACTTCATCTAGATCCAGAAGACCATCTCCATCAGAATCAAATTTTGAGAGGTTTTTGATTCTACCAGCTGAATATTGAAATTCATTAATTATAGCATTACGTATAATGGGCAATTCTTGATATTCCCCTTCAAACCTTAGCGTCGCAAAAATCTCAGAACCAGTTATTCCTACCGGATCGGCAATACCTACTTTTATTAAATTCTCCAAGGTATCATTAACTGAAATTGCATAATCCGATTCAGTATGGACTAAATCCATACCATTAGCATTTAAACCTATTTGTAGGTCCATTCCATAAACCACCTTTTCACTGGTACCAGCATCAATAAATAATCGTACTGTATGTATATCACCTACAGAATAAATACTAGAACCTAGTAATATCTCAGCATCAATTCGCTTAGTAGCGGGGCTTGAAATCAACCCACCAGTTTGACTTTTAACATAAGACCAATCTCCTGATACATCTCCTAGTAAAATACCTTCAAAATTTTGACCTAATAATGATGCGTTATATATATTTAATTGAATATTATCTTTATTATTTATTAATTTAGACCAATTAATGTCTGTTAGAGGATAATCATACGGCGAAAATGCCCAAATTTTACCAACACCTGGAAATGGTAACTTCCTATTCCCTACTGAATGATCTAAAATATAGAAAGCATCTAATGAAGAAATTTCGCCATTACCGCTGACATCCGCCGCTATAAGAGCTTGTTTATCTTCAATAGTCTTTACTCCAACTACATGACGCATAATGAGTGATGCATCATAAGCAGATATCCCATTTATATCATTATTCTTTTCAGGAGTAATTAGATATTGGCCAGAATCAAGATCAGTGAAATTTATCCAACCTGACTTACCTGTGTTTATATCTCTGGTATCTTCACCTGTTAAATGTACAATAGTTTCAGGTATCTCTCTCTTGTTTTTCCAATGAACAACTTTACCCGAAATTGAAAAACCACCTTCAATTATAATTATTCCATTTATATTATCTGGAGTAATACCTCCATTGTTTAACTGACTTTCAGTAATCTTGATAGGTAGTTTTTCGCCAGCTTTTATGGCTTCCCTTAATAATTCAAATTCAAGATTTAACAATTCTCCACCCTTTTCAAGTGTAGATTCATTCGCCTCTAAATTTAATGTAATAGATCCTGCAGTATCATTCTCTACGCCAATACTCCAGGCTGTAAGCGCATTCCCTATGGACGGTTTAATTAATACCATTTTACTGGAAGGGTAGCTAACAGTAACTTTTGCATTCTTAAGATCCGTCACATTTGATGCTTCGACGGAAACGTTAACGCGATTAACGCTGGATGGAACTTTAATGGATTGCACTCTCAATTTCGCAATTTCGTTCTCAAAAATGAAACCATTAGGTGCAACTGCATGAGTTCCTACTGCATTTTTAACATCTGTAATATTTGGTGTTTTTGTTAATTCCTGCCCACCGATACCGGAAAGATAAATCGCATTGACCTGCGCAGGAGGTAGAACCCTAGTCCAAATACCAAGATCATCTATGCTTAAATCTTTGAAAATACGAGATATTACGGATGTTACAACTTCCCCACCTTTAATAGCTTTAGCACCTTCCAATTTTTTTGCAGTTCTTCCTGATGCACCTTCTTTAACAGCAGATCCTGTCCAATTTCTTATGTCTACCCACCCGCTTCCATTATCATTAGGATTATAATCGTTGCCTAAAGTTAAAAGCCCACCATCATCGAGAACTAATACAGAAAACCGTTTCAATGCTAGTTTGCAGTTTATTTCAATTCTTTTAATTGTACCGTGAAGCAAAGTGCTGTCATTCTCTCGGATTTGCTTGATTTCAAACGGGACAGTTAACTCACTTTCATCTTTCGGCACAGCAATTGTTCCTGTATTGAAGAAATCAAAATCGGCCCTATTTCGTGACTCAACTTTTTTCCCATTAATAACTTCACCCATTCTAGCTGAACCACGCAATACACCATTCGAAACCAGTATGTTTCCATCATTTAAAACAAAAGGAACATAAGAGTTCCAATTATCTAAATCCATTTGTTGAGAATAAACTTTACTCTCTCCAATTGCGCCAATATCTACCTCATTTTTTAGTATTGGTGCATCATTGCCATACTCTTGGGAAAGTATTTTAAATTGATATGTACCCATATAATCACCAAAACCTGACTCTCCAATATTTGTAAACAAACCTGAATCAATTGATCCAATTTCTGTATTTATAATTTTTTCACCGATCGGGGATCCATCAACATAAATAATAAAACTATTATCTCTATCAACAGTGACGGCAACATGATTCCATTCGTTATGTTTAATTTCAGTACTCTTTCCAAAACTTGCGCTACCAGTAGTCCCATATAAATCAAAAAACAATTCGCCATTCTCTTTTGCACCTAATATCCAACCAGGACTTTGACCAAAGTTTTGCCTCACTTTTTCATTTTTAATATCCATATTAGATAACAGAGGAAAACCCGTTGTATTAAATACGTTATTTGTAGACCATAAATTTTTAACCCACATTGAGATTGAAAAATCTCTATTAGATCCAAAATCCAAGTCAGATGGATCCATCAATGTAATACTATTTTCACCGTCAAAATCAGCATTCAAATAATGACTTCCAATGTGACCGTCCTTATATTTGAGTTTTCCTATTTGATAACTGTCATTCTTTCTTCCGCTTAACTCATCAAGATTTCCATCCATAGGCAAATGAACGACCAAACTATCTCGAATGCCGACATTATTAACCTGAGTCTCTTGGTTATAGTTATTTATTACAACTAGATCATAGTGGCCCTGCCTCATGACTGGAGTCACTACCTCCAGTTGATTTTGACCTATATATTTAACGTTATCTGCCTGCTTGTTCCCGAAAAATACCGCTGAATCCTTCTTAAAGTTAATACCATTAATTACAACCCTTGTACCTCCCCTATCCGTACCTGAGAGCGTGTCTATAGTGAATATTATCGGTTTATCTTGAATTTTAACTGAAAGAGTTGAGTTCTCCTTTGTTGCCTCACTCTGTTGCTCACCCCCAACACCCGGCACCCATGGTTCTAAATATTCACCGCTAATTGGAATAGATCCATTACGTGGAATTTCCCCGCCTGGCATTTGCCATGCAACAGCAAGATTATCTCCACCTCCACCTTCCTTAGCTATGGCTTCAATATAATAACGTCTACCAGCTTTTAAATTTATTAGTCTAGATACTGCCTCATCTCTTCCATTATCACTATAAAAGTTTGGGTAATTCCTAACACCCCTCCAAGTAGATTCCACCGCTATCTTTTGAGCATTGGCAGGACTGCTATCCGTACTAAGATATAATTCCGAATTATCATCTGATGCTAAAAAGAATCGATAATCACCTGTTTCGGGCGGCACAAGATAACCCAGTATTTGCCATCCGTATCTATCACGAACATCAGATTTAGGCCTTGCTTTTGGATTATTAACAGGGTCTGGACCAGCAGGCCATTCAAATGAATAGGCTTCAGTTTCTATATCCGGTATCCCACTTCCTCCAAGATTTGGTGAATTTAGTTTCCCCGAGTTTTTTAAATTTCTAATATATTCACTATTTATATTATGATATTCTCTGACCGTAATCTTACCCCCTCTTTGTGCATTTATATTTGCATATGAAGTGTTCATACCATCAGAGGCTTCGATATAATAAATTAATTCCTTTGAAGGAATTTGGGAACCTAAAATTGTGGCCTTGTATTGATTTTCGGAAACTTTTTCCATTGGTAGTTTCTTGAAATCTAAATCCCCCTCACCCTTATAAAATAAATTACTTTCGAAAACTGTTTTATTGTCTATTACAGTTGCCAATACTGTAAGCGGAAGATTTGCAATTGCAGACTCAATAGGAACATGATATACATTAGGAGGAATTGTATCCAATGTTGTAGCGATGGCTACATTTGAGAATTCAGACTCCTCGCCACCTGTCTTTACCACTTTGAATTTATAATAATAATCCCGCCCGGGCGAGACTTCTGTATCTACATAATTTAACTGCCCGGAAGCATAAGGAATCACTATGTTGTTTATTCTATTATAATCACCCGTTTTGGATTCTGCCCGATAGATATTATATCCAGTCAATAAATCATAATCGCTTTGAGAAAGGGTTAGTTTGACTGACTCATTACTACCATCTGCCTGCAAATCAAGAGATTCCGCAGTACCATAGTCAACTCTAAACCTAAATCTTCCTGCATCGTATCCCGTGACAAGCCATTTATCATCTGCAGCTCTAGCTCCCCAAACACCGACCATTTGGTAACCGTTATTTAATCCATTACTAATATATTCAGTGCCTGTCCAAGTTCTAGCGTCTTTCCATTTACCGTCCAATAAACCGACTTGAAAATCTGTCAAAGGCGCATCCGGGCCGAATGAAACAAAAGGCAAGGTTGTTGTATCCATGTCGCGGTTAAATACAACATCCAACCTAATTGTCTCCACCCCAACAGTAGGATTTTGCAGTAGTGAAACTTTATTGTGAGATGTTGATGTCATCTTTATATCTACAACAAAAGGATATGCAGTTTCGGGAGCATTAGTCAGTTTAGGTTTGAAAACAACCTTTCCCTTATTAAAATCCTCTTCAAAATCTTTTATCATTGCACTAATGACATGGTCCGAGATTCCATAACTTCCACCACCCCAATAATTATTGGCAAGTGAGCCCCATTGCTGCCTCCCCATCCATCTAGGAGCATTAAACTCCATCAAATTTCTTACTTCAGGGTCCCAAGTTGGTATAAGAAAAGCATTGTGCTTTGATTGTGTATTCGTTGCTTTATTGGCAATCTCCGGAAGGATTAAATAAACCGCTTGATCTAGTTCCTGTTGTGAATATTCACCAGGCAACTCCAATATCATCATACAAGATGAAGAATCACGATGATATGCAGTTTCCCAAGTTCCAAAATCATTACTCTTCGCGCCTTCCAGACTTCTCTTTGCATTAATTAATGTAATATTTCTGCTTGAATTATTCCAAATACCCTCACGCAACGCATTGAACGTACGGGGCTCCCCACTTGACCAAGACCAATATCCTTCTGCAGAAAAATCATTGAGCCCTATTATTGACATACCTAAAAATTCATTTCGTTCTATATTATATGCATCAACACGGCCGTATTCACTATCAAAGGCAACTCGGTGGGCATATTTGTCTGTATAATCAACTAGAAAATCATTCTCTTCCTTACTATTAATAGTTGCTACATGCCCTTTCTTATCGCCTCTAACAAAATGATTTGCGATCCATTCTCCAACTTGCACTACGTCTCTTTGAGAATCTGATGAAGCAAATACACCTACATATGTTTTGCCATCAAATACCTTTGGGAAGAAGAAGGATTTTCCCGCGGAAGCAAATATAACTTTTTCTGAGATTGAATTGGGAACAGTCAATGTACTTGAATGAGGCCTCACCCAACCATGATGATTAAGCACATCCGGAAGAAAAACAGTGTTTTGAATGCTACCAATATATAATGTTTTATCCTTATACCAACCTCGCGGGGCTGAGTGATCACGGTCAAACAAACTGTGAGTTACAGTCCCTATTTTTGGTGGTTGTTGATATCTTGGAATTGGTGTCGCCTTATTACTAAAATCAAACCTGCTATGTGTAATTTTAGGCGCTTCAACATGTCCAATCTTGTCGTTGGCATCAGAATCAAAATGAATGTGATCTAAAGATCCTTTAACTACAATATTTGGGTTCATAATCTTGACATGACTCAAGTGCACGTCCCCCCTAATAGTCACAGATCTCCACTCGCCATTATAGGAATATCCAGAATAAAAAAATTCAATGGGTTTTTCTACAGTTCCAATGGCCTTTAATAATCCACCATGGGTTCTTATATACGGATAAGTAGATTCAGGCAGCGGATTCATAGGAAACGGACTCCCCCATTGTAATTTTGTTCCGGGTTCAATATTTAAGACAGCATTTTCATCTATGGTAACCGTCTCCTTAATGATATAGTACTTATCGTTAGTCAAATTATATGTTGTTTTCGCTTTTTGATCCGACCAACTACCAATGTCAACTTTCATCCCATTTCCTGTTCCTCCTGTTACATTATATCCACTCCCCGTTTTATCCGGTTCCTTTGCATAGGCACCTGCATTTAGTGTCTGCAATTCAGTAACTGATCCCTGTTCATCAACAGCTATAATTTTAAATTTTGCTGTTTCTCTCACTATCACCTTGCCTTCAGGCAAAGACAAGTCTCCTCCCGTTAAAGTGACTTCATCCCCAACTTTATACCCTGTACCAGTGGAATTGATTCCGATTGTCTCTAAATTCGCGGCCCTAACAGTATCTGCTAAAAATACCTTTGGAAGTTCCTCTCCATTTTGAACAAATAGGTTAAATCTCATTTTATTTTGAAGTGCGATAATTTGCTTCCAGGGCATAGTGTACTTATCAATTTCAGGAAATTTATAAACATTTTCATCAACTTCAAAACCTTGATCAGGACCGTATCCATTCTTACATTCAACCGATAATATAAAAGGTATTATATGATCATTTGGCGTGTTCTCCTTAACCTTAAATCGTATAGGCTTCTTAATCCCAGTAATCACTCCATCCTTGTAAATCAGACCATTATCTTTCCAGCAATATGTTCCAACGGCGCCTATATTTATTTCATCGGTTATCATTTCTACATAGGGGTCTTTCTGGAATGCCTGTTGCCCTTCGGCATCTGAAGATATCAGTCCCTTTTCCCCCTTTGATATTGCATGAAGTTTAAATGTAACGTCAGTCGCTTTACCCCAGTGATTACGCACAACTAAGGCCATCTCAATTGTTTCTCCAGTATCGATTCGACCATCATCATCGTTTGCCTTAGAGATAGCGGTAGTATCGAACAACCATTGTTCCTTTAAAGTAATAAACGGTCTTGGTGCTCTTGTGAGAGCGCCCAACATGTCTGGCACCTTCCTAAATGGAAAATCGTAAAATTTCTTGGCTTTGTAGCCCTCAAGTAAAGAAATTAACTTTCCAGTGGGGTCCAAGTTTAACTCGTCAATTATCTTCCATGTATCTCGATATGGTATTAACGGTTTTTCTTTCTCACCTGGAATGTCCTGTGGTGGTATATCATCCAAACTTACGTCATCCTTTAAATAAGAACTTGAAACCAGTTGGCTCATTATAAATCTTGAGTAAAAACCATCTTCTATTGTCCACTTTGTCTTTAACAAAGCTGCCATACCTGAAGCAACACCGGTAGCCATTGATGTTCCATCTAAACTAAAATATTTTTCATCACCAGGCCATGTGCTATAAATATCCCTACCCGGCACGCTAATTTCATATTCAAGCCTGTCTCTTCTCGAAGGCCATCTGCCAGTCATTGCGTTATCATAGTTGGAAAATGTCGTTAACCATGGGGGCCGCACGGGACAGAAACATGGTTCATCCGACCTGGCCTCAACACCGATCACCCAATCATATACTGCCGGCCAATATGGAGATAATTTTCCGCCACAACATAAAATCGGTTTCCCATAATTTCCTGCTGCTGCAACGAGAACAGAAGTACCAAATGCCTCGGTTAAGGCGTCCCTAACAAGCATGGATTCATATGGAAGGGCAAAGGACATGTTTATAACATCAGCACCTTTCTTCCACGCATATTCTATAGCCTCGGCAATGTCAGTTGATGATAAAGCACCAGAATATTGTGCTGCTCGAATCGGCATTATCTTGGCGTTAAATGCAACACCCACACCACCCAATCCATTGCCAGCTTGTGCAGCTGCAGCTCCAGCGACATGGGTTCCATGTCCATTAACATCGCTAACGTCAACACTATGGAACCGCTTGTCGCTTACCACATTGACGCCATTAATATCGTCAATATATCCATTACCATCATCATCAATTCCATTCCCGGGTATTTCCCCCGCCCAAGTTCTAAACTCAAATTGATCACCAACCTGAAAAGGTTTGGATCCTGTTTTAATCTTAAGTATTAGCTCACCAGAATCGCTGGTGTAATTTCCATCACCATCAACGATGTAATTAGCATGGGATCCAGATTTACTGCCCTTTACTGTAAAAGATAATGGAGAAAGTGAATTGCATGCCACAACCCAGTTTTCAGTAATAGTGCTTTCACTAGTGCCCAAAAACTTCAGTGTTCCATTACCTTTATTTTTAATAAACTCTAAATTGACAATTTGTTGTTTTCTAACATTGGATGAACCGATGTCTTTTTCATCCCACTCAATTAGCACCTTTCCAATTAACAATTCTCCGACAGTAGAACGATTGAACCAAATATTATCCTTCAAATCAGGATGATTAATATCCACCCCTGTGTCAATAACAGCAATTACCGTATTTGTGCTTCCTCCAGTTGGAAGATTCTTGGATTTTAAATAATCCCATGCTGCGGGTACATTAAGAACATCGTGATGCCATTGCGCGGCCATACCCGGATCAGTGTCAGAACTTGGTATAAAGTCTTTGTCAGGCCCCCCCATTAAATCGTATCTAGTTCTATTCCTTGATTTTTCGGATTTCCCTTTCTTTGATGACAATAGATCGGTGTCCATTTCCTTGACATCACCCGCCAATTGAAAAAGAAAATCAGGTTCGGCATATTCAACTTCCTTTAATTTATTCAAGTTTGCAATTACTTCTTTGATATCAGCATCTTTTTCCAGCCATGCTTCAACCCATCGATACAAATCGGGTTTAGCCGCTCCATTTTCCGGCTTCATCTCCGCCATCTTTCCGATTGAACGATATCTATCAAATTCATCTTGAGGAAAAATTGGACTTATCCTTTCAATTCCTTCAAATTTCAACTCCTCCCAATAATTCTCAACATTCGTAAATTTCGAATCTATCTTGATAACAACTCGGCCATCCACACGATTAATGTCAAACATGTCTTCTCCATTAAAATGCTCCCCGACAAAGTTAGAGTTCAACTCTGTTTCTCGTAATGGAGAATAAAATGTCTCATAAGGACCATATTTATTAACTGAAGTATGCTTGGCGGTGGTTAACCTCAAAGTCTTTGGGTCAGGGGCATAAGTAAAATCATCACACAACATCGCCGCCCGACTTGGACTCCCAAATGCCTCCTCAACAAAATTTCTTTCCGTTGCATGAACGTCATAGTTGATTAGGATATATAGTGCCAAACTTGTGCATGTCACTTTGAATTTTGCAATGAAGTCAGCCTTAATATCAATATTAAATTTTTTATTCATCTTGTTAGATATCAATCGATTAAAGTTAAAATATTTTATGTTCATTTATGCGCCTATCTATTTACCTTAACCCTATAAAATGATTGTTTACTCTCCTTTGGAGGCACTATCGGTATACTCATTCTATTACCTGTCGACCAGCGTGTTTCACCAAAATTACTCCATTTACTATTTAAATCAGATGTAGTTTCCACTGTATATCCGATTCCTAATATAGAGTCCCAGTTAAGCAGATAATAATCATCCTCCTTACTGATATTTATAGTAAGATTAGAATCAGCACTCATAGGATCAGTTCCAACATAAACCTCATCCCCATCAAGCATCATATCTCCATCTGAATCAGCGGTTATGGGACTGGTAAGGAATATTTCCTCCTCATTTATATCAAGCAAACCATCTGAGTCAGAATCTAATACACCGTCATCAACTTCCATTCCAGTCTCATACATACCTTCATTAACAATAAATGAATCAACCCATAAATCCTCCTTCCTAATTTTAGAATCTTTGATAGTTAACAATATATTATTACCCCGGATTCCTTGGCCACTGGCAATTCCTATTCTTAAAATACCTGGAATATTATTATTGACCGCAACTGCATAATCAGAATCAACATCAAAATTAACATGCTTAGACTCGTCATAACTTAATTGTATATCAACACCATAGATTTTCTTATCCCCAGATTGAATGATTAAACGGTGAACATGCATTGATTCATTTTCATCATGAACACTCCTGAAACCCGCCAGTACATCCGGCTTAATATTAGCCAAGTTTGGCGATGATATCCTCCCCCCCATGCTTTCGTTACCTATCCAGTTTCCTGAGACATCACCCAACAGTACTGCCCTGAAATCCTGCCCTAATTTCGTGGAAATGAATTCATTTACAATAATTCGCGAATCCATAAATTTCCAAACTTTTCCAGCTCCAGGAAACGGCACTGATCTCAAACCTACTGAATGTTCAAGAATATAAAATGCATCCTGAGATGTTATTTCACCATTGTTAGTAACGTCAGCAGCAACTAACTCATTTTTATCAAGACCAATTTTTAGATTGCCAGTTATATGAGCCTGGACAAGTGCAGCGTCGTATGCGGATATCCCGATAGCTTGATCGGCCTTTTCAGGTGTAATGATATAGTAATTTTTGTTAGGACTCAGTGGGTCATTCACAATCGCCTCAACATTGGAGAAACTATATGCACCAGTATCTCCCGTATTTCTTATATCTTTAAGATTCGAATAATATCCCTGATCGTCAAATCCACTTTCATTAAGTCGAATAGTCGTGTTTCTAACTTGTGCTAGGGTTTTCCAATGATAAATTTTCCCTGATATTGAGCTTCCCCCCTGAACTTTCAATGATCCATCATTTATAGCAACATTTATTCTACCCTCATTCAACGAGGCCTTAGTTAATTTAAGGTTAGTACTTAACTCCTGTTTTTTGACCTGTGAAGGAGTGATAGGATTACCATCCTTATCCAAAACCCAAGGCGAAAGATACGTACTTGGAATAGGCCTAGTCACTCTATTTACAGGGAGAACTCCTCCTGGTTGCTGCCATGTGACCGCCAAGTTATCTCCTCCTCTTCCTTCTTTTGCCAACGCTTCTATGTAATAAGCTTTTCCTTTTTCCAAATATATTGGCTCAGACTGATTTACGTTTCTTCCAGTCTCCGCTTTAACATCAATACGCCTATTCGATGCTGCATTAAATTGAAAAGACCCCTCCTCCGTGAATGACAAAGCCCAACCCTTATTCCACACCCAATCCCAATCCTTATTAGACAATATCACTGGATCATCTTGCCAGCCATTAGAATTCACCCACAACGAAACAGTGAAATCTTTCGAAAAGTCCAAGTCTTTTCCGTCTTTAGAGAATTTCATAAACTCCCCACTATCTAATTCTATGGCTTTGGACCCAATTTTTCCTGTTATATATTGAACCTTTTTCTCTGCACCTAGAAATTCAACTTCAGCAATCTGTACTGAATTAGCTGAATCTGGATCAACAACCGCCTCAAATATCAACCTATAAAATTCATAAGACTTAGTTTTTTCATCGAACTTGATTTCTCTTCTCTGAAATCTATTTGAAAATTTCGGCACACTTCCTTTAGAAACCTCATCAAAAACTGCACCATCATTTGAACCTAGCAATTTATATGTGCTTGGATCTCGTGAAGGCCGATCGTTCGCAGATGTTATTGATAAACCTGTTAGGGAGGATGACTCTGAAAGGGTGATAGTAAAACCAGAGTTTGTTTTATCGTAATTAAGGTATTTAGTCCCTGGGTTACCGTCAATGGCAAATTCCACTGTTTCCCCATTCGGGCTATTATCTGATGTTGGAATAATTGTATCCCCAGGCGAGGACACATCAAATGATGTATTTGCCAATATACCTGAATTATTATTCCCAGTAGTATCTCCAAGATTCTGATCGAATCCTAAATGGGCAACCAGTTTATCCTTCAGTCCAAGCGAATCAGAAGTTAATGGATTTCCAATATTGCCTTCATCAAATATTTGTTTTAGTTGGATTTCACTGAGTGCTTTATTCCAAATGCCAAGATCATCATAGGCCGCCTTCGCTCGAGCGTAGTATTCTCCTGTGCCATCCTGATTTAATATGAGATCCAAATCTTGATTGTTTAAATCGCCTAAGTTTGAGGCATTACGCCTCCCCACTTTTTTTCCATCAAAATATAAAGCAACCTCTCCAGAATTATTTCTAGTAACAGCAATATGGTGCCATTCACCATTATCCACTCTTGGCCCTACTTTGTATCTATTGGAATCAGACACCCAGTTTCGCACAGAATTAGACCGAGGCTCAGATGCAATTAGCTTCTTGTTTTCAGGACTCTCGTTAGAACTGAGATACAGCTTTCCATTATCATCCGAACTAATGAAGAAGCTATAATAACCAGTTGTCGGTGGATGCAAGTAACCTAACATTTGAACACCATAATTGTCCTTATAACTTGATGGCGGTGAATCCCCATTAGCATCACCAGAAGGCCATTCCATGTAGAGAGCTTTGCCAGTAAAATCAGGTTTGCTCGGGAATTTTGGATGGGATACCAAATCTCGAATATTACTCCCATATATTTGATTAAATTCCCTTACGGTAATTCCGGATGCATACAATGGAGATTGTGTTCCTGCCTTCCCGATAACAAGAAACTCAACATTGACCAAGTTCCCACTTCCAGTAAATGAGCCACCATTGGATGCCAAGGAAACCGATAAAGTTTTTGGCTCCTTATACTGCACAGATCCTCCAGTGCTAGAAATATTTAGTCCGGAAAGCCCTGACTGATAAATTAATTTAATTTCACTTGAATTGACAGCCCGTCTCCAAATTGCTAAATCATCAAAGTGTACCTTTATATTGTTGCTTTGATTTCCGGATCCCACCTGACCCAGATTAAAAGCAGCATCAAGGTGAGTAGTCAGATTAAATTCTTCGGGAACATTCCAACTCCCTCTTTGAACGCCATCAACATAAGTGCTTACCTTGCTACCTCTATCATAAACAAAAGCAATATGGTGCCACTGATTGTCATCTATATTTGGTCCATTTTCTGTCTCCCCGGAAGCACGTCCGCCCTCAGCACCCACAATTACCCAATCCACGCTTGTAATCTCGTTCTCTTTTTTGCTTTTTAATGTTCTTATAGTAAGGTAGTCATTAGAGAATAAAGTTGGAGCGGTTGACTGAAGAATTGTTCCAGTTGTTTTCATCCAAAATGATAGTGAAAAATCAACATCCTTGTTTAAATTCAAATCATCAGGCCTGCCGAGTGATACGTAATCCGTGGTACGGAAATTGCCACCTATTGCGTGGCCTCCAATTTTACCCGGAACAAAGTCAAGGTTGCCGAAGGAGTACTTTTGCCCATCAATCTCCCTGTTGAAAATACCCGCTTTGTTTGTAGTAAAACTCCAATTGTCGTAATTAATGTCTCTGAATGCATGATTCCCCCTACCACTTGAATCTGAGAATGATTGATCAAATGTTAGATGACTAACCAACTTATACTTTAAATCAGAGAGAGCATCTATATTACTAGCAATCGTCCAATCAAAAAACTTCTCCCCTGCTGATATGTCAACAGGAGTAAGTACATATGGATCAAAGCTGATCTTGAAATCAGCTGCAGTCAAACCGCTAATGTTACTTGCGCGAACAGGGACTACAACCCGTGCAAACTGAGGCGCAACCTGATCCGGAACGCGCACTCTAGCTTCCGTGCTTTCAAAGGTGAATGCCCTTGGAAGGCTAAACTGTTTTAACCCTGGATTTTCCACCATTATGTTTACCGTATCAGCGAAGTGCTTAGGAGTCTTGCATATGATCTTAGAACTTCCGTCCACTTCAATATCTAACGCCAATTCATCTCCGAAATAAACAATTGACTCAGGCAAGAAATTCCCTCCAGTTATAGTAACTTTTGTACCTCCAGTACCAGGCCCAATTATTGGGCTACTACTGGTAATAAACGGGCTATCCACAGCTTTAACGTTATAAGGAGAAACTGCTAAACCACTTGAACTTACTCCTACCCCATCACTTGCCTCTATAAAATACTCAACACCAGGCAATACAACATCGGATGCCACAATTGATGCTGAATAGCGATTGCCAGTGGTATTCTTCATTTGAACTTTCTTGTAATCAGAATTACCAATACGGCGATAGAGCAAGTCAACTGACTGAACAAACACATTGTCACTCACCTCTGCAAAAAGAGTAAGCGGCATGTTAGCAGTCGCAGACTTTCTGGACTCGTGAGATATCACAGGCAATATAGTATCTTTTGGAACTGCACTTGAAGAGTTTGAAAAGTTAGATTCACGCTGGTCAGTCTGGACGACAGTAAATTTATAGTAGTACTTTTTACCTGGCTCTACTTTTGTATCAATAAACCGATTTGATTTACTTGATATCAAGGACATATTTATTCTTTTATATTCTCCTTCTTCTGAATCGGCTCTATAAAGATTGTATCCTGCAAGCGTCTCAAAATCATCCTGTAACCAGTTCACATCATTGTATCCCTCATAGCCCACAACCTTTAAAGTTAATGATGCTGCTCCAACACTTAAAATCTGGAATCTAAATCGACCCTCATCTCTAGCAGGCACCAACCAAGCGTCGTCCTCAGCTGCACCACCATAAACATGCATCATCTGAAAACCATCTCCCGTCCCTGGGTTTATGGAAAACTCACCCGTCCAGTTTCTTGAATCTTGCCAACCCCCATCAATAGCATAGACGGTATTATCAGTGTAAGGAGGAGCCGGTCCAAAATGCACGTTCGGATCAACCTTTGAATTCATTGGCCTATTGTACTTGATCGTAAACTTCACTCTTTCAGTACTTACCTGAACGGGAGCTCCGCTCCTGAGAGATTTATCCTTTATACTGTCTGTTGTGATTGTGACATCCTCAACAAATGGATACATCTTAGATGATGCTTCTTTTAAAATTGGGTCATAAAATATGGGGCCTCGGTTAAAATCCTCATTAAAGTCATAAATCATTGCACTAACTAGAACCGGGGAATCTGTCCCCCAATAATTGTCGGAAAATGATACTACCTCATTTCTACCACCCATATTGTAGAAACGCATAAACCTCTCAAGATCAGTATCCCAAAGCCTTGTCAAAAAAGCGTTGTTTTTCATATTATTGAGATCTGAAACGAAGGATTTATATATTGTAGGTAATCCTGACTGGAATTGCGACAAATTCATTGAACCAGGAAATTCAACTATAAATTTCTTAACAGCATTATTCCTAGCCTGAAAACTTACATTGTGCCAATAACCTGCTCCCTTTGTCCCGTGCTTTCCCCCTGAGCCATCAATGGCAACCATGTCATAATCATCAATTTTATCAAATGTCTCATCATTAACTGGAGGTCTCCCCGATGGCTCAGGGCCTCCTTTTCCTTTAGTTACATCGTTTGCAAGAATTTGAATCTCACTAATTTGAATGCGGGTGTTCTCATCTCTAGCAGAAGGAAATTTAAAAAGGTAACTTTGATAACTTGAATCATTCTTGAACTTAATCTCCTGGAAAGTAGCATGTTTTTCAAAAGACGGTATAGCACCTTCAGATATTAACGAATAGTAATTACCATTCATATATTCGAGATTCTTACCTTTATAGCTATCTCCCGGCACAACTTTTATGTTGTCTATCGCCCAAAATGCATCATCATCAGCATCGCGATACTCAAAATAAAGCTTCATTTTCTTGGCTCCGTAAGGATTATTAACTGGAATTATAATCGTCTCATTTACTGCACGTTTTTTGTATTTTAACGAAGAAATTCTTGAATCATAATTCAACAATTCAACTTTTTCTCCTCCGTCGTAAGAAACATTAACCAAAGCTTTTTGGCTTCCCGCAGGAACCCAAGAACTATCAAACTTCAACCATAAACTGTTTTCGGTGCTTGATTCAATTGATATTTCCTTGCCAATTAGAATCGTGCTCAAGCCTCCTGAAAATGCAGAGGATCCATCGCCTCCCATTTTGGTAATTCCACGATTTCCCCCATCGTCTTCAGAAACAATCCCAGTGATGCTAAATGTAATTTCACTTGCATCTTCGGAAATCGAAGTGACTTTAATTTCGATGCCTTCTGTCTCTTGTGAATCTACATCAGTCGATGTGACAGTTTTAAATGATTCATTAACATTCAAAAAAGCATCACTCAATTCACCTATGTATCGGTATCTGGTGTTCTTTTGGGCACCATCAGTGAGGGGAGTATCTTCTTTCATATCAAGCAACACGGTGCTTTGAATATTAAGACTTTCGGGATACATTGCGTAAACAAGGAGTCCGACCCTGTTTACAGTATCAGTATTTGTGTAACGCTTTCTTAAATCGACATTATTCAGCTTCGATTGCAATGTTGAATCAAAACCCGTGGCATCTCTATATTCCACAAAAAGCTTCTTTGTCTCAAATTTATTTCCACCTGCACCTGTGAAGGAATAAGGGGCTGACAGGTTAATAAACGCACCTTTCCCATTTCCATCTTCCACAATGCTAGATTCTAATGATGATAGTTTATAAGTACCATCCTGCACTACATTTAAATATTCATTTTCTTTCAACCAACCAAGTGCTACCTTCATAGAAAAATCCGGGTGCGATGCCCAATAAGGATAACCCATAATCGAAAAAGGATTTGAGGCGCTTTGAACTGACGCTCCTTCAATCTCAGTTTGCATATTTGAAAGCAAGGAATCCGCACGCCCATTGATTCCCATTTGAGCAAGCGTCATCCCAGCCAAGTAACTATCAGGCAAAACCATATCTAAACCCTCCGGAACATCATTGTTATCCAATTCTATATTTGTATTTTCAAACAATATCCATTTCTGATCTTTAGCAGAATAGACCCCGTCTGTACCACCAATTACTATTTCATCATCCACTCCGGACTTAGAAAAACTTTGCCTACTCCCACTCTTGGCTTCTCTCGCATAAACTACCAGTAAATCAAAACCATTTAAATTATGATTCCTTTCTACAAGTTTTACTGCAGCCTGAACTTTTTGTTGACCTGAAAGATTTTCAAACTCTTCAGCCGCTTTTTGAGTATCATAAACCCCCCAACCCATTACATCACCATGAATTGAACTTCTGCCATATGAAGTTTCCTCGATATAAGCTCTTAAGCCATTATTACTCTTGAAAACCAAGTTACCCAAATCACTCGGAGAAATGAATCCATTAAAATGATTAGGCAATCCAGAAAATGAAGATTTACCCATAGAAGCGTCGACCAATATAATTCCGACTTTCATTTCACTTTCTACCTGCGAATCAGGGTTATCGTAATTAAAGACTTCACCAAGAGTTGGTTTTGGTGCAGTTATGTAACAATGGAATCCTTGGCTCACCGTTGTCTGCCCATCGTTTACTTCCACAGTTATATGAATAGCCCCAAATGCATTTTTTGTAGTATTTATGATAAAGCTACTACCGCTGTTATTGCCGTCACCTAGAATTTTAACCCCCCAAATCACATGTGGGTCTCCATCAATTTTTACATTAATAGTGTGATTGTCTGATTGGTTTTCATCGGTAAAGTCTACTGTAAAAACATGCTCAGATTCTGGCTCTAAAGTGATATCATTTAATTTAGCAAGAATTGGAGGTTTATTCTCCTCAGACTGACCGTCTCCTGTCCCGTCTTGCTGACCTTTCCGATCCCACTTTTCCATTTGATTTACCCTTAGCCACCCTAGAAATATTTGACTGAATGTGTTTTTATAGGATGTAGTTGAAAAGGTTAGGGGGCGTAAAATATCAGCACCTGCCCTATAATAATCAGGTATAATTCTCATCAAATTATTTTCAACATTACTATGCATTAATTTGTGATAATTAATAGTTGGTATTCCTGCTCGAGCATCAACAGTCACTGAACGCCCCCACAAGATGTTATCATTCCAATCAAACGTATCAAGAGAACGAAATCCAATTAGGTTTCCAACTAATCTAACATGACTCAATCTGTCTCTTGATACATTATTATCTAATACAACCACAGGGCCATATTTTCTATGAAGTCTTTGATCAATAAAAGTTTCACCATCTGAATTATTTGTATATGGTGGGACTGTACTTCTATCAGGCAAGCCCACGAAGAACATATTTATAGCTCCGGTCTCTGCAAATGGATGATCAGAAAAGTTAGGCAAGTAGACTTCAGGTAAAGCTTTTTTTGAGTCCTTAATCTCAACCTCATTGGATTCGAGAATTGTATATTTAGCTAATTCGAATTTCGGAGAATTATAACCTATCGTTAAATTATCAAATTCACTGTTGAGATCATCGACTATACTTTCTGGCCAATTCGTCCATGATGATGAGGGCACTGGAATTGTTTCTAAAGATGCATCAGAAGTTAGTACAATTACATTGACCTTAATTGCATCAAATTTTTCGCTATCAAAATCAACTGGTTTGGATGTTTCAAATACTGTTGTCTTGTGATTGAATGCAGGTTTATCAATGTTTAACGTATAGGTTCCCCCTTTTTTCTCAACTGCACTACTCACTACAACCGTATAAACCCCATCTTTTCCAAGAGAAGTTAACCTCACTAATGAGGACTTATCAGTGCCCAACCCTGGTAGAATATTTCTATCATCGTGGA
>MDTB01099746.1_pt1 | contig 24568 bp, 38 predicted proteins | sample 811161 | NCBI WGS metagenome assembly MDTB01 (sample SAMN05326650, study PRJNA326480) | marine metagenome | isolation source: seawater | place: Mediterranean Sea | collected 2009
AAAGAAAGAAATATAAAGAAGAAAAGAAAGAGATTTAAAATAAAGAAACAACACAACTACATGCCACATATATTTAACAATGCCAAAAGTAAACGCCTCCGGAAATATCAAAAAAAAAAATACACCAGCCGTAAGAAGAGTACGAAAAATGAAATTTACCAAAACCGTGATTGTATTAAAGTCCGATATGTTACTTCGTGCTTTGGGTTCATCGTCATCGCGAAAAGCAGGGAAGGGAATTCTGAAAAAAACGTCCTATAAAAAGAAAAGAAACACAAACAAAGATGTTAAAAAAAGCGGTTGTTGATACCTTTGTCGTACGCAAATGTACAAAAAAAGTGTGTAAATGTATGGTGAAGTTGAAAGAGAAGAATCAAGTTACTCTGAAAGATGTGAGTGGATATAAAGAGTGTTTCCGCAATACCACAATAAACGAAATTATAAAGGTGAGGTTAGCGTTCCCACCGTAGTAATCTATATAAGAAGTATTTTATTTTAATAAATGTCTAGGTTTAATTATTCTACTGAATTATGTGATCAAGTTGAACAACTCGATGATAAGTTAGCCGAGGTGATTATTCTTTTGAAAAAAATAGAAAAGAGAGTCTCTACGTTAGAGAAAATAGCTAGAGAAAAGGGTATTTTAAATAATTCAAATAAAAATAAATCAAAGCAGACTGAAGAATCATGTATAGTAATGTAGAGAGTATAAATGTACAAATGTAATAATTAAATGACTTCGTTGTATTATGAGCAGCATATACAAAGCAAAAAAGTTTCTACAAAGGATCTTATAAAACTCTCTGAATTAAGACGCACTTTCAATAAAACTAACCGTATCAATGAAGCAGAAAAATACTACTGTGAACTTCAAAAATTATGTCAGACTATTCGATATAGAAGAATAGCGTTGAAAGTGCATCCACATTTTCAGTTTGACAAAATTAAATCTACAAATTGGAACGTAGAATTGTTACGCGTAGCTGTTAGATACAAAAATTTACTTATTGACAGAGCATCTACTGAGGATGATCTGAAGGTGAAGAATCGAACTTTGTTGCAGGCTATGAAACTTTCTAATGCTTGTTCACAATATTCAACTTCCATACTCTTTGACCATGAGGATAACAGATTATTTAAAGAGCTTAACCCACAATATCATTTGGCTCAAACATTGAATTTAGCAGCAGATAGATTTTTTAATATGTACAAGTTTCAAACAAATTTCATCGCAATTAAAAAAGCATTCCAATTGAAAGAATTATCGTATTTACTGTGGAAGGACGAAGATAACATTGTTGATGTGGTACACTACAAAGCTAAAGCATTGCTTGAGTTGGCTAAAAAAATCGAAGACGATGAGTGTGGGCAAAAAGTGGCATTACTCGAAAATATTGTTACTAAAGAGGTTTGTCCTGAAGATGTGAAAAGTCAATATGAGGTATGGAAACAGCAAAACGCTACCGTCTACTACAAACCAGTTGTTACAGATAAAGAATTGGAGGTCATTTCTTTGGAGGATTCTTTTCGTACTTTATCAAAATGTTTTGAAACTCTTTCAACATAGCATTCATATCAGGTACATTGTAATTCTGGCTTAAGTACACCCCAATAAAAACACCTAAAGCTACTCTAAGCATATTTATTTTAAAATGTAATTATCTTTATACTACTTTGATTTCTTCAAACGGTCTCAAAACAATACAAAAAAATATATATTAATATACATAATTACCTATATGATGGGATGTAAATTAAGCATAAGTGTGATCCATCCGGAAAGTATTGTAAATAAAATAAAGAAAAGTATAAGTCCGAAGCAAATAATTAAAAAACCCAGTCAGGTAAAACCAAAAGATCCAACACCTCCAGCTAGCCCTGAATCTACAGATACTTATGAAACAATTTATCTAGATTCTCCATAATTGTATATAAAGGAGGATACTTTTTAAAGTAAATGGGACAGTGCATAACATTAAATGTAGGTAATTCTGGATCAGTATCTCATGAAGAAGGTGGTGGAGGTGGAGGTACAAATGTTAGCGTTGGAGGAGGTGAGGAAGAGGAAGAAGAAGAAGAAGATGAAGGATGTCCAGCAGGATGTCTAAAGCTTTTAGGATGTGTGATTTGCCTATAAATTATTACAACTATGTATATAAATTAATAAAATGGGAGAATATATGAATTCATCTTATATCAGAATATTTGAAGTTCGTAATGAAGATCAACAAAGTTTTCGTGTTCCATTACCCAACGTGAGGAGGGGCTTAGATGAACATATATTTGGTGCTGTTCGTTCGAACACGTATAATTTTAGACGTTGTGACTGTAGAAACGGCCAAACATGTCATCTTTGTGTACCAGAGTCAATTCAACATATTACAATAGATCTTGCTAGTGCTATAGAAGAGGCGTTGAGTGCAGTGGAACCAACACCACCTTCTATTGAAAATAACGTCTCCGTGATACCAAAATACAAAGCGGCTCATGTGTTGGAGGATGAATGTGCTATTTGTTTTGAGAAAATTAAAAAAAATCAGTATTTCAGAGCTTTGCCATGTTCAGAAACTGCATCACATATATATCATGCGGCGTGCATAGATTCCTGGCTCTCAAAAAATGACACTTGCCCAGTTTGTAGGGCCAAAGTATTGTAGCAATCAACGGTTCTTGTTTTAAAGATCTCATTTACTAAAATGTAAATAATACTTTATAGTACCATCCAACGGATGATCATCGCCTCTATATTTATATAAATACTCTCTCTTCATTTCTTGTAATGAGCAAAATCGTTAATACTCCAACGTGTCCAATTTGTTTAAAAAACTATTCTGCTACCGTCACTCCGATAATTATATATCCTTGTGGGCATGGAATGTGTAAAAAATGTATGATAGACTTTAAGGACCATACGGAAGAGCAAGAAGGTACAGCGGATGAACTTCAATGCCCGCAATGTAGACAAGTAATTGTAGAAGAATTTGAAAACTACGATCTTCAACACATTACAAATAATGTAGATACAAATACCCTACCATATTGGTCAAGAAGGTTGATAGAGGCGGTGCACCCCAGAGGCACTGTAGTAGAGATTGATGATAAGTTGCTTCCATTTTGTAAAACATTGTTTACTCGAATTGTATATAAAGATGATTTAAACACACTGGGACATATTAAATCAGATAAGTGGACAGTCTGTGACAGGCAAAAGGTTGACAGTATTACTAAAGCTTTTATAAATGCATTGACTTATTCTAAAATAGAGGTTGACGAAGCGATAGATTGGATCACCGTCCTCAACGTGCCTCACCGTGTAGAAGTAAGAATACTGCACGATGTACATAAATATTTTACCACAAAAAAATTTTTGCAGCGAGTGGGTGGGGAATGGCTAATGGATACTCTTTTTGATTAAGTATATATACTGTTTATGATTTAAGAAAATGGCTTCTGCTACTATATACCAGGTAGATAAGACAGAAGACGATTTTGTGAAGAAGTTGAAGAAAGAATTGAGAGATGCTGACAATGGCCAAAATTCTGACATATTTATAATTTTTAAAGGGTATCTTCATAATAAAGCAGGGTTTAAATTACGTATTGAAAATATAGAAGTTTTTACGGATGGCTTAATTGATGATTGGAAAGATATTATACAAAATCATGGATTACAATGTGATGTGACTGCTGATCTTGCCAACGCGTGGGTCAACATCACATGTAAAAGAATACTCCGACATAGAAAAAGTATTCGACAAAAAATGTTCCTACCAAGCATGAAATGTCCGCGACTACCTTTATCGCTTATCGGCTATTTAACTCTTATCCTCATTAGTATATACCTTCTATGGATACGTCACAAAGAAAGATTAGTAAAATAACAAATAAATTACCTGCATCTAACTTAAAAAGTGAGGATATTAAGTTTGTTGCTGAATTAGTACAGTATATAGGTGTGTTGAATGGAAGAAACAATCTCCAAATAAGTATCCATGACTCGTTCAACAGTAAGTATAAAGTTATCATAGCAAAAATGCCGGAGATAAACTTTGACGACATTAGACAGATTGAAATGATGAACAAACGTATTAACGAGATAATAATAGATTTAGACCGTGGGTTTCTTATCATAGAAAGTTGGAAATATGGGAAAGAGAAGAAATCAAGTTCGTTAAAAAAAAGAAGACGTTTAGACGATGATTACACAACGTTACCTAAAACATTTAATTTAAAACATGTGGATAAAAACGACACTACACAAGTGGAGGGGGTGTTGAAGTTATTTTTGAACTATACCGAATTGGAATTTTCTGTTGATTTACAACAAACCGGTAACACGTACGACTTGTCACTATCACAAATGGAACCAATAAGTATAATTAGTATCGACGCTGTACTTACTAAATTTAAAGCATTTATTAACCAGGTCACCATAGACTATCCAAAAAAGGCGTTGAAAGTGTCAGTGAGAAAAACGGACAGTCCACTAGAAAAAATAGCACCATATAGGCGCAAGTTAAAATTACAAAGGAAAGACTAGATATTATCACCATCAATGACTTGTTTCCATTCATTTTCTGATAGTTTTATCTTATGATTTAAATCCCAACGCGCGTTCAATCTTTCCAATAACTTTATTTTGTTCTGATCATTCTTTGAAATATATATTTTCACTTTGTATTTATAAGCTATCTGAAACCCTTTACGTATTCTAGATTCCAACCCCCTACTAGAGCTTTTCCATTCCTTCTTTAAAATTTTACTACTGAATTTTCGCGAAGACGGTAGTTCAAGAATCATGACTGCTTTCCAATTACCTGCGGCTCTCCTAGTTATGCGTGGTCCCCCTGGCGTCTCTAAATTATGTTGCTTCAGTCGCCTGGAAAAATTACCAGAAGCTCCGATATATGTATGCGTCTTTATGTCTTTCCGATTATGACAGATTAAGTACAGAAACATTTTTTCTCGTTTCACCTTTGTTTCGCTCATTTACACAGATGAAATACGATTATATATACGGTTTTTTTTTAAGCATATGAGTGAGACAAAATCTGCCCCATTAACAGAGGATCAAAGAACTGAGGTACGACAACTCCTTCAACGATTGTCACAGCAATCCACTGCTAGAGCACAGCGTAGAGGTACTACACGTCCAGCGTTAAAAAAGACGAAAAAACTAAAAAGAGAAGTAAATCCATTCGATGCAATAGAACCAAACAAGCATGTAAATGGAGTACAGTTGGCTGCTGATTGTTGTGTCATACCGTTCGTACAGCGTAGTCGTATTGTTTTATTACCTTATCATCTAGATCAAATACCTGCTACAAGAGAAGAATTTATCACAATGATGGAACATGACTGTGGATTATCATTATCAGAGAGTGATGAAGGAGCAGCATTGTACTTAAGATTCATAGTAGAGGCAAATCCGCCTATCAGATATCTCCATATTTATTTAGAACGCTGTGTCCATGATACTGAAAAATGTTTGATCTCAAATTGGGTGTACGGTACGTAACTTCTAGATAAAGTTTGGTGCGTGATAAAAAAAAAGATGCAATATTGAATAAAGAGTTCAATATAAAAAAGAATGAGTCTAGTAAACATCAACATAGAATCAATAAACAAAGAAACGATACACAACCATGGCTCCTTTCAACAGAACGAATAAAATGTCGAAATATCCATCTGACCCTGGGTGGAAAATTATAAGGGAGCGGTACAATATAACAAACAATATTTGGAAAGTGACATGGCAAAATATTGGTGCAAAAAGAACTAAACGAAATCAGAAAAAAATAGATTATCAATGGCACGAGTTGCCTAAGGAGTTAATAAAAATGTATACACCAGATGGAAAAAAGTTAAGTAAATTCAACCGAACGGTAATAGCGGTGAATAATAACATATGAAATAAAAATCTTGTAAAGTTTATGAAGAAACGTAAGATGATAAAACGTAAGATCCCCATAGGCGACAAGCACCAGGCAGATATTCCCAAATGTAAAAAAAGTGAGCAATGTTCAGCGGAACGATTACAAGAGTTACTTCGAAAACCTGGAGTTGTAGAAGGAGTAGTAAAAAAGTTAAAAAGTGGCATCTAAGGTAAAGTTCTCCAAATATTTTACGTCTCCTAAATTTCCAACATAATGACCATCGCTGAACACCATAGGAAATGTGCGTGGAAATATATCACCACATAATCCCCATACATGGTCGAGGAATTCGTCTACGTCATCTTGTAAATACTTATCACAATTAACATATACCGCGTTTGGTAGTAGTTTTTTCACTTCATCGCAAGCTGGACAATTTGATTTTGAATAAATAAAATAACCTTTTTTATTAGGAAAAATATATGACATTTATTATATACATAATATCTTATATACTAGAATTATTTATTCGCAAAAACCCGTTTCAACGTTGCAGGTTTTTGCTGCACAACTTATCGTACATTGGTTTGGTAAAAATGGATTGCTGTTTGGGGTACACTGAACCACTTGTATATTAGGGCAGGTACGGCATTGATCACCATAAAAATCCTCATTAATACATGTATCACATGTATCACCTTTCCATCCACCTAGTCCTTGATATTTCACATCCACATGACATTGGCAAGTCCCATCACCAGTCAACCCGTCGTTACATGTGCCATGCATATTGCATTGGCTAACACCAGCCCCTCCGGGGCATGATTCACATGTTGGACCATAAAATCCAGTCCAGCATTCTACACATGGACCATCTTCAGTATCAATTAAACATCCACATGATTCACCACTCCATGTAGGCATTGGTTCCAACCCTTGTTTCACACAGACACACGTGAGACCCACGATCTCCGCTGACTCAGGATCACCAGAATATGCCGCTGCACAAGTTCCATGACCTGAACAAATAGAAGCTGAGTACACTCCGTCAAATCCTGGGCATTTCTTACATGTTGATCCATCGTACACATAGCCTGCTTTTCCGCATTGACATACTCCATTTGCTACTTTTTTCTCTAAACAACAAACTTTGTATTCACACAAATACCCAGATTCACATTCTAAATCGTCTTCACATAACTGTAAGTTTGTCACATCACCATTTACACATTGCCCCTTGCAGTTGAAGGAGGAACCAGACCCGTCCTCACAATCGTAAGCATTTTCACAAGACTCTCCTGAAGGTGTACATGTCTCCCCAGTGTAAATATTACTTCGTTGCCAATCATTATCCCTAGCAAACGCCAGCGAGTCACCATCATCTTTACATTTCGTTGTATTGGCAAATAAACAGTATCCACCGTAATAAGAAGGTTTACATCGTCTACATAACAATCCAAGGTCGTCTGATTCCGTTAACCATGTTGGAGAACATTGCGAACAGGGTCCATTTGGTCCATTCATGTAGCCTGGATAACATTCTTTACAACCATCTAATGGGTAGCGAAACCCACGTTTGCATTTGGAACACTTAGCACCATCAGGACGTGGATCATCCTGGTATGTAGGAGCACAGACGTCGCACAATGGTCCTCCCCATCCTAAAGTGCAAAGGCAACTCCCGTCTCCCTCACCACCGTCGTTGCATATACCATTTACACACTCACATGGTAAACAGCTTTTCCCGTAATATCCGTAGGAACAAGCACAGTTTGGTGTTTCCAACGGATGGCGAATAATATTTTGGATACCCAACCCTATTAGTAGACATCCTAAGACTAAATTTAAATAATGAAACTGTTTCTTTGTGGAAGGGACTTTTGGATGTACTACCAGCATGATGGAACCAATCAGAACTCCTCCACCTAATATCAATAAAATCATGGCGAGGACATAGCCTGTTGGTAAAGGAGGAAGACCATAATTACTAATGCTAATAACAACTAATCCCCCGACTAAAAGCAATATGCCAACGAATGCTACTATGGTTGAACTTGCTTTCATTATGTTAAAATCCATGTATAATTTATAGTATATCATATAAATTTACTCACTATTACAAAAAATGATAACAGAGGGACAACTAAAAAATGTTATTACATACTATTATTTAGATTTAATGAAACATAATAGGAATTCGATTCAACCTCCAACACAAGCGACGAGGGATACAATAGCGTTTAATAAATTGCGCGCAGAAATATGTGGAAGTGTCTATAATATCAACAAGTTTAAGGAGTGTATTGGTATTATTCATAATAGCTGTCTAGTACAACAGGTAAACTCTATACCGAAGAATGCCACATGTTGTGTGGATAAGGTAGCAATTCCTTTGAGTGAATCGGGCGTTCAGCTTATCTGTAAAGTCGAGGATGACAGTATCCATCATGTAGTATTGCAGAAAAAATATCAAAAAATATGTAATAATTATTTTAAATTACGACATTTCAACGTATTACTTCAAGAAAGAATGAAAGCTTGGTTTATAAAACAGCCCTGGTATCTGCCAAACCAATACACAACAAGTGATTTATTAAAGAAATTATTTGACTCAAATTTTTGTAAGATTGCCTACAAGGATCTGGAATTAACTGTGGATGTATTAGACCGGTTGTGATCCCACTTTTCTATTCATCCATTCATCTATTATTTTACGCAAGCGTTGATCGAAGAAATATACTTTACTTCTTTTCTTCTTACAATGCTGGGAATGACATTTGATGTGATAGCTTCGATTGATTAAATTGATCACAATGTACATCACATTTGATCTATGTTGACGATTTTGGAACATACAACGACGGTTGTTGGTATTACATATGATTTTCATATTTTCTCCAGTAAATACCATCCGTTGGATCCTACCGACTTCATTCGAAAGGTATCGATATATATCACCAGTGACACACTCAGGAATCCAGCCAGCCACCACAGTACATTCACCAGCCCCATAATTACTACCACTCGTGTAAATTGGATTTCCACCATCTGGTTCTCTGGTTGTGATTAATTCATCAGTACTACTAATTGGACAGACTCTGGTATTTTGCCAGTTCTCAAATGTAAAATCACAATGACTTTTTAAATACCGTTTTTGTCCAGCTTTGGTCTGTCCTAGCATACGAAACAATCTGTTGCGCGTATAGATGCCCATATCTATAAAGGAAAATGCACCCTCAACTTCTGGATGTTTAGTCTCAATAAACTTTTTTAACACCCGCATGTAAGCACCACAATGACTAGCGTTGGTAAAAATATATCCTTTGATCTTTACCACAATATGTAACGAACCTTTCTTATTGTTTGACGAGTCCATGCAGATATATTCCACCTCTGTTCCAGGATATAGTATGTCAAAGTGACCCTTTATTATAGGTTGTACGGATTTCCAACAATCATATACTTTGATGCCGGGTGTTCTTTTTAGGTCAACGTCTATGTCAATATATAAATGACAGGGTTTTCGCGCATCTATTACTTCGCAAATAGTTCGTGTACCTTGAGAAATATATTGTTCCCATATTTCTAGTTCTGTCGCTGCTATATACGAGTAAGTCAATTTCTTTTGACCATCTTTTGTAGAGTACACAAATTGCCTCGCGTAAACACTCTCATATGCTTTTATATTTGATAATAGTGGATGTAACGTTTTACTTTCCTTCACCATATTGTTTTTTTTCTTAAATCAATCTTCTATTTATATTCTTACGTTGAATCTTTTTTATCTGTTTGTGTTTCCTTTCTATGTTTCAACAGTAATTTATAGAAGAGCAATATTTATTATTATAAGTGTTAGGAATAGGGTAAACTTCTAAATAAAATTGCTCTTCCATTTCGAATATATATATATAGAAAGAGTAGAACAAAAGAAAGATATAGAAGGGAGAAGAACAAATCAATTAAAGCAATTAATCGTTCTGTTGAAAATGCCACGTTCAGGTTACAATACAAAATTTAAAATGAGTGCGAAAGAGTTAGGTGTACTAACTGTTGTCGCTGGAAAAGCTGGTATGTTACCAATGGATTATTTATTAAAAATGAAAGTTGATAAAAATGAAATCACGACAAAAGAAAATGCAGTTGTAGATGAGGAAGTGAGCCAGTTGACTGAAGACACAATATTGGAACTCGACGGTGGGAAACGAAAACGAAGTGATTCTGTTGACACATGTGGCCCAACACCAAAGAAATTGGACACTAGGGAGTCGCCAACCATTGTGTTAAAGCGCTGGATTCAAGAAGGAAGAGATATTGGCTGGCCAGGTGTACCTGTGGAAAAGAGAATAGAGATGGAAAAACGGTGTCATGGCTGTGGTCATAAGCCTACTAATGTACGCCTTTTGATGTGGTACGATACCAATAGAGTTGGAACACAACTTTGCGGCAGTTGTGATATGATTTTTTATGATGAGTATATAAAGCACCGTGTAATAAACTAAAGATATGGGACAATCAATGTGCGGAGGAGCTCGAGAGGAGCCGGCGAAGCGTACGTTGGATCTAGGCATTTTTGACAATTCGAAGCATTTTTGTACGCTGAGAAAAGGTTCACCGTATTATAGAAAAAAAATTAAAAGGGCAGAGAGACGGGTGGAGAATGCTAAAATACTTTATCAAGATTATAGAGAATCAAAGAGAAAAAGAGCTAATAGTAATTAATTTTTTTTATGTTTTATACAACAACAAAATGGATTTCCAAATAGCAATATTAATAGTAATAATGGAATGTGGTACCGTTGTACTTTCTTTACTCTACTGTCAACACTTCGTCGCATAACAAATCTTTAATCTCACATATTAATGATTCCTCACTTAATAGTTCAAACTCATCCCAATCCATAGGAAAAATAAGATCATCATCCACTGGTTGTTGGATAGAGGTTGGGGAATTCAAAGCAAACATACTGAATTCGCCTAATGGGGTAGTTGGAACAGCTATAACATCGAGTCCTTGTTCCATTTCTTCAAAGTAGCGGGCTAATTCCATTCTGATGCAATTCATTTTCATTTGATGGGAAACACCGGGTTCTACGAGATCTTCAACACAACAATCTCCAGCACAGTAATTTTTGTCATACGACCATTCCCAGCTTACTTTGTTATGGCAGCTATCGTTCATGCAACATTTTTCAGATCCAAATAATGGCATTGGTGTTGATGCGTTCTGGTTCACTTTGTCTTTTTGTGCTTTCCATAAGGCATGACATTCGTTGCGTATTCTATCACAGTACGGTTTTACCGCTTCCTCATACTGCATCATTTTGTCATCGTCAACTTTCTGATTTCTCACTTGGTCATGATATTGCCAACAAGTTGTAAATTGCCAGCGATCATTATCGTTAAGTTGAACGTTCTCCATAGTATATAAGTTTATTGTGATTAATTAAATGAAAGATATTTATATGTTTGCTCTACTGGTTTTGTTTCCACTTGCTATTAAATATTTGTTCAAAGATACTGTTGTAGATACTGATGTTTTATTTGGTTTCTACGGTAAACCTAATAATTATACTGTGCCTATAATAAAAATGATTGAATTGTACAATTTACCTACCATGATAGTGGTACGGAAAGAGGAGGTTGATTTTTATCCAAAAACGCTTAAAGACTACGTAAAACGGTCTTCTATTTATAAATTTGTTCCCTATGTAAAAAATGGAAGAGCAAAAAGTGATTTGGATGCTATGTCCTCGCTAATCAATTCAAGCATCATCATTTCGGATGAATCTTTCTCTTACGACAATCATACCGTGATGGTACCTCGATACTATACACCTTTCCTTAAAAACTACAAAAATAACATCACTATAATGAGGAAGGTGTGGACCGATGTTAAGGACGAAAATATATATGGTTTGATGCTATTTCCATATACAGAAACAACAAATAAAATGATTGTGGAGGTCCTTCATGATTTAATTAGGTTTAAAAAAAGTATAAATATGCACTGGTATGCACTATAAATAATGGAAGAACAAAAATACAATATATTCTTTGATCCTGCTATTATCTTACACGCTTAACGGAACGAATAAAAATGACTAAGTTTTACACCACGGCAACTGTTGCCGATTATGAAAACGATAATGCGATGCATATGGCAATGGATCGTCAACTGAGGGAAGTTCAATATTATATGGTGGGAATGGTCACGGTTGACAATATGGAGGAGTGGAAATCGAGCCACGGTGAATATGAGTTTGTAAAAATCGCACCTGATCAGGAAGAGCTTACATTAGGTACAGTATATGTGTATGACATTAAATATTTTGGTGATTCGTGAAGTAATGCTGGGTGGAGCTATATAAGTAGATAAGAAGTAAGAATAATGTGGATTGGTAGCTTTGGTCATGAATACTTAGATCTGAGGCTGAAGAACACAGACGTGTACTTTGATATTCGTGATGATTTTCCCAAAATAAATATAAAATGCCGGTTTGGTATCGACAAAAAAATACAAAAACATTACTTGAGTCAAGAAGGAGTGAAGGATTTGTACAAGAAGAATATATACGCGAAAGTAATGAAGAAAATAGATCAAAGGAAACACCATAGCTTTCGTGTATTCATTGGTGATCAATATGGAGCAAAAGAAAGTGTAATTTTAGTAGAAAAATTGGAGAAGGATTTGTTGAAGAAACATAAAATTCAGTCAACGATAGATCATGTAACACTAACAGGTTCAGTGTAGTATTTATGTAAAAAGTATATTTTTAAAATGATACGAAATTTACTAAATTCTTCACAACAGTATGGTAAATTATTATATTATCCTAAATATGGAACCTCATATTACGACGCGTTGGAATATGCTCGTGTGCTTTCCTCCGCAAAACCTGACCCAAATGAGAAATACGATGTAGAGGCGAAGAGGTGGACGAAGCCTGATCCAGCTCCTGCTCGAGGCGGTAGCGAAGTCAATACTAATAATCCACAAATAAAACCTTAATTTTAAATCTACTTTCTGTAGAAGTTTTATTTACTTTTTGCTCTTCTATCTTTTTGCTCTTCCAACAAAACTACATTATAAAAATACTATACCAAATTATAATAATAATAATATATACATATACAAGAACGTAATAATAATAAAGTAGATATAAAAGTTTCAACGCAACAATTAAAATGTCACTTGATCACTACCGTTGGTTTAAAGGTAAACCTTTATTTGAAGGCACGAAGAAACAAAGGTGTTTTGAATTTAGATCGATAACTGCTACCCAAATAGGGAAATTTGGTTTTTTCACTATTGACAAAGCATGGCTAGAAGATCTTCTCTACACCTTCCACTACTTTGACGGCGCAATACCATATCAGCCACTTCGGGCACAGTATGTAGTAAATGGGACAAGAGTCACGGTATTTATACATCCAGAAGATTTGGAGTATATGAAATATTGCATGGGGTTGAAAGAATTGCAGCTCATACAAAGTAACATATTTGTGGAAACAAAAATACCATTCCTCTTACGGGGATTGGTATTTCGTGATGATAAGTTATTCTGGCTGTGTTACACTGAATTGTGTAAAATGATTCCATTGACGCATTTTATGCTAAATAGAAACCGCATACAAACCGAATTTTTTGGGCACGTGAAGACCCATTATTACTTTGGCAGGCTACTTGAATTTCTGGGACGGTGCTTTAAAAGAAAGAAAGTCAATGTAGAAGATTGCAGTTGGAGAAAACCACATGTGTTGACACCCTTGCTCCGAAGTGTTAGCTATTTCATACGAAATCTAACAAAAACTGCAACCGGCACAACTAGATATGTGACTTCAAATAAATTTATTTGCAAAGGTCTCCCTTGTCACAATAACGTTTATGGTGTGGCTAATATCAAATTGAAACCAGAGCAAACGTCGTTTGAATGCACAGTTGAACAAATGCTGAAAATTTATAACATATGCTTTGCGAATGATAATTACAAGGCCTTTGTCGATACTTACGAGCACGACTTAATCACTTCTATTGGAAAATCTCAACATGGGACTTCGAGGATTATGCAAGGTATGGAATTTGTTTTCAACAAGCGCAAAAGAGACGCATCTACCGACTTGAAATGCAGATTGGCTTACTTATCAAATGAGTATATGTCTTTACCTAATTTAGGTCTTGTCGCTAATGATACGGATAGAGATACGTTGAAAGCTACCGCCGTATTGGTATTGTTAGATGGATTTCTTTTTTATCCATTTGCCGACGATATAAGACAGTCATACTCTTTAAAAACATCGATGTACATTAGTTTACAAGATGTGATAAAAAAGAAATCGTTAAACAGTTCACCTTTATTTGTACCGGTGGTAAATGACGTTGAAGGAAAGAAAGAGCAATATTGTAAGGAAACTTATGTATTACCATTCTACAACGTGCGAAAAGAGTATGATATTTCTAATGTTACAGTCAATGTGACAAAAAATAAGTTTGTTAAGCCTAAAAAGTATTAAAATTATATTAAAATAAGTTATTCAGTTTCTTCCTCTCCTTCAAGATTTCCCATAGGGAATTTGTATTCTACCAAAAGCTCTGCTACAAGCTTCAACTCTTCCGATTTAGATGGTGAATTGGATTGGAATTTAACGCTCAAGTTATCGAATTCCGTGTATGGAATCTGGCTAATAATGTTCTCATACAACTGTGAAATCACGTTATTCACGATATCTTTTTGAACCTTCACATAAGTACCTTCACGACTTGCTTCTTGGTCCAAGTTCATCCCCAACATTTCCCAGTTACGATTAATGACCTTCAACAGTATGTGATTGCGGTCTACATACATGTATGGTTTGTTAGGAAAGCTCACGATGTTGCTCCACAAATTCTCTAAAGTGTAACCACCATATTGGTCAATGAAACGGCTGTTTAATAGATTACTAGGAACATAAACATCCGTATCCATCCTTGCCTTCTCGTAAGGCAATACATTGGCCAGGTTCTCAAACCCATCCATTGAAGATGAATGAACCGTGCCCATGTCTGTCTTCGTCGGTGTGTATAGATGACCAACATTGTTGACGATTTGAGGCTTGTTCTTGTACAAGTTCATGCTCAATGTTACAGAATCATCTACATTGCTAAACACGGATTTCAATTTGATGTTGGTAACAATACCTTTTGACAAATCCAATTTGCTCATGGCGCTCTTAGACTCTTCATCCAACTTTTCAATATCGTACTGTGGCTTAAATAAATCAGAGCCATTGGCAATCTTAACGGTAGCGCCATGTTTTAATTGATCGGAATTACCGCTCCATGATACAACGACTCGTCGTGAGTGGGTGTTACCAATTGAACTATCTTCTGCACTAACTGGTCCGTTAACTGCCAAATCTTTGGTTTCGAATAGTGGTGTTTCTTTTGTTTCGCTTACTTCAGTTTTGTTTACTTTACTCATATCTTAGTTAATACCTTAAATTTCATAATATATAATATATATTAACTGATTCACTTGACCCGTTGGAGTATAAATATTAAGCAATTTTAGACAAATGGCAAACGCGTTTCAAACACAAGAGATTAATTTTGGAGGCATGACTAGTGAATTAAGCTTAGGAAAAAATTATGATAAATTGGAAGCGGCAACAAAGGTAGCAGAGAAAAGGAAAACAGAGGTTAGAGACTCTTTACCACCCTGGATGACGCAGCCGGATGATAAGACGATGAACTGGGAGCATACAAGAGAGAAAAAAATTATTAATTTAAGAGAGCATCCAACGTATCAGTTTGTGATGTTAGTAACCTCATTTACGAACGAGCAGATGTCAAAGTATTGGATATCCCCTTCAGAGAGTCAGGCAGAACATACTGGAGCAAAGACTGTAGGGAATGTATCATCGGGTGCATGTAGATTCCAAAGTAAACAGGAGAAACAACTTACTGCCAATCAAAAATTTCATTCTTATTATATTGATACCCCATGGCTTGAAGGTATTATTTATCTATCCCCATCTATATTTGGTCATATCGAGGAAGCGTATGTAGCTATAACACAGAAACATCAACATCTATCAGCAGTTCCGTTAAATTGTTTCGTAAAAACGCCGAAGATAAGGACTATGTTTGCTAAATTAGTAGCTTTGGGAATAAGAAGTTCCGATTTTCTGTCTCAGAAAAGATACAACTTAGATTCTACTTACACTAGGTTGAATATGGAAAAGAGAAGGTTAATGCATTACTGGACCCACGTTCAATACCGGGACGGTACCCTTTATTATTTTCACATGGATGGAAGTAGGCTAGACTATAAGGTAAATCCCCATTGCAACCCTATGCAAATTAATGGAGATATGAGAGGAGATGAGGAGCAGTTATTTAAAATGAGTATGACGCTTTCAGGTAATAAATTAAATGGTTAAAATTAAAAATCTTTTATTCATTCGTCTAACAATTCTTTCAACAGATCACGTGGAAGTGCTAGGTTTTCTCCAGATGTTAAAAACTTCTTTGAAAATACTTGCTTCCAATGATTTTTGACTAATTTACCTAGTAATTCTTCAGTAGCTGGCAATTTCAAGATATTTTTCTTTATGTGACTGTATGTTTCCTTGCCTTCTGGAATTAAGGTAGCTTCTGGGGTTAAGAACAACACAATATTGGGCTGCAATTTCTCTACCATATGTGGAGTGTTAGAAAAATATCCATTTTCCATTCTGTAAGATACAGTTTTCTCTTCTCCCAGCCATTTTTTATAATGTTCAACAGGTTTTCTCAATGTGAAAGTATTCACAATGTTCTTTCCTTCCCACTTACAGCTCACGTATGCCCTTTTTCTCTGTTCTTCGTTGAAATCATTGATGTTTAAATAATCATCGGTGGACATCAGATCTGATTCAAATTCTTTTCCACGACCCTTAATGTGAACATAGCCCATCAAAGGGGAAATATGAATTAAACTTTTTTCGCCTTCTTTACTTTTTAATGCATGGTTATAAAATAAGAAGGAAGTGTTTGATTTATAGAATAGGTTGTATGTATCGGAGGATACTTTTTCTAAGCCACCAATCTCGTCCGCAACAGTTTGAATATATTCATCCGTGTGAGATCGAATGGTTTTGCCATCGAAATTGAGTGTATGCATTTCATTGTACACGTCTTTCAAAGCACTATTTCCGTTAAACCAATGATCTAGAGCAGACTCACTTACTTCATCTTTTGAGGTGTCTATGATAACATAATCTTGTTCTTTGTATCCACCTATCTCGTCGAAGCTATGGGTGGTGTATAGTGCTACTGACGACGAATAAGGACTAATGTCAAAAATCGTATTTGCAATCTTTTCTTTTGCACCATTGTTGGCTGTTTTGTAAAGGTTACGCGTTTTCATTAGCTGAGGATGTAGCCAAAATTTGTCATGTTGATTTAAGGAATACTCTCTGTCTAATTCTATCACGAACCCTTTGTAAATTGAATAGCCTTTAGTTAACGACTGTTCTAAATCTAGTCCAAAATTAGACAATATCTTTACACGGACAACTCCTTTGCTATCGATTAAATTTTGGAACTTATCTAAGTGTTGTTTCAACTTCTCTGGTATGCCGTTTGAATAACGTTGTTCAAGCTCTGTAATATCCATTTATTCATATTTGCTAAGCCTTTATAGTAATTTTTGATAAATCATCTTTCAATTCATCAAATAATATGTTTGTCAATTTATTGCGTTCGGTTGATTTCTTTTTCCACTCCTTATTTATATCAGGATTTATGTCATTCATGTATTTTCCAGCTAGAAAATCATCTAATTTTTTCAATTCTGCTCTTACTAATGCATCGTCCCCACCTGATAAATAAATAGGAGTTACTGCCAGATACATGTTTTGTCGTATATTGTCTTTAAACTCCTCTAGCGTTTCCATGCAAACATTTGGATACTTTTCTATCCATTTAAATATATCTTCTACAGGTACCGTTGGGTTTATTTTCTTAATCTTGAAATAAAACGTACGAATGCTAGGTTCCCTTTGGATTAGTACCGGTGGTTTTATTGCTGCCATATCTTATTTGATTTATTTTTTTATTCTATATATACGTTCTCCCTGTAAATAAAATAATGAGTTTTATTAGCACTAGTAGTAAGTCAAGTCAAATTATGAATGAACAAACATCAAAACCTCAGTTAAATCTAAGTAGAGTAGAGATGAAAATTGATGTCGTACCAATACCAACGGGAGCGACAGAGAAAGTTAACGTTGAGGCACGACAAGCGCAAGAGCAAAGCATTAATCAAATAAAAACTTTAGGAAGAGATTTGTTTGATGTAAATGCGGCCATTGTAACACAAAATGGTTCAAAAAGATTGTACCAAACAGCTGATTTGTATTCTGAAAGTTTACCTCTTGAAACAATGATTCCTATGTTGACTGGTGCTGGTTTAACGCTTAGATTGAACGCAATTCGTTCTGGCATACATTCACAAACTACATGCATGGAATTAAAAACTGGACAGCTAGCAGACATTATAGAGAAGACCCCAGCTGACCAACGAAATGAAAAAATGTGCAATGTTAGTATTGCTACAAGTAAAGAAGTTGGAAGTATGTTTGTTGGTGTGAAGGTGAAAGCTGGTAAGCATTTCATACAGAAATTGGATTATGAGATATCCGAAGCTCAAGACGACAAACTGCACGTTGAATTATAAATTACGATAACATTATTTTAAAGCACTAGTTTCTGAATTAGTTTTTTTTTTCTTTTTTGCTTCTCCTCCTTTTTTTCCTTCTGATGCTTTTCTCTTTGAATTATTATTTGCTCCACCTCCACTTTGCATCGCCACCTCTGGTGTTGGAGGACGTTCAAAGAGCAACTCATCTATCGGCGGTCCTTTTTCTAAATATTTATGATTTAAATCTTCTATAGGAAGACTAACATTCGCCAATGCATATTTTGCGTAGGTTTTGTATTCAATTACGCCTTGTTCATACAATTCACGTAATGTGTCATTACTGACAAACGGAGTTACAGGGAAAAATACTTGAATAGCATGGTTCAACTTAGCTTCGTGCACATCCTTCTCTTTTGCAAAATCAATTCCTTTCTTAATCTCTGTGGCGTGAAGTATGTTGTAAATTATACTGAGAGCATTGGCTAATTTTTTTTTCCAGAACATGATAGTCGCTTGAAAGACCTCGTGCTGCCCTTCTGTATCGGATTTAGATCCAAGGCCTCCCCCACCCTCAGCCATTATCATGGATCTAGGCACCCCTAGTGTTGAACATACGTCTTCAATAATGGTTTTATGTATGCCTCCATAATCGCCGCGCCCAGTTTGTCCCGGAGGAGCCACCATATGTTGACCGTTTGGTAGCGGAATTACATTTTCGAGTGATTTTTCTGCTTTTTTTGCATGGGCTTTACCCAAAAATTTATCGTACAGATCCATTTGCTGATTCAAGATGCTCACGTTCATTGAATTCCGTTGAAACTTCATATCCTCTGTAATCTTTGATGTATTACTATCGGCATAAAAATCGTAATCCACACCTTCTCGCTTCTCCTGATTATTGGACTCTTGAATCTCAGTAAATACCGTATTTTCGGCACGCCTAATTTCCATGGCAACTGCTGTTTCACGTAATCTCTTTAAAAATAGCAACCTAGGTATAACCTTATGTACTAACGAAGTAAAATTACCAGTTGGACTTATTTTGAACCCAAATTGGTCAAATACTAGCGTATTGGGTAGTTCTTCATCCACAGCTGTGACACTCATGACACGGTAAGAATACGTACTTTTTTCGACTGTCATTTCTAGCCGATATTGTCCAACGTTCATCACTTCAGGTATCTTGTTATCAAGGGATACTACACAAAGACCAAAGCACAATACGTGGTCCAACATGTCTTTCGTGAATGGTATCCATACTTCTTCCACCTCTGTTCTCATTTTTGCATTTGTATCCACTTTTTTGCTTTTGCAACCACCTTTACAAAATGATATTCCATTGTTCAATATTTGACTAGAGATTAGGTGCGAACACATATGTAAAATAGGGTCTTGAAGGTAACAGCTATGTAAATAGTGCATCGACTCTATAGGTATTTTCAAACTACGGTTCATTGTATATAAGCATCTGCTCCTTTATTTATAGTCCAAATGAAAAGAAAACGTGTGCAAGAATCAAAAGAAGCGCGCGTACGACCGTTTCAAAAAAGAGAAGAGTTATTGAATGAGTGTCTGTCGTTGACATTAAAGTACAATACTGAGTTCCAAATGCCATTTACTGATTTAACTATTTATCGATATGCTGAGACTTTACAAACAGACGATGAGTTGCAAGCTTTTGTGGTAAAATTAGGTAAATCAATTGCAGATGGAAAAGAAAATGCTATATATAGAGTTGAACAATAAAATAAATGTCGTGTAATGTAGATTTATTACATATAGGAATATGGACTTTTTATTCGGGAGCAACTCTACTTTTGGCGTCACTCATCTCTTTCCGGAATTTGGACCCCATTGAGAAGGCTAACATGTTAGAGGAACGCAATGAAAATAAAATAAAGATTCTCAAACAAACTTCAACGACGATAGATCCGTCGCAACTTCCTTCTTCACGCCGGAAAAAAACTTGGAATTACCTAGTTTAAGACTTGTTCGTTGCTTGTCATCCAACGTTATTTCCACTGGATTCTCTTCTAAATATTTATTACCAACCATATGTAAGTTACCTGTTTGCATGTTAAGGATCCAGGTATGTAGCAACCCAACTTGTATTACCTTACCTGAAACACCATTCACCGTTACTTCAGTGGATTGCATCACATGGGTGGCATCAAAAATAGCACCAGACAAAATTTTAGAAAAAATAGGACGAAGGGCAAACCCAATGCCTAAACCAAACCCGCTAACTAAGTACAGTGCGACCGATTTCCCAAATATATAATAAAAACTGCCAATGATAGTAACGCTAAAGAAAAAAAGACCAAAGAGTTGGATTCTGAAATTATGACGTCTACCGCAAAGACGAAGACCACAGCTTAATACCAATAAGGAAGGAATTAATATACCCAACCCTATTAACACATTGTTCAGGTCCATTATTCAAATGATGCTAGAGTATAAGTATGATAAAATAATAGATAAATGAAGAAAAATGACGCCCGGCTTCACGTATCTTATGTCCCGAGGTTGATAACAAAGAGAAAGAGAAAAGTTATACAACAGTACGTTGAGCGATTTTACAGCCCTTATATATTTTTGCTTTGGTTTCTTGTTGCATTTGACATCGACGATTGCTCGCATATGGTGTACATTGTGCCCATTTTGACCGTGGTGAGTTCCATACATTCCACCATGAAAAAATACGATTGTTATTACAAAGATTTAGTGTATGTCATGCAGACGGAAGAAATTAAAGTAGATGTATTTACTAAATGTCATTATATACTGTTTGAATTTGTTATTCAGATATTTACGTGTTTTACAGCATTTTATTGGGTAGATGAGGTTCACACATGTCTGTTCAACTTCAAGCGACAATACCAATCGTATGTCTTCGTTACAATTATTACCATTACATTCGTGTTGCACGTCGGACATTATCAACAGACAAAGAAACAAACAGAGTATTTTGTACGAAATTCGTACCAGCATGTAAATTCTATAAATCTATAAAAATATCTGGACATTCTTCCTGTCGAATAATTTTAGGTTTTCTTCCCTTTATTAACCCTGGTCTTTCTTCCAACGGCTTTCCATGCGAACCCATTTGTGGTATGATGCATGCTATGTCTTCCAACGCTACCTCTTTCTGAGGAACTGGGTTCTTATATTTTGAGACACAATCGCATCGCATGCATCCGGCAGAATGCGGAGGTGGCATGTTTAATTTTTCCTTTGGGTTCCACTGGTAATAACGGCCTAAATAGCTAGTAGGACCAATATTCTTCCTCTCTGTCTCCAAACAACATGTATACCGTCTCTTTACATAATCCCACTCGCCCGGATGGTATTTACACCGGAAAGCGCCTAGATTTTCCATCTCTGTAAAGAAGCGGTTGCAAATCCTACACTGATGTACTTGTAAAAAAACCTTCACAACCCGTCTAACTTGTGAATTACTTGAGTAAAGACCCCCTTGAAGATCGGTCATTTTGATGCATACTGTGCTTATTTATACTTTCCATTTGTTATTCAACATTTCAATGGCATGCATCACACGACAAGCTTCTATTTCACTCTTCGTTTCATACTGGATTGGTTTCCACTTGTGAATGTCGATAGCCTTGATCGTAACATTTGCACTTCGTTTCTTCTTTTGTAGCACCCCAGCATATTCTTCGGTGCATAATATTTTCTCATCGGATTCGTAAACGATCTCAGCATTGCCAAAGCAACGGTGGGATTCACATAACATGAATATGTGGTCCGTGTAGGTTTGATTGGTAATTTTAGACCGCACATACTGAAAACTAAAAATGACATCGTTGGAGGTAGCTTCACAGCTGTAATCCATCTGCCACGCCATGTTCTGCTTCCGCTCTTGGATGTCTTCCTGGTCAAATTCTAAGGACGTTAAAAAAGTTGCAGGGGCACGTTTAAAATGTTTGGCATGGGGGGTGTAATACACAAATTTTTCTCCTTCGTCTGCCACGTCTTTCACAAAAACAAAGGATACAACCGCGAGAGCAACGGCCACCATCACATAGTGGTATCGACTGTTACTCAAGCGCGTCGGCTTGTAGTTTTGAAGGAAGGAAGTAGAGCCCTTTGTACAGGTTGAACAACAGCTACACTTTTTCATTTATTGTATATATGGTCGCATTTATACCCACGAACGAAGAAAATCTAGTATATATAAAGTGGTGGTTGTGTATAATAAAATGGCCTTAACTTTAACCGCCAGTCAACAGGCAATATATGATGCCTACAAGGTGGACGGGAATTCAATTAAGGATGCGGATGGAAAAACATCTACACTAGAGAAAGAGATGCAAAATTATTGGAACGAGGTCAACAGTAATGGAGACAGAGGTGCAAAGCACATGTACATGTTCAATAGTAGACCTAGAAATCTAAGACTGAAAAAAGATGGAGGAATACTTAAGTTAAGTGAATTTAAAACCTTTCCGTTAATTAAAGCAGTTGAACCAATGGATGCAAAAACGAAGGAACAAATTAGTTACCTTCACGCATTAATTAAAATTTTAAATTACAGAGACCCTTTGGTTGGGCCGAAATTAATCAACGGCATACGTGACAATGACTTGCGCAAAGCAATGAATTTAAACTGGGAAGACTACAATAAACCTGGTCTTATGTATGCGGTACAACAGAACGATGACAAAGCTCTGAAAAAGAAATTATTTGAAAATGTACAAGCAGAAATAGAAGCAAGGACTGAAGCATTAAGAATCGCGACAGAGAAGAGAAAACGAGAATTTAAATTAAGGCCTGTGCCTGTTGTAGCAGCATCGATTCATATCAAAACGGACAGGCGATCATTTGATGAGGCGAGGTACGATGTTTCCAAATTGATTACAAGTGTAGCATCGTTTTCGGTTAAACCACCCACATTAAATAAATATGGAGAACTTGAGGAAGATTTGTCTGACCCTGGTACGAGACTGCAACAATACCATAATGGCCTTTACTCCAAAGCTCAACAGACCTTGAACCGATTGAACAAGCAACAGGTCACTATAAACGAGTATCGCATGCGCCACATCAAACGTGAGTGGGACCATTACGCTCTTGCTTGTACATGGGATTACTTTGCCCGGGGGGGTATGCCGCCAGGATACAATCCATTGCCACCAACGAATTCCTGGATTACCAATACAAACAACAAATTTGCGGGTATGGACACGGATTACGCGAGAGAGCTTACGACTAAAGACTGGACCATAGACGATTACTTGTATTTTGATCCTACGTTAAAGAATGACACCGCTGGGTACGAAGCATGGCAAATATGGGCTGCGAAAGAGAAAAAGCAATACTCTATTTACTGCATGGAAGAGTTTGAAAAGCCGTTTGATTGGGAGGTAGCTGGAGATGGAGTCAAAGCTAATACGTTGGAACCAGGCCCTATAGTCAAATTCCGTGAAATAAGACCGTTCAAGAGGAGAAAAAGGAGCAGTGAAACCCCAGAGGAGTCGGAGAGCGAGGGCGAGTATGGCGATGACAGCGGTGATGATAATGATATGAACGTTAATGAAAATGATATGGTTTTAGAAGATGTTAATGATGATGATATTATAGGTTCTGATGATGGGGCACTAGAACAAGAGTATAATGACAGCAGCAGCGCGGAGGAGAAGGAAGAAGAGCCACGAAAGAAGAGCTATATGCCAGAAATAGAAGACAAAAACTATAATCAGTTGAGTTCAGACAAGTTAAAGGAACTGAAAAAACTATTAAGGGACGCGCTTGAAATGAATAGAGAAGAACTCGAGCTATATTCTACGGATGGCGATTGGGAACAAAGTATGAAAGCCAAAATTAATAAGGCCAATATATACATCATGGGAGAAATTACGAAAATTGATGAGGAACAAAAAGACAGAAAGTTTACAGAAGAACGAGAAAAAAAGATTAAGGAAAAAATGGCAGCTGAAGCAAAGCGTAAACAAGAAGCTGAAGCAGCTGAAGCAAAGCGTAAACAAGAAGCTGAAGCAGCTGAAGCAAAGC
>MDTB01054439.1_pt1 | contig 24567 bp, 22 predicted proteins | sample 811161 | NCBI WGS metagenome assembly MDTB01 (sample SAMN05326650, study PRJNA326480) | marine metagenome | isolation source: seawater | place: Mediterranean Sea | collected 2009
ACGTAGTAGGAAGTGATGTATTCTTCTACATCTCAGGCTCGGTTGATAGAGGATCATCATCAGATATTAAGGTAGCTGCATTTGGTGGAGACGTTATTATAACAGGCTCGCTTAAAGCTGGAGCTAAAATTGATACATGGTCTTATGATGGAGCAAATCACTTCTATTCACTATCTGCGTCTATGGAAGAAGTAGGATTCCAGGCACCTCTAGTAGGTAAAAACGTAATAGGGTCAGATGTACTTTCAATTCTTCCTGGTTATGACATCAACAAATCAGCAAACAATAGTTTGGTGTCAATATTAGGTGAGGTCTCTGACGGTAACATTATCTTTGGTGTTAATGATGGCGGAACTGCTACAGAGGTTATGAGGCTTCAAGGAAATAATGCATCGCTAAGAATGAACGCTAGCAAAAACTTAGAGTTTGGCGGCACATCAAGATACATTAACTCTGCCAATACAACAGCAATAAACTATGTCAATAGTAACACTGCTGGAGCTCATGTATTTACCGGACACATTCGACCAGCGGCAAACAATACTTACGATCTTGGAGCAGAGACACTAAGATTTAGAAACATATACACAGGTGACTTGAATCTCAAGAACGAGCGAGGAGACTGGACCATCCTCGAGGAAGAAGACTTCCTATGTGTTATTAACAACAAAACAGGTAAGAAATTTAAGATGATGCTCGAACCAATTGAGGAGAATGAATAATGGGACTTCATACCAGTACATTAATGGTAACGGGCTCAGCCCACATTTCCGGAAGCTTAGATGTAGGGGGCTCAGTAGGTAATATCCACGGAGACTTAACAGTTGGAAATGATCTTTATGTTACAGGTGATATATCTGTTTCAGGGTCTGTTGATATGCCGAACCTTCGTCTTACAGGAGACTTACAAGTTGATGGCGGAGACATTAAAGGTTCAGATGGCACGATTGCGATTCATCTTGAATCAGATGAAGCCAGATTTGTCGGAGACGCATACGCTGCTGCGGGGCTATTTGTTAGCGGAAGTTTCAAGGTAGGATCTGGTGCATCGGTAACTACGGTTCTAGATGAAGACAATTTGTCCTCCGACAGTGCAACTGCCCTGGCTACGCAGCAAAGTATCAAGGCATATGTTGATGCATCGACTCCAGCCACCTTAGGTGCAATTACAAATGTCAACACAACTGACAACGCAAAAGCAAACGGTCATGTTCTAATATGGGACAACGGGCAATCGAGATGGGAAAATGCCGCAATTGCCGGAACGGCTAACGAAGTTGAAGTAACTAATGCAGCTGGAGCCATCACACTTGGTCTACCTAACGATGTTCTTGTTGCTGGCGTTTTAACAATCGGCGCTGATGCAGATGGTACAGACAGGAAACTCACCTTTGGTCACAGCACACTTAAAACTTCTATCGGTATTGATGATAGTGCAGACGTTTTTGCAATTAATACGGACACTAACTTTGAATCAGGTAATGATCTAGAGATAGATGCATCGGGAAATGTTACAATTGGAAATGGTGATCTTAAAGTTGCCGGCGGTGACATTTATGGACCTACTGATGCTCAGCTACGTATTAGAACAGACACAGATGTTATAGTTCAGCTAGATGCAGACAATGATAGCACTAGTAAGTTCGCAATCTGGAATAATTCCGAAGCTTCTAAGTTTGAGATCGATGAATCTGGTAACGTTCAGATGGACGGAAGCGTTACAATTGGTAGTAACACCATATTAGCTTCAGACGGTGGCACAGCGATCACTCTAGATACCGCAGACAACGTTACAATTGGTAACGATCTGACTGTCGACGGTGGTGATATTGTTCTTGGGTCAGATGCAGACGGAACTGATAGAACAATTGTGTTTGGACATTCAACTCTTAAGACTAGAATGGGAATTGATGACAGTCAAGATCTGTTTGTCATCAATACAGACACTAGTTTCGAAGGAACGCCGGCCAATAATTCATTGACGATTGACGCTAGTCATAATGTTAGTATTGCTGGTGATCTTACCGTTGGCGGAAATGATATCAAGGACTCTGGCGGGAATGTCTTGGTCTCGTCCGATGGTTCCGGAAATATTGACGCGCTAGCTGATATTGAATGTGACGTGGTACTAAAGAGTTCTTCTACTAGTGATATTCCGAAGTTGCACATTAGATCTTCAGACTCGACAGCGGCTGATGCTGGAGAGCTGATCTTTGAAAGATATGACGACGCCGCTCTTTCTGCAGGTGACAACTTAGGAGAAGTCAGGTTTAAGGCAAATGAAGATAATGGAAGCACTTATTATCAGGCAGCATCGATTATTGGAGCAGTTGGTGCCGGAACATGGACTGATAACTCTTCTCAGCCCGGTGCTCTTCACTTCTTTACAACAGCTGATGGTGCTACGTCGGGAACTGAACGACTTAAAATTGAATCAGACGGTACTGTAGAAGTCGCTGGTGATTTGACAGTTTCTGGTAACGTAACAATGGAGAGGGCACTATCCGACTCTGTACGGGTCAGTGCTGCTGTTACCACCAGTCATGACTACTGGATAAAAATTGCGGATTGGGCCGTGACGGCTAATGCTGCCACGTCTATATCTACACTATTAGTACATGTAACAGGTAATGATACTGCAGCTTCCACAGGTCCTGGGCATACATTTACTGTGACAGCTAAGTTTACAGGCTCTTCAGCTACTGGCACCGGTATGGACCCTGATGGAACTGTTGTGTACGTTGACATTGTCGACAAAGATGATCTTGCAGACGGCTGGGATCCTTCTACTAACATAGCACTAGAAGTAGATACTGATCGAACTGCTGCACTTTGGATTAAAGTAGAAGAAGCCTACAAACATGTTTTTGTCTCTCATCTTGGAGGTTCCCAAGAACATTCAGGTGCTCAATCCTATATTGATCCGGGTTGTACAATCGCAACAGGACAATCCTGGGCGTCTTCTAAAACAGACGGATCCGGGGCGACCGTTACTGGGGTGTACCCTAGCAAAAAGTTTTCTGGGCTTACATTAGGAAGTGTTGAAGCTACATCAATTTTAGATGAAGATGCTATGGGTTCTAATAGTGCTACGGCGTTGGCAACTCAGCAGAGTATTAAAGCCTATGCAGACACTATGTTACCATTGGCCGGTGGTACAATGAGCGGTGATTTAGCGATAGGCGGATCTACTCCAACGCTCACCGTCGGGGACGGTGGCGATGAAGACATCAAACTTCTTTTCAATAGTAATACAAACGACTATTATATTGGATCAGATGCAACTGATGATCTTCTTCATATTGGTGTAGGATCAGCTATAGGTACAAACTCAGCTCTTCAGATTAAGTCGGATAACTATGTTGATATAGTCAAAGGCTTTAATAAGTCTAATTCCGTTTTAGTTGGAGAGCCTGGCTACGACGCTGAGTCTGATGACAAATGGATAAAAGTTGCTAGCGCATCGGGTGTATTCCCATCGACATATGGATCTTTAGTAACTACATTTATAATCCAGAATACATATTTAGGAGACACAGCTCGGGCAGCAACTGAGACATTTCTTGCTCATGTTCGTGTAAATTGTGACAGTTCCGGAAATGTTAATAGTTCTGATACTGATGTGACTGCAGAGCTTATAACTAGTCATGACAATGCAAATGCTTGGGGCCCTAACAAAGTTGTCTTATCCCACGATGCAACAGCAGATACTTTGTCTCTATGGGTTCAAGCTACAGATATTGGAGCAAGAGTTCATGCCAATATATTAGTTGGAACCAACCCTGCAGGGTATGGTCTTAGCAGCTTTGGTGACGCGGATTCAGGCTGGACAATTTTAACCGGTCAAACATGGGCAGCATCGGTAACGTCTGAGGGTACTGATGTGTCTGGAGTGGCTCCCTCTAGAGGACCTTCAACTTTCAATAAAATTCATCTTACCAGCACACAAGATGTTGAAGCTTCTTCTGCAACAGCACCAGCTCTAATCATTGGCGATTCAGCTGGTCAGCATCTTGCTTTTGATAATAATGAGTTAATGTCAAAGTCCGATGGAACAACAGCCGGAGTATTATATCTTCAAAATAACGGCGTGGGCGGCGTATATATTGGTGGTGCAAATACTGGCTATGGTGGGTTGGTTTATAAAGCCAAAGGTGATACCATCGATGATGGGTTTGCTGTATATGGTAATACTCACACTAGTACAACCCGGATATGGACTGATGGTGATGGACTTAGACGTATCTCAGGTGGCGGTGGCGATGATGCAGCACTTTACATAAATAAGTCGAACACTAATACTGATTCGGTGTTGATTGGCGGTCAGACGACGATAACAGAGACAGGTGGAGTTGGTCTAGAAATTAAAGGCTCAAACCCCTTTGATACCAACACTGCACCTGCAGGCGATTATTCACGACTATGGATCCATGGTGGGCATAATCAGGAGACCGAGTCAGGGATGACTATATCATCAACATCATCCGGTCGAATCTACTTTATGGACGAAGCTGATGATGACCCTGGTGTAATGGCTTACTCCCATGGTTATTACATGTGGTTCAAAGTAGAAACAAACGAAGCCGTACGGTTCTATGGCTCCGGTGAGTCTATTAGAACTGATGATGCTATTGATACTGCTGCAGACTTCTTTACAAACGGTCACCAGTATTATTCTGCCGATCCTGAAATTGAAATCGGAGACTGCTGTGTTTTGGTGGATGGTAAGTTAGTTAGATCATCATCTCCGAAGCAAAAAAATGTTGCAGGTATTGCATGGATCCATGCTCAGACAAATAAAGATACAGAAAATTGGCAACCTTTTATTCATAGAGAAAAGAAGTCTGACAATCCAATTCTAGAATCGAAAAAGTGGCGCGACTCATTTAACGTCGAGTGTGACCGAGCAGTTCAGGATGAAGATGGTAACTGGGTTGCCACTCCGGAGTTTGCTTCTGTCTGGAAAGTCGCTAGCATAGGTGATAGTAGACAGCCACGAGGTGCTGATATGACAGATCTTCTTGGTTTTAAGATTTGTGATGAGGGCGGAGCCGTTGAACCTGGAGATCTTCTATGCACTAGTTCCACACCCGGTTACTTGATGAAACAAGACGATGACCTCATGCATGGGTATACAGTTGCTAAAGCTATGGAAGATGTGACATTTGACTCTGAGGGTAAAGCACATGATATTTACGGTTACATTTTCTGTGGATAGCTAGTCATACAGCACCTCTCAATTAGTATATAATTAGATTAGATAATTTCTTAAGACATAAGAAAGATTACATCTGTTCCTGACAGTGTATAATTCTGTAGTAAAGAAAATTTCTTCTTATACAGTTCTGAGATACAGGATATCTCTTATAACTAACTAAGATAGATTCTCTTAAGACAGTAACAGAATCAGGATACAGTATACTATGTTCGGAAATCAGAGCCCATTTGACCAGAAACCAGAAATCAGTCTTCCAGAGGGTACAGAAATTATTTTTGTATCAGACATGTTCGCAGAGGACTATGTCGGAGGAGCTGAATTAACCTCAGAGTCACTTATTGAGAAGTGCCCATTTCAGATATTCAAGCTTCATGCTAGAGATGTGGACCTCAAAATTCTAGAAGCAGGTCAAAACTGTCATTGGATCTTCGGTAATTACTCGCACATGCGACATGAACTGATCCCTACAATTGTAGCAAATATCTCGTATTCGATTCTGGAGTATGACTACAAATACTGTAAATGGAGATCACCTCAGAAGCATGAAAGTATTGAGGCTAAGCCATGTGACTGTCATGATGATGTCCATGGAAAAATGATATCAGCATTTATGTTCGGTGCTAGATCTCTTTGGTGGATGTCAGAAGCACAGATGTACCACTACCAAAAAACATTTCCTTTCCTTGAAGAGAAGAACAACGTAGTTCTCAGTTCTGTTTTTGATGATCGATACTTTGCTGCTGTTAAAGTTCTGAATGAACAGTACAAAGACACCGAACGAAAAGGATGGATTGTTCTAGGGTCTACCAGTTGGGTCAAAGGGGCCGATGCTGCTGAACAGTGGTGCAAAGATAACAATAAAGATTATGAAGTTGTCTGGGGTTTACCCTATGAACAAGTTTTAGAAAAATTAGCTCAGGCTCAAGGTTTTGTGTACCTTCCTGTAGGCTGGGACACATGCCCAAGAATGGTAATTGAAGCCAAGATGTTAGGGTGTGAGCTACACTTAAATGACAATGTTCAGCACAAAGATGAGATTTGGTTTAATACAGACGATCCTTTCGACACAGAGGCATATCTTTATGCCGCACGTGATCGATTCTGGGGAGCAATTAAGGAAGACATGAACTGGACACCTTCAATCAGCGGATACACAACCACACTAAACTGCAATAAGCATCAATATCCATGGCGGCAATCAATTAAATCAATGTTAGGTTTCTGTGATGAAGTTGTCGTAGTTGACGGAGGATCAAATGATGGAACGCTAGAAGAGCTTTTATCTTGGTCCGAAACAGAAGACAAGCTTAAAGTGCATTCAGTAAATCGCGACTGGGATCATCCAAGATTTGCTGTCTTCGACGGAGCACAAAAAGCTGAAGCTAGAAAGAAATGTACTATGGACTATTTGTGGCAGCAGGATGCAGATGAAGTAGTGCACGAAAATGACTACGAAAAAATTAGAAATCTATGTTCAGCCTTTCCAGGTCAGGTTGACTTAATTGCTTTACCTGTAATTGAATACTGGGGCGGAGCAGAAAAAGTAAGAATGGACGTCAACCCATGGAAGTGGAGGCTAAGTAGAAATATGCCACACATCACTCATGGTATACCAGGCGCACTTCAGAAAACTGACGAAGATGGAAACATGTATGCACAGATGGGAACTGACGGCTGTGACTATGTTCACAGCGAAACATATGAAGTAATTCCTCATGCAAGCTTCTATACTAACGAAACCCATGTAGCAAGAATTCAGGGGCTAGCAGGAAATGACGAAGTCAAGGCACAGTATGAAGACTGGTTTGATCGATGCACACAGCTTCTGCCAAGTGTTCACCACTATTCATGGTTTGATTTACCGAGAAAGATAAAAACTTACAGAGACTATTGGTCCCAGCATTGGCAAAGTCTGTACAATATTGAGCAAGAAGATACCGCAGACAACAATCTGTTTTTTGGCCGCCCATGGTCAGAGGTAACTGATGATGACATCGAAACCCTGTCAGTAAAACTAGCTAATGAAATGGGTGGGTGGATTTTTCATTCACCGGTTGACTTTTCTAGACCGACACCTCACTTAAGTCTTGAAACAAATCATCCAGCTGTGATGGAGCTAGACAATGAATAGCATTGCGAACTTCGAAGAATTAAGAGACGAGGTTGGTAGACTAGTTACACTTAAAGGTAAAGACAACTGGTCAAACACACGATCAGACCAGAACTATCGTTTAGTTGAAAGAAAATATTCGTTTGGAATCAGAAAGTGTTATGAGCGACTAGAGGATGATAATGACATCTATATAGACTTGCAGTCATCTCGAGGTTTGGCAATATATGAAGACGACACATTTGAAAATGTTATGTCTCAACTTGATGATGTCATGAAACTTAACGGAGCAGACACAGTAAGAATAAACGAGCTGGAAGGAACTTTCTCTTCGCTAGAAGTTAACTTAGGAAAAATAAAGCACACAGGATTCGCTGAGTTAGGATTTAGAGTTCCTCGTTTAATGAAGCACTACATGGAAAAGTATGATGTTCCGGGCTGGGGATACGATGTGACGCCATTGAGTATCGGTGTGACACAAAAAATGGGGTACGACGGAAGGTCATATGACTTTAACAGTTGTGAAAAAGATCTAGATCTTAAAGGCGCATCGTTAGTTGTTTCATATCACATGCTAGAACATCTTTCAGATCCACTAAAAGCGATTAAGAAAGTTTATGATGCGATGGACGAAGGCGCGTTTTTCCACGTTGAGATTCCAATTGAACCCGGAACACCGAGGCTACAGTTTGCTCATATGTTTCCATTTCATGAAAGAGATATTGCCTACATGCTACGAGAAGCAGGGTTCGTAATAATAACACTGTCTAACAAAACACATGAAGGCGGACCCTGGGTTGAGAGATATTTGGTGAGAAAATGAGCAATAGATTTGTCTTTGTCATGCCAGCATATAATGCTGAAGAAACTATTGGAAGAACATTAGTCTCTGTTTGGTCACAAACATATCCAAACTGGAAAATCATCATCAAGGATGACATGTCCACAGATAGAACTAGACTTGTGGTAAACAACTTTAAGAAAAGCTTTGGAATATCTGATGATCAAATATCTTTAACGACCAACACAGAGAAAAAGTGGGAAGTTAGAAATATTTTAGAGTCTTTAGAAGGCTGTGAAACTAACGACATTGTTTGTCGTCTAGACGGAGACGACTGGCTCTGCGATACCGACGCATTAACGATAATAGATCACAGATATAGAACCACTGGATGCAATGTTTTATGGACCAAACATCGGTGGGCATTTACTAATCAAAATATATCAGCAGCACTCCCAAGAGATGCAGATCCTTATGTTCATCCATGGGTAAGCTCACACTTCAAAACATTTAGAAAGAGTGTAATCGAAAGAGTCAAGGATGAAAATTTTAGAGGATCTGACGGCGAGTATTTTAAGAGAATTGGTGACCAGGCAATCTACTTGCCGGTACTACATGAGTCCGCCGGAAACTGGCACTTTGAGCCCATCGTTGCATATCACTATACAATAGACATGCAGCCACAGACATTTCAAACGGACGATGCAAAGTTTCAGAAAAACGAAGGTGAATACCTTAGAAGGCGAGGATTTATAAGATGAAGTTTGAAGCAGATAAGTTTTTACTGCAAGGTGACATGACAGTTACTAGACAGCAAGAGGGCGGAGACACCTGGATATTTGCGCAAAGAGCACTTGCCAAGACTGGAATTGATTGTAGCAACTGCAAGTTTTTTGAAGTAGGACCAAAGCACGGTTTACACACTTTGTTAATTGATGCCCATCAGCCAAAAAGCATAACATGCGTCGAGGGCCCTAACAAGCTAAGGTCTGACGAAAAGTATTTTAGAGAAAATAGAACGTGGATACCTCATGTCAAGACAGAAGACTTTGAAGTGCACTACCAAGACTTTGATCGATTTGTAAGTGAAGAAAAGTATGATCTTATTTTTTATGCTGGGGTCATATACCACAATACAAATCAAATGGGCCAGCTAAATCGATTATATGAAATTGCTGAAGACGGTGCTTATATGATGTTTGAGAGTTCAACAACTAGAACGGAAGAGCTTAAAGAGAAGAATATTATAGAAGTGCACTACCCTCCCTATTCTCCTGCTGACAGGGCACAAACAGTTGTGTTTCACCCATCAAAACTTGCATGTAAATCAATGTTAGACATTGCAGGGTGGGATGTTATAGAAACATCAGATGATTATGAAGACGTTTCAAATGGTGATCGAATTAATATTCTTTGCAGAAAAGGAACGCCTCGAAAGAATAGACATTTAACAGACAATAATCTAAAGGACCCAAATGCCTGATATCAAGCGTGTAAAGGATGTTTGGACCAAAGGGCCGACAGAGTTTGATTCTGAGGTCGACTTCCATAAGTTTTTTGATATTGACGAAACTGTATCTAATGCTCTAAAGCGAGGATTTATAGACTTTTCCCATAGAATATTCACTTCTGATTTTTATGAAGTACTGGGAGACCCAAGAGACAAAACAGCTCTAGAGATAGGTTTTGGCGGAGGTCGTCTACTAAATGCGGCTAGCAATTATTTTGGAAAGGTCATAGGGGTTGATATTCATGAATGCTTTGACAGAACAACAGAAATCTTAGAAAGAGAAGGTTGTAAAAACTTTGAGTTAGTCCATCGCGACAATATACAAACCATTCCGGACAATAGTATTGACTTTGTTTATAGCTTCATAGTTTTTCAACATTTCTCTCACTGGTCAGAAGCAGAATTTTATATTTCTCAAATAGAACGAGTGTTAAAAGTCGGCGGATGTGGTATACTGTACATGGCCATCAACGAGCGAGATCTAGAAGCTGACTACGTGGAATCTGGTGAATTCTGGGAAGCACTTGGTGTTTCGTTGGTGGTTAAACCTGAGTTTGCTGTTAAAAGACTCTCAGAGTCATTCCAGGTGGCTCAAACCGCGAGGACTGCTAAATCAATGTGGGGCAAATACTCTCAAATGCCCAGCGCTCAGTTTTTTATGAAGTTTGTCAACAACGGAAAAAATAAATGAAAGTACACTTTTCTAATGTAGATTTTCAGTCAAGGTCCGGCCCAAACACATTTGCAGGTCGATTGGCAAAAACACTTCAGAAAAGAGGCTATGAATTTGTTGGTCCTAATGATGACTATGAAACTTTTCTAGCTTTTATCGAGCCGGCTTCTCACCCAAGGCCTGGCGCCAAGTTCTTACAACGTCTAGACGGAATATGGTTCTCCCCCGAAGATTTTCATGAAAAGAATAGAGGGATAAGGTGGACATACAATAACTGTCATTATGTAATTTGGCAAACACAGTTTGATAAAAATATGACTAATCATCATTGGGGTGACCGACCCGGAACTGTAATAGCAAACGGCATTGACCTTAGTGAAAATAGAATAATAGACGAAAACATTATCAATCTAAGAAATCAGTACGATAAAATATTTGTTTGTTCTTCCAACTGGCACGGTCAAAAAAGACTTATGGACAATACAAATTTATTTCTAAAGTATGAACATGAAAATCCGGATCAAAAATGCTGTTTGGTTGTGATGGGAGATAGTCCTGACCATATGATTAGAAAAGATAACGTCTTATACACAGGAAACATAAATCATCATCTATGCTTGCAAATGTTTAGAGCTGCAGACTGGATGCTCCATTTGGCTTGGCTGGATCATTGCCCAAATGTTGTAGTTGAAGCTCTTTCACAAGGATGCCCTGTTGTCTGCAGTAGCTCCGGCGGAACTAAAGAAATAGTAAAAAATTCAGGATTAGTAGTACCTGAAATAGAAGAATACGACTATAGACTAACTGACTACACTAATCCTCCCAAATTAGATTTGTCCAATATTGCTTTACCGTCTACAATTGAAGTAGACAATAAACACTTGGACATAGAGATAGTGGCGGACAAATACGATTTAGCATTGAGGGCATTATGGGATTAGGTGGATACTTGACATGGACCGCGGCAGCCCGCGAAATATATAAAAAGTATGGTGTGAAAACTATACCAATAGAAGTACACATGGGTCAATCATCTTCTGGAGATAAAATACCCTTAACACGTCTTAAAAAAGATGAGATGTTTCGAAACAATCCTTACATTGTACAAGAGTTTAGTGAAATGCATGGTCTTCAAGTAAGGTTAAATGGAGACTCAGCAAACTACGTAGAAAAAGAAGAATTTCACAAAGTAACTCACAAAGGAAATAGTCATATAATAGAAACAATATGCCTAACAGTTGGAATTGAAAATCCTGAGCTTAGGTGTGAGTTATTTTTAGACGATAATGAAAAGTCTGAAGTAGAAAGTCATTTAGAAAATATTCCAAAGTATTTTATCTGTGTAGAGCCTCATACCAATTTTGACTTTACTCTTAATCGCGGCTATCCGTTCGAAAAATGGCAAATGATTGTCGACGAAATTATTGAAAGAACAGGTCTGGCTGTGGTTCAAATCGGAACCTCACCAAGCTTACTAAAAAATGTAATTGACTATAGAAGTAAGACGACGTTCAGAGTAGTCTCTGGAATTATTGAAGCCTCCATGTGCTTAATATCTTCAGAGGGTGGTTTGACACATTTATGTACTACAACTAGTACACCGGGTGTAGTAATACTGACAGGATACCAATCAGAAAAGATGGTCGCATATCCTTCAAATCACTATGTTAACATTGCTCAACATGGTCCTTGTGGCATGAAGGCTCATTGCGAAGACTGCGCTAATGATGCTAAGACCCACAACTATAAAGAAGTGGTAGATAAAGTATGTGAAGTACTTGAGGAAGCATAATGGGTCTGGGTGGATACTTGACATGGACAGCAGTTGCTAGAGAATTAGTCCAACGGTCGGGAATTGAAAAAGTTTTTCCTTTCGAACAGCATGGTCAACTAATAAGACCAATAAAGTCTGATATATTCAAGAACAATCCATATATTAGCCAAGATTTCAATAACGAAAGGGCAATTCCACTGCAACTCAACAATCCTCAGTCAAACTACTGTAAACAAGATACTCCTGAAAGAGCAGTACATCGATATGATAAGCACATTATTGAGCAGATTTGTGAGATATATGGGATTAACGACCCAAAACTTAAGTGTGAACTATACTTTGATGACGAAGAAATACACACAGCTGAAAATCTTGTAGGTGATCTCGTAGACAACACCAACGGATTTATTGTTATTGAGCCACAGTCCAATGATGAGTATACAGTCAATAAAAGATACCCGCTGTCTAAGTGGCAATATGCTGCCGATGAATTAATAAAAGATGGCCATGTACTGGTACAGATTGGAAGAAAAACAAAAGACCAAAAGCTTTCCGGTGTTATAGACATAACTGGAAAAACCACGTTTAGAGAAGCAGCTGCCATTATTAGCTTGTCAAATATGTTTGTATCTTCAGAAGGGGGTCTTATGCATGCCGCAAATGCCGTAGGCACAGAGTCTGTTATATTGTACACAGGATTTATTCATCCAACAATGACATGTTATTCTGAAAATACAAACATCTGGATAGGGCGCGGTCACGGACCGTGCGGACTTAAAGTGCATTGTCAGAATTGTTATAATGAGTCTTTAGAACATGACCCGTCAGAAATTGTCGAAGCTGTGAGGAGTAAGATTAAATGAGTATTATTGTCACCGGTGGAATGGGTTTTATAGGGTCTAATATTGTTAAAAAGCTAAATAGCTTAAACTATAAAGACATATACATTATTGACTCCCCTTCTAATGGAAGTGAAAAAAATCTAGAAGGCACTGTGTACAAAGACATTATTCCAAAAGATAAGTGCTTGCAGTCAATTCAGAATGGAAGATTCTGTGATATAGGAAAAATTGACACAATATTTCACCAAGGCGCAATTACAGACACAACTTTTACTGATGAAGCTGAAATGACTGCCACAAACTATGAGCTATCAGTTGGAATATTTCAATACTGCATTGAGAACAATACGAGGTTAATTTATGCATCTTCTGCGGCTGTGTACGGTTTAGGTAAAAATGGATTTGAGCCTGATGTTGACTGCGAAAGTCCGCTTAACATATATGCAGAGTCTAAGCTTAACTTTGACAACTATTTTAGAAGAAACTATAGTTTTGATTCTGGCACACAAATTGTAGGCTTAAGATACTTTAATGTCTACGGTCCCGGGGAAACCCACAAAGGCGGGATGGCATCACCAATCTCTCAATTTACCAAACAGGCTATTCAAAACAAAAAGATAAATGTTTTCGAAGGAAGTGAAAAATATTTGAGAGACTTTGTGCACGTCGATGATGTAGTAAAAGTTAATATGCACTTTATGAGAAAGACAGACTCAGTTGGAATCTATAACTGCGGCTCCGGAAAAACTAATTCATTTCTTGATGCTGCTAAAATAGTAGCAAATGCCACAGGTGCTGAAATTAATACCATACCATTCCCAGATAATCTAAAAGACAAGTACCAATCATATACAAAAGCAGACATATCTAATTTAAGAAAGGTAGGGTACTCATCTGAGTTTATAAAGTTTCAAGATGGCGGCTCTGAATACGCAAAGAGTCTATTAGAAGTATGAAAACAGTATTCACAAATGGCTGTTTTGATGTTTTGCATAGAGGCCACATAGAGTTATTCAAGTTTTGTAGAAGAATTGGAAACCAGGTTATTGTAGGGCTGAACAGCGATGAAAGCATAAAGCGTCTAAAGGGAAATGATCGTCCTATTAACTCTGTCAAGGATAGAAAAATGATACTTGAAGAGTTCCGGTGTATAGACAAGGTAATTGTTTTTGATGAAGACACGCCTTATGAGCTAATACAAAGCATAAACCCGGATATAATTGTTAAGGGTGGTGATTACACTCCGGAAGAAGTCGTAGGTAATGACTTAGCAGAAGTTGTCATATTTGGTACAATACATGGATACTCAAGCACAGAAATCATTAAAGCTTCTAGTGATAGGTGAGTCTTGTTTAGACTTATACCGATTTGGAAGATGCGAAAGGCTGAGTGTCGAAGCCCCGGTGCCCATCTTATTGCAAACTAAAATAGAGTCCAAGCCCGGAATGGCAGCAAATGTAGCATTGAATGTAAAGTCTTTGGGTCATCAAGTTACTAGCATTACTAATAAGACAGAAATAATAAAAGAAAGATTTCTGGACGAAAGGTTTTCACAACAAATACTAAGAGTTGACTCTAATGACCAGTGTGAATCCCTAGACCTGAATAGAGTTTTAGATATTCTTAAGACAGAAGAGTTTGATGGCACTCTTATATCTGATTATAATAAGGGCTTTTTAACACACAGTGTATTGTCTAAGTTAATACCAAGTCTACCAGGGCCTATCTTTGTAGATAGTAAAAAGAAAGACTTGTCATCATTCAGCGACTGCATTCTTAAGATAAACAAAAAAGAGCACGAGTCATCATCAATACTTCCTGCTGATTGTGACCTAATAGTAACATTAGGCGATCGCGGAGCAAAGTGGAAAGGCAGTATATACCCTGCACAAAAAGTTCACGATGTATTTGATGTGTGTGGAGCAGGCGACTCCTTCCTGGCAGCCCTAGCAATAAAGTATATACAAACTAAAAGCATGCCCAAAGCAATAAAGTTTGCTAATAAATGCGCAGGAATTTCTGTAAGACACTTGGGCGTGTATAATGTAACAAAAGAGGACATAGAAAAAAATGGAAACTAAGACGTACGTAATTGATATCGATGGAACTATCTGCACTCAATGTGAAGGCGACACTCCAGACTACTCAGATGCTTACCCTATTCGTCAGAGAATTGATGCAGTAAATGCCTTGTATGATCAGGGAAACATTATTGTTTATTGTACTGCAAGAGGAATGGGCAGAACATCAGGTAATCAAATTGCGTCAACGGCACTATTCTTTCAACAGACATCAGAGCAGCTTCGCGAATGGGGTGCAAAGCATCATCAATTGTATCTTGGCAAACCGGCTGGTGATGTTTACATCGACGACAAGGCGGTAAATGCTAATGATTATTTCAAAAATTAAACATGTTAAAAAGGGCTGGGGTCACGAAAAGTGGATCGTAAACAAGCCTGAGTACTGTGGAAAGCTTCTTTTCTTTGACGAAGGAAAGCAGTGTTCTTGGCACTACCATAAAATAAAAGATGAAGTTCTTTTTGTTCACTCCGGAAGAATAAATTTGCTATACTCAGATGACGAAGATATTGAAACAGCAAATAGTATAATACTGGGTGCCGGTCAAGCATTTCATGTGTATCCAGGTTTGGTTCATAGAATGATCGCGCTTGAGGAGACAAAAATATATGAATTCTCAACTCAACACTTTGACGAAGACTCAATAAGAGTTCACAAGGGAGACTAAAGTGGATAATCTAACAGAAAAAGTAAACCTGCTAATTGGAATTACAGCATGTAACCGACTTTTATACAGTAAGGCCTTGCTTAAAAGCTTACAACTGTTTAAGGATGAGTACAATGAAAAAATCAACACAAGAATAATTTATGTTGACAATGGCACGACTGAACCAGGTGCTAAAGAGTTCTTAGACAATTGCAAAACTATTGATGAGGTGGTGTATCGACCAGACCGAGATCCATCTAACGACGAGTGGAAGGGAAAGAATGAAATTCTAGATAGAGTAAATCAGTCCTTGCCTTGGTCAACATCTCCACCTGACCAAGTAATATGTTTTCTTCAAGACGACAGTCAATTAGTAAATCCTCATGCATTTGCAGCATCAGTTGTTGACTTTGCGCTGTCTAATCAAATACACCAGTCAGTGCACATTATTAGAAGAGTTTCTGTTGAGTCTATGATTGTCCAGGGTTCGACATCCCAAACGTCACCAATTACTAATAGCAAATATTGGCAGCTTAGCAATATTCATCTAGGGACTACTGGTCTTTTTCACCCAAAGCTATTTCAGAAAATAGGAAAGTATCCAACTGATCTTAAGGAAAAAACAGTAGATGGTTTTACGAGCGCTGAAGACGCAATGTCAGCCAAAGCTAGTCAAGCCGGAATGCTACAGTTTATGTTTTGCCCGCATGTACCTTCTTTTGCAGCTGTATGGAATGATCCTCGAGGAATGCATGCCATCGTGCGAGGGGATAATAGGGTCGGACATTATTTACCCCCATTTGGCATAGACGACCTTTATTATAAAATGACTTCAATTGAAGAGCATAATGGTATGGTCAATAACCCACGCCCTAATTCTTTTGTAGATATGTGCGAAGGTATTGGCTGGGACTACTCTAGAGATCAAACGGGCGATCTTCTTAAGTACGATACTAAGAATAACATGAGTACTCTGTACGAAGAAGGCCCTGTTACTTTATTTGATGGTACGCCTTCAAAAATTGAATTAACCGAAGAAGAAAGCTTAACCGAAGAATCGTCCTCTACTAGTAAAAATCTGGACTTTATGGATGACTGGCTAGCAGATTAGGCGAAGGAAAATATGTATGATGTCATTGTTGTAGGTGCCGGTTTTTTTGGATCTGTATTTGCCCATGAAATAACAAAAGCCGGAAAAAAGTGCTTGGTTGTAGACAAGCGATCACACATAGGGGGCAATTGCTACACTAAAAACAATGATGGGATTAATGTTCACGAGTACGGTCCACACATTTTTCATACAAATAGTGAGAAGATTTGGAACTACGTTAATCAATTTGCAGAATTTAGACAGTTTATCTACTCACCGGTTGCAAACTACAAAGGAGATCTTTATTCTCTTCCGTTTAACATGTGGACTTTTCATCAGCTTTGGGGTGTTACAACACCAGAAGATGCACTAAGGAAAATAGAAGAAACCAAAATTGAAATTCAAAATCCAGACAGCCTACAAGATTGGGTAGTTTCTCAACTTGGGACTGATGTTTATGAAATATTGGTAAAAGGATATACAAAAAAGCAGTGGAGAAAAGACCCAAAAGATCTGCCTTCTTTTATAATCAAACGTCTACCGTTTCGATTGACATATGACGCAAATTATTATAATGACAAGTATTGTGGAATCCCGTCAGGAGGGTATACACAAATATTTGAAAAGCTTTTAGATAATATTGACGTCAAATTAGGAATAGACTTCTTAGAAGATAAAGCTCATTGGGAGAATCAGGCAAAAACCATACTGTACACAGGGCCGCTAGATGCGTATTTTGATTATAAGTACGGAGAATTAGAGTATAGAACACTAAGCTTTAATCACACTGTGATACCAAAAGAAAATGTGCAAGGAGTTCCAGTTGTCAACTACACATCTGAAGACGTACCGTTTACTAGATCTATAGAGCATAAGCATTTTGAGAAGGTTAAGACACCTCATACTGTTGTAACTTACGAAACACCGGTAGAGTGGGAAAGAGGAAAAATTCCATATTATCCTGTCAATGATAGCCATAACAATTCCTTAGTCCGCGAGTATAATAAAGAAGTAAGGAAACTAAACAATGTTATTTTTGGCGGAAGGCTTGCAAGATATCAGTACTATGATATGGATCAGGTAATAGCATCGTCTTTAGTCGCAGCTGAGAAATTTCTACGTAATAGGAGTAAAAACTAAAATGAAAATTGCTGGAATTTGGTGTGGGCACGACTGCTCTTTCACTGTATTAGAAAATGGAGAACCCTTAATTCATGCAGAGTATGAAAGGTACAATAGGGAAAAATGCCCCCCAGGCGATGCACTTAAGTTTTTGTCTGACAGAGCTCCGGAGCATGCCGACGATATTGTTCACTATGCATCAGTTCATCCTGTGAGAAAAACTAGAGAGTATGCAGAGTCATACGAAAAAGCTCTAAAGACTGCAGAGAAAAACGGCGGCAAGTTTCATTTTGTATCGCACCACAAAGCCCATGCTGCTAATGCATTTTATTCAAGCAACCTTAAAGATGCTGTTGTCCTTACAATGGACGGCGGCGGATGTGAAGATGAACAGGGTGGTGAGTCAGCATGCACACTGTGGTATGGCGAAGATACATCAATGAAGCACGTAAAGACATTCAGGCCGCACGAAATTAATATTGGCGGAGTTTGGTCCAGAATCACTCGGTATATTTTTAAGCTCCAGAACGGTTGGCCACGTGGAGGACAAGAGGGTACAATTATGGCCATGGCTGCCCTTGGGGATGAAGACAAATATGCAGATGACTTTTGGAGAATGTTAACTGTAGACATCATTCCTTCTGGTATGAAACCTGCAGATCAACCCGTAGGAGCCACTTCAGATAGAGACCCAAAACACCCCTATCTAGAGCCCTGGGCAGCAATCGCTAGAAGGTCAGAACAAGATACATTTGACTTAGCAGCCGGCCTTCAAAAGGCAACAGAGAAAGTAATATATCAACTAATAGACTTCGCTCTTAAGTCTGCGCCAGGAACAAAAAATATATGTCTATCTGGCGGAGTTGTTCTAAACTCTGTGGCAATGGGTAAAATTAAGACATGGTTTGGAGACAGGGTCGACAACATTTATATTCCACCGGTACCTTATGACGGCGGTCTGGCTATTGGAGCAGCTCAGATAGTCTATCACGAAGTCTTAGGAAACCCAAGAATTCAGTGGGATCGAAACTTTACGCCTTATTTGGGCGAGGTTTGGGGCAAGGATCACTTTGACGAAGTTATTAAGACAAAAAACGTAAGCTTAGAAGAATGCACGCTAGACCAAGTAGTTGACCTTTTAACAAAGGGTAATATTGTATCTGTCTTTCAAGGTAAATCAGAATCAGGCCGACGAGCATTAGGCAATAGAAGTATTTTGGCAGATCCAAGAAATCCAAACATGAAGGACATCATAAACGAAAAAGTAAAGCATCGTCAATGGTTCCGACCTTTTGCCCCGTCTATTCTAGAAGAAAGTGTAAACGACTGGTTTACTGAGTATCAAGAGTCTCCTTATATGCAATTTGTTCTTAGATTCAAAGAAGATAAGAAAGATGAGGTTCCTGCTGTGGTTCACTTTGATGGCACAGCACGATTACAAACCGTAAGAAAAGAAGATAATGAGTGGTACTATAACTTTCTTAAGAAGTGGGAAGAGACTTCAGGCGTACCAATCATACTAAACACTAGCTTTAACGACAGAGAGCCTATTTGCGAAGACGTTAATCATGCTGTTAATTGTTTCTTGGGCACAGAGATTGACTACTTGTATTTTCCGGAATATGATGTAATTGCTAAAAGAAAATAGCGGGGGCGATGTGAAGAGAAAAATAGTATTCGTCGCAACCATCCATAGAAACGCGGAGAGAATGCTCCCAGCAATTCTTAAAATGTCTGACACACATGAAATTACTGTAATCTGTGTTGGGCAAGCTAGTATGAATACCCTCTATGATGCTAATCGATTTACCGCTTTAGTCGATAAAAATAGACACAGGATATCCAAAGTAGTACACTCTCCCAAGCTAAAAACAATGGGACAGCTTACAGATGGTGACTACAGATCTGAGTGTGTTAGTATATTCAAAAAAGAGATAGCGCACAAAGAAACAGATGCAGTAATTATAGACGATTCTAGAGACAAAGTAGGACTGGCAGACCTCTATAGAATTTGTAAAAAGCATGGCGTTCCTGTTATAGCAAATTCTCATGGAAATGAAGATAAGAAAAGATGGGAAATAGTACTAACAGCTGGGCATAAAATATTCTTTGATCGATTGTTTGTATTTGGCCCTAAAGAAAAAGAAAACTTGTTCAATATAACAAAAGACGACTTCTTTTTGTTAGGCGGCGTACCTGATAATGATGAAGCATCTAATATCATAAGAACAAATGAGGAAATTCTAGTCATTGTCAACTTTGTAAATCCAGCCCATAGAAGAGATGGTTGGTATCTGTATGATAAAAAAACTCTAGATAGAATGAAGCTTCTTGAACTTCAAGACAGGTTAAAGAAACCGGTTACATTTAAGATCAAACATCGATTTGGACATAGCTATGCAAATGATGTAGCTTTTCTAGAAAAGAATATTCCGAAGGGACTAAAGTATAATATAATAGTGCAGGTAGAAAATGACATAAAGCTTATTGAGAATGCTGCGTGTGTATTATCGTATGGGTCAACCATGTGCTTCAAGCCAATTCAGGCAGGAATTCCGACAGTAATCTTTACCCAGCTGGGTGATGTTGGAAATTTTGAAGACTATTATGCCAAAGTTAATATGGGTGATGACTATTTTGATTTTATTCTTAACGAAGAGAAATACGAAAGCGCAAGAATAGACTTTCTAGAAAAGACAGTCACAGGAGGCGTTCAATGTAATGCTTCCCAAATTTATGCAAATACAGTTTATGGAGTTATAGATGAGTGGAAACAGAAAAATACTAATCAATAGGCGTCCTGTCGAAGGGCCGTGGGGTGGTGGAAACAACTTTGTCAAGGCTATACACAAATACGCGCCAAAGTATGGATTCACCCCAGTCAATGAATTTGATGAAGACATTGATCTTATTTTCATGATTGACCCAAGATATGATGAACTCGGTATATCAATTAATGAGATTGCAAAGTATAAAAGCTGGCGCCCAGAAACAAAGGTTGTCTATCGAATTAATGAGTGTGATCAAAGAAAGGGTTTAGTGAACGATATAGACCCAGTTATAAAAGCCAGCAGCGGTGTCACAGACCTTTGTGTGTTCATTTCTAATTGGATAATGGACTATCATACCAACAGTGACTGGAAGTGTCACAGAAATCAAGTGGTGTTCTCTGGTACTAATACAGAACACTTCTGTCCGCGTGAAAAAATTAACAATGGAAAGACTAATCTGGTGACTCACCACTGGTCAGACAATCCGCTCAAAGGGCAGGACATATACCAGATGTTAGATAAGTGGTTGCCGCTAAACAATGAATTTACGTTTACATACATTGGAAGAACAAAAGCCACTTTCTCAAACACACAAGTTATACCCCCAACATTTGGAAATGATTTGGGCGAAAAACTATCAAAGTATGATGTGTATATTTCTGCATCGAGGCATGACCCTGGCCCTAACCACATTATTGAAAGTCTAGCATGTGAAATACCGACATATGCCTTAAAAGATTCAGGAGGAGCAGTAGAAATGGTTGGGTCTGATCATGTTTATACATCATTTGACGACCTTATTGACATTCTAAAGGCCGGATCTTTTCAAAAGAATAGTGGGCTAGTTCCTACAAATTGGGAAAAATGTATTGACCAATACTTTAAGCACATGTTAGAATTATTTTAATGAAAAGTATTGGCATCATAGGCTCCGGTCGTTGGGGTAGAAACATTGCTAGAAGTTTTGCTAAAAAGCGAAATATAAAAAGAGTAGTGTCAACAGGTAATGCCGACAATATAGCACAAATGAAAGAGGTTTGTCCTGACATAACAGTGTCATCAATGGGCGAATTACTAGATGATAAAAATATAGATGCGGTAATTGTTGCTGTGCCAATTAATAGTCTATCAGAAGTTGCTGTCAAGTGCTTAGTGAGTCAAAAGCATATCTTTCTTGAGAAGCCAGCAGCATCAAGTACATTAGAAATAAAAAGAATTGAAGCTCATGCAAAAAATTTAGTGTGTTTTGTCAACTATCTTTATCTGGCTGATCCATCTTATATGTCATTTAAGCATGCGGTTTCAAAAACTAATGTACATTCTGCATCTTTTTCTTGGACAAAGTGGGGAAGCTTTAACAACGATATTATGCTAAATCTGGCCAGCCATGATCTTTCTATGCTGTTTGATAGCTTACCCAACGATACAATAACAATAGTTGAAAATAGAATAAGTAAAGACGATTGCAGGCTAAGACTTAATGTAGGAAATACAAAAGTTTTAATTGATATTGATAGAAAAAGCAAAACTAGAAATAAGGCAGTAACATACAGGACTGGAAACGGACTCTATCTTTGGACACCCGGATTTTTTGCCCATGAAGAAATGGAGGTCTCTACAAACGCTGACAGAATGCTTCTAGATGTTCAAAGGGACAGTTTTCTTTCTCATATAAACAACAATACTGGGTACAATAACTTAGAACTCTCTAAGAAAATATTATCCTTTATTGATGAGGCTAGAAAATGAAAATTGCTGTAGTAGGTGCAGGCATATTTGGTGTGACAATAGCACTTAAGCTAGACAAAGTCCATGATGTAACACTTTATGAGTCTAATAGAGATATTATGACGGCTGCTAGCAGAACAAATCAGTTAAGGCTCCACAGAGGTTATCACTACCCAAGAAGCCCGGACACTGTCGCAGCCTTACTCGAGTCAATTGACTTTTTTGTTGATGAGTATAAAAAGAGTGTAGTAGACGAGTATGACCACTATTATTGTATTGCAAGAGAAGGAAGCAAAGTAACACCTAACCAGTACTTAAATTTTTGCAACAAGTTTGGTCTGGGTTATGAGATTGTAGAAAGCTTCGATCATGTAAATCATGATAAAATAGCCCTTACAGTCAAAGTTCAAGAGACGTTACTGGACTTCCAGAGTGTATACAATACTTGCTGGCGAAGATTAATGAAGTCAAACATCGAAAGGCTTTGGGCAACGCCTTTTACAAAAAAAGATATGGACGACTACGATATTGTAATTAATTGTACGTACTCCAACATTAACAAGCTTTTAGAAGAAGAGTATCGTCTAGACTATCAATTTGAAGTTTGTGAAAAAATTGGTGTCAAGATGCCAGAAGCTATGCAAGACAAAAGCATTGTAGTGATGGATGGACCGTTTATGTGCGTCGATCCATACGGAAGAACTGGGTTATCGTTGCTGGGTAATGTTGTCCATGCCATACACTACACAAATACAGGTCACTTTCCAAAAGTGCCGCTAAGCATGACCAGAGATCTGAATCAAGGATTTGTCAAGAATCCCACAGAGACTAATTTGAAAAAGTTTATTCAGACTGGGAAAGACTATATCCCGTCTTTGGAACATGCCGAATATATGGGTTCAATGTACACAGTGCGTGCTGTTTTACCAAACATGGATGATACTGACGGTCGGCCAACAATCGTGTCTTCTTCCGGAACCAAACTAATTAATGTCTTTTCCGGAAAGATTGACACATGCGTAATGGCAGCTAAAAATATCATAGACAAATTAAGCGAGGAATAAATGTCTGATTATCAAAGTCTAAAAAAAGAGTGGGAAGAGAAGTATGGAAAGGATCTAGACTACTTGACTAGAGGGTGCATCGTAATAGGTTGTGCACCAAGCGTGTTATTAAATAAGTGGGGTCCGATAATTGACCAGTTTAAGACAGTAGTTAGGCTAAACAGCTACAAGATTGATGGCTACGAAGAGTATGTTGGAACTAAGACAGACATCTGGGCGCGCGCCAAGAATTATGAAATAGCTTTTCGAGACGGTTCACAGTTTAGAGAAGTTTGGATTAAACAAAAGTGGGACCGAACCAGAAGAGATGGTCCTGTCTATCAAGAAATTGGACCACCAATTCTTAATATGAAAGACTCTTATGTAAGAGTTTTGCCAGAAAGACAGTTCAAAAGAAAGTCTGACGGCAGGGTATGTAATTGGACCACCGGATACTTGGCTGTAATAACAGCAATGGAAGGTCACCGAGCCGCAGGTCTTCCTACAACAACTTATGGATTTACATTCTTTGGTGGTGATGACTCAAAACCGTGCCCCAGGCCACACTATTATAGGGAAGAACCACCCAGCTTATTTGATGGATTTAGTCATGACGCTTCAATTAACTCTTGGATGGCACATGCAATTGTCGAAGAGAGAAACGATGCAATACAAAAAGCAAGTGAAGGAACAATTAATCTACTCTTCCCGGAAGAAGTGTACGAAACAGACTCTTTAGACTTTTCTCACTTGGAAGAAATTATTAAAGTAACTCCGGATCACTTAGCTAATTTACCTGAGCATCTAAGAGTAAAGTATGTATGAAGATATTTGTTCCAATAAAAGAAAACTCTAACAGAGTACCTAATAAAAACTTTAGACTGTTTGGAGGGGTTCCTCTATATGTTCATACGCTAAGTCGTCTAAAAGACTTTGAGGTGTTTGTTGATACTGATAGTAGTAAAATTCTAGAAGAGGTTCGAAACAACAAGGCTCTTAGTCACGTGAAGGCATATCAAAGAAACACGTCCTTAGAGGGCGACGATATATCAGTTTGTGATCTTATAACAGACTTCATACTTCGTACTACTACAAAAGGCCCAATATGTCAAGTTCATGTTACCAGCCCATTTGTCACACCCAACACATTATTAGCAGCAAAAGAAAGTTTAGATCAGTA
>MDTB01073081.1_pt1 | contig 24566 bp, 16 predicted proteins | sample 811161 | NCBI WGS metagenome assembly MDTB01 (sample SAMN05326650, study PRJNA326480) | marine metagenome | isolation source: seawater | place: Mediterranean Sea | collected 2009
GCATTGATGCTTATCTTGATTAAAAATATCATTTGCAACTTCATTTTGTAACTGTTGGCCATTAAAAATTATCCCCCCCGAGTTTGGCGGCTTGACAAGATAATAGGCGAAGCTGATATTTGACTGAGCATGTGAATGAAAAGCTATACGCTGTTGATTCTGACTGAAAGTTGCCCAAGAACGTTGGTAATAAAGATCTAACAAACTAACATCGATTGAAAGCACATCGAGGTATGCTTTTATTTTTTCAGAAATTTTATCAGCAATATTGTGAAATAAAGGGTCACTAAATATAAATTCATGACCCTGAGTATCACCTGTCCAAGCACTCTGCTGATTATCCTGCGGAGCAGACTTCCTCATATCATTGATGGTGTTAGCAAGAAGTGATCGCTCTTCTTCACTAATAATAATCCTATCTTGAGCGACAGATAGAGGAAATAGTTGATGTGTTTGCATGGCTACTCTGTGGATTTATTTAATAAATACTTTATGTCATAAATATGACAAAACTGTGACTTTATAATCATCAAGTTATTCGAGACTAAAAATGTTTTTTAAATGGTAGTTATAACAAAAAAGACATCAGGTTGCGCCATGTCATTTTTTTGTAACCCTATTGTCATATTTTAGTGACAGCATATCCTTATTGTAGATGCACATGCTTATTTCGCGAGCCACACCTTTAAGAGAATATTATGAAGAAATCAACTAATCTGTTTTACCGATTAGGCCATGTAATTTTTTTGTTGTTTTTGCCTACTGCGTTTGCTCAACCCATTGAAGAAATCATCGTTACCGTTGACTATATTCCTGATGAAAAGCTTCAGACCGCTGAAGTTTCAGATATTTTGGATGCAGAGGATATCAGTATTGCAGGCGACAGCAATGTTGGGGACTCCTTAAAGCGACTTCCTGGTTTAAGTTTAGTCGATGGCAAATTTATTTATGTAAGAGGTCTGGGGGAACGCTATTCTTCAACTTATTTTAACGGCACAGCTATTCCTAGCCCCATTCCGATGCAGCGATCGGTTCCTCTTGATATTTTTGGAACATCCATTATCCAAAATCTTTTAGTACAAAAAACATATTCTCCCAATTACGGTGCTGAGTTTTCTGGGGGTATTGTTGATATCCGTTCTTCTGCTATTCCTGATGAAGGATTTTTTTCTATTAAAGCCAGTGCGGGTTATAACAATTTTTCTACCAATGAAGACGGTTATACCTACGAGGGTGGCAGTAACGATTGGCGTGGATCTGATGACGGTACAAGATCAATGCCAGGACCTGTTGCCTCGTTAATCGACTACTATCCCAACGTCTTTGGAGTGCCAACCAACGATCTCACTGTTCCAAGTGTACAAGAGCAAGATTTAGCAAGGCTTAGTTTTAATAATACGTTCGATATAAAGACAAGAAGTAATCCATACGATCTATCTTTATCCCTCGGTGCTGGCAATCGTTGGTCTTTTGATAATTATAACTTTGGAGCGACTTTACGTCTTTCTCTTGATAATAAAACTAGAAATTCCACAATCCAAAGGACTAGGCATTCTGCTAACAATTTAATAAGCGAAAACAACCTATCTGATAGTGAGCATGATTTAAGACATGCATCAGTGCTTGATAATGGAAATTTGCTAAGTACTTATGGATTTACACCTGCAGAACTAAACCGAACCGTTAATACTATTCGATTTAATCAACTTATAACACTTGGTTGGGAAATTGAAGATAATCATATTGTAAAGGTCACAAAATTAAGGACAAAACTAACGAACGATGAGGCTTCTATAAATCTTAGACGGCGAACGAATTCCGATAGGCAATTGTGGCGAGACCACCGTCTTTCTTGGACAGAAAATGAATTAAGCTTCTTTCAAATAAGCGGTGAATCAATATTTGAAAATCTTGATGTCTCATGGCGATGGTCTGATATTGATGCAGGTATGAATACCCCTGATCAAAGAACTTATAGAACCGTTGAAGATGACCTATGGACTGAAGATGAAGAAGGGAATCGTCTGGAAAGGTTTGGGCTTAATGGAAGAAGACACTCAACTTACCAAAATGGTGGTATTTCGAGAGGGATTTATGATGGAAGTAATGTAGTTTCAACAATATGGCCCGGAAGTATTAATTTAATACCTCCTACAGATATTCCATATGACCCGCTAGGATATACGCCTCTTTCCAGCTATATGTCACTTGAGGATGGTCAACCGGTTCGTGAGTATATTTCACTTAATGGGGTTACTGAAGAAAAAGGGATTGATTTTGTCTGGCATTTTTACCCCAATAATATATTTGAATCTATTGATGTTAAGTTTGGATACCTGGATTCTAATGAGACTAGAGTTTATAACTACAATAGATTTACCTATGAGTTAGATAGCTTAATTATTCCAAAAGACGACAACTACGTACCTGAGGTTTCATTGCCTAATGGATTCGTGCTTGTAGAAGAGCAACTAATAGAAAGTTCTAATGTTGTGCCCTATATAAGAGATATTTATCATCCCTATCTTTTTAGACCAATTGAAGAATTACTGGATTCATCAAATTGCCAAGTTAATGGAATTCCGGCTGAATCGTCAGCTGCTGTTCATGAGAATTATGTTGGTCAAACAGATGAATGTTTTATGGCAACATCCATTCAGGGGAGATCCAGCGCTGTAGCAGATACTGGTGTTGGAGCAATTTCTTTCAGGGAAGGATATGTCGATGGCTCTCCTGATTCATATGATGGAGCCCTTGGCATAAGCGCCCATTACCTTGCTTTTGATTTAGCTCTCCCAAGTGGGTTAAGGATCCACACCGGATATAGACAAGAAAAGTCTATTCAATCGATTACACTGGGGAACATAAATAACGAGGTTAATGCGTATTTGCCTGCTTTTTCAATGACACTACCTTTTGATGATGTTCTCATAAATATATTTGGTGAAGACTACTATTTTGATATGCAAATTCGGGCAGCATTCAGTGAATCTATCAATAGACCCCTAATGCGTGAATTAGCAGCTGTCCAGACCTATAGTGCATTAGATGGTCGTGAATACGTAGGTAATCCTGATTTACAAACAGCCTACATAAGAAGTAAGGATATTCGATATGAGCTCTATTTTGGTGAAAATGATTATATGAGCATAAGCTATTTCGATAAGGAAATTAATAATGCGATAGAACTACAAGAAACCGATCAAGGTGATCAAGATTCTCTTTTTACATGGACAAATATCCCTAATGCAGCTAACGATGGTTTTGAATTTGAAATCAGAAAATACATTGGAGATTTTTGGTTTCTAACTGCAAATGCCACCAATATTTCTTCTGAAGTAACTCTTAATGAGGATTTATTAAGTCGAGGCCAGCGTCAAGGTCGACCCATGAGTGGTCTTTCTGAAGAATTATATAATTTACAGATAGTTTATGAGTCTGAAGATACTACTTTGTCGCTAGCTTTTAATACATTTTCTAAGCGATTATTTGCAAATTTAGATGTACCAGGAGGAAATGGCGAAGGAGAGCTTTATGAAGACCCCTTTAAAAGTTTAGATTTTAATTTGCAAAAATACTTTAATATAGATCGTCATGAACTTGTATTTTCTTGGAAAATTAGAAATCTTCTTGATGAAGAGAAGGTGATACGCTCGAGTAATGGCATGCCATACGATAAATATGAGGTTGGTATTTCTACGAGCTTAGGCTTTTCTTGGAAGATGTATTGAATCTAATAAAACCCTCCTCTCTAAAGGGGATTTCAAATCCCCTTAGGTTACCTACCATTTAATACTACCTTCATTCAGCTGTCACATCCAAACCCTAAGATAGCCTAATCAATCGATGTGTGGGTGTATTTTTACCTAGTGTTGATATTAAAAATTTATTAGAGGGCGACCTGGTATGCCCAAAATTTTAATACGAATATTTTGAATACTATTTTAACTTGGAGATACATAATGATTAAGAAAAACCTTGTTCTTGCTAGTGCAATTGCAGCTGCAACATCTGCATCCGTCCAGGCTGCTTGTCCTGCGGGTACCCAAGCTCCATCAGCATCCATCATTGGCAATCCTGCCTTTGAAGAATGTGCAATTATTTCACCGGTGACTTCAAACTTAACCTTGACTGCCGATCGTCTTTGGGTGCTTGAAGGTAAAACTGAAGTTGGTATAGACGGTGGCCTTGACGGCACGTCCGGAACGAGTGCGACACTAACAATTGAAGCTGGTGCTATTATCGTTGGAGACGATAGCACGGTTAACGCAAATACCAGCTTTACTGGTGATGATGGTGTTGTGGTTAATACACCCGCCCCTGATTACTTAATTATTACGCGTGGCTCTAAAATCTCAGCCAATGGTACAGCTGCTGCACCTATTACAATGACGTCTAAGCAAGGGCTTTTAGGTTCTGGCGATTCAGGTCAGTGGGGTGGTCTATACATTAATGGATATGGTTTAAACAACGGTTGTAAAGATGCTTACGCACCTTCAGCACCAACAGGTACCTGCGAGCGCTCAGGTGAGGCCGCTACAGGGACACATGGTGGTGGAGATAATACCGATGATAGTGGTAATTTAGACTATGTCACTGTTGCCTACGCTGGTGGCGTATATAGCCCTGAATCAGATCTAAACGGTATTGCTTTCCAATCAGTTGGTAGTGGTACTACTGTTAACAATATTCAGGTTCATGCGAATGTGGATGATGGCGTTGAGTTTTACGGCGGTGCTGTAAGTGTCAACAATGTCGTATTAACCGATAATGGTGATGACTCATTTGACACGACTGAGGGCTGGCAAGGTACTGCAAATAACGTTCTGATTTACCAAAGCGATGGCTCTGGTTCAGATCGTGCTTTTGAAAGCGACAATAACAAAAAGGCTGTAAACAACGCGTCATTACCTCTAACCAATGGTACAGTATCAAATGTAACCATCATCAGTGGTGATAACACAGCAGATCTTTTAAAAATTCGCCGAGGAAGTGCTCTTAACTTAGTGGATGTTGCGATTTATAACACTGCCGGTACTTGTTTCAATATTGATGATGGAGATGGTAATGGTAATGCCGCTGAAGCAGGGCTAGTCAATGTTTCTTACGACTGTTCTGTCGTGACCGACAAGCAAGCTGCTATTGATTGGATGGCAACTGCAGGCAATTCAACTACCGCATATCTTTCATCATTTAATGGCTATATTAATGGTTATTGGGAAAATGAAGCTGGTGTTGGTGCAGTCACAAGCTGTGCAAATGACTGGACAGCCCCAGCAGGTAATAGCTGGGTTGTAGCTGGAACATTACCTGCGGCTGATTGCACGGGTGAAGGTGTAAACGTACCTGTGATGGGTTGGGCTGGCCTTGCTGCTCTATTTGCAGGACTAGTTGGAATCACTCGCATGTCTCGTCGAATTAAGTAAGTTTATTCTCTTCTTGATTGGTAGCTTAGGGTGATGCCCTGGGTTACCTTGATCAAATCGCGATTCAATGGATTGGATCGCTATATTTTTTAAGTTAGAATATCGGTTTTTCATAATTACCGCTTTGTTAAAGGGGTATTTTTATTTCGAGTAAAACCTATGTTCTATGCGGTTATCAAACAAGTTCTTCAGCTAGTGGTTTTAGCCTTTGTTGGCGGATTAATTGGTAACGAGTTTGGCCATTTTTGGATTGGCTTCAGTCTTGCCTTGTTAATCGAAGCCATTAGCAAATCATACTATTTTCATCATGTTTACGCTTGGCTTAAAGAGGGAGCACATGGGTCGAAACCCTTTGCAAATAACTTTTGGTCGGCACTGACAGGTCAAGTTGCTAAAATCACAACGAAACTTCGAATGGAAAATGATTTATTAAAGTCAAATGTTGAATACTTTAAAGAGTCATTTCAGGCACTAAATGATGCAGTGGTTGTCATCGATGATAATGGCATTATTGACTGGGCTAATTCATCAGCGGAGCGCTTATTAGGCATTTACTTGGAGCAAGATGCCGGCCAGTTGTTTAGCCATTTAATACGAGCGCCAGAGGTCATCAACTATTTAGATCAAGCTGATTACACATCCCCCATTTCGATAATATCTCCAACATCGTTAGAATGCCGACTAGAAATACAAGTCACTCGATTCCGTAAGAGTTACACCTTGTTATTTGCGCGTGATATAACAGATTTGTATAAGCTAGAAACCATGCGACGTGATTTCGTTGCTAATGTCTCGCATGAATTACGCACCCCTCTAACCGTTATTTCAGGCTATTTAGAAACACTTAGAGATCATAGTGATAATTTGCCGCCAGTTTGGTTGCGTGCGATCGATCAAATGCTTAATCAGTCAGCTAGAATGGATGAAATGGTAGATGATCTGATATGGTTATCCCGTTTAGAGGCCTTACCCTCAGATGATAAAGAGTTTGAATGTTTTTCTCTTCAAGTACTATTGCAAAGCATCATTAATGACGTTGAACTTTCCTTTCCGACTAAAGTAGTAAGTCTCAGCTTCGAATCGAGTTATATCTCAGATATCAAATTGAATTTTGATGCCTCTGTTAAGTTGCGTAGTAATTTTTTAGAACTACAAAGTGCTTTCGCTAATTTGGTTCAAAACGCAGCAAAATATACATCTGATGATGGTAAGATTGATATCAAATGCTCGATTTTGACCAATAAACTGCATGTCTGTTTCAGCGACAATGGTATCGGCATCGATAGTAAACATTTAAACCGCCTTACTGAGCGTTTTTATCGGGTTGACGATAGTCGTACCTCTGGAACCGGGGGGACAGGTCTAGGCCTTGCTATTGTTAAGCATATATTAGCAAGGCATCAGGCAGAACTGATTATTGACAGTGAATTGGGTAAAGGTAGCCAATTTACTTGTGTATTTCCTTTAACTTTGCTCGAACAATAGCGACGCTCAGCAGTTTTATGACAATCCGCGTTTTTTGTCATATTAGTGTGACAAAAAATACATACTATGTGCTCGTTGGCGATTGGATTGTAATATCGAACAATGCGCTGATTACTTTTTAAACAAACCCAATCTATCTATCTATGCCTTTTTTTGAGGACACACTTATGAAACTCCGCAACTTATTAGCTGCTGTTAGCTTTTTCACTTTTAGCATTTACTCACAGGCTGGCACTAGGGACTATATCGAAGTTGTCGGTTCATCGACCGTTTACCCTTTCTCAATCGCTGTTGCTGAGCGATTTGGTAAAGCGACGCAGTACAAGACACCAAAAATAGAATCAACCGGATCGGGTGGAGGTATGAAATTATTTTGTAACGGTATAGGCGCCGAGTACCCTGATATCACGAATTCCTCACGTCGCATTAAAACTAAAGAATTCAGTAATTGCCAAAAAAATGGTGTAACGGATATCATCGAAGTTTTAATTGGCTATGACGGCATTGCCTTTGCCAATTCAAACGAAATGCCTATCTATCAGTTATCAACGAAGGATATCTATCTAGCGCTAGCAAAAGATATTCCCAACCCTGACGGCTCAGAGACATTTATTCCCAATCCCCATGTGACTTGGCAAGATGTAAATGGCACTTTACCTACCACAAAAATAGAAGTGCTAGGCCCACCGCCCACTTCAGGAACCCGCGATGCCTTTATTGAACTCGCACTCGAAGGTGGTTGCAAGGCCTACCCATGGGTTAAGGCGCTAAAGAAAAAGGACAAGCCTACCTATAAAGCCCGTTGTCATACCATTCGAGAAGACGGTGTTTATATTGAAGCGGGCGAAAACGATAATCTTATCGTCAATAAGTTAGTTGCCAACCCTAATGCTTTTGGTGTGTTCGGCTTTAGTTTCTTAGATCAGAATACCGATAAGGTACAGGGCTCTTCAGTGAGTGGTTTTGAGCCTACTTTTGAGTCAATTGCTGCTGGGGACTACCCCATATCTCGACCGCTTTACTTTTATGTTAAGAAAGCACACATCGGTGTTATTCCCGGCATAGAAGGCTACTTACGGGAGTTCACTGCAGATTCAACTTGGGGTGAGGAGGGCTACTTGTCCGATCGCGGTATGATCCCCCTAAATGATGAAAAAAGAGCCACAATCAGTCAGGCGATTAAAAGTCAATCCCCAATGACTTTGGACTAATTTGGCTAGTAATCATCGCCACTAAAGTATATAAAGGGTAGCAAGATACTGCCCTTTATAATTATCTACCATTGGGCTGGTATTTGACAGATAGGCCTACAAGTCCGGCCTTCTTAGGTTTGTCATTATTCGGATCGATATATAAGAATGCCAACTAATTCGCTTATAACCACCGCTCTTGTCTTAATTCTCCTTTTTTACTTTGCTGGACAAAAAAAAGCCCTTAATTTTAGGTATAAAGGGGCGTCTCTTCACTCTTTACCTAATTATCATGGCTCTTGGATGATTATTGCCGGAATTCTGCCTGCTTTAACTTTGCTTGTAATTTGGTCACTGATTGATGACAGTATCATTCGGTCTATGTTGTTGTCAGAGTTGCCTTCGCTGTTCAATAATCACTCTGGCCCGCAGAAAAATTTGCTTTATAACGAGATATTAAACATAGCCCAAGGTAGGCTTGGCTCTCCTAACGAAGACATACTAACGCCTTTAGCAACCCGTTATGCCCAATTGAATCAGCTGAGTTTGATGTTTAAATTTAGTTTGGCTTCTGTTCTTACTCTCTCGGGCATGATTTATGGTTGGCGAACGATTTCACCCGATTTTAGGGCCCGTAATACCTTTGAGGGGCTCGTTAAGTGGGTACTTCTAGCTTGTGCAAGCTTCGCCATTCTAACCACCGTGGGTATAGTCTTCTCTGTATTGTTTGAATCACTTCGATTTTTTGATCAGGTCTCATTCTTCGAATTTGTTTTTGGTACGCATTGGAGTCCACAAATCGCTATTCGGGAAGACCAAGTGGGCTCTTCCGGTGCATTTGGCGCCGTACCATTGTTTGTCGGAACTCTGCTGGTTTCTGTCATCGCCATGAGTGTGGCTGTTCCTATAGGGCTTATGTCAGCAATCTACCTCTCTGAATACGCCACACCTAAATTTAGAACTTATGCTAAACCACTGCTAGAAATATTAGCTGGGATACCGACTGTTGTTTACGGCTTTTTTGCCGCTATTACGGTTGCCCCAATGCTTCGAGACTTTGGCGATTCAATCGGCATGAGCGTGGCTTCTGAAAGTGCGATGGCTGCTGGTCTTGTAATGGGCATTATGATTATTCCTTTTGTCTCATCACTGTCAGACGATGTGATTAATGCCGTGCCGCAGAGCTTACGTGATGGCTCTTTCGCGCTCGGAGCTACGCATTCTGAAACAATACTAAAGGTAATCTTACCTGCCGCCTTACCGGGTATCGTAGGCGCTATTTTACTGGCTATATCAAGAGCTATCGGTGAGACGATGATTGTGGTAATGGCTGCAGGTTTGTCGGCGAACTTAACCTTTAACCCCCTTGAAACGGTCACCACTGTGACGGTTCAGATTGTCACGCTCTTAGTTGGCGATCAAGAATTTGACTCACCCAAGACGCTCGCTGCTTTTGCCCTTGGATTAATGCTTTTTGTGACCACGCTTTGTTTAAATGTAATTGCCCTTTATGTGGTTAGAAAATATCGAGAGCAGTACGATTAACTCGAATTACCAATTAGTTTTATTGAGAACACTATGAATTTAACGACCATCGAAATCGTTAACAGGACACTGAAAAAAAGACGACAGAAAGAGCGTGTTTTTCGAGCAGCAGGCCTATTTTCAGTACTGACAGGCTTGGCTGCATTAGTTTTTTTATTGCATACGATAGTAGGTAATGGCTGGGGGGCATTTACTCAAAGCTATATTCAGTTGCCACTGAAGCTTGATGCGCAAGTACTTCGCATTGATAATCCCCTCGATGAGGAGGAGTGGGACTATGCCAATTATGCGGGCGTCATTAAGGCATCATTACGCGAACGGTTTCCTGAAGTTACGTCCCGCAAGCAAAAGCGCATCCTTTACCGGCTTGTGAGTCCTGGCGCCAGCTTTCAAGTTAAGCAACTGCTTGATGATCGTTCATTACTTGGCAGTGAAGTCACCTTATGGCTGCCGGCTGACGATGATGTTGACTCACTGATTAAGGGCTACATTAACCGAGAACTGCCTGAGAAGGAGCGGCGAGTCAAGGATTTTGCGCTTACCCTGATTGATGATTTAGTTACTAGCGGTCAATTAGAGAGGAAATTTAATTTAATATTCTTCAGCGCAGGTGACTCCAGTGAGCCTGAGCAAGCAGGCATTTACGGATCAATGTTAGGCTCTTTTTTCACATTGGTAGTGACGCTGATATTGTCGTTTCCTATTGGCGTTGCAGCAGCTATTTACTTAGAAGAATTTGCGCCAAAAAACCGCTTTATCGATTTAATTGAAATTAATATCAATAATTTGGCGGCTGTTCCATCAATCGTATTCGGCTTATTGGGTCTTGCTATATTTTTGAATGTCTTTGGGATTCCGCGCTCCATACCTATCGTTGCTGGTATTGTACTTGCGATTATGACTTTACCTACGGTTATTATTTCAAGTCGTGCAGCGTTGGGCGCTGTACCTCCGTCTATTAGAGAGGCGGCCTTAGGGCTTGGTGCCTCAAAAATGCAAACCATTTTCGATCATGTATTTCCCCTTGCTATGCCCGGCATGCTGACCGGCTCAATTATCGGTATGGCGCGCGCCTTAGGTGAAACAGCACCGCTATTAATGATTGGCATGGTGGCATTCGTGGTGGATATCCCTGGTTCGTTCACGGATCCTGCGACAGTCTTACCGGTACAGATTTTTCTTTGGTCTGATAGTCCCGAAAGAGCTTTTGTAGAGCGCACATCGGGGGCTATTATCATATTGCTGTTATTTTTGGTGATCATGAATGGCCTTGCTGTTTGGTTGAGGAATAAGTTTGAACAACGATGGTAGGATTGATTATCAAATCTGTTTCATCCCTTTATTGATTAGTTTTTGTGAGTATCAATATGTCGAGTAGTGAAAATAACAACAGCCTTAGCGCCAACGCATCGGAATACAGTACAACGACGGGGCAGATCGAGGTTGAAAACCCCAAGATGTCGATGCGAAATGTGGATGTTTATTATGCTGATAAGCAAGCCATCTTTGATGTCAATTTAGATATTGCAAAAAACGAAGTGATTGCAATGATAGGACCTTCTGGTTGTGGCAAGTCAACATTTTTACGCTGCTTAAACCGCATGAATGATACCATCGAGAGCTGTAAGGTCTCCGGTGATCTTTTATTAGAGGGGCAAGATATCTATGACCCCAAGCTGGATGTCGTGCCGTTAAGAGCAAGAGTGGGCATGGTTTTTCAAAAGCCTAACCCCTTTCCTAAATCGATTTATGACAATGTTGCCTATGGGCCCCACATTCATGGGTTAGCTAACACAAAATTTGAGCTTGATGAAATCGTCGAAAAAAGTTTGAAAAAGGCAGGCTTGTGGGATGAAGTTAAAGATCGACTAGATCAACCAGGCACGGGCCTATCAGGTGGGCAACAACAACGTCTGTGCATTGCCAGAACCATCGCGGTGAGCCCGGAAGTCATTCTTATGGACGAACCTTGCTCTGCTTTAGACCCGATTGCAACGGCTCGGATTGAAGAGTTAATCGACGAGTTAAGTGCCAATTACACCATCGCGATTGTAACCCATTCAATGCAGCAGGCTGCCCGTGTTTCACATCGAACCGCTTACTTTCACCTCGGCTACTTAGTTGAGATAGGTTCGACTGACGACATATTTACCAATCCTAGCCACAAATTAACTGAAGCCTATATTACGGGTCGCTTCGGCTAATTTCAAAACAGGGAAACTACCTATGAGTACAGATAAATCTTCAAGCCATATCTCTCAACGCTATGATGATGAGCTCTCTGGAGTAAAAAGTCAGTTATTTGAAATGGGTGGCATAGTTGAAAAGCAAGTGAAAGATGCCATTCAGTCATTGCTGGATATTGACAGTCAAATTGCCGAACATGTTGTCAAGGATGACACAAGGATCAATGATATGGAGGTGGCTGTCGATGAGGATTGCGCCCTAATTTTAGCCCGCCGCCAACCTGCAGCCAGTGATTTACGATTGGTACTAACAATCATTAAAACTACTACGGACCTTGAACGCATTGGCGATGAGGCCCGTAAGATTGCCAACCAAGCAATTATGCTTGCGGAAGAGGGACCCGCACCCAGTGGATACGTTGAGATTAGGCACATCGGGCATAGTGTCAGCACCATGTTATCTCAAGCACTTGATTCACTCGTTCGTCAAGATGTTAACTTAGCCTTAGAGGTTGCAAAAAAAGATAAGGCAGTTGATCTTGAATATGGGACCGCTGTTAGAGAAATGATGACTTACATGATGGAAGACCCTCGTAGCATTTCACGCGTCATGGGTATCATGTGGTCGCTTCGAGCATTAGAGCGAATTGGTGATCATGCGAGGAATATTGCAGAACACGTGATTTACTTGGTCAAAGGTGACGATGTAAGGCATGTAGGTATTAAGCAAATGGCAAAGGCCATTAGCGATGACGATTAGTAACTGTTCAACTTATCAATGGCAGTAAAAACTAAAGTTTATTCTATTACCACTCTCAAGCTGCTGTAGACTCTCTTGCGTTTTAACCCATCCCTTGCTACAGGAAAGGTTCATTTTCTTATGCAGCGCATACATCGCAGTCATCAAGTCCTCAGCTGAATCTTGTTCTATTTTAACTGAAACGCTCTGTATTCTTTGCGACAGAACCTTATCCTTGGCTATTGTTTTCGATTGATGATACGCATCATTTTGATGAAAGGATTCGAAGTCCAATTAGTCCGCATCATCCGTGTCGGCTTGAACAGCTGCTGATATAAACAAGCTGATAAAAAAGAGGAGAATCGCTACTAATTGAACCCAAGAAAGGAAAAAAAACGCTAACAAAATTCACGCATCGGCATTGCCTTCCAAATACAGTAAAAATGGGCCTAAGGAAGGGCAGTCCTTAGACCCGTTTTAGTTCAAGTCAATTAAAACTTAATTTCATAGCCAACCGCATAGGTTGTTACGCTGGTGCTAGTGGTGTTAGTTTCTGCTTCGATATCACTGTAGTAAGCAAAAAGCTTCGACTTCTTATTCAGCTTATAATCTGCGCCCACGGCTATTTGTGTTTTTTCAGTCGTTTCATCATCCGACTCGCCGTACTGACCCTTTAAAATAACGACATTAGCGAGCTTGTAACTGCTGCTAAGAATATAGCCGTCTTCTTCATTGCCTGTCACTTCATCAGCCTGCTGAAACAAAGCGCCAAATTTCGCATTGCCTACCTTGTACTCAGCGGCTAAGCAAGTCAGAGTCTCGACTGAACTGTCGATGGCGGTACCGTCGTCATAGGCTAAAGTAACGGACAGGTCACCCGACTGATAGCTGACTGCAGAAGAAATGCCGTCTTCGCCGCCGCCAGTGTCGTCACCGGGGACAAAGGCCACGGTGGCTTTTAAGCCATTGGTTTTGGGTGTGCTGTACATGACAATATTCGAAACGCGGTTTTCACCCTGAATCAGATTCTTAATATCAGCATTCGGTAAATCAATGAACAGGTCAATTTTACCTTGAGCTAATTTGGTCGGCGTGTCATGCTTACCAGCGATAATCGTACCAAAAGCGCCTTGAAAACCAGCGTAGATATTTCGCTGTTTAAATTCGTCTCCAGAGCCATCATCGCCATCATCGATAAAAGTTTCGTACTCAAAATTATAAATGGCTTTAAGACCTTCGCTGACCTCATAACTGCCTTTCACGCCGATTAGAGAGGCATTACTATTCAGTTTAAGTGTGTCAGAATTGCTGGCATCGGTAAGATTGAGGCTAACATTCGCCTTGCCATAAACCTGAACCGCAGCAGCACTTGATGCTGCACTGAGAGTGATGAGGGCCGCGAGTAGGGTATTTTTACGCATGGTTGTCTCCATGAGTGCTCGTTGAATGAATTAAATAAACAATGTCTCATTAGTATTACAGGAAGTATCTTATGATGACTATGTTACAGTTATGTATCATTGAACTGCAATTATTGCAGATAGATGTCTATAATATTTCATTTTGATTGCTTTTTTTCCCGTTACTTGCTTTAGCATTGCTGAATCACTACAGTGGCATCACCTTCATTAACTGTGCATGTATTCTTCCTTATGCAAAATAAAGCCGACATGACGCAACAACTGTTCTCCGTGAAAGATATGCTTCGCTGGGCGGTCAGCCGCTTTACCGAATCCCAAGTCTATTTTGGCCACGGCACTGATAATGCTTATGATGAGGCACGTGGATTAATCGGACATTTATTGCATTTGCCGATTGAGTTGATTGACACCTTTGCCGATGCGCGTCTTACACAGGCGGAGAGGGCATTAGTCCTTCAGTTGATCGAAACGCGCTGCCATGAGCGAATCCCTTTAGCCTATCTCACCAACGAGGCTTGGTTTATGGGCTTGCCGTTCACGGTGGATGAGCGGGTCATTATTCCACGCTCACCGATCGCTGAGCTCATTGAGCAAGGCTTTCAACCATGGTTGTCGAGCGAGCCCAAAAGGGTGCTTGACCTATGTGCGGGCAGCGGCTGCATTGGTATCGCTTGTGCCATGCACCTTGGCAGTCAGGTTGATCTGGTCGAGCTTTCCCCAGAGGCGTTTGCATTGGCTGAGCACAATATTCAGCGGCATCAATTGACTTCTCTCGTTAAGGCCATTGAATCGGATCTGTTTGCTAGGGTTGACGGACGATACGATCTCATTGTCAGCAACCCGCCCTATGTCGATGCCGACGATTTGGCGTCAATGCCCGCAGAATACCATCATGAGCCAGTGATGGCGCTTGCAGCAGGTGCTGATGGTCTCGACATCGCGCGCAAGATAATGGCTCAGTCGGCAGACTATTTAACCGAGCAGGGTGTTTTAGTGCTCGAGGTGGGTAACAGTGACCTAGCTCTAGAAAAAGCCTTTCCCTCGGTGCCGTTTTTATGGTTGGAGTTTGCTCGTGGTGGCCATGGCGTATGTGTCTTTACTCGACAGGAGCTATTAGAACACTTCAGTTAGCGCAATTTCACTTCGAAATTCGTCAATATCAGTCATAGTAACCGTCTAATGTCGTGAATTGCTTTAAAAACTACCTATAATGCTCATAAGTTCTGTATTTTTCATAAGGTCTTGTTGGTATGTCAGGTAATAGCATAGGAAAGCTTTTCACGCTCACTAGCTTTGGCGAGAGTCATGGTTCGGCCCTGGGTGCCGTCATCGATGGCTGCCCACCGGGTTTATCCTTATGTGAAGCAGACCTGCAAGGCGATTTGAACCGTCGCAAACCCGGCCAGTCTCGCTTTACGACACAGCGACGTGAGGATGACCAGGTCAAGATTCTTTCTGGTGTGTTTGAGGGGAAAACAACCGGTACATCGATTGGCCTACTGATTGAAAACACCGATCAGCGCTCAAAAGATTATTCCAAAATTAAAGACCGATTTCGTCCAGCCCATGCCGATTATACTTACCAGCAGAAATACGGTATTCGTGACTACCGCGGTGGTGGGCGTTCATCGGCCCGTGAAACGGCGATGCGTGTCGCCGCAGGCGCGGTGGCCAAAAAATATTTATTTGAACGTTACGGTGTAGAAATTCAAGGCTATCTGTCACAATTAGGCCCTTTATCGATCAATACTGTCGATTGGAATACCATCGAAGACAATGCCTTCTTTTGTCCTGATCCTGCCTTAGTACCAGAATTAGAGAAGTACATGGCTGTATTAAATAAAGAGGGCGACTCCATTGGTGCAAGACTAACGGTGACCGCTAAAGCCGTACCGGTTGGATTGGGTGAGCCCGTATTTGATCGGCTCGATGCTGATCTAGCTCATGCACTCATGGGCATCAATGCGGTCAAAGGCGTTGAAATAGGCTCTGGCTTCGATTCTGTTGAGCAAAAGGGCAGTGAACATCGTGATGAATTGACGCCGCAGGGCTTCACATCGAACAACGCTGGTGGCGTCTTGGGGGGAATTTCTTCAGGGCAAAATATCGTCGCACATATTGCTTTAAAACCGACCTCAAGTATTCGTATTCCAGGTGACAGCATCAATCAAGCAGGCGAGGCCGTCGAAGTCATTACCACGGGTCGGCATGATCCTTGTGTGGGGATTCGCGCTGTACCCATTGCTGAGGCCATGGTAGCCATCGTATTAATGGACCACATGCTTCGCCACCGTGGTCAAAACGCAGATGTTCAATTAACGACACCGAGTATTCCAGGCGCACAATAATAAGGCAGTCCTAAAGCTGGGAAATTCGACTTATGCATCATTGGCGTCTATCTAGTTTTTATTTCGCGTACTTTGCCTTGATAGGTGCAATCGTACCCTATTGGACGCTGTATCTGACTAGCGTAAATTTCGACCCCATTGAGATTGGTTTTCTGGCTAGTATCCTGATGGGCACTAAGGTCGTTTCCCCTTATTTATTTGGCTGGCTATCCGACAAGTTTCAAGCCCCCGTGTCTGTGATTCGAATAACATCTGCTCTATCTTTGATTGCCTTCTCTTTTATTTTTATTACCGATAGTTTCGTTGGAACAGCTTTAGTCATTGCGAGCTTTAGCTTCTTCTGGAATGGTCAAATTGGCCAATTTGAGTCTATAACACTTTCACACATATCAAATGATACATCGCGGTATGGAGGGATAAGGGCATGGGGATCAATTGGCTTTATTGTCTCGGTTTTAGCGTTAGGCTTTTTAATAAAAAAAAATGGGATAAATTATCTTCCCTTATTTATGACCGTCATATTATTTCTTATTGTTTTGAGTAGTTTGATTGTTAATAAAACCGATCAGATTAAACCTCATAATGAACAGAAGCGTTTTTTACATGAATTTTTAAAACCCAATGTTATCTTTTTCTTCATTACCTGTTTCTTGTTACAAGTATCTCATGGGCCGTATTACACTTTTTTCTCAATTTATTTAACAGACTTAGGATACTCGGAATATCAAATAAGTTTTTTATGGGCTATAGCCGTTTTTGCCGAACTTATCTTATTCCTCTTTATGTTTAAAGTGCAAAAATTTTTAAGCTTAAGGGCTATTTTAAGTATTAGTCTTATTTTCTCTATGTTGCGATGGTTGCTTATATTTTTATATCCAAGTAATTTTTCGATAATCATCGTTGCCCAATTATTTCATGCATTCAGCTTTGGTTCCTTCCATGCAGCGGCTGTTCAATGGGTTAGCAAATCATTTAGTGGAAATAATCAAGGGCAGGGGCAAGCCTTTTATTCAGCGATAGGGTTTGGTGCTGGTGGTGCAATAGGCGCGTTAATAAGTGGATTCTTATGGGACAATAACCCACAGCTTGTTTGGATTTTCGCAGCCTCAACGAGCTTAGTAGCGCTCATTTGTTCAAGGTTTATAAATAAACCATCTGCACTAAATTAGGGGTAAATATTTTTACCTGCATTTGACTTGATGAGAGTTATTTGTCCTCCTTTAAACTCTAATAAGTTTTTCATCTCGACCTATTTAAAAGGGGTTGCTCAAAATGGCAATTGGGATGATGAATATGGAACGCGAAATAGGAACTACTGCACAGACAATTTTGACGGGCCAGCGCTGCCATATGATTCACCTCTCGAATATCATTGCTGTTATTAATTAGATCAAGATCTAATGCCAATTAAACAACGACACTCAAGCTCAAAATTATTTTATGCTTATCATCTAACCTTTTTGGGGTTCCCCACAAAAGGGTATATCCCCACACATCGTGAACTAAAATCCCTTTTATGAAGTGTTCTATTCAGCTCAATACTCTATTTAACATAATATACATTATACGCAATTTATTAATTGGCATAAGGTGATATTCCTAATATCACTAGCTAAGATACATTAAGGACACACGACCACCCTTCATCATTATTAGCTAAGGTATGAAAGCCTTCAGCGCATAGAAGCCACATTTAGCACATAATAACTTGAGTATTTAGGTGCTATAATTGAATCATTGATTTAATCGGTCGCTATAACTGATTGAATTCTTGCAGCTCTCTTTTTTATAATTTCTGCTTTAGGTAAAAGATTGTGAGTATTTTATTTTGAGTAACGTTTCGCTCTTAAACTTCATCATACGGCAATTAAAATCGGGTTCTACTGCTTACCTTGGCATGAATTTCTCGCTTTTGCTCAACGCGATATTTTTTTCCATATCGGTGGGCTTTTATTCATCTGCAACAGCTCAATTCCCACCACAAATCTCTAATGATCAGCTTGCTGTTAATTCTGAGAAAAAACTTAAGATCAACATGAACAATGTTGACATTAAACAAGTTATCCAATGGATGGGCGAACAAACCAAAAAGAATTTTATTGTCGACCCTCGTGTAAAAGGTCGTGTGATTGTTTACTCAAATCAATCGATGACTTTATCTGAAGCTTATCAAGTTTTCTTAACTATGCTCGATGTTCATGGATTTGCAGCTGTTCAATCGGGTAACAATATTAAGATTTTGCCTAATGCTCAAGCTCGTTCTGCTGGTATCCCTATTATAGAGCAGTTCAGTGACACTAAAGCTGATAATTCTGAGTTAGTCATTCATATTATTAAAATTAATAATTTAAGTCCTGAAAAAATTGTATCGACACTCCGTCCGCTCGTTCCTCAAGCTGGGCATCTCGCAGCACTTCCAGAGAGTAGCAGTATTATTATTGCTGATCGTGCAAATAATATTAATCGTCTTTCAGAGCTAATTAGGCACTTAGATGTTTCGGGTGATCTGACAATAAAGGTTATTGCTATTAAACATGCATCTGCTGAAGATATTGTAAAATTATTAAAGTCTTTAATTAAAGAGACTAAAACCGGAATTATTCAAGTGGCTGTAGACATTAGGAGTAACAGTATCCTACTTGCAGGTGCAGGTGATCGTCAAGAAGCTGTCGAAAATCTCATAGCGCAACTAGATAGGCCTCTTCAAGGTAATGGAAATACCAAGGTAATCTTTCTTAATTATATCAATGCAGAGGATATTGAGCCTCTTTTATCCTCTGTTGCTCAAAGTATCCAAGGAAGTCAAGAAATCACTCCTGATAATAGTGAAGTAAAAATTCAAGCATCAACAACTACCAATGCCTTAGTCATAACTGCCCCGCCATCCATAATCACCTCACTAGAAAAAGTCATAACAAAACTCGATGTCAAGCGATCACAAGTATTGATAGAGGCGATAATTGTTGAAGTTTCGGAAGCATTCACTAAGGAGCTAGAGGTATTTTGGACTAACAACGCCGACTCGCAGTCTTTAGTCAGTGGAAACTTTTTATCGAGTACAAGTAATACCCCTGCAAATGTGCAGAATAATCCCTCTACTCTTTTGAATCAAGACGGTTTGAATCTTGGATTTTTTAAAGATGCTGATATTCGTGGTTTATTGAAAATGATAAAGACGGACAGTAGAAATAATGTTCTATCAACCCCATCAATTATTACTATCGATAATGAAGAAGCACAAATGTTGGTAGGTAAAACCGTTCCTTTTGTAACTGGAAGTCGGTTGACGGGTAGCACTAATAATGTCAACTCAAGTTATGCCATACCTTACCGAACAATACAGCGTGAAGATGTCGGCATCACCCTAAAGATTACCCCAAAAATAAGCAAGGCAGGCACAATTACTCTTGAGATTGATCAGGAAGTTGAATCGGTTACAGAAACTCAAATTAGTAGTGAAGGTATTAGCACCAACAAGCGAAGTATTAAAACCAATGTCTTAATAGAAAACGGTAGGATTTTAGTGTTAGGCGGCTTAATCGAAGAATCTAAAACTGTAAATAAAACCAAAATCCCAATCCTAGGTGACATCCCTTTATTGGGCGCCCTGTTTCGAGGGACATCTGAAACAATCAGCAAGCAAAATCTTATGGTATTTATAAAGCCCACGATCATTGATGATCTTGAAGTGGCTGATCAGAGAACAAGAGAAAAATATAAGCTAATTCAGAAACAACAAATAGAGGGAATAGACAATAAAGAGATTGCTATTCTACCGAAAATTGAGACCCTTGAGTCGCCTGCGGTTAAGTAAATTTTACAAACCGTTAGAACAATGGGTTAAACTAACAAACTAATACTATGACTCAGGTTTATTTTGAAGATATTGAGCTAGATGTTGAACGACAACTGGGCAGCTATCATGTAAGTAAAAATGAAGTGGTTGCATTTGCGAAAGAATGGGATCCCCAGCCCTTCCACACTGACGAGCAAGCGGCAAAAGAATCTATTTACGGTGGTTTAACCGGCTCTTCTATCCATATGATGGCCGTTTTAAGCAAAGTTATCAGCCGTAATCCCGTTCATTACGCTGTACTAGCCAATCTTTCGACGCAGTTTTCTATGCCTAATCCTATGCGTGTCGGCGATACCCTCTACTTTTCATCGCATGCTTATGAAAAACGACTATCAAAATCACGACCAGGCATTGGTATCGTCAGCTTTAAAACTTTAGTTATTAATCAAAATAATCAAACAGTTCTAGACACTACAACGACCACCATGGTGTCATGCCGTCAAGCTAATGATTCATTAGAAATCGATTAGAGCTTCGATATAAATCGAATTAGAGCGTTTAATGAACACAAATTATTTTATAAGCAAAACTGTACAAGATGAGCTTATCAATAAATTAGAATCATTCGTTGTGGACCATTTACCGCTAGGCAGAGCTATGAACATCAGTGCAATTCAATTTGATGGCCAGCAATTAAGCCTAAGTGCCCCGCTCGCTCTTAATAACAACGATAAGGGCACCGCCTTCGGTGGTAGCTTATATTGCCTAGCCGTTATGAGTTGCTGGAGTTGGTTCTATCTTCGCTGTCTACATACGCGCATTGAGCCAATTGGTGTGCCCAACATTGTGGTAACCAAAGCCAGTATTGATTATTTGCTACCAGTAACCGATGAAGCGATCATCGCGACTTGCCGACTAGACGATGAATCCATTTGGCAAGGTTTTGTCGACCTCTACAGCTCAAAAGGCAAGGCAAAAATTCAGCTGGATGCCACAATCTACACAAGCAATAACGATATTAAGCAAAAAGCGGTTACCTTTACTGGCAGCTACGGACTGTTTGGGGCTTATTAGTAGGCCTTGACTAACTATCTGCAAGAAACATCCATGTATCTAAAACGCTGTCTGGATTTAAAGAAACGCTATCAATACCCTGCCCCATAAGCCAGTGAGCAAAATCTGGGTGGTCCGAAGGGCCTTGGCCACAAATGCCTACGTAGCGGTCCATTTTCTTACAACTTTGAATAGCCTTGCTGAGTAAGGCTTTGACTGCATCATTGCGCTCATCGAATAGATGTGCGACTAAAGCCGAGTCGCGATCTAATCCTAACGTCAGTTGAGTTAAGTCGTTAGAACCAATAGAGTAACCATCAAAATACTTTAAAAATTGTTCCGCTATTAAGGCATTGGCTGGTAATTCACACATCATTATGAGCTTTAAACCGTGCTCCCCACGATTAAGCTGGTGTAGAGATAACAAATCAGAGACTTGCTTAGCTTCACCTGGAGTCCGAACGAATGGAATCATCACCTCGACATTCTCAAACCCCATTTCCTCTCTAACTTTCTTTATAGCTTTACACTCTAATGCGAAACAATCGAGGAAACTTGGCTTAATATAACGAGAAGCGCCTCTAAAACCGATCATAGGGTTTTCTTCGTCAGGTTCATACAAAGCTCCACCAACAAGGTGTGCGTATTCATTCGATTTAAAATCAGACATTCTGACGATAACGCGCTTAGGGTGAAAAGCCGCAGCAATAGTTGCAATACCTTCTGATAACTTCTCAACATAAAAATCAATCGGGCTACTATATCCTGCTATGCGCCGACTAATATTCATCTGTAAATCTTTATCTAGCTCCTCATAATTAAGTAATGCCTTAGGATGTATCCCTATCATACGATTAATAATAAATTCAAGCCGAGCTAGACCTACACCATCATTGGGCAATGATTGAAATGCAAAAGCTCTATCAGGATTGCCAACGTTAAGCATAATTTTAAAAGGAATTGGCGGCATGGAGGCAATGTCATTACGTTTAACTGAAAAATCAAGCTTGCCTTGATAAATAATGCCGTTGTCACCTTCCGCACAACTCACCGTTACCCATTCACGATCGCTGAGTTTATCTGTAGCATCAATACAACCGACTACTGCTGGAATGCCTAGTTCTCGTGCTATAATTGCGGCGTGACAGGTTCTGCCACCACGATTAGTAACAATCGCCGCCGCTTTTTTCATTACGGGTTCCCAATCAGGATCTGTCATATCTGTGACTAAGACGTCTCCATCCTGCACCTGATCCATTTCATTTATATTATCAATAATGCGAACTTGGCCTGCGCCTATACGTTGCCCAACGCTTCTACCTTCGACTAATATATTACCTTTTTCTTGTAACAAGTAGCGTTCTATAGTTGAAAGTCCCTGCCTGCTTTTTACCGTTTCTGGTCTTGCTTGTACGATATAGATACGGCCATCGTCACCATCTTTCGCCCATTCAATATCCATCGGACACTGATAATGCTCTTCAATAATTAGAGCTTGTTTGGCGAGCTCATTGATTTCTTCGTCAGTCAAGCAGAATGACTGTCGTTGCGCGTCACTAACGTCAACCGTAGTCACAGAATGATCGGTTGACCCTTGCTCATCGTGAATCATTTTTATGGCTTTACTGCCTAAATTTCGACGCAAAATGGCTGACTTATTTTTTTGTAAAGCCGTTTTAGAGACATAAAACTCATCAGGATTAACAGCACCTTGCACCACAGTTTCACCCAATCCATAGGCCGCGGTGATAAAAATAACTCCATCAAAACCTGACTCTGTATCTAGGGTAAACATTACGCCCGAGCAAGCCGTTTCAGAACGGACCATGCGTTGAACGCCGGCACTAATGGCAACATCATGATGATCGAATCCTTGATGAACACGATAGGCGATAGCGCGATCATTAAATAGAGATGCATAGACTTGCTTAATTGCTTCGAGCACATTATCCGAGCCTTTAATATTTAAGAATGTCTCTTGCTGACCAGCAAAAGAAGCATCGGGCAGATCTTCTGCGGTAGCCGATGAACGAACTGCCATGCTCAGACCCTTGTTACCCGCTTGTAGCTGGCGATAAGCATCCTCTACTTCAAGTACAAATCGACTTGAAAATGTTGCATCGTTAACCCACTGTCGTATCGTTTTACCGGCTTCGGCTAATGCTTTGACATCACCGACGTTAAGATTAATGAGTATATCTTGTATTTTATTATCAAGATGATTCGCTTCTAAAAAGGAGGTAAACGCGAGCGAACTGGTAGCAAAACCATCAGGAACATTAACGCCGCTACTGTACAAAGCACTGATCATCTCACCAAGCGAAGCATTTTTACCGCCAACAAGGCTGAGATCATTCATTCCTAGCTGGTTAAACCATAAAATATGATCTGACATTCAATGAAACCCCTAAAATTGAACAAGCAACATCCATTACGGAACGGTATTAATAAGTGTAAAATAAAGACACTGGATAAGATATTAAGTTTACCTTAATATAAGACGGTAGGACGCATTTATTTTCTATTGATTCAAATAAATATTGAATAGCTGGTGAGCAATAATGAAACGAACTGCGTTCTTTATTTCAGATAGTACTGGTATTACTGCTGAAGTCATGGGCGAAAGCCTATTGTCACATTTTAAAGAGATCGATTTTAACCGACACTCACTACCCTTTATCGACTCCGAAAAAAAAGCTATCTATGCGGTTGAGCAAATAAATCGTGCTGCTAGTGAAGATGGGAAGGCACCGATTATATTTGAAACCTTAATCAGCCAAAATTTGCGTGACATAATACTCTCTTCGAATGGCTTCTGCGTTGATGTCATTAATACTTTTTTAGCTCCCCTTGAGAAGGCTCTTAATGCACCCAGCAGCTATAATATTGGTCGACCCAAGATAGCCACAGAGAATGATCGTTATAATCGGCGTATTGAAGCAATTCATTTTGCTCTAAATAATGATGATGGTGGCAGGCTTAACCGATACAGTGATGCTGATGTTATTTTGATAGGTGTTTCACGGTCAGGAAAAACACCTACCTGCTTATATTTAGCCTTACAATTTGGCATCTACGCCGCAAATTATCCGTTAACGGAAGACGATTTAGCTTCAACTGACTTGCCTCAAATATTAAAACAGCATCAAGAAAAACTTTTTGGACTGACCATTGAACCCGTTAGACTAAGCTCTATAAGAAGTGAGCGCTTGGAGGAAAGTAATTATAGCTCAGCGCGACAGTGCAAAAGAGAAGTTGAAGAGGCAATGACAATGTTCGAACAGTATAAAATTCCTATGATTGATACAACCGATATAAGCATTGAAGAAATTTCAACAAGAATCATCAATCAAACTGGCATTAAAAGATATTTTAAA